>Ga0255057_10000009_pt1 | contig 107020 bp, 100 predicted proteins | sample Cases_109_6_MG_FD_189022 | JGI IMG/M metagenome (GOLD analysis project Ga0255057, IMG submission 189022) | Seawater microbial communities from Amundsen Gulf, Northwest Territories, Canada - Cases_109_6 | ecosystem: Environmental > Aquatic > Marine > Gulf | place: Canada: Northwest Territories... | reverse complement strand
ACCTGACAATCACGGGCGGAGCGGCGTCTTCAACTTCTCCGTCAACGGTTCCGTTCGGAGGCGGTATCCGCAGCGGCGCCACACTCACGCTGGACGGCGTCACCGTTACCGGCAACACGGCAGAAGCGGGGGGCGCCGGAGTCTGGAATGGTGGAACACTTGCCGTGCTAGGCGGGTCAATACTTGATAACGCCGCTGCCGGCAACGGTGGAGGTCTGTTCTCCAACGGCACTGCCACCATCACGGGGGCCACAATCGGCTCAGCAATACTGCCGAATATGGCTCTCAACGGGGGTGGTATCTACAACAACGGCACCATGACTGTCAACGGGGCGTCCTCTGTCAGTTTCAATTTGGCGGTTGACAGTGGCGGGGGCGTCTACAGCACAGCAGGCAGCCTTACGATATCCGCGGGTTCGAGTGTCGACGACAACGCTGCGACCGTCGGCGGCGGTGGAATCTACAGTGTCTCGGGCGACACACTCATCGTTGATGGGTCGTCGGTCGACAACAACACTGCGGGAGCTGCGGGCGGCATCTTGAGTGCAGATCTCGGGTCGACGGCCACGATCACAGGATCGACCGTCTCCGATAATGATGCAATCGGAGCCGCAGGAGCCGGAGGTGGTGGGGTTGAAAACGCCACCGGCGCTGTGATGACGATCACCAACAGTGATGTGAACAACAACACTTCGGCTTCTAAGGGAGGCGCGGGGATCCGGAACGATAATTCCACTCTCACACTTACAGGCGTTGACGTAACTGGAAACGACGCAACCGGCACATTTGATGTGACGGGAGGTGGAATCCGCCACTCCGGAACCCTCACAATCAACGGCGGCAGCCTGATTCAAGGCAACACGGTTGTGTCTGCCGGGGGCGGCATCTCAGTCGTCGGACTTGGATCCACACTGACGATCGACGACTCCGAGGTTGACAACAACACCGCAACGCTCAGTGGCGGTGGGATCGCCGTCAATCCGGGCAACACGGTCACCTTGAGTCAGTCGGCAATCACCCGCAACGTCGCGGGAACGGAGGGCGGAGGTGTCGCCAGCGCGGGAGACCTTGACCTTGTCAACAGCACCGTCAGCACCAACACTGCCGGAACAATCGGCGGCGGTATCCATTCCGGGACCACCGGCACCCTGACGTCGACGTATTCAACGATCGCCAACAACTCGGCGGTCACCGAAGGTGGGGGTCTGCGCCTGATCGACGGCTCAACCACCCTCGAGGGAACAATCCTCCATGGGAATACTTCGGCCAGTGGGGCGGATTGCTCGGGTTCTGTGACTTCGGCCGGCTACAACCTCGTTGGCAACAGAGCTGCGCCGTGCGCCTACACGGCCGACCCGACGGACGCACCTCTGGCAGCAGACCCTCTCCTGGGACCGCTGACTGTCGGCGTGACTGACTATCACCCTCTTGGGGTCGGCAGCGACGCAATCGACGCTGGCGGTATTTGCGCTCTGCCGGATGACCAAATCGGCAATGCGCGACCCGACGGCCCGGCATGCGACATTGGTTCGATTGAAGGCGCCTCCATAGCAGTAGCAGACAGCGTGTTGCTGGTGGAGCCAAACGGCATATGGCATATCCGGCGGCCCGGATTCTCCGACTACACGTTCTTCTACGGCAACCCTGGTGACGTGCCACTGTTCGGTGACTGGGACAACGACGGGCTGGACACGCCCGGCATGTACCGACCGTCGACCGGCTTTGTCTATCTCACAGACACGCTGCCGGCAGATATGGGAGTCGGACTAGGTGAGAACTTCTTCTTCTACGGCAACCCTGACGACCAGGTGTTCGTGGGCGATTGGGACGGCGTCAACGGTGACAGCCTCGGAATCAGCCGTAACGGGAAGATGTTCCTCCGTAACACGAACGACACCGGCTTTGCCGATGTCGAGTTCTTCTTCGGATTGAACACCGACCTGGCCTTCGGAGCCAACGCCGATGGCGTAGGCAACGACTCGGTCATGGTATGGCGTCCCACCAACTCCTTCCTCTACTATCGCAACACTCTCGACACCGGCTTCGCCGATGACGAATTCTTCTTCGGAATGGGTGGCGACAGGTTCGTGATAGGTGACTGGAACGGCAATGGCACCGACACCGGTGGAATCTTCCGGCCCTCCGACACCACTGTCTATCTCCGGAACACCAACGACACCGGCCCGGCGGACACAACCGACGGTTGGCCGGGCGCCCTCTCCACGTGGACCCCCGTCGCAGGAGTCCACGGCGTCAGTTAGGCAAGCAAGTAGAGCAACGAAAGGGGCCCCGAAGACGGGGCCCCTTTCTTATTGGAGAAAACCCTCTTCTGTCCTCCTTGGGGAGGACCGCCTGAGCGAAGCGAAGGCGAGGAGGGGGAGCCTCGTGACGGGAACCGTTCCCCCCTTCCGTCACCGGCCCGAAGGGCCGGTGCCACCTTCCCCTAAGGGAAGGAGATCCCCCTCTGTCCTCCTTGGGGAGGACCGCCTGAGCAAAGCGAAGGCGAGGAACGGAAGAAGCCTTGAGTGGTGCGAACGGTTCCCCCCTTCCGACCCCTCCCCCACGGGAAGGAGAATTTCTTGCCTACTGCCTACTAGTGACAAACGAAATTGCTGCTTGGCGATAACTGATCACTACGATACGAACATGAAGAAGATCATCTTTTTGCTGCTCCTCGCAGCCGTCGGTGTCGTGGCCTATAAGTACTTCACCGAAGAGGGTTACTGAGTCTTCTCGGCGAACTCGACAACTGCCTCGGCGATTTCCCGGGCGTGAGTGAAAATCGCCTCGTGGCGAGCGCCTGAGAGCTCCAGGACCTGCGGCCGCCGTATCAGGCCGGCCAATTCATACTGCGTGCCGGGCGAGATGATCTGATCACGGGAGGGAATGATCACCAGTGCCGGCGCATCCAGTTGCCCAACCCACTTCCTGGAGTCGAATCGTTTGATGGCGCGCAACGCCCTCATATTGAGCTCGGGATCGCGGTTGAGCATCACGTCCCACAGCCAGCGATCGTGTTCCGGACCGTAGGCACCCACCCGCCGCAGTATGAGATGCGAAACCCGGGCGCCCTCGAGGTTCCCGATCTTCCACAGCACCCGCAATACCGTCATTCCGATAGCGTCCAGGACCGGTTTGCGCATGGGTTTGGCTGCACTCGCGCCATAGACCACTCGCTTCACGTGACCGGGATGACGCCTGGCCAGGGCCTGGGCGACCATGCCGCCCATTGAATAACCAAACACCGTGGCCCGGCCCACCTCGAGCCGGTCGAGCACCCCGGCGATCTCGTCCGCCACTGTGTCGATTTCGTACTCCTCGTGGATTCGGCTCGATCCGCCGTAGTTGCGTTGATCGATCATGATCACCCGGAAGCGGTCGATCAGAAGCGGAACCAGCGCTGAGAAAGTCGTAATGCTTTCGTACACCCAGCCGTGGATGAGCACCAGCGGGGGGGCGTCGGGTAGGCCGGCCTCACGGACGAACAGCTCCTTGTTGCCGACGAACACCGTGCGCCCGGGAAGGGGCAATGGGTGCTCCTGAGGACCGTGTGACCGCGGCCGGGTGACCGGACCGAAGAGGCGCCACAGGGTGTATCCGCCAAGGGCACTGCCCACTAATCGTCGAGTTCTCATCGCCGGAAGTCTACGGAGAATTCACCGTACGGAAATGCCCGGCTCCTCCGTGAATTCTCCAATAACCGCGGCGGCACTGGCGCCGGCCTCCCCGAGAGCGGACACCAGATCGGCAACCTGGTCCTGGGGAATCGCCAGGAGAAGTCCACCGCTCGTCTGGGCATCGCACAAGAGGATCCGGTCGGCCTGTTCCACGTCTCCGAAGTCCACGGTCGCCTCGGCAGCCTGCAGATTGCGTCGAGACCCCCCGGCCACGACACCCTCCTCGGCAAACTGGCGTGCTCCCGGCAACTCAGGAACCTGACGGTGGTCTATGCGGGCGCCGACTCCCGACGCCGAAGCCACCTCAGCGAGATGGCCAACAAGGCCGAAACCGGTGACGTCTGTGCCGGCCCGCGCTCCGGCGGCGATTCCCGCGTCGACCGCGTCGCGAATGAGCTCGGTCATCACAGCAATAGCGGCTGCGACCTGTTCTTCAGTGGCAAGCTGGCCCTTGATGGCCGTTGCGACCAGGCCGGTTCCGATCGGTTTGGTGAGGACAATGGCGTCACCCGGCCGAGCACCGGCATTGGTGATCATGCGAGATGGGTCTACCAGGCCGGTAACAGCCATCCCGTACAGAGGCTCCGGGTTATCGATCGAGTGGCCCCCGACGAGGACACACCCGGCCTCGAGCAACACGCTGGCCCCACCCCGCTGGACTTCGCTCAGGAGCTCGAGTGGCAGCTCATCGCGAGGCCAGCCCGCGACGTGCATAGCCGTGATCGGTCGACCACCCATGGCGTAGACGTCGGCGAGCGCATTAGTGGCGGCGATGCGGCCCCAGTCGAAGGGATCGTCAACGATGGGGGTGAAGAAGTCGACCGTTTGCACAAGCGCCTCGTTCTCCGACAGGCGGTAGATCGCCGCGTCGTCAGAGTGCTCGACACCGACGAGCAAGTCCGGATGCGTGATCACCTCTGAGTCGTGTAAAGGGCGCAGAACCTGCGCAAGCTCAGCTGAACTGAGCTTGCATCCTCAGCCGGCGCCGTGGGAGTACTTCGTCAATCTGATCTGGGACATATCGGCAGCCTACGGCCGCCAGGAGCGAGCGGACACCGCCTTGCCCTTTCGCCAAACGCCGCGGGTCACTACAATCGGCGTCGAGGTTGGACTAAACGCCTGACCCCGGCGTGACCAACCAGCAGTGATTCCTCAACCCCCCTGAGGATCCTGCATGACGAGCCCCGGATTTCCGGGGCTCGTCCTGTTGGAAGGTCCTTCTAACCTGGCGGGGCAATGAAGTTCACCTTGCCCCGCCCGCGCCAGTTGGCCCGCCACCTGCGGGAGGTCGCGCAGCGGCGTCCGGAAAGCGCAGAGGAGTACCTCGAGGCCCATCCTCAGGCCTGGGGCTCAATCGCCGAGGTTGATCCCCATGATGCGGCCGACATCCTCGAAGCGTTGGGCCCGGAGCGATCCCTCGAGCTGATTTCCCTGCTCGGCGACGAGCAGGTAGCCCGCCTTCTCGAGGAGATGAACGACGGCGCGGCTGCTGAGCTCCTTTCCGCCGTCCCCCTCGAGCGAGCGGCGGCTCTATTTGCCGTCATGGGCTCGGACGAGGCCGTCGACATTCTCAACAAATTCGACGAGGAGCCACGCGACGAACTGGTAGCGACGCTCGATCACGAGGCAGCTGGCGAGGTTCGGCGCCTTCTCGCCTACCCGCGAGACTCGGCCGGCGGCTTGATGACCACCGAGATCGCATCCTTGCCGATGGGCTTGAGCGCTGGTGAGGCTATCGAGGCTCTGCGCCGGCTTCACGAGGCACTCGACGATCTCTCCTACGTCTATGTGGTGGACGCTGAGGCTCGGCTACAGGGGGTTGTGTCGTTTCGCGAGCTCGTGTTCGCCAGGCCATCCACCGGCCTGGATCAGGTCATGGTGCCCAACCCGGTCCGGGTGGCGGCCGACACCGACCGGGAGGTCGTTTCCGACCTGATCCAGCGCTACAACCTGTTCGCTTTGCCGGTCGTGGACGGGGATGAGCGACTCCTGGGACTGGTCACGGTCGAAGAAGCCATGGAGGCGATTCAGGAGGAGGCCAGCGAGGACATGGCGGTGATGGTGGGCGCTGGATCCGAGGAAACGGTCCGCACGGCCGCATCTGTCTCAATCCGTAACCGGCTGCCATGGATAGTGGTGAATCTCGCCCTGGCAACCATCGTCGCTCTCACAATCGAAAGGCAGAAGGAAGTCTTCGACGAATTCGTGGTACTGGCGGCCCTGATGCCCGTGGTAGCTCTCATCGGCGGGAACGGCGGGGCCCAGAGCCTGGCAGTAGTAATCCGTTCGATGGCCATCGACCAGGTCCCGAGCCAGATGGTGCGCAAGGTGCTGATGCGGGAGTTCCGGATCGGAGTTTCTCTCGGCATCGTCGTCGCCGGCCTGTCGGGCCTGATGGCATTCGTATTCAGCGGTGGGCAACTCGACGTAGCCTTTGTGATGGCCCTGGCGGTTTTCGGCAACATGGCCCTGGCGACGCTGGCCGGAGCCGGTATCCCCATAGTCCTACGCTTTTGGGGATTCGACCCGGCATTGGCTTCGAACATCTTCCTGACTTTCGTTACCGACATGGTGGGGTTTGCCGGTTTTCTGCTCATTGCCACTCTGTTGCTCTAAGACACTGAGATAAACAGAGAGGGCCGGCTGTGAGACCCGGCCCTCTCTGTCGAGGAGGAGCGTTGAAGCGTTGAGTGCCTTCAACAATCTCACAATCGGCCACTGTCGAAATTCCTAAGGAAGCATCGCGGGCGATGCCAAAAGGACTAGTCCTCTGCCGCGAGCCATTCCTGGTAGGTGACACCCAATGGACGAAAGTTGGTGGCTCGGAAACGGCGCCCCAGCTCATCGAACAGCTCGGGGTCGGGATAAGCGCGCATTCCCCACTCGGCCAGGTCGAGGCCGGGGCGCCAACCTGCTGAACCGAGCGCTTCATCAACCCGCGCACGCCAATCCCGGGGCCCCTTCGGCCTGGAAAGCCAGTAGCGCTGCAGACGCTGGGAGCGACGGACGGCTCTGTGAATTATCTTGACGGCCTCCCGGTCGAGGCCGGCAACGCCGTCCGCCCTGGCTTCCACCCATTCGGCAAAGGCGGCATCATCCCAGGATCCGGGCTCGAGAGTCACCGACTCGTACAGCTCATCGATTTCGCTGAGGAGAGCGAGCACCGAGCCGGTGCTCAACGACGATCCATCACTGCAACGCGGCCTCGACCCTGGCTGAGAATGCGGCGGCCAGCCTGGCCGACAACGGCCCGGAGGCCAACGAAACGTCTCCTATCGCAGTGATGGGCAGTATCTCCTTGAGGGTGGACATCGCCACCGCCTCATCGGCCGCGAGGATCCGGTCAATGGGGAAGCGCCCTTCATCGGTCGCGACTCCTATGTCGGCGGCGGCTTTGAGTGCCTCAGCCCGCGTGATCGACGCCAGGATGCCAAGGTCGAGGCTGGGAGTCTCGAACACCTCTCCGGCAAACCACCCCACCGTGAAAGTGGGCCCTTCGAGAACAAACCCGTCCCGCGACACGAGAAGGGCATCATCAAAGCCGGCTTCGGCTGCGTGTCGGTGCGTGGACATGTTGGGGGCGTAGGAGATTGTCTTTGCCCCCATCAAATCCCAGGGCTCACCCCCGCTGTGCCATGGAGCCGGTATCGGAAGAAGGCGGAGGTGGGCTCCGTATTCAGGCAGTGGCTCCCAGGCCACGATGCAGCGGGCCGGGGCTTCGATATCGTCCAATATCCCGCCCCGGGTGACGACGCAGCGCACGAAACAATCCCCGCCATCAGCGGCCACGGCTTGCATCCACTCGGCGATCGCCTCGAGAGGAGGAGTCTCGAGCCGACTCTGGGCGGCGCTCCGGCGCAGGCGCGCCAGATGACCTTCGACGTCAAAAAGCCTCCCGCCGTAGGCTCTGGCAACCTCAAAAACCCCGTCACCTCGTTGCAGGCCCAGGTCGAAAACAGAGATAGTTGCTTCTGAAGGCTCAACGGGAACGCCGTCGATGAGAACTCTCATACGTTTGAGAATAGTGGGGGTCCCGCCCAACTTGGACCACCCTCTTCGGGGCCTACTTCCTTTTCTTGGCCTTCATGGCCCGCTTGGCTTCCCGGATCTCCTCGATGCGGTCGAAGGTATCCACGTCGGCGATAGAGGCCCAGTCGGCGGCCACCTGCTCCCATCCCGGCGGGCCTTCCCCAAGGCGCTTACCGACGATGCCTACGAAGATACGCGCCTTGGCTTCTCCGAACCCCGGTAGGTCGCGGAGGCGTTTGTAAAGCGCCTCCCCCGATTCAGCTTCCTGCCAGATCCGCTCTGGCTTCCCGTCATAAGAATCAACGATGGCCTCACACAAGGCATGTGCCCGCTTTCCCATCGACCCGGGGAATCGGTGCAGGGCGGGTTTGTCGGAGAAGAGAGCAACGAACCGCTCCGGATCCATCCGGGCGATCATGCCGGCATCGAGCTGTTGACCTAGACGCTGTTCGAGGAGATAAGGGGCCCGAAAGGCCCACTCCATCTTCACCTGCTGGTCGAGCAGCATGCCCAGCATGAGCGCCAGCGAGTTCTCAGCCAACAAAGCGTCGGCCTCGGAATCGCCCGTCCATGGGAATGTCCTGGTAGTCATGTCCAGGAAGCTAGTAGTCCGGGCGCCTACTTTGGCCGGTACCAGTTGGTGATCGGGAGGCGGCGGTCCTTACCAAATGCTTTAGTCGAGATTTTCACGCCGGGAGGAGATTGGCGGCGCTTGTACTCGTTGCGGTCCACCAGCCGGGTCACCCGGTAGACCACGTCAGGATCGTGGCCTTGTGAAACGATGGAATCGACCGACTCGTCACCCCCGACATACAGCTCGAGCACTGCGTCGAGGGCGTCGTACTCAGGCAGGGCATCGGAGTCGAGCTGATCCGGCCGCAACTCGGCCGAGGGGGGCTTCTCGATGATTACCTGCGGAATCAACTCCTCTTCACGATTGCGCCACCGGGCAAGGCTGTAAACCCTGGTTTTGAAGACATCCTTGAGCACTGCAAACCCACCCACCATGTCGCCGTAGAGGGTGGCGTATCCCACTGCCAGCTCTGACTTGTTGCCCGTGGTCAGCACCATGGGGCCAAACTTGTTGCTGAGCGCCATCAGCACTGCCCCTCTGACACGAGCCTGGAGGTTCTCCTCGGCCACTCCCGGCACGGTCCCCTCGAATGGCGACGCGAGGGCAGTGAGATAGGATGCGAAAACATCGTCGATGGGGATCACATCGAAGCGGAACCCGAGCCGCCCAGCCAGCTCAGCAGAATCGTCCACCGAACCTGAGGAGCTGTAACGAGACGGCATCGAGACTCCCCACACTCGATCCGGGCCCAACGCGTCGACGGCGATCGTCGCGGTTAGAGCCGAGTCGATTCCGCCGGAAAGACCGAGCACTACCCCGGGAAACTCGTTCTTGCGAACGTAATCGCGCAGACCGAGCTCCAGCGCTGCATAAATCTCAGCATCTTCGGAGAGCCGCGGATCCGACTCAGGAGGAGGGGCCGCTCTTTCCGTGCGGAGCTGATGCTCCGGCACCCCCGGCAGGCCGGTTAGGCCGGTGAAGCCCATCTCCACATCCGCCCAAAACCTGTCTTCCTCGAATTGCCTTGCCTGATAGACAATGCGGCCGTCGGCGTCGAGGATCATGCTGGCGCCGTCAAAGACCAACTCATCCTGGCCCCCGACCAGATTCACATAAATGAGCGGAACTCCGGCTGTCGCTGCCTGATGCTGAAGCAGCTCTATTCGCTCTCGATCCTTGTCAAAGTGGTAGGGCGAGGCGTTGATGTTGATCAGGACCTGGGCACCCGTCTTCGCCTGAAGAAGGGGAGGCCCGTCTTCCACCCAGATGTCCTCGCATACTGAAATACCGAGCGATGCCTCGCCCAGACTCCAGACCGGGTTCGGATCGCGGCCCGGAACGAAATAGCGCTCTTCGTCGAAAACCCCGAAGTTGGGGAGATGCACCTTGTGGTACACGCCTCTCACCTCCCCGTCGTAGAGCAACGCCGCCGCGTTGGCTGCCGACCGGTTGACCGAGTCCTCCAGCGTTGCGCTGGCCACCGGATCGGTTTTATCGACAAATCCCAGCACCGTCAGCATCGGACCGGAGGCCGCGGCTAAATCGTGCAAGACATCCAGGTTGGCGCTGATGAAGTCGTCACGCAACAGCAGGTCTTCCGGAGGATATCCGGTCACGGCTAGCTCGGGCAGAGCGAGAATGTCGGCCCCCTCCTCTGCCGCCCATGCCATCGCCTGCAGTATGCGGTCACGATTGCCGGCCAGGTCACCGACCACCTGGTTTATCTGGGCCCCGGCTATCCGTACGAACATGCCCTCAGGTTAAGCCGGGACCCCCGGTCGGCCGGCGGCATTGGCGACCCTGCTAGAAGGACACGAAGGAGTGCTGGTCGAATGTTGCCAGGTCGTTGGCGCCAACACCCATTTCCGACACCGAAAACACCACGCCATCCACCACCAGCGTCCGCTGGATGTGGCCGTACCAATCGGTCCCGTGGGAGATGGTCCCCAGCTCCTGAATGCCGCGGTCTCGATCGATCTCGAGCCCAATGGCGCCGGTGAACGAGTCATCCTTCCCGGCCTGCTCGTCCCAACCCCAGCGCTGAATGGGCAGAACCGCGGTCGCAGTCGGAGACCAGTAGAGGAAGGCTCGATGATCGAATTCGACGTTGCTCGATGCGCCCGGCATCGTGTATTGATGCACCCGCCGGGGATTGCCGGGGTCGGTCACATCAAAGACAGACAACTGGGCTCCCAGGGTGCGCCCCTCCTCGGTGGCATCCTGCCCCACTCCCAGGATGAGGCCGTCACCCAGCGGATGGAGATAGGCCGAGTACCCGAAGATCTTGAGCTCCCCTTCCACGATCGGGTTGGTCGGGTCGGCCAGATTAAGGGTGTAGAGCGGGTCGGTCTGACGGAACGTGACTACGTAGCCGACTTCGCCAATGAACCGCACTGAAAAGATGCGCTCACCCTTCCCGAGCCCGCCCACGGAGCCGACGACTTCGAGCACACCGTCGTTTTCGGCCAGGATCGACACAAAGCTCTCCGAGTCTTCGCTGCCCCGCCAGGATGGCTGAGATGTCGTGGCCACCCGCAGGTATCCTTCATGCTCGCTCAGCGAAAACTGGTTGAGAAGAAAACCGTCCACTTCGCCGCTGGCCAGATACCGGGTCTGGTCGGCATCTGAGATATCGAATTTGTGCAGCGCGGTAACGATGCCGGCCGTGGAGTCCGGGGTGTCGGTCTCCCAATCAATCCACTTCTGGCTTGCCACATAGAGGCTGTCGATGGAGGCATAGACAGTGTCGCCTTCAGCCAGGATCCCGATCCCGCCGGGAACCAGGCCCTCCGACAGATCGATTGTGACCACGGTGAGCATGCCTAATCCCGAGAACTCCTCGGGCCGGTACGCATCCGCGCAGTCGATCAGCAGGCCGTCTTCCGTGGACCCGTCGGCGTGCTCGAGGATGTAGTAAGGCATCCAATTCTCGATGGTGGAGTTGCGGATGATCTCGCGGTTGGCCTCGCGAGCCTTGATGATCGACCGCAGACCGCCACCTTCCGGGTACTCCCAGACAAAGCCGGTCGGCCGACTGCGAACCACCACCCTGGCAACATCACCCGTCATGCGGGCACTCAGATAGGCGCCGTCGAGATAGAGCGTGCGCAGGACCTCAATCGCCGAAGCGTCGCTGACGTCGATCTCAGTGAGCACCGAGACAGGGCTTCCTCCGTAGTAGTAGTCGGCTTCCGATGCGCGGATCCCGCCGCCGGGCAGATAGCCACCGTATTGGTTGGAAAGAACCAGCAGCCGATCGCCTGCGAGGAGAAGCTCGCCCCACCCGGTTGGGAGGACGAGCGAGTCGGCAATCACCGGGGCACCATCGACGATTTCAAGGACGAATAGCTTGCCCTGGGCGACGGCGTAAATTCGCTCACCATCGGTTTTGACTATGTCCGGCTCATCGACACCGGCCTCTTGCAGGTTGGTGCCCGAGTAATCGACTCCCTGGACCCGGAACGTCCCCTCACTTGCTGGGGGAACGGGCCCGGCGGCGTCATTGGCGAACAAAACGTCGCCCTCGAGCACCGGCACTCCGCCATATCCGTAGCCGTAGCCGAGGCCGTATTCGGTGACTATCTCCAGAGCCTGGGCTTTGACGTGGCTCAGGAACTCTTCACAGGCGTCAAAGCGGAAAAGCCCGGCGACGAGGCCGGTAGAGCTCCCTGCCCCCACAACGGGCGAACAGGCAGTAGCCAGCAAGGCGATGGCTGCGAATAGCGTCTTCTTCATGGTGTCTACCCCGGCGTCTCTCTCTTGTTTCGGCTGAGACGTCGCGGAGAGCGGCGAGGGTTCCCGATTGATTGGTCTGTCGTGGAAATAGCGCGGCAGCGATTACTTGTATGGCAGAGCGCTAAGCCAGGAGCAACCCTTCCGCCTCGAGGGCGCCCTGTAAGGCACCGGCCTCACCGGGACGGACCGAAAGCGTGAGGATGCCGCCGCCGCCGTGCGGTGAATGGCGCAGCTGCAGGTCGCGGACGTCGATTTGGCTGCTTTCCAACGCCCGGCCTACCCGGGCTAGCTCGCCGGGGCGATCGGCGAGGGCCACCTCCACCGCCACAACGGGAGGCGCCAGTTCCCGGCGAGCCCGACCGGCCTCGCCCAGTGCTTCGGCAAGTTGTTCCTCGTCCCCGGCCTCCACGGCAGCCGCCCAGGCGTCGAGCCGGCGTCGATAAGACGCGATGACCTGGCCAACCGGCGCCGCATTGCGGACGAGAAGGTTGGCCCACAACCGGGGGTCGGATGCCGCTACACGGGTCAGGTCTCGAAACGAGCCCGAAGCGAGTTGGAGGCCCGCCGGATGGTCCATGGCCTCACGAATCAGAGCCGCGGCCAGCACCTGGGGAAGGTGGCTAATCACAGCAACGGCGTCGTCGTGCTCCTCGGCTCCCATTCGCACCGGGTTGGCCCCCAACAGAGCGACCACTTCCTCCATGCGCCCCAGGTCCGTTTCGGAAGCGGCGTCGGTGATTAACACCCACGCCGCGCCCCGAAAGAGCGACGCTGAGGCCGCTCCCGGGCCAGATGTCTCCCGGCCCGCCATCGGGTGGCCGCTGACGTAATGCGCCAGGTGCGCGGCGGCGCGGGGGATCCCGGCTTTGACACCGGCCACGTCCGTTACCAGTGCCCCGGTGGCAAGGCCGGCGAGCACGCCGGGGACACTGGCCGGAGGCCCGGCCACTACCACCAGGTCGGCCCCGGCGATGGCCCCATCGGCCGTTGCGGCCACCATAGAAAAGGCATCCAGAGCATCGAGAGCGCCGACTGTCGTCGGCGACGGGTCCCAACCGTTAACCGCCCAGCCGGCTTGTTTGAGGCCGAGGGCGATTGAAGTGCCGATGAGGCCGGTTCCGAGCACGCCCGCTTGTTTCATGAAATGCAGCTCTTCGTCAGAGGGTGACGCCCATGGCCTGGGCCAACCGGCGCAGGTCGTCCATCAGCCGGCTGAAATCGTCGGGGAGCAATGCCTGGTTGCCGTCCACCCTGGCTGTTTCGGGCGCCCGATGAACGTCGATCAAGACTCCGTCTGCCCCCACCGCCATTGCCGCCCTGGCGAGCGGCGCCACCAGGTAGCGATGTCCTCCTGAATGGGACGGATCCACGATCACCGGCAAATGTGACAATTCCTTGACCACAGCAACTGCCGAAATGTCGAGCGTGTTGCGGGTAGAAGGCTCGAAGGTACGGATCCCCCGCTCGCACATGATGATTTCGTGGTTGCCCTCTTTGTAGATGTACTCGGCGGCGTTGAGCCACTCGTCGACCGTGGCAGTGAACCCGCGCTTGAGCATCACGGGCTTGGGCTGCCGACCCAGCTCACGCAGGAGGGTGAAATTGGCCATGTTGCGCGTGCCCACCCGGATCAAATCGGCATGCTCTGCCACCAGCTCGACGTCGCGCGGATCGAGCACTTCGGCGATAAAGGGCATTCCAAACGTCTCCCGAGCCTCTTGCAGATATTGCAGGCCTTCCTCCCCCAGCCCCTGGAAGGAGTAGGGCGAAGTGCGAGGCTTGAAAGCGTCACCGCGGAGGATCACGGCCCCGGCCTTGCGAACGGACTCGGCCGTGGTCATTAGCTGCTCTCGGCTCTCAACGGCACATGGGCCGGCCATGACGGCAAAATTCCCCGCCCCGACCAGAATGCCCCCCACGTCGACCACCGAATCCTCGACCTGAAACTCTCGCGAAACGAACTTGAACTCTTTGAGAACCGGGACCGCTCTGGCAACTCCCTCCATCGCCTCCCACGGCAGCTGCTGAATGACGCCGCGATCACCGATGGCTCCGATCACAGTCCGCAGGCGACCTTCGGAGATATGAGCCTCAGCGCCGATCTCCCGGAGCCGATCGACTACAGCCTTCACTTGCTCAGATGTGGCGTTGGCAACCATCACAATGATCATGGTGGGGATTCTGGCAGGGACCCATCACTGTCTGCACCTCGAAGGCGAGAAAGCGGATAGCACTTACACTGAACGAGGGGGTCATCCACCCATGCGTTTGTGACTATTTCAACCGAACCAACCACTGATTCTGCACTCGCTTCGACGCGACTGAGGCGCCGACGCCGGCGAGCCCGGTGGGTATTGGCGATTGTGCCTATCGCCGCGATCTGGGCGGCCCTGGTTGCCTGGTCGCTGGTAAACGCGAATCAGGACGCCAGAGCGGGCCTGAGCAAGCTGGAAGACGTGCGGGCGGACTTCGCATTCGACGACCTGGAATCCGGCTACGTCCAAACCGTGCTCGGCGACGCGGCATCGGACTTCCAGGCAGCCCAGACCCACCTGCGAGCTCCCTGGGTCACGCCTCTGCGCCTCGTGCCCTTCGCCGGCACTCAAATACGCTCCGCCGACGCTCTCAGCTCATCGGCAACAGCGACGATGAAGGCTCTGGAGGATGGCGCGGAAGAGCTTTTGACCATCAAGCGCCAGGCCGAGGATGGATCTATCGGAAGAGCCGAAGCCGCCAGGCGCAGCTCAACAACCAGCGCCAATGCCGTCTCGGTGTTGAGCACGCTCGAGCTGGGGCCGGCGGCAGGCCTCCTCCCCCGGCTACGCACCGCCCGCACCGACTTCCAGGCCGAGCTCGACGACCTCCTGGACGCGCTCACTAGAGCGGAGGTCGCCACCCGGGGTCTGGCCGATTTTCTCGAAGGCCCCAGCCATTACCTCTTAGTTTCGGCCAATACCGCTGAAATGCGAGCCGGCACCGGAATGTTCTTGATGGCTGGAATCGTCGACGTCGAAGACGGAACGGTGACGGTGGGCGACTTTCAGCCGACCGGCACCTTACTACTGGAAGACGCCGTCGAAATCACCGATCCCGACCTGGAAGCCAACTGGGGTTGGATGCAACCGGGCCGGGAGTGGCGGAATCTGGCGGCATCACCCCGCCTGCCGGCCAGCGCCGAATTGGCAGCAGCCATGTGGGAGGCAGAAATGGCGGATGAGGTGGACGGTGTGCTCGTCATCGACCCCATCGCCCTCGAGTCCATGCTGCAGGCTTCGGGACCGCTGGAGGTCAACGGCACCGAGATCTCGGCAGCAAACATTCTGAGCTTGATCGCGTTCGACCAGTACTGGGAAGAAGACGCCGAGATACGACGCGACCGGCTGCGGGCCATCGCGTCGGGGGCTTTCGCAGCAGTGTCGAGCCCCGACGTGGACCTGTTCACTCTGGCATCGGGCCTGGCCGATGCCATAGCCGGCCGTCACCTGATGGCATGGTCGAGTGATCCATCGCATCAGATGGCCTGGGAAGCCCTCGGAGCCGACGGCGGCCTGGAGCCCGAGTCGGTCATGGTTTCGGTGCTGAATCGCGGTGCGAACAAGCTCGACACCTTCCTCGACGTCTCGTCGCTGGCAACGTCAAGACGGGTCGGGGACACCATCGAAGTTGAAATGGAGATCACGCTGGCAAACCGCACCGGGCCCGGGCTCCCCGACTACGTCCTCGGACCGTCGCAAGTGCTCGGTCTCGACCGGGGGACCTATGTGGGAATGCTGGCGGTGAACGTTCCCGGTTCGGCAGAGAACGTTGAGTTTCGCGACGTCGATTCCCTGGTTGCGAGTGGGCCGGACGGCCCCACCCAGGTGCGGGCAGTCTGGATAGAAATCCCCCCCGGAGAATCCCTGATACACCACCTCGAGTTCACGCTGGATGCCGCCTCAGCCGGGTTGGTCATAGAACCGTCTGCCAGAGTGCCGGCAATCACCTGGACGTTCGACGACGTAAGCTGGGCCGACCGGGGCGCGCGAAGACTCGAGCTGGGAACTGCCGACTACGGCTCAGATCCGTCGCTGACAATCTTCCATACAGCCGGGGATGTCCGCTCGTCGCAGACTCCCATCCCGCCTACCCCCCGGGTCGCTCTCAGCCGGGCCGACCCCACGGCCGTTGCTGTCAGCTGGCGAGTACTCCTGACCGAGACAGGAGTGGTGGTGTGGGAGCGGACCGACGGCGACTGGGTCGCGGTTCACGAAGGAAGCGCAGACGACAGCATCGTCCGCTCCGGCCTCGGCCCCTTGTCCAGAGTCTGCTACCGCACTGCTTTGGCAACCGCACCCACCGCCTTCAGCAGTAGCAGCTGCGCGGTCATCCCACGGCCGGAGCCCGCTGTGGGATACCTCGAGTTCACGGGTGATCCAGAGTCGTTCTTCGCCACCCCCGACTTCGTTGACGGCTCGGCTCTCGACGTCAGAGTCCTGGTGGCCCCTGCCGACTGGACGCCGGCGGCCTGGCAGATGTTCGTCGGCCAGTTCGACCAGCTCAACAACGACCGGTCATGGAGGTTCGGCATCGACACCTTCATCTCGTTCCGGGCCAATTTTTCGCCCGATGGAGTGGAGCCGTTGGGAGATGCCATCCAGCTGCCCGGTTTCTTCCTAGACGGTGTGCCTGAGTGGGTCCGGGTGACCATCGACACCGAGGCGGGGGTTGAGAAGTTCTGGATCTCTGATGATGGGGAATTGTGGCAGCAGTGGGGACAGGACTTGCTCTTCGATCCGTTGGCACGACATGATGCCGCCGGCCCGGTCTTCGTCGGCACCGATCGGATTGGCAGCGACAATGCCTTCATCGGACGGATCTACTACCTCGAGATCCGCCGCGGGGTCGATGGTGAGCCGCTATCTGTGCTCGACTTCCGCACCGACGCTCAACGAACCGGCGACGACACCTGGACCGACAGCACGGGCAGAGTCTGGGTCGGGCAGGGAGCCGGCTGGAGCTATGTGGCAGCCGAGGACGCGGCTCAATGAGAACCGCCACCGCTAACAATTGCAAGCAAAAGTCACTACACTTGCTAATGAATGAAGGAACAGGTCACGGAACTCGGTGCGTTCATACGTGCACAGCGTCAGCGGAGTGCCATCTCGCTCCGCAAACTGGCCGAACAAGCGGGTGTATCGAACCCGTATCTCAGCCAGATTGAGCGGGGCCTGAGGAAGCCATCTGCGGAGATTCTCAAAGGGATCGCCAAGGGACTTTCGATATCGGCCGAGACGATTTACGTCCGGGCAGGACTTCTGGACTCATCACCGAATGGCACACCATCGGTCGTCGAGGCCATCGACGCTGACACGGGACTAACCGCCCACCAGCGCCAGGCACTGCTCGAGGTTTACCGAAGTTTCATCGATCACGAACAAGACGATTAGGAGGACCAAAATGGCCACTACAACCGACGGGCGCAAGGCGGCCTACGCTTTAATCGGCGCCCCAGTGTGGGCTGCCAAGCGACTGGCAGGGCTCACCTCGGATCTGGGAGACATCTCCCGCCGCGAAATTCAAGAGTGGATCAAGGAAGGCGAGCGGATCACCAAGCGCCTCAGCGATAAGAAGGTCGTTGAGGAGTTGAGCGAACGGGTCGATCTCGAGCAGATTCAGGACCAGGTCGAGCGGTTGCGCGATCAGCTCGAGTCGGTGCTCGGTAGCTGGCGGGACAGCTTCCGGCCTGATAAGCCGGCAGCCAAAAAACCAGCCGCCAGGAAACCGGCCACGAAGAAGCCAGCGGTTAAGAAACCAGCCGCCAGGAAACCCGCCGCTACGAAACCGGTAGCCAAGAAGACGCCGACGTCAACCAGTTAGCAGACCAGGAATAGAAGCCAGGCTCCTTGAAGGGAAAGCCCTCGGGGCGAGCCGGTCCGTCGCCTCAGGCCGAGCTGGCAGCACGTTCTTGGCGCCCGAGCCATTGCACGATCGGCCATGATCGAATGGACACAGAAGCGCCCCACCGAGGGGCGTTTCTGCTTCTAGTGGCTGACGGCGGGTGGGAGATCTCCGGCATGATCAACCCAGCGTTTGACCATGACCTCAGTGGGAAGCCGGCGCACGAGCCGCTTCCTGGAGTTGACCTGAGTCAACTTCATGAGCAGGGACTGCGGGTTGCGGTTGCGGAGCTCCTTGCAGGTATCAACCCCGGCAGCTTCCAGGAGATCGGAGTATTCCTCTCCTACCCCCTTGACCCGCATCAAGTCCGCTCGATTCACCCATTCCAAAATCCGCCGCTCCGGGACCCCGGTGACAGAGGCGATCTCGCGCCTCCCGCCGCGGGTCCCGGCTCGCTTGAGAAGCTTCTCGGTCGTGCGAACGCCGGCTCTCCGCAGGGTGCGGGCCTCCGTTCGGCTCAAGCCATCGATGGTGTCAATCGAACCCACCCGAAATCCTTTCTCGCAGTCTGATCCTCGCCCATGTGCAATTTAGCAATGTGAGTTCATGCCGCGCCAAATCGGTCGCGGGCTCGGACAACATCTGACGTCATTTTGATGCGCGGTGGGGCCGCTTTGTCGAAGCGAATTTCGGTGACCCATTGCGGGTGTGCCGCCGCTATCTCCAGCGGAGGAAGCCGACGGCTCATCACGTCATCCCACCGGATGCGGTCCACGATGATCGGATATCCCGGCTCGTAGCGATAGATGGGCAAGGTGATATCGCCGGCGTGGCCTGCCGTCAGGGCTGCCACGTGGTCCCTGCTGATTCCGGGCTGGTTGCCGAGCACGAGCAGGGATGGCACCGAGACCCGCTCTCTGGCCAGGTGATCGAGACCGATGGTCACCGACGAGCCGAGACCCGCCTCCCAGCCGTAGTTCACAACCACTACGGCAGGACCGAGATTCGTCGCACCGAGGATCTCATCTGCCTTCCAGCCGAGGACCACGACTAAGGGATCGACGTCCCAGCTCGCCAACTCGCCAACGATGAACTCCAGGAGTGGTTGGTCATTCCAATCGATCAGTTGCACCGGCTCGCCGAGGACCTCCGAAGGGCCGGCTGCCAGCACGATCGCGGCCAGCGGCGTCACAAGCGATCCATCAGCTCTTCCACCAGCTCGGCCTGCAGATAGGCCAAGAACCCGAGGGCGGCCTGCCACGGATCCGCGGGTTCGCCGGCGTCTTCCCAGCCCGGCTCGGTAATCCCCATTCGGGCGGCGAGAGCAAGGCGGGTATCACCGAGCACGGTGAGCCAGCTCTCCGCTTCATCCGGCGTTAGTAATCCGCCATCAGAATCGAGACGCTCCAAAGACGCCAGGAAACCGCCTCGATCCGACTGACGTTCGACTGCGAGATCGGGACCGGTGATCGCCTCGAGGTCGGCCTGTGCTGACGGGTCGTCAGGATATGCCGCCACATGCAACCGGGCGTACGCAGGGTCGGCCGGGTCCTGATCGACATGCGCCAGCAATCCCGGCAGTCCGGACAAGAACGCCAGCTCGTCTGTTGAGAGCCGAACCGACACACCATCCGGCTGTGACTTAAAGGGCCGCCTCACGACTGCTCGATCGTTGCCCAGAGGCCGTAGTGGTGAAGCCGGTGGCAGTCGAGCTCAACTTTCTCTCGCGGACCGTTAACGACCGCACACTTTCCCTCGTTGTGCACCATGAGCATCTTGCGGGTGGCCTCAGCCTCATTGAAGCCGAACAAACGACGAAACACATAGACGACATAGGACATGAGGTTGACCGGGTCATCCCAAACGATCACTCGCCACTCTCGGGATTCGAGGTCGGACGGGTCATCGACAATGTCATCGACTGGAGCAGCGGTAGTCATGTCCGCGACCTGTCACCGTCCCGCTGACGATTGAGGAACTCCTCGAAGTCGGCTCGGGCCACCCGCCATTCACGTCCGAACTTCACCCCTTTGATCTCTCCGAACCTCAGCATGCGGGTGACAACAAAGCTGGATACGTCCATGTAGTCGCAAATATCAGCCACAGAGAGCCATTCTTTGGGAAGGTCCACTCGTATCCGGTCCATAGCCACAGGTTATGGTACGCACTCGACTCCAACAAGAGGATCGATGGACGACACACATGCACCGTTGATCGAAGACCTGACCAGGCGGCGGGGCGTGATCATACTGCTCGGTGCGGCCGACACGGGAAAAACCACTTTCGCCAGGCAGCTGATGGCAGCCGCATTGGTGACGGGCAAGCGAGTGGCGTTTGTCGACGCCGACATCAGCGAATCCACCGTCGGGCCTCCCACCTGCGTCGGCCTCAAATTCATCGATGATCCGTCCGACCTCGACAACCTCGAGGCTGCCGACCGGCTTCAGTTCGTCGGATCGATCAAGACCGAGGGTCTCGTCTTGCAACACGTGGTGGCTACCGCCTCTCTTGTGAACCAGGCCCGGGGAGAGGCCGACCTGGTCGTTGTCGACACGACCAGCACGGTATCCGGCGTGATCGGGCAAACCTTGAAGTACCACAAGACCGAGTTGTGCCAACCCGACGCCATTGTTGCGTTCCAACGCGGCGAGGAGATGGGGCCCATTGTGGGCATGCTGCGGCGCTTCTTCTCCATCGAGGTCGAAGAAGCCAGGGTCTCGTCCACCGTCCTCCCCTCATCCCCGGATGAGCGCAGCGGCGAACGGGCCAAGCGCTTCGCCGCCGCGCTGACAACGCCACTCCAACCATGGCGGGTTCGCGACACGGTGTTCGCCCCCACGCTTCCCGCCGGGCTAGATCAGGCGCGGCTGGACGCGATGTTGGTCGGCCTCCAGGATGGGAAGGGTGCGTGCCTTGGCCTCGGCATCCTCGAAGAGAGTGACGGGGTACTGCGGGTTTTAACCAACCATGGCGAAGGCATGCGCGGGCTTCGGCTCGGCTCGGTGAGAATCGACCGTGACACTTTTGCCGTGACACCGGTGCGTTTGCGCGAGGTGATGTTCGGTATTTGAGCCCGGCAACGCTCGCGAAAAAACCCCCAAGAAACTTTTCTACAAGTCGTTGTGCACAACCCCCTGTGGATTTGTGTGGATATGTGGACAAGTTGTAATCGGGTACGAGCCTGGCCTCATTTAGCTGCAGTTACGTGCGCCATATACGGGAAAAACGCCCTTACCAACAGGGTTTTCCCACCTTGCTGCCGGTCGACACCCTAAGTAGGTTCCCTCTCAGTAAGAACCCGAGAAGCCAGGGAGGCTCCCGGGGCCCGTTTGGGGAAGTGCGGGTCTCGAGGTCACCACGGTTACTCGGGTTCTTACGCGTTCAATATCTTCTGTCACTTCTCGGCCGATTTGATGAGCGCCGGGAAGTCCCGGGCCAAGAAGTGACTGCTACCGCCCGACGAGAGGTCCTGGACTGCCTCGGCCGAAGGCCTCGCCCTTCGAAAACCACGTTTCTCAGATGAAGACTCGGGCAACTCTTTTTCTTGCCGACTGCCGACTGCCGACTGCCGACCGCTCATCATTCTTTGCCAAATCCGGCTTTCACCAACGACCGAAAACTCAGTTCAACCGCCTCGTAGATCGTGCCCAGAATCTCATCGAGAACCTCTGGCGAGAGCTCGCCGAGCGACACCCTTCCCACCAGAAAGACGTCATACCAGACCGTCGTGAAGTCGCGGGCCTGCTGGGCCATGCGCACTGCCAGGCGGCCTTCATACTCACCAGCGAAGACCACGTCAGAGGCCTCATCCTCAACCCAGCCCTGGCTCACGACACGCAATAGCTCCCAGGCCTTCTCACGGGTCACGGCCCGGGGGTTCCCGCATAGAGCTCCAGAAGCCGATCAGCAGTGCCCTCCCAGGAGAAGGCGTCGGCGTGCTTGGCGGCACCTTCCGAGAGTCGGGCGGCCAGTGGCGGGTCCTCCAGGATCCTCGTAGTGGCAGCCGCGTAATCACGTGCATCCCATCCATCTACCAGCACACCGCTCCTGTCGTTGGACACGGTGTAGCTGAGGCCGCCCACCCGGGCCGCCACCACCGGCAAACCGCAGGCCTGCGCCTCTGCCGCAACCAGGCCGAAGGATTCGGAACGGGAGGGGACCAGTAAAACATCACATGCTCGGTAGAAATGGGCTAGTTGTTCGTGCGTCTCGGGTGGCCGGAATATCACAGCGTCGGCCAGGCCACGATTGCGGGCCAACGCCGTGAGGTGGGCCAATTCCGCTTCGCCGTCATCACCGCTGGGCCCCCCGATAACGACCAGCCTGGCGGTTGGGAACTCAGGCCTGATCTCGGCCAGAGTCTCGATGGCAACGTCAACCCCTTTGAGCGGCTGGATGCGACCCACTATGAGCAAGAGCGGCCCGAATTCGATCTCCAGCGCCTCCCGCGCTTCCACTTTGGGCCCGGGATGAAAGACACCGTGGTCCACGCCGGGCGGGGAAATGCACAGCGATTCGGGCTTGGCACCGTAATGCTCAACGAGGTCATCGAACTCGAACCGGGTCGAAGTGACTACGCAGTCGGCAAACCCGATGACCTCCTGTTCGGTGGCGATGCGCAGCAGACTCTCCGGTGCCTGGCCGGGGCGACGGGTGACGTCCTTGAGCCGTCCGAGTGTGTGAAAAGAATGGGCCAGGGCCGTGTCGAGCTGCTGCTTGACGATCACTCCAGCCCACCCTGACAGCCAGTAATGGGAGTGCACTACGTCGTAATCCACCCTGTTGGCCCCTGCCCACTTGACAACCCCCAGGGCGAACTCCTGTACCAACTCCGCCAGCTCGGCGGTAAGGAGGCTTTCCTCAGGTCCGGCGGCAACATGCACCACCCGGTAGCCGGGCGCGACCACTACGTCCTCGGGCTGGGCGGGATCGATCCGCCTGGTGAAGACGTCAACCTCAATTCCCCGGCCGGCCATGGTTCGCGCCAGCCGATCGATATAGACGTTCATGCCGCCCGCGTCACCCTGGCCGGGCTGGGCAAGCGGGGTGGTGTGAATAGATAGGAAAGCGACTCGCTGTATCAGGTGACACCTCGCACTGAGAACAGAGGACGGGCAACAGCTCCGAGCCGCGACTTATAAGTCTCGTCACCCTTGAGGAAGTCAAACAGAGTCCGGCCCCGGGCAATGACCCCCTCCAGCAGAAGAGTCAGGGCGACGATCCCTGGTGACGCAGCCGCCCAATCGGGGTGATAAGCAGAGTTGTACAGGTAGTAGCCGGAAACATCCTCGAAACCGAATGCTGCCGCCACCGCGTCATCGTCGGCCGCGCCCCCAATCAGGTCAACCCGCGCCCCTGGCATCGCCACCAGATCGCGAAAGAAAGCCTCCCGCTCCTTAGTCATGAAACTTCCCTTCTCCCCGGGCGCCATCCGATGCATCTCGGCAAACACTCCCATCGGGTCTTGTGTTCCCTGCAACAGGCGAGGCTCGCCGAGCGACTCAGTGAACCGCCGACGTTTGCGGCGCAATTCGTGTCGTTCCTTCTTGGTGAGGCTTTGCCAAAGCACGTCGGCCGAGCCGGGGAGTATGAGGCGATAGGCGGCTTCTTCTTCCTCGACCGCGGAACCCACCAGGACGGCACCCAACGCCTCCGCGGCCTCACCGGGAAGTGAGTCGAAGTGGTAGGTGGTCTGTCCTGGAAGCTGAGCCAGATAGCCGGCAATCGTGGCGGGCGACCCGCTACCCAGTGGACTGTGATAGTCGGTCAGGTCGGGGTCGCCTACGAACGCCACGACACCGTCGGGTCTGTGCCACAGGGGCACCAGAGCCTCGGCCGCCTCCAGGATCCGAAGCTCGCCGGTCCCGAAGTGGTTCCACCATGTTTCCAGAAAGCCCCGCGAGGGGAAAACGGAGGTGTGCGATGCGACGGGTGTCAATGCGAACCCATCCGTCGACCAGTTGGAATGAACTCGCATTAGCAGGGTGCTCGGCGCTGCCGTTGCATTGCTGATCGGCCTGCCACTAGCCAAGGGCCGGCTCGAGGGAGCCCACCGGCCGGCCACCACCGAGAATCGGTGGATGCCCGTGCTCGGCCAGGGCTTCGACCATCACCGGCTCGAGGGCCCCGAGACGGTCGAGGGCGGCGATGAGACCAACATAGAGCGGGGCATTGGTTCCGTCCCAGCACTTGCCGGCAAGTCCGAACCGATGGCTCACCGCCACTCCGGCACATCCCACCGCCCCCACCTTCGCCACGGCTGGAAGCCACGCGGCGATCACTTCCTCTGGTCGGTCCGAGTCTGAAGTGAGAGCCGGCATCGCTCCCATTGCGTCACGTACCCGCAGGTATCGATCTTCGGACGCCAGCCTGGCGAAAGCCCGGGCCAGCCCCCGCACCGTGCCTCGCAGAGTGGGGAAGCCGCAACCATCGACCCCGATCGGGGAGACCTCCTCGCCGCCGGCTCCTCTCACCAGCTCTTCAACCAGCTTGTGATAGGGATGATCCGGCTCCATGTATGAGTCGAGTGGCCAGCCCTGGACGGAGCGCTTTCCGGAACAATTGTGATATTGGGACTTCGGCTCGACCACGCCGGACCGGGCCAACCGCAACCGGGCCGAGACAGATGGAGGCCAATCTGGCGGGCACTGAAGCATGGAAACATCGAGGTCGTGGGCGGCAAGCAGATCCTCAACTATCGCCACGTGAACGGGTTGTCCGCAGTGGCTGGAGGCGGCGAGGGCGGTTTGCTCACGATTGAGATCAGCCCCGGCCTCGAGCAGCACCGTCGCCTGGAAGGGTTTGATCGCCGAGCGGTAAAAGAACGGCTTATCTATCTCACCAATCTCGAGGAGCAAGTCGCCGGAGAGAGCCACCTCCGCGATAGCACCGTCGTGATAGCTCTCTGTCAAGCCCGATCGGACCGCTCGGGCGAGCATTTCAGTCGGTGCGGCCGAGCAACTCGTCGAAGTTGGCGAGGCCCTCCTTGTATCGGTTGGTTAGCTCGGCCTGGACCAGATTGAACTTCTCCTGGACGGTGTGCCGCTGGGCCGAAATATCGGCTTCGGTCTCGACAAGCGCCAATTGAATCTCGAGCAGCTCGGACTCTTCGACTAGAGCGATACGAGTGAGGAAGTCTGCCTCGAGGACCTCGTCGATCCGGCGCCGGCGTTGATCCGGTAGATCGGGTATCGCCACTTTGATGGGCCGGCCGCTCGGCTCATACCCGGAACCGGAATCGGAGAGGATTTCGGGCAGTGCCTCAATCAGGCTGCGCGTCTCCTCGCCCCTCCGACGTCTCAACTCGAACAACAGGAGATCCATCCGTCCATGCAGCATCCGCCGGTAATAGGACAACTCGTTTTCGACCTGATCGCACAGGCGTCGCCTCTCACGCAGCACCTCGAGGCTCAACGACCCGAGATCTGCCACGAAATCCTCGTCCACAATCTGATCGATACGGCGACGGTTATCGGACATATGCTCCCTTAATTGCAGTGCTCCACCAACGTAGGATACGGGTTGACGGGGTTATTCCCACGACCTCCGGGATGCACCTGGAAATGGACATGGGGGACTCCGCCCGTGGCGTTACCGCTGTCCCCGTTGTAAGCAACAACCTGACCGACCGAGACCCGGCTGCCGTCGGACAACCCGTCGGCATAGCCGCTCAGGTGGGCGTAGTAGTAGGACGTTCCGTTATCGGCATCAAGCCACAAACTGGCACCGCCCAGGTCTGAGTTCCGCTTGATAATCGAGCCGGTGGCCACCGCAACGACCGGATGGCCGTAAGGAGCGACTATGTCGGTTCCCTTATGAGTGCGGCCGCCGGACCGGGGCTGGCCCCAGTCGTTGACGAACCGGTAGAGGGAGTTGAAAAGACAGACAAAGCCCGTGGTCTGCTGGGCACTGGCTCCGGCTGCGGCACCCTCGAGCAGCGCCAGAGCGGTCAGACGCTTGCGGCGCTCCTCTTCGCGGCGCAAACGCTCGGCCTCCTCGAACTCACTTCGCAACTCCTCGAATTCGGTCTCCAGCGCCCCGAAAAGGGAACCGATCTCGGTCACCAAATCGCCCTGTTCCTTTTCCAACTCGAGAAAACGTTGCTGGTCTTCCAGCAGACGCTCTCGCGTCGCCTCCAAGCCGTTGCGCACGCTGCTGAGGCGGTCGAGGAGCGATAACTCTTGCTGAGCAGCCCGTTCGAGGAACTGGCGGCCGGTAATCAGCTCGGTGAGGCTGTCAACGCCGAAAATGACGCCGACATCACTGACATTTCCCGCTTTGAAGGCGGCGATCGCCTGGTCCTGGACCAGGTTGTGAAGGTCTCTGATTTCCGACTCATAGCTCGTGATGCGATCTTCGAACTCGCCGAGGCGGAATGTGACCGTTGCCAGCTCACCGTAGACCGTGTCGTACACAGCCACGGCATCGTCTAGCCGAGCGCTGGCCTCGTCGCGTCGCCGACGCGCCTCATCCAACTCGTCTCGCGACACCTGGCCCACCGCTGGGAGATTGACAGCCAACAGGGCGAGGATCAGCAAGGATGCAAACCAGGGGCGATAGCCGCGAAAAACGAACATCAACTTCATTAGCGTAATGGCAGAGACGTCATCGGCAAGTTGGCGCTGACCCTCAGCGATTTATGCGACCAGGGCCAGTGTAACCCAGTACAGAGCGGCTGCCAGGGCCCCGCTGTCAAGCGGCACGAGCACGCCGGGCAATCGCTGCATTAGATAGAGGTCGCCGGTGCGGACTGCCGAACCGAAGGCCCTGCCGGCCAGGAAAGCAGAGGCCACAGCCGCAGCCCCGATCACCATGGCTATCAATGACGTATCCCAAATGACACCCGTGGCCACCCCGGCAATGAGGGTTGCCAGAGCTGCCGAAGTGTGCGGGTCCATAAAGCCCTGTGCATCCGAGCCAAGCCGGACCCACAAAACGACGTTGGCCACCAGCAACATCAACAGGAGCGAGGTGATGCGACTCTCGGCATGGGACGATCCCAACCGGATAAGTACCAGTGCGCCGACGCCGGTAGAGGAGACCACCGTGACCAGCAAGGCTCCTCCAACCGATTCGATCGTCCGCATTGACTTGTCGAAAATTCCCCAGCTCAACGTCAGCAATATGCCTCCTGCCAGGGCAACTCCCAATCCTTCCGAGCCCCAGGTCCAGGCGGCCCCAACGGCTCCCACGATGGAAAGCAACGTCGGCCAGCGAGTCATCCCACTCCCCCGGGAGGCAGCCTGATCGAAGACATCCCAGGCCCAGGCGCCTGCCACCCCCACAACGAGGATCGCGAACCATCGCTCCGAGCCCAGATTGGCTGCCAGCAAGGCGGCCCAGGCTAAAAGCGGCAAAACAGCCAGCTGAGTAGCCGGCGCCTCCACGGCCGGAGCGGTCCCACCCGAAACAGGCGGCAGGAGAGCCACTTCGTCGCCCGGCATCACCGGAGTGGCATCGTCGGCGGGCTCGCCGTTGACCCACACCTTGGCATTGGCCAGGCCCCGCTCAAAGTCAGGCCCGTAGGCAGCCGCCGCTTCGGTGAGGATCTCGCCTACGGAACCCCCATCCAGCTCCACCTCACCGGTTCCGGCAGCCTGCCGCAGTCCTGCGAACAGGCGCAACCGTGCCATGAAAACTCCTTCCCGGTTCAAGAGGTTAGACGAGGCAGTCACCTGGAAACCGGAATACCATGGAGCCGTACTTCCCCAACCGAGAGCCCCCCAGGAGCACATTGACCGGGCAACCTTCGCCAGCGCCGCACTGCCACCAACGGCGGCTTTCACCTTGACCTCGGAAGGCCGCAGACGCCGTCGTCTCACAGCCACCGAGGCCGACCTCGGGATTGAGCGGCAGCGCGCGTTCCTCGTAGGCGTTATCAGTCAGGGAAGACATGAGCTCGAGGCAGACCTTTCCCTGCAAGAGCTGGGGCAGCTAACGCTGACGGCCGGCTCGGACCCAGAAGGCTCTCGCCTGGTGCGCCGCGATCGCATCGATCCGGCGACTTTCATCGGCAAGGGCCAGGCCGAGGACCTGGCCCGTGAAGCGACGGCAGCCGACATCGACGTTGTTGTATTCGACAACTCACTGAGCCCGGTTCAACAACGAAACCTGCAGGCGGTCTTTGGTTGTGATGTGGTCGACCGCACGGCCCTCATACTCGATATCTTCGCTCAGCATGCCAGCTCCAGGGCTGGCATGCTGCAGGTGGAATTGGCTCAGCTCCGTTACCGGATGCCCCGTCTTCGGGGGAGGGGAATAACCCTCAGCCGGTTGGCCGGAGGCATTGGCACGCGGGGTCCCGGCGAAACCAAGTTGGAGACCGATCGCAGAAGAATCGCTACCCGCATCTCCAAGCTGGAGCGGGAGCTCCGCCACATCGGGCAAGTCCGTCGCACCCAGCGCAAGGCTCGCCTGCAATCCGACATCACCACCGTGGCTCTGGTCGGCTACACCAACGCCGGGAAGTCTTCGCTTCTCAACGCCCTCACCGATGCCGACATCCTCACCGGGAATCAGCTCTTCTCAACACTGGATCCCACCGTGCGACGGCTGGAGCTCGAGGCCGGCACCGTCCTGTTGTCGGACACGGTCGGCTTCGTCCGGGAGCTCCCCCATGAGTTGGTAGAAGCCTTTCGATCCTCCCTCGAGCAGGTGTCCGAGGCCGTCCTACTCCTCCACGTTGTGGATGCGTCCGACGTGGCGCCGGAGCGACAGATCTCCGCAGTGCACGACGTGCTGTCCGAGATCGACGCCCGGGGAATCCCCGAGTTGCTGGTTTTCAACAAGATCGACCTGGTCGAGCCGCATGTCGTGCAACGCCTTCTCGCCCTGTACGACCCGGCGATTGGCGTATCGGCTCTCGAAGGCCTCGGGCTCGAGCGCCTGCGGACCGAACTGGCGGAGGCCAAGCGAGCCGACCACATCGTGGCTGCCTTCGTCGTTCCTTACGATCACGGCGAGGTGGTGGCGGCCCTCCATCAGCATGCCGAAGTGCTCGAGGAGACTTTCGAGCCCGAAGCAACCCACCTCAAGGTTCGGGGTCCCCGGGCCACGCTGGCGTCCTTCGCTGAATACCGAATCTGATTCATTCACCTTTCGCCGGCCTGCTCCTACACTCCCCGCCCATGCGCTCCCTCGTCCTGATAGTGGCTCTCGTCGCTGCCGCTTGCAGCGGCGCGGCCGATCCCACGACCTCCGCCACCACCCAATCCCCCACCACATCCGTCTCCGTGCAGGCTACGACCACAACCTCCACCGCCTCAACCACCACCACAACGACCACGACAGTCACCTCCTCGACCACGAGCTCCACCTTGCCGGGCACCAGACAGATCCTCTACGAGGACAGGATCTTCACCATCGTCCTCGAGGATTCCTGGCTACCGGATCCGGATTTCTCCAACCCGGGTGCCGGCTTTGTGCAAGACCATTCCTCGCAGGGACTTCCCCCCAGCTACTTCTCCATTGCCATTAGCCCGGCGGAAGACGGTTTCGCTCTCGACGAGCATGTCGCCCAACTCCAGGACGATCTGGCGGCGTTCGTTGTGGACTTCCAGCTGCTCAATCATGGAACAGGCACGGTCAACGAGAATCCCTCGCGCTGGTTCGCCTATGTCGAGTCATTCGATGGATTCGAGGTGGTACAGCGACAGGAAGCAACGGTCAGCCAGGGCACGTTGGTTACTTTCACCCTCATTTCACCGATCGATTTCTATGACTTCGAGGCTGGCAGGGCCGTCGACGTCATCGGTACCTTTGTCGAAGTGGCGCCGCGTTGATCGCGCGGGACGACCACTCGAGCCCGCCACTGCTCGAGGAGGACCTCGACCCTGATCCCCTGGCCCAGTTCAAGAAATGGTTCAACGAAGCCCACGCCAGCGGCATCGCTCAACCCGACGCCATGACGTTGGCCACTGCCGTCGATGAGCACCCCTCCGCCCGGGTGGTCTTGCTCAAGCACTTCGACGAGTCGGGGTTCGTCTTCTTCTCCAATTACCAGAGCCAGAAAGGCCGCGAGATTGCCGCTAATCCCAATGTGGCGCTGTGCTTTGTGTGGCTGGAGTTGCACCGCCAGGTGCGGATCGTGGGCGCAGCCGCCCGGGTAACAAGCGACGAGTCGGACGCCTACTTCGCGTCCCGGCCGCGGGGAGCGCAGATCGCGGCATCCGCCTCCCCCCAAAGTGAGGTCCTCGCAAGCCGGGCCGAGCTGGAAAGCAACTTTGCACGCATCGAACAGGAGACCGGCGACCCCGCCCTGCGTCCTCGTCACTGGGGTGGCTTTCGGGTGGCACCGGCCACGATCGAGTTCTGGCAAGGCCAACCCGATCGACTCCACGACCGGCTCCGGTACCGTCGAGAGGCCGGCAACTGGATCATCGAGAGACTCGCTCCCTGACATGCCGGAAACCGAAGGTCCGGACCCCTCCCGCGCAGTGGAGTCTTCGCAGCGGAGTGGGAGGGGAGAGCGAGCGAAGCGAGCAGGGGTGGGTCTCAAACCACCAACGGCACCCTGAGAGAAACGATCACCACAAAAGATCGTTGACACACAATCAGGTATCGCGCTCATCAAGCCCTCAATTCATACAAGGCCGGACACAAGGGTGCGTTGGCGGGCACCACGCGACGACGCCCATCGCCAGGCAACCATCGTCTCGCGGAGTCAAGCTCCCTCACAACCGCCCTTGTTGGGTCCACCCCCCTCCCAACCTCCCCCACTCCGTGGTGGAGGAGAAAGAATACGGACGCCTTGTTGGGAACCACCCACCTCCGATCCCTCCGCAAGGGAGGGGCGCACACATTCGCCGTTGCTGGGAACCCAAGGCAGGGGCTATTTCAGCTCGGCCAGTCGTTCAGCAGCCAGCTCGATGTATTCCTGGCTCGTGTCGTAGCCCACGTAATGCCGGCCTGCCTCCCTGGCAGCCACGGCTGTGGTCCCAGAGCCGATGAATGGATCCAAGACGAGGTCGCCGGTGAAGGTGTACAGCTCTATTAGACGCCGGGGCAGCTCCACCGGAAACGGGGCCGGATGGCCGATGCGCTTGGCGGAGGCGGTTGCCATCGACCAGATCGAAGTGGTGGCCTCCATGAACTCGTCGCGTTCGATGGTGCTCTCGCCGCGACGAACCCGCCCGAAGGATTCCTTGGAACCGACGATTATGTATTCGTGGACATCGCGCAAAGTGGGATTGACGGCCGACTTCCATGAGCCCCAGGCACAGGACCCTCCCGCCCCTTTGGCCTTCTGCCAGATGACCTCGCCCCGCAACATGTAGCCGAGGTCTCCGAGAAGCCCTGCCACGTAGTGGTTGAGCGGCACATAGGGCTTGCGTCCAAGGTTGGCGATGTTGACTGCGATCCGACCGCCAGGCTCGAGCACCCGATAGGTCTCGGCAAATACTCGTTTGAGCAATGCAAGATATTCGTCGATGGCGAGATCCTCGTCGTACTCCTTGCCCACGTTGTATGGCGGTGAGGTGACCATCAACGAAACGCAGTTGTCCGGCAGTTGGTCCATAGATTCAGAGCTCTGGCAATAAAGCTGATCGAGGATCTGGGTTGGCGGTTCAACAGGCTCGCCCACCTCGCCGGAGTCGTGCGAATTCATGCGGCGGCTGTAGTAGGCGGTCGCGTCGTGGCTTTCGCGTTTGCCGGAGCCGAAGCCGGATGTCTCGGTGGGCATATGAATCCCGGGGAAGTCGGAGTACGACTTTAGAGATGATTTTCGCGACTTGCAGGGTTTACGGGAAGATGGGCCACTAGGCAGTCCCCAGCGGCCTTCATGCATCCAACCACGGCCAAAAGCCCCTGGCACCGGGGGCGAGTAGTTTGCAGAGTGGGAGAGGAGAGGAGAGGAGCGAAGTTATGGAAAAGGAAATAAGCCTTTCTCTTCATCTGAGCGAAGACGACACTGAGACCCTTGCCCACGCAGTGCTGAATTTGCGGGGCGACCATTTCGAGGCCATGGGCAAGGCCCGCCGCAACCCGGAGGACGCTCCAATGCCGGTTGTCGGCGAAGAGCTAGCGATTGCCCGAGCGCTGCAGGAGATTACGGGTCAGGTCATGGCGGCAGCGCAAGACAAGATCGAGGAGTTTCTAGTTCACAACTAGGGCTTCTCGCTTCAGTCGCGGGGCGGTTTGTTTAGTTACGCCATCGCCGAGCGGTAGCTGCCAAGCACGTAGAGGTTGGCAATGGTTGCCGGAGGCGGCTCGAGCACCTGCCCCAGACCGGCCGCCCCGGGAGGGTGGACGAAATCCACAAAGAACCGATAGCGCCATTGCTCGATCGAGGGTCGCGACTCGATCCGCGTGAGGTTGGCTCCCCGCAAGCCCAGCTCGGTGAGAACCAATGCCAGCGCCCCCGCGGTGTGGCTGGTTTCGAAGGCGATTGAGGTCTTGTCGTCGTCCGCATCAACCTGCGGGTCTCCGGGAGCCAAGACGACGAAACGCGTGGTGTTGTGATGGCGGTCAATGACATCCGATAGCAACACCTCGAGGCCGTGTGCCTCTCCCGACTCCGGCGGTGCCAAGGCGGCCTGGGTGGCATCGCCCATCTCGGCGACCTCGCGGACGGCTCCTGCGGTGTCGTGAGTGGCGACGGCCTCCCACCCCCTCTCCAGTAGAAGCTCCTCGGCCTGGCCCAGGGCTTCGGGGTGGCTGCGCACGGTTTTGACATCCCCTACATCGCTGCCGGCTACCCCGAGCAGAGCGTGACGAACCTCGAGCACGCTCTCGGCAATGATCGAAGCCGGCGCCGCCACCAGGCGATCGAGGACCGGGAGAACGCTGCCTGTTGTTGAGTTCTCGATGGGCAGCACGAGCCGATCGACGTCTTTGTCCGCCAGCGCATGAAACGCGGCGGCGAAGCTGGCAAACCCGACACGTTCGGCATCTGGCAACAGTTCCCCTGCCACCCGATAGCTGTATGACTCACGCTCGCCCTGGTAGCCGGCTTTCATCGCAGGCACGTTAACCGCCCGGGTGGCACTCCACAGGCCCAACTGCCCGTCGAACAAGGCACTTGAAGCGCTAGCTTCGGCGCTGTGGCTGACATCGCACTGCTGACTGATCAGGACATCTACCTCTTCAACGAAGGTACCCATGCCCATCTCTTTGAACACATGGGAGCCCAGGTTCGCGACGGTGGCACCCATTTTGCTGTCTGGGCGCCAAATGCAGTCACGGTCTCGGTCGTCGGGGACTTCAACCAATGGGACGCCGCGGCCCATCCATTGCTTCCGAGCGACGCCGGGATCTGGAAAGGCTTCATACCGGAGGCCCGGCCCGGCAACACCTACAAGTATCTGGTGTCGTCGCGCAGCGGGGGAGCGATGGAGAAGGCCGATCCGTTTGCGTTCACGGCCGAGGTTGCCCCCAAGACTGCCTCGGTGGTCTGGGACCTGACCTATGAATGGGGCGATGCAGAATGGATGAGGGACCGGGGATCGCACAACCGCGACGATGCGCCCATGGCCATCTACGAGTTGCACATCGGCTCCTGGGCTAAGAAGTCGGAAACCGAGTCGTATTCGTACCGGGAACTGGCTCCGCTGCTGGCCCGATACGTCACCGACCTCGGATATACCCACGTCGAATTCCTCCCCGTGTCCGAGTACCCCTACTACCCATCGTGGGGTTACCAGGTCACGGGGTACTTCGCTCCCACCAGCCGCTTCGGAACCCCCCAGGATTTCATGTACTTAATCGACTACCTGCACCAGGCAGGCGTGGCTGTGCTCCTCGACTGGGTGCCCTCCCACTTCGCCAATGATGAGCACGGTCTCGGCCTGTTCGACGGGTCCCACCTCTATGAACATGCCGATCCCCGAAAAGGTTGGCATCCGGATTGGGACTCCAACATCTTCAACTACGGCCGCAACGAGGTTCGCAGCTTCCTGACCTCGTCGGCCAACCACTGGCTCCAGCGCTACCACGCAGACGGTCTCAGGGTGGATGGCGTGGCCTCGATGCTCTATCTCGATTACTCCCGACTCGAAGGACAGTGGATCCCTAACGAGCTCGGCGGAAATGAGAACCTGGAAGCGATCGAGTTCATCAGGCAGCTCAACTCCGCCTGCTACAGCGCCAACGAGGGGATTGTGATGATCGCCGAAGAATCCACGGCCTGGCCGGGGGTGTCTCGACCGGTGCAAGATGGGGGCCTCGGTTTTGGATTCAAGTGGGACCTGGGCTGGATGCACGACACCCTCAGGTACTTCCAGGAGGATCCGGTGCACCGCCAATACCATCAGGACAGCCTCACCTTCCGAATGATCTATGCCTGGGACGAGAACTTCGTTCTCAGCCTTTCCCACGACGAGGTGGTGCACGGCAAATCGTCACTTGTCAACAAGATGCCGGGGGATGAGTGGCAACAATTTGCCAACCTGCGGTTGCTGTACGGATACATGTACGCCCTGCCCGGCAAGAAGCTCATGTTCATGGGCAGCGAGTTCGGGCAACGCGAGGAGTGGAACTTCGACCATGATCTGGACTGGTGGGTCCTCGACCATCCCAACCACGCCGGGGTCCAACAGTGGGTCAAGGCTCTCAACGAGCTGCACCGCAGCCTCCCCGCCCTCCACTCTCGTGACCACGAGGCGGACGGGTTCGAATGGGTGGATGCCTCCGACGCCGCCGCCAGCGTCCTTAGCTTCTTGCGCAAGGATGCCGGGGGCGGGATGGTTCTGTTCGCCGCCAACTTCACTCCGGTCGCCCGGGATCAGTACAGAATCGGCGTGCCGACCGGCGGAACCTGGGAAGTCCTGCTCAACAGCGACAACCCGGGATTTTGGGGAACCGGTGCCGGCCCCACCGGGTTTGTAAAAGCGGAAGCTGTGCCGATGCACGGCCAGCCCTACAGCCTGGACCTGGAGTTGCCTCCCCTTGGCTGTCTCTACCTCATCCCGACGCCGGATTGACTGCCAATCGCAGAAATGGCCGGTAACTCATAAACTCCACTTTTCGCCGGACAGGAGGCCAATGGCCAAGAGACTAGAACGCGACCTCGGCCTGTATGCGGTCTTTACGATCAGCATCGGAGCGATGATCGGCAGCGGGATCTTCGTGCTGCCCGGTCTGGGTGCCAAGATCACCGGTCCCAGCATCATGGTGGCCTTCTTGCTCGCCGGACTCATCGTTCTCCCCGCGGCGCTGAGCCAGTCCGAGATGGCAACCGCCATGCCCGAAGCCGGTGGGGCCTACCTGTATATCGACCGGGCCATGGGCCCACTGATGGGAACCGTGGCCGGCTTCGGTGTTTGGTTTTCCCTCGTGTTCAAAGCGGCATTTGCCCTGGCAGGCTTAGGCGCCTACCTGGTCTTCCTGGCCGACATTCCCGGCAAGGGAATCGCCCTCGGTCTCGCCACGCTATTGATCATCCTCAACGTGTTGGGAGCCAAGAAAACGGGCGGGGCACAGGCTTTCGTGGTCACCGCTGTGCTGGTTGCCATCGTGCTCTTCATCGTGATCGGTGTTCCAGAGGTGGACACCGATCGGCTCGATCCCTTTCTCACGCACGGATTTGACGGCCTAATCACCGCCGCCGCAGTCGTTTTCGTCTCCTACGCGGGAGTGACGAACATCGCCAGCGTGGCGGAGGAAGTGAAGAACCCCAAACGCAATATCCCATACGGAATCCTGCTGTCGATCTCGATCATGTTGATCCTCTACCCGGCAATCGTCTACGTAATGGTTGGGGTAACGCCCCTCGACTCTCTCTCGGGAAGTGACACGCCCGTTGCGACCGCGGCCGAGCAATTCATGGGTTCGGTGGGGGTGGACATCATCGCGGTTGTTGCCGTGCTGGCCCTCACCGGAATGGCGAATGCCGGGCTGCTTTCCTCCTCCCGATATCCATTTGCGATGAGCCGCAATTCGCTTGCGCCCGGATTCTTCATGCGCGTCGGCTCCCGGGGCACGCCGGTGTACTCCATCCTCGTCACCGGTGGCATATTGCTGGCGTTGGTGGCCTTTGTGCCGCTGATTGAGCTTGCCAAGCTGGCCAGCGCCTTCCAACTGCTCATCATGTCGTTCATCAATCTGGCCGTTATCGCCTTCCGTGAGAGCAAGCTCGAGTGGTACCGACCGTCCTTCAAGGCACCCTTTTACCCCTGGATCCAGATCTTCGGGATCGTGGCCGCCGGCGTCCTCTTGAGCCAAATGGGTGCCATTCCCATCCTCGGCGCAGTCGCCATCGTCGTTGTTGGTGTCTTCTGGTATCGGGGATTTGGCCGGTCACGTGCCACAAGAGAAAGTGCGGTGCTGGACGCTCTCCGGGTCCGGTCGACCGGGCGGCTGGTGTCTCTCACGACCGATGCGATCGCTTCCGGTGGCAAATCGCACATCCTCATTCCTGTCCTCAGGAACACCCGCCGCGCCCGGATGCGCGACCTGGTACGGATTGCTTCCCACCTGGTCGCACCGGAAGGGCGGATAGAGGTGGTCGAGTTCGAGCCCGCCGTTGCGCCGGCTGTGCCCTCGTGGACCAGGGGGGCCGGTGAGCGCACAGCCGGCGCTACCGACGTAGCTATCGAGTTTGGCGATATCGCCAGCCCTGACCCTGCCAGCGCCCTCCTGTCTTACGCACGAGAAAACGACGTCGACCTCGTCCTGTCCGAGTTTCCCCGGGAGACCCGAGCCACCCGACGATTCATCAACGAGATGAAAGACATGCGAGATCACCTGGAGGCGGACTCAATCTTCCTCCGTAACCGTTCGCTGGGCCGGGTCGGCACTATTGCCATCATGGGCTCGGGTGGTCCCTACGATGTCTTCAAGATCAGTCTCGCGACTCGCATCGCCAGGGCCGAAGGCTCTCGCCTGCGATTCATCCATGTTTTGCCCGAGGACGCCACCGATGCTCAGGTCGAATCGGTGGATAGCTATCACCATCAGCTGCAGGAGTTAGTCGACGTCGAAACCGAGAGCGTGGTGGCCCGTGCCGCCGACCTCATTCCGGAAATCGACACACTGGCAGCCGACTCTGACCTGGTAGTCATCGGTGCCGCCACCCACCGGGTGCGGCTCTTTGGTGACCTGGCCGACCGCATCGCCGACAGTCTCGAGGCTCCGGTGATGATGGTGCACACTCGCGATTTCCCCCGGCCAACCTGGCTGGAAGCCACCCTGGAACGGCTCATCTACTAGCGTCTCCGGCGCCCCCTGGCAGCTACCATCGACGCCAGGGCCGGGTCGTCGGCCACTACTCCAACCTCCCGGGCACCGCTCTCACCAAGACGGCGAGGTGGTGTGGAGTTATCGTGGCACCGAACTGGGAGCCCACCCCCCGTTGGCAACGATCCTGCAGGAAGCCGAGACGCTAAGCGCCGCGGGACGCTGACCAACTGACGCGCGATGCCCCGTCACCAAGAAGGGGACATCGGGGGCGGCCACCCACAGCGGGTCGACTCTTCTCGATTTGATCCCCCAGGCAGGACAAGACCTAGCCCCACCGGCGGGGCGTGTTACTGCGTCAGCAGGCCGTCGGAACGGGCCCGGGACGCGGCTTCTTCACGCGTCGAAGAATCCAGTTTGGAAAGAACCGCCGAGACATGGTGTTCGACCGTCCGCGGTGACACGAAGAGGCGGTCGGCGATCTCGATGTTGGAGAGGCCCTCGTCGACGAGTTGGAGCACCTCAGCTTGGCGAGCAGTCAGACCAGCGGCGTGATCCCGGGTCTTCTGCCCCTTCCCGCGGGGCACCGACACTCCCTGGTCTCTCAGAACCTTTCTGAGTTTGGCCGCCACTGCGGTAGCTCCCAGCGTGTCGAGGACATCGAGGGCTTCCAGCTGTGCGGCCTGGTCACCATGCGTCAGGGCGATCGCTCCTTCGTAAGGGCATCCGATCCTCGACCATATCTCGGCGGCGGCCCGGGGATCGCCCTCAATTACCAGCCGATACGGTTCGGCAATCCCCTCCGGTGCCGCCGAAAGCTCGCCGAGTTTCCACAACCAGAACGCAAGGTCCCCGCCCGGCCAAGGGGACCGAAGCCGCAGCCCCCTGTCGAGAACCTTGCGAAGCTGCCCAATCCGGTGAGGGTCACCCTCACCTGTTAACCACATATACTCCGCCTGCGCTGCGGCCGAAGGGAGCAGGTTCTGCATCTCGCCGGTGCGCTCCGCCAGCGACCAGGTGCGGTCGAGCGTTTCTTGCGCTTCGGGGCGACCCCGGCGTGCCTGCAACCTCCCCAGCACCCACCCCGTGAGTTGATCCGTGTGGGGATGAGACCCGAGCACCTCGGTTGCTGTGTCCTCGGCCGCCGCCCATTCTCCTTTCCACGAGAGAACCTCCGCATACTGCCCTCTTGCGTACGCCTCGAGTAGCCGGTTCTCATATCGAACTGCAGTGTCGCGGGTCCGCTGCGCCAGGTCGCCCGCTCGCTCCAACTCGCGGCGCTCAAAGGCCACTGACGCCATGTTGAGCAGGGCCCGAATTTCCTCGAAAGAGTATCCGGCCCGCTCAGCACGCGTTCGGGCCTCCTCCAGCAACCGAAACCCTCCGGCATCACCACGCATGTAGGTCTCGGAGCCCTTCGTATTGAGGGCGTGGATGGCAGTCAACTCGTCACCCGTCTCGTCGGCGAGGTCGAGGGCTTGATCGGCAAGTTCAATCGCCCGTACTCCATCACCTCTCATGAACGACAGCCAAGCGAGCTGGCTCACCGCGAAGGCGAGATCCGCGCTCGGAGGATGCGACTCGAGGATTGCAACGGCCTCACCCGCGCAGGCATCGGCGGCTCCGGGCCGCCCGTTGATCTCGTTGAGTCGAACTGCGAACGTCAGCGCTCGCGCCAGAGCAAGATCGTCGCCGCTAGAACGGTGGAGATCGATGGCTCGGGCCAGAATGTCAAGGGCTTCAACGTTGTCGAGATAGAACTCGTTGCGCGCCCAGTCGTCTACGATGCCGGCCCGGTCGGCCTCCCCGATCTGATCCAAATACGGCTCGAGCGTCCTGAAATGAGCCACCGCCTCCCGAAGGCTCCCAATAGCCATCGCTGCCCTGGCCGCCCTGGGCGCGAACTCGATGATCGCCTGGACGTCTCCTGCCTCCCTGGCGTGGTGAACCAGCCTCGACTGGTCGGCCAATCCGGTGAGTTCAACCAGGACTTGTTGGTTCAGTTCGCGGCGAGCAGCTGGGGCCAGAGCCGCCTCGATAGCTCGTCGGGTCAGTTCATGGTGGAAAGACAGCTTGTCGCCTTCAAACCGAACGAGACCCTGCCGCGAGCACTCGTCCAGATCTTCTTGACTGAGACCCAGGATGCCGTCAATCAGCTCTCGTTCGGCTTCCCCCGGTATCACCGAGACCAAATCGAGTACGCGCCGGGCCCGGGACGAGAGCTTGGCGGCTCTGGCGAGAACCGAGTCTTGGACGGACAGGGGCACGCCCTCCACTCCTGACGCCAGTATCTCGGTCACAAATAACGGATTCCCATCCGTCAAGGTCAAAATCTCGTCGAGGTCGACGAGAGTGTCGTCGACCATGGAGGCTACGGCCTGCGCTGAGAGACCGTCCAGATGCATCCGAATGATATTCTCAGGCGCAAGTTCTCCAACAACGCGACGGAGGGGATGGTCGTAGTCGACCTCACCATCCCGATACGTGAGTAACAACAGCCCATTGGTCCTGGCAATCCGTCGACCTAGATATTTGATGGCATCGAGCGTTGCCTCATCAGCCCACTGAGTGTCATCAATCACCAGGATGTTGGGACGAAGCAAACCCGAGAGCAGATCCAGGATGGCTTGCAGCACACCGGGACGGTCGCCCTCTTTGAGAGGCCCGGCCAGCGACGGCTCGTCGCGGGCGATGTCCCAGAACGGGCCCAGGGGCTGAGGAGTCAGCAAATCATCACAAGACCCGAAATAGACATGCGCCTCATCAGCATGCCGTTCGACGAACTCCCCCGCGAGGCTGCTCTTACCAATACCAGCCTCACCCCGCACCAGGATGACTTTGCCCCCCGACGAGTCGACCCCGGCCAGCAAATCAGCCAGCAATCCCAGCTCTCCATCCCTCTCCAGAAGCATGAACCCAAGGCTACCGAAGGCGCCCACATCGATGGCTAGGGCCTGGTTGGCTTGTCCGCGTTGGTGGCTACGTGGGGCTTGGATTGATGAGAAGGCAAGTGGCTGTGGCAACCACGGGCTCCAGCCACGCGTATGTTCTGGCATGTGACTGATCTTCAGCCACCATGACTCCCTTCGAGGCGCGCGGAAACACAATACGCCACCAGCATCGTCCACAGCCCACTCAGCAGAGCGAACCGCCCATATCGCCTGTCGGCTCGAGGGGTCATTGACCTCTCTATCGAGCCCATCCGATTAGTTCGGTGGGGTGTACGCCTCAAGCGCACCCTTGGCCGCTGCAACGATGGCAGCCTGCTGGTCGTGGTCGAAGAGCTCGTGTGATTCCAGGTTGGTGATCGCGCCGGTGCTCCCCACCGCCGCGACCAGGGCTGTGCCGCTCACGCTGTCGGGCAGCTCACTGATCAGGAACCCATCGTGCTGTCCCTGCATCCAATAGAACGCTTCGACGGTCCCACCCAACGACTCGACCAACGCCGTCGCAGCAGCAGACCGATCGCTCGGATGATGGATCATGGCCTTCACCGCATCAGCCGAGTAGGAGAAGAACGTGATGTACTTGGGCATAGTGCGCCTCCTTTTGTTTTTCAACGCGCGCCTCAACCTACCCGAGCACAGAACTGGACGAGACCGAAAACGCCGGCGGGCCCACCCGCCCAAACCGCAGCTGTTACGGGCTATCTGTGAAGCAGGGTGAATCGAGCGGTAAGGCTCTTTGGACCCGGGCTATCTCCTAAGAGGGCTTTGTCGCTGTGAACGAATAGCCGAGCACACCGAACTTGCGGGCGTTGCGCTCGCCTGAAGCCCCCGCGTAGGTATCGACAGGAGACCCAAACTTCAAGCCTTCGAAGCCGACTCCATTGATGATTGTCTCCCACCCTGCGCACGGCAGGGCACCGGCAATTCAACCGGTCCAGAGATCGATATCCCGCTTGGCGGCCTCCGGTACCTCCCGCTCGACGCACACGTCGCCGATCTGAATGCGACCTCCCGGTCGCAGCACCCGGAAGACCTCGCGATAGGCCCCTACCTTGTCGGGCACCAGATTGAGCACACCGTTGGAGATGACCAGATCGGCCCAACCGTCGGCCACCAGCAGGTCCTCAGCGAGGCCCTCCCGAAACTCGAGATGGTCGAATCCCAAACTCGTGGCCAGCTCGGTTGCCCTTTTCAGCATCGCCGGAGTCATATCCACACCGACAACCGCACCCCGGGGACCCACCGCCCCCGCTGCGACCACCGCATCTAACCCCGCCCCCGACCCTACGTCGACAACCTTCTCGCCGGCTCCGGGCAGTCCCCACGCAAACGGGTTCGCCACCCCGGCAAACGCTTCAACAGCCGACTCCGGCAGGTCGGAGAGCCACACCGGGTCATAACCCAACTGTTCAGTGGCAAACCGGCCCGTGTGGAAATGGAACTCGCCATCGGGGTGGTCGGCCACCTCGGCGTAGTGCGACCGGACCTCACTCCGCAACTCAACCACATCGACATCGCCGGCCATGGCCCACCTCTCGATCTCGTAACAAACGATCGCCACCCCAAAGTAGCGATCCAGCCAACGCCGTGTCGAGTCCGGCACCTTCACCGATGGCTAGTGAGGCCCACAACGATGGTCCTACTCCTATTGAAACGGCGGGAGACGCCGTCCTGGAACCGGCCGTCCGCCGGAGGGGCGGTTACGTACCCGGCTTTACGAAGCCGGACTCGTAGGCAGCGATTACCGCCTGGGTGCGATCTCTCACCTCCAGCTTCAAGAGGAGCGACCCTACGTGACTCTTCACCGTCTCCGAGCTGACGAACAACTCTGCGGCGATTTCCTGGTTGGAGAGACCCTGGGCAACCAGGTTGAACACGTCACGCTCCCGTTCGGTCAGAGATTCGACCGCGGTGGTGTATCGGGCAGAGGGCACCGGTGGCACATAGTGGCGGATGAGTTCGGCGGTCGAGGCGGGGAACACCAGCGACTCGCCCGAGTCAACCACCCGGACTGCCTCGATGAGGTCGTGGGGCGGGACCCGCTTGAGCACGAAGCCGGCCGCCCCCGCTTGGAGTGCCTGGTAGACGTACTCGTCGAGCTCGAAGGTTGTCAATACCAGCACCCGCGGCGGGTTGGGTGCAGTCATGATTTGGCGGGTGGCGGCGAGCCCGTCGAGGTTGGGCATGCGGATGTCCATGATGACAAGGCTTGGTGTGAGATCGGCCGTCATCGTCACCGCTTCCCGGCCATCGGACGCCTCACCCACTACCCGCAGGTTGGGCTCGCCGTCGAGCACCGCCCGCAGTCCCACCCGGACGAGAGGATCATCGTCGGCGATGAGAATGTCGATCATGGGTACACGGCTCCCACCGGGAGTCGGGCCCACACCCGGTAACCGCCGTCGGGACGGGGCCCGGCTTCCACGCTACCGCCCAGCATCGCCACCCGTTCCCGGATACCGATGAGCCCCCGGCCCCCTGTGCCCGGCTCGACGACTCCCGGTGCGCCAACCAGTGCGGGCGCCTCGTTGACGACCTCGATCTCCACCGCCTCTTTGCTGCGGATAAGCCTCACCTCTGTAACAACCGGACCGGCGTGCTTGAGCACGTTGGTGAGGGCCTCCTGGACGATCCGATAGCCGGATCGGCTGATCTCGGCCGGTAAGTCGTCGGTAGGACCCTGAGCGATCAGCGATACCTGCACCCCGGCGGCCGTCATCTCATCGATGAGGGCCGGCACTCGACTCAAGGTTGGCTGGGGACGACGCTGACCGTCGCCGTCCTCCCGCATGATTCCGAGAATACGGTCGAGCTCGCCCAGCGCTCGCCGGCCGCTCTCTTCGATGTTTTCGAGTGCCTGACGGGCGAATTTGGGGTCACGCTCGAACACGTGGCCACCGGCCCCGGCTTGCACCACCATCATCGTGAGCGTGTGGCCGACCGAGTCGTGCAGCTCGTGGGCGAGCAGCGTGCGCTCCTCGAGGACGTCGGTGCGCTCCTGGAGCTCGGCCCGTTCCTGCTCGCCGGAAGGGCCGAGCAGCAGCTTGGCCACGAGGCCGTGGAGAGCGCCGAAACCACTGATGGCGTGAGCCGACAGTGCGCCAAACAGGACACCAACGACCGGCACAAACCACACGAGGGCGTCGGGGACACGGTCTACCCAGTCGGCATCGATGTCGTCCGGGAACCAGAGCACGGCAGGCGTAAAGAGAAGCGCAAATGTAACGGACACCAGCGTCACCACCAGCACGAACCCGAAGATGCCGAGCGGGAAGCGCACCAGAACCCAGGCAAAGCTCCGCCACGTATAGGAGTCGGTCACCAGGGCACGGGCCCGCCGGCCCCAACTCATTTCGGGAGTGAACGGACTGGGCGGGCGTTCGATGGGTGTGTCTAGGAAAATCGAGGCGAGCCCGCGCTCGAAGCTGCCGAACGCCCGCCATGCGATCACAGCACCGAGCAAGATGAAAACCCCCACCCATATGATCACCAGCCCCACCCCGACAGAGAGGGCTGTGACTAGAAAGACGAAGTAGAAAACCCCGATCGGCAGCCCCAGCAAGAGGTATGCCAGACGCCTGTAGGTGGAGGCCCGGCCGAGCGGCCCGAACACTGCCTTCATGCTCCCATCCTCTCACGGTGACTGTGGCTCGTCGCCTCTGAGCCCGGTGCCTGCTGCTGGTGGATGGTACGTCGGGCCGAGGCCGTCACTTCGATATCGGGAAGGATCTTTCCCGGCAACCCCGAGAGCAACAGTCCGCTAATGACCATGACGGTGAGGAGCCCGACCGCGGAGAAAATCCAACCCGCGAACTCCAGATGACTCAAGATGGCTTCCATATCGACAGGGTCGCAAAACCGGCAGCCGTTGTCATCACGCAAGAGAGGGTTCCTGGCCTCCCCCATGTGGGGGAAGCTTTGCGACGGTGGGCACCGAGAAACCGCTGCTCTGGAGCTCTCGTTCAGCGGTTTCGCGTTATCCGGACCAGACACATCAGCACGGCCTCGAAGGTCCCAGGTGATCTGGACACCCACCGGGCACTAGAGGATCTGGCCGCCCCCCACCCATCTGGCACATGAAGCCGCCGGCGGCGACCTTTGCCTCTACTCGATTAGGCAGCGGCGGAGCACTCTCAGAACCAATACGAACGGATACAGATCAATGAGGAAACCTCCAAGAGATCAGCACATCGGCCGAGTTGGCATCCTCGGCTTTCTCGGCTTCTTAGGGTTCCAGTTTCCGGTGTTCTTCTTGTTTTTCGCCTTCTTCTTGTTCTTCAGAGGCTTCTTGACAGCTCGACGAGGCTGAGCTTCTTTGGCGGCAGTAGCCAATAGTGCATCGGACCCGCTCCGGTCGACGGCGCCAGAGCAGCTACTAGATCCCACATCCTCGAGCGCCTCTAGGCAGTGGTCCGAGCGCCGAACTGATGACCGATGCGAGCGGATCGTGCGTTCGGTGAGTCCCGGACCCCCCGGATCATCCCGTCAGTCCTTGCGTCGTAGGGCGCGCCCCAAGCTGCCGTACTCCGGGTTGGCGATCAGGCCGAGCGCGTTAGCGAGGCGTCCTGTGTAGCTGAACATGGCGGCAATCTCGATGATGTAAAGGATGTCCTCATCGACCCACCCCACCTCGTGCATCGCGTCGACGTCTTCAGCCGTGATCTCATCCGCTGCGGTCGCGACCTTGACCGCGTAATCGAGCATCGCACGTTCAGCAGGCTCGAGCTCGGCACGGCGATAGTTGGTGAGCAACTTGTCGACAAGGACAGGATCCTTGGTGCGGAGCCGACACGCGGCTCCATGAGACATCATTCAGTAGTGGCAGTCGTTCTCGGCCGACACGACCACAGCAACCATCTCTCGTTGCGCTCTTGTTAGTCGGGAGCTCGCCGTCGCCGGGCCCGTCATCAGGTCATCGAAATACGCCCACCAACCCGAGAAGTGGTCGGGCAACAACGCAAAGGCACGAAGAATGTTCGGCACAAAGCCCAGCTTGGCGGTGAACAACTCCGCCAACTCGCGCACCTCATGAGGCCATTCCTCCTCGTCCGGAACCCGAAGATGACTAATGGCTTGATCCGACTCTGATGTCACACTCACTCGCCTGCCTCCCGGTTCCTCTGCGTCTACGCCATGCCCCGCTATTTCTGCGGTCCGTCTGCTGCCTGACGTTCCTCCAGCACCTCGAGGATGCGGGCGGTCTGCTCTTTGAGGGCATGGAGGTCGGCCATCATCCGATTGGGAGGAAACGACTCCGGCATGGTGGCCAACATCCGCTCACACATCCCCGAGCAATGCTCCCGCATAACAGGGCCTGCCCTCTCAGCAATCTTTCGCATGACCAGAAACATTCCGGCTGCGAAAACCGCGAAGACGAGAAAACGCCTCATGACTACCCGCCCTCGAGTCTGCGGCGCATGGCATCGAACTCCTCGTCGGTGAGCTCGCCCGCCGCGTAACGCCTACGCAGCACCTCCAGGGCACTGTCATCCGCGGTTTGGTTCTCGCCGCCATGGTCGCCCATCATGCCCATCATCCCCATCCCCATCCCCGACCCGCCGCCCGAGCTGTCATGCCGGGAGAAGAACATGCGTGACATCATCAGCACCATGAAGATCATCATCACGATCGGAAAGATCACCCACCATCCGGCCCAACCGCCCATGTGGTCAAACCAAGCGTCGTTATCTGTATCCGCCACAACCATGACGGCTGAATAGACATCTGTCATGGCTTCCAGGCGGTGAACATGTGATACCGGCTCTTTCTGCGTGCTGCAACGACGACGAGATCACACCATGTGACACAGCTTCGAATTCCACACTATGTGGCTGATCGACCGCCAAGTAGGGCCAAACGCCCCGGAACGCGGCGCCAAGGCTTACTGCCGGTACGGGCCCGACGCAGTCGACCCCTGCGCTTCGTTCGCGATGCGCAAGGCACGGGCCTCACCCTCACCGAGAACTTCACGATTACCGAGATGCGCAACCGGGGGCGCGCCGGGAACGGCGGAGCGGTCGATAGACAGGCACCGGGTACCCGCCATTCCCCTCGGCCTGCCTCAGAAATCGAACTTCGTGAGTTGGCCGTTGTGGCCGATCAGGAATACATCGAGTGCAGCCCAGGTAGCAGGGTCCCCGCCCATTCCCGGAGAGTCGACGGGCATCCCCGGCACTGTAATCCCCACCGCATCCGGACGATCGTCCAGAAGCCGGGCAATCGCCTCCACCGGTACATGGCCCTCCACGACGTAGTCGCCGATAAGAGCAGCGTGACAGGTCGCAGCATCGGGAGGGATGCCGAGTTCGGACCGGAGGCTGGCTAGCTCGGGATCGGCAATGGCGACGACCGTCGCACCGTGGTCGCGCATGTACGCGGCCCACTCATGGCAACAACCTCAGCCGACGGCATGATGCACCTCCACATCGACTCCACTCAGATCGACGTCCGTGGCCTGAGCGACCGGTCCGGCGTCTTCCGCATCGTCACCTGCCCCACAGGACGCGACCAAAGTCAGGGCGCCGACCAGAAGGAGAACCAACACAACAGCTCGACGCCTTCGACCGCGTCGATCTAGATCTGACATATGACCCCTTTCACATTCCTTGCGCAGTGTGCCAGCCGACCCGTCCGCTAAAAAGGGTCTAACGGCCGAAGTTCGACAAACCGCAGGCCTACAGGACTTGCGTTTCTCAAGGTGGGCGCCACTCGGATCTAGCGATCACGGTGAACAACATGAGCTCCCACCAACAGGGCCAAAAGTGACGCCCATCCTCTCTCCGGGATAGGCCATTTGAGTCAGCCCTGTTCTCCGCTCTGAGTTATCTCATTGTCAAGGAGAAGTGGAGAGGAAACTGCTGCAATCGCTGTGGACTACACCGCATCGATTCACCAACAACCAAGCCGCGGGAAATCTCCTCACGCTCACCAAACGACAACCGCAACTTGCGCCACGCTGGTAGGTACCGGACGACGGAACCCTCCAGTAACAGCATGGGTCCTCACCGGCATGGGTACCCGACCCAGATGACGGCTGATCGACCGCAGCGACACTCCAGCCTCACACCGATCCCAGATCCCCGACTTCGCAGACTCAGAGAACCGCTCCACAACACACCTCTGCAACGAGACAACAACAACTCTCGTCCAAGGTGATGCGACGATCCCCTGAAATCGCAGGCAATGGGCCGATGAATCGCGCCGGCCGGCTTATGCTCCTAACGCATAGGAGATGGCTGCTTTACGTTCCATTTCTTCACCAGTCCGCCACGCGCGGTTGAACAGCGCGGGTTCGAGAGCTGCCTTCGTTGCCGCCAGATTGCGCTCGACCTCGATTTGGTCCACTCGATCGCCTGCGTATCCATCTGTGGCGACCGCATTAGCAGCACCAAACAACGTGGCAGCTCGCTCTACGTCTCCTTGTGCAACCGCTACTCCAGCAAGGCCTCCGAGCATCGAGAAGATACCAAGATGATCTTGGAGGTCTCGCGCGATTGTCATCGCCTCGAGGAATCTGGCCTCGGCCCGCTTGATGTCGCCTTGGCCCAGCGCGGTGTATCCCAGGTTGTGTTTGACCGTGATGAAGGCGGCTGTGTCCCCGATGTCCTCATAGATGTCCAGGCTCTCTGCATACCTGTCTTGCGCTTGTTGGAGATCGCCTTTGAACCGGGCGACTTCTCCGAGTGTGTTAATCGCGGTAGCGATACCTTGCTGGCTCTTGAGGTCGGTCTGGATCGTCAAGCTCTGCTCTCCCCACGATTGTGCCTGCTCGTGGTTGCCCAGGTTGAGCGCTGCTCTCGCGAGGCCGTGGAGGGCGTTGGCTTCTCCGGCCCGGTTGTGAACAGTGCGCCACAGGTGGAGGCTTTCGCGAAATAGTGGCTCTGCTTCATCGAAGGCACCCCGGCGCCAGGCAAGTTTTCCTGCACCAGCTAAAGCCTTTGCGCGTACTTCCGGCTCCAGGTCTTCCCCAGTTTCAAGAGCTCGCCTTAGCCATTCGCTTCCTTCGTTCAGGTACCCTCGAACCTCCCAGTAACGCCACAGAGCTGCCGTCAGTCTGCCAACAATGTCCGGCTCGGTATGTTGGAGCCCCTCCATCGCTGCGCGGAAGTTCTCGTGATCGAGCTCAAGACGATCGAGTATCTCTGCTTGTGACGAACTGTCACCCGAACCTTGCAGAGCGGGTTCTGCCTCTTCGACTAGGCCCAGGCAAAAGCTCCCGTGATTGTGCATCGCCGCTTCCTTTTCACCGGACCCAGCCAACTTCTCTCCCGAATACACGCGTACGGTCTCGAGCAACCAATATCGCGCTGATCCTTTATGATCATCAACGACCACGAGGGATTTCTCAATAAGGCTTTGCAGCAGATCGAGAACGGCAGACTTGGGCACAGCATCGGTGGAGCACACCGACTCGACAGCTTCCAAGGAGCAACCTCCAGCGAAAACCGACAGGCACCGGAACAACGCCGCTTCATCGGCAGCAAGTAGGTCATAGCTCCAATCCATCGCGAGTTGCAACGTCCGATGGTGGGGAAGATCGACAGCGCTCCCAACGGTAAGCAATCGGAACCGGTCATCGAGCCGTTCAGCAATTTGACCTACCCCTAAGACGTTGACTCGAGCCGCCGCTAGTTCTACTGCGAGCGGGATGCCATCAAGGCGCCGACAAATTTGGGCGACAGCCGCTGAAGTCTCGATCGTGAGAGAGAAGTTTCCCTTTCGCTCCTTCGCTCTATCAACGAACAGTTCCACAGCCTCAGATGCCATGAATTCTTCGTGAGACATCTCGACTCCTGGAACGGTAAGCCCTGGAACTTGATGAACTACTTCACCCGACACTCCAAGCGCTTGACGGCTCGTCGCCAGAATGCGGACATCGGGACATGCGACCAGCAGACGGCCTGCAAGCTCTGCACACGCTCCGAGAAGGTGCTCGCAATTGTCGAGGATAATCAGCACCGACTTCTGAGCCAGATGATCCGAGATCGTGTCCACGAGCGCAGTGCCGGGTCGTTCCCTCAACCGGAGAGCCGCAACGAGCGAATGTTGCACACCCCCGGAGTCGGATACGGACGCCAACTGGGCAATCCAAACCCCATCCGGGAATCTGTCGAGTGCCTTGACGCCAACTTCAATGGCCAGACGAGTTTTTCCTGTGCCACCGGGCCCGACCAGTGTGACCAGTCGAGAGTCACCGAGCCGCTGACTGATCGTGAGTAACTCCCCTGAGCGGCCGACAAACGTGTTCAGTGTTGCCGGAAGGTTGTGGGGCCGTCCGGACTCTGACTTCAGCGCCGGAAAAACATCATCCAACCCGGGGATCACGATCTGAAACAGATGTTCGGCGTGTGGAAGATCCTTCAGCTGATGGTCACCGAGATCACGCATTGTCACACCGTCGGAAAGCCTCCGGTTGACTAGCGCAAACGTTTCGGCCGACACCAGAACCTGCCCGCCGTGACCGGCAGCAGAGATCCGAGCCGCTCGATGCACATCCACTCCGACGTAATCCCGAGCGCCCAGAGTTCCCTCGCCGGTGTGGATACCTATCCGGACACGAAACTCCCCACCCGTCGGCCACATGTGATCAACGAAATCCCGCTGAATGCCAACCGCAGCGCTAACGGCATCAAAAGGGTTCGGGAACACACAAAAGAACGCGTCACCCTCGGTGTTCACCACGAGACCACCAGCCGCACCTACTCGAGTCGCAATGATTCTGGAATGGGCGTCAAGCGTGTCCGAATACCGCTCGCCCAACTCGTGCAACAACCGGGTCGAGCCCTCAACATCAGTGAAGACAAAGGTGACAGTTCCCGTCGGAAATTCCATTAAGTGAGAATTACCCCCTGTGAGTAACCCGCTCCATATGTGCCGGCATGCGCGGGTGCGTGTTGAGATTCGGTATTCGGGTTGGCGGGTGTTGCGAGCCTCATCGGGGCCGCAACGGGCTCATTCATCGTGGCCTGTCGCCAGGAGCCGGATCTGCTTTATCTTGTCCCCGTCGCGGGCGAAAGGTCCACCGCCGAGCGGGTGAAGGGCAATGACTGGCCGGGCCCCTTCGGCGTACTCCTCCATGGCTGCCTGGAAGTCGCGGTTGAGGCCTCGCAGCCGGGCAACGATGCGCTCCTCGAAGCGCCCTTGCAGCGAGTCGTCGATCTCGCCCCGGATCTCGAACGAGAGCAGGGGTCTCCAGGTCCCGTGCTCATCCTCGCTGACTCCCAGACAGTACGAGCGGGTGACGCGGGCCAGCTCAGGCTCGTCGTAGAGGCACTGCTCGAGATCCTCAGGGTAGATATTCGCTCCCATCACACTGACTGTTGAGTCCTTGCGCCCGTATACCCACACGAACGGGAGTCGCGGCACCTTCTCCGGCACGAGGTCGACCAGCTCCACGCCCGCCACAACGGCGCGGCGCCTCATCTCCGCGAACGTCGCGACGCCGCCCTCGTCGTGGATGTTGTACATGATGCGGGGCGAAAGCATGTGGAGCCGGTTGACGGTGAACACCAGCTCGCGCTCTGGTGTCACCGTGATGTGATGCTGGAGCGGGTTGTACTGGAACACCATGGGCAGGCGCGAGTCTGGCCCGAACAAACCCTCGCGAAACGCCGAGTTGATTCGGGCCTCGCGACGGATGGCGACGCTCATCGGACTCTCTCCGGCAAGGCCGATCTCGAGGTCGGTGGCACCGTAGCCGCTGTAGACAGGTTCGAATGCTTGGCGAAGATAGTCTCGCAACCCCTCGGACATCCCTTCGCCGCCGACGAGGGCCATCAGCCGGTACTCGGCTAACGGGAATCCCTGCTCCTCGGCTTCGTCGATCATCAGCTTGAGGAATGGCGGGTACCCGCACAGCAGGTATGCGACCTCCGAGCCGAAGAACTCGAGCGTCCGAAAGATCTTGTCGAGGTCGGGGCCGGTGTTCTTGACGATGCTGTTGCCTTGCAGGGCAACGCCCATGTTGATGCCGGTAGCCCAGGCACCCATCGAGAAGGCATTGATCGTGATCCATGGCTCGTCACCGAAGCAGAACCGGGCGAAGTGGCTGATGAATATGTGGCTCTCCTGGCGCTCGCGCAACGATCGCACCCAGTTGTACGGTGTCCCGGTGCTGCCGGACGATTCGTCGATGGCGGCGTCCCGGAAGCTGAGATGGCCGTCGACGCAACGTGCGGCCGTCGAGAACGCCTTGACGTAGTTTTCCTTGTCCGTGTACGGCTCGATGAACGAGTCCGGGTCGCTCGGGTAGGACCGGGCAGCGAGAAATGTGCCATAGGCCGGCACCCGCCGTGCGGCGTGCTCACGCGACCGGCGCGCTCGCCACAGTCCGATCTTGTGCTGCACCGGTTGGGGCACGACGGTGATCACCTTGAAGAACAGTCGATAGGAAGGCCCCACCCAGCGCAGCATCCAATCGATCGGCCGCAACACCATGCGCCGGCCGAGACGACGCCACGCCGGACGGGTGAGGTCGGCGGCGGATCTCCGCTTCATGCATCACCGTCCTTGTTCGAGCTCGCGGGGTTGCCGCCCGGAGGCGCCGGCCTGACATCGGAAAAGCCCACCATTGCCACGGCTAGCAGAGCAACCATCGACAAACTCGGACGCCTCAACAACCGGCCTCCCTAACAGACTCGATGGCCGCGTGCGCACTACCGCCATTGACAAGCAATAGCACCATAGTTGGTGTCCCCACCAGCTGATCGTCCAGCGACCGCCCCACCGGCGGATGCGGAGGCGGGAAGCAAAATGGTCACACTCACAGCCGAGAACCCCATGTCGGCGAAGGTCGCTCGTCCCAAACCCGGCGAGGCCGATCCAGGTGTCCCGATCTGCGAAGCAGATGGCTCCCCCACCGGGTCCGACCGGGTTGCGGCAGTGCTCGGGGCACTAGCCTCCGCGCCGACGCGAAGCGCCTCGCAACCGGGGAGGCGACGATCTAGGAGAGGATGCAGTCGCATGGCTCCGGCACCTGATGAAGACATTTCACCCGGCTCTTCTGGTGAGGGGGTCAGTGCCGGGCAAGGACCGGGATCTGGTTCCGTTTCTGGGCGCGGGGCCAACTGGTGCGGCGAGTGCGACACCGATCACCCCCAGTCACCGGAAGCGTTCCACTCGCCTCCAGGGTGGCAGAGCGATGCCATCTTCTATCAGATCTTTCCCGACCGCTTCGCCCGCTCAGACCGGTTGGCTAAGCACTCCAGCCTGGAAGCCTGGGATGACACTCCCACGGTCCATGGTTACAAAGGAGGCGACCTCTACGGGATCATCGACAAGCTGGATTGGATCACCGACCTGGGCTGCAACGCCCTCTACCTCAATCCCATCTTCCAGTCGGCTTCGAACCATCGCTATCACACCCATGACTACTTCCGGGTCGATCCACTCCTCGGAGGAGACGAGGCATTCGACGAGCTGCTGGAGACCTGCCACGACCGGGGAATCAAGGTGGTGCTCGACGGCGTGTTCAACCATGCCAGCCGTGGCTTCTTTCAGTTCAACGACCTCCTGGAGAGCGGCCCGGCTTCTCCGTGGGCGGATTGGTGGCACATCACCGACTGGCCGCTGCGGGCCTACGACCCGGACGAGCCGGCGGGCTACCAGGCCTGGTGGGGGTTGCATGCCCTGCCTAAGTTCAACATCGACAACCCCGAGGTGCGCGAGTTTCTCATGAGTGTGGGCGAATACTGGATCGACCGCGGCATCGACGGCTGGCGGCTCGACGTTCCCGAGGAGATCACCGCCGACGGGTTCTGGGAGGAGTTCCGCACTCGAGTTCGGGCCCGTAACCCGGACGCCTACATCGTGGGCGAGGTTTGGGGAGACGCCAGTTCCTGGACGGGGGGCGACCGGTTCGACGGCACTATGAACTACCTCCTCACCGGGTTCATCCTTCGCTACGTCGGCGGACACCGGGTCGTGGACTCGGTGGTCGACGGCATCACTTACGAGGTCAGGCCGCCGCACGATGCGGGCGGTTATGCGGACTCGGTCGACCATCTCCACAACATGTACGGACCCGACGGGCTGGAGGCTCACTTGACCCTCCTCGGCTCTCACGACACTCCGAGAGTCATCACTGCTGTCGGCAATGACGCTCAGACCGTCATACTGGCCGCCCTGCTCCAGCTGACGTTCCCGGGGGCGCCATGCATCTACTACGGCGACGAGATAGGTCTGGAAGGGAAGCGCGACCCCGACTGTCGGCGAGGCTTTCCCTGGGAACACGAGCACTCCTGGAATCAGGAGCTTCTCGAAGCAACTCGATCGCTGACCGCCGCGCGCCATGCTCACCCTGCTCTGCGCACCGGCATCTACCGTCGCCTGTGGCCGCCACCGGGCAACTACGGAAACGGGCTATATGTCTTCGAGCGCAGCAAAGACGGCGAGCGCCTGATCGTCGCCGTAAACAGCAGCGACTCGGCCGAATCGGCCCGGGTGCCCGACGTGGCCGGGGACCACTTCGAAACCTTGTGGGGATCGGGGGAAATCAATCGGGACGGCGATGTGGTCGGAATCGCTCTCAAACCCCGCTCCGGGGCCGTGTGGCGGGTTGTCGGCTAGCCGATCAGCTCTTTGACCGCGGCGGTAATCCCGCGTGGGGTGGCGATCAATCCGGGAAGTAGCGGGTCCGGCTGGTTGAAAACGCGGGGCGACCCATCCGGGAGCCAAACATCGCCTCCCGCCGCCGTCACCAGCGCAGTACCGGCGGCAACATCCCACTCGTTCTTCGGTGTGAGTGTCCAGGTGGCATCGGCCAGGCCGGCCGCAACGAGCGCCATCTTGTAGGCGACCGAGCCCATCGGGCGGACGATGATGGGACCATCCCTGAAGTCGTCCCACTCACCGCGCCGAACCTCACTGCGGCTGGCCAACACTTCCGCACCCTTGAGCCGCCCCACCTCGCGCACACCAGTCGGCTCGCCGTTGAGCGTGACGCCGGACTCGAGCGATCCCACGACTCGATGGTTCATGACCTGGTTGTAGATTCCGCCGGCAACGGCAGTCCCGTCCTCAACCAGCCCAATCGAGACACACCATTCCGGAATCCCCGCAATGAACTCGCGGGTTCCGTCGAGAGGATCGACCACCCACACTCGGCGACACTCACGCCGTTCGGCAGTGTCCGCCGTTTCCTCCGACAACCACCCTTCATCCTCGACGGGAAGCAACTCGCGCAAAGCCCGATCGATCGCTTCGTCGGCTTCAGTCACCGGATCGCCCCCGCTCTTACGGGTGGCGTCGATGAAGCCCGGTGTGTAGTCCGCCAGGATCGCCGCCGCGGCGTCCAGGCCGCTTTCTATCCGCTCCAGATCATGGGCGCGTGTCATCTCACTCCTCAATGCTCCTGACCATCACAGTAGGCGAGCGGGCTTCAAAGTCCATTCACTCTCGCCGCTGCAGCACCTCGTTGTACAGGGCGAGATATTGGCCGGCAGAAGGGTCCCAGCCCCAATCCCGCTCCATGCCGTGCCGCTGCAATTCCGCCCAGCTCACTGGTTCGGACCGGAACACGGCCATGGCGTTCCGCACTGTTCCCGCCAACTCATCGGAGTCGTACTCCTCGAAACTGAACCCGTTGGCGCGGGCCGGGTCGTCTTTGGGGTCGACCACTGAAGTGGCGAGACCCCCGGTGGCCCGAACCACCGGAGGGGCTCCGTAGCGCATCGCATACAGGTTGCCGAGACCACCGGGCTCGAATAGTGACGGCATGAGATACGAGTCGCTCCCGGCCCAAACCAGGCGAGCAAGATCCTCGGTGTACGGAGCGTGCCACACAGCTCGGGGGTAATGCTCGACCCAGGCGTCCACCCGGTGATCCTCGTCGCCATTACCCACGGCCACCAGCCGCATCCCCTCCTCCACCAGCCCGGAGATGATCGGGTCGAGCAATTCGAGGCCTTTCTGGCCGGTCATGCGGCCCACCATCCCGAAGATCACGCCGTCCCCATCGAGGCCCGACACATCGAGGAGAACCGTGCGGGCCTGATCCCTGCCCGACAGGTCCACGCCGGTGAAAGGCTCCGGTATGGCCAGATCTTTGGCCGGATCGAAGCGATCGGTATCAATCCCATTCATGATCCCTACCACCGGGTGGAGGAGGCTCGCCAGGTGCTCATTCAGCCCTGAGGAGACCTCGGGATCCTCGGCGATCTGCCGGGCGTAACCCGGGCTGACGGTTGTGACCTGGTCGGCAGCCAGGACCCCGGCTTTCAGGTAGTTGGCCTGCCCGAACCACTCGAGGAGCTCGGCGGCGTTGGCAGCCTGGGCGAAAAGGCCGAGAGCTTCCTCGGCCGGCCCCAACACTGGATAGGCGGCGTTGTGCAGCGTGAGGATCGTCGGTCGGCGGCTGAGAAGTGCCGTTCCCGCCGTTTGCGCATCGTGCAGGTGAAGGATGTCGAAATCAGCTCCCACAGCGGCGGCTACCTGGCAGAAACGGCCCCACCGACGCCATTCATCCTCATAAGCGGCTCCCGGTTCCGGTCCGTAGATCCCGGGTCGATCAAACGACTCGGGGTCGTCGACCAACCACAGCGTTACGCCCTCGGATTGGAACGAGTAGATGGAATCGGCCGGACCGACTCCCGGGCCGACGTTGCCGAGATCGGTGAGGAACTGATACCTGGGAAGCAACACCGTCACATCGATATCGCGTCTTCTCAGCGCGTAGGCGAGGCCGGCGATGGCGTCTCCCAGGCCGCCGCTACTTGCCAGAGGCGTGAACTCGGCGACGACAAACAGGACTTTCATGCCGGGTGGTCTGTAGTGGAAATAGCGCGGTGATTATTTGTGCGGCGGACCACTAAATGGTCTGTCGTGGAAATAGCACAGTGTCTTTTTGGGCGATGGGACACTAACCGCCCTCGATTCGCTCCACCAGCTCGTCAAGTCGATCCGGAAAATGGTTGCCGACGATCATGGCCACCACAGGCAGCGCCAGCATGGCGGTGAAGCCATCGGCTTGCAGCTCGAGGCGGGCGTGAACAACGGTCTCGTCGATCGCCTCCTTCTCGAGCTGCACCTCGATGGTTCCCTTCCACTCCTCGGCCTTGATCCGCGCCTTCATTCGCTCGTGAATCTTTGACTCCGAGACCTGGAAACTCCCATGAAGATCGCTGCCGCCGATGTTGGCGGTCCACTCGCACGATTTGAGTCGTCCGTCGTCCTTATGCTCGATGTCGGAGATCTTTGATGCTCCAAGAAGGCCGCCCCACACCCCCGCGTCCTGCAGAGCGTCCCAGGCGGCATCGATCGAGGCCGCAGCGGTTCGAGTGTCCGAGAAGCGTGCCATGAGGAAGCAATCTAGAAGGTTGGTCGGTAATACTGTCGTGTAGATCGGCGTCCAGGGGCGCCAGTCGCAAGAACGCAGGCTTCCGGGAAGGTTGGGACCGACGCCGTTGTTGTAGCCGTCACCTTGTGGCACCCTTAGGCTTACAAAGCAGGAGGACCGCACATTGGCGGCATTGGATATCGCCGGATTCATAGCAGCAGTTAAAGAGCATGCCGTGGATCACCATTTCCATGTCCACGACGAGCGGCACTACGTTGAGACCTACTCCATGCGACAGAACTTCGAAGTCGACCTGCACCCCGAGTCGGCTTGCGGCGAGCCGCTCGACCTCCTCTTAGCTCTGGAAGTCGACCCGCGGGTGGTGTTCGATTTCGAGGACCACATCGTGAAGATCGGCGAAGACGAGGAGCCGGATGAGACGTTCCAGCTTCCCCTCAGCTTTCGTTGGGGTCTGCCACCCCTGGCTGAGCCACCCGACCTGCTCATTCTTGCCACAGAATTGGCGGGAGTCGGAGGCGCCGACCTGCCGCTGGAAATCTCCGGGATCGAGTCGACCGCCGCAGTTGGAGACTCGCCGGACCGGCGCCTGTCCATAGTCGGCAGCGTTGACCTGCTCCTGGCGGATGTTTATCGGGGAAGGCAGCCTTTGTGCGACGTCCTCGACCGCAGCCACGACGTCAGCAACTTCCTCCTGGAACGCGTCGCAGTCTGGGGTTGGAAGGAATAGTCCCCCTTGGGGAAGACCGGGAGCAAGGCGAAGGCGAGGAGGGGGAGCTTCACTTCTATGTCCTCCTGGGGGAGGACCGCCTGAGCGTGACGAGGGCGAGGAGGGGGAGCCTCACTGGAGGGAGCCGCCCCCCAAGGAGGCGGCGCGCGAACTACGCGAAAGGGTCGGCCGGAGCTGGTGCCTCGTCTGCCGGAGAGGCATCCCTGGGTTTCGTCGAGGTTTCAGGTGCCCTGGACTTGGGCTTGGAGCCTTTTGGCTTCTTGTCGATGTGAAGCTTGTCGGTTTGGACGACGTGAATGATCTCTTCCCAGTCACAAGCCATGGCGCATTTCCCGCAATAGACGGCACTGTCGCGTTTGACAACGGCCTCGCCGCCGCACCGTGAGCATTCCACGTTGTAACTCCTGTAAGAGGTCCTGGAGTCTCTATCGGATGCCCGGGCGCAACGCTTGAGTTGCCCCCAATTGGCGTTTAGCTGGGAAGGGTTCTTTCTGCCAGGAGCATCGAGACGTCCTTCACCTGAACGTTTTCGTCGGCGCCGATCTCCTTGAGGCCGTCGTCGAGCATGACGAAACAGAAGGGGCAGGCCACGGCGATCTCATCTGCTCCCGTGGCCACTGCTTCCTCGGTCCGCTCAATGTTGATCTTCTTGCCTGTGTGCTCCTCCATCCAGAAACGGCCCCCGCCGGCTCCACAGCAAAGGCCCTTGGTCCCGTTGCGGGGCATTTCGACCAGGTTGGCCACCGACTCAACAATGCCCCGCGGGGCGGCAAACACGTCGTTGTGGCGCCCCAGGTAGCACGAGTCATGGAAAGTCACCGTCTTGTTGTTGTCGCCGATGGGTGTGAGCTTCCCCGCTTCGAGGCACTGCATCAACACTTCACTGTGGTGGAAGACCTCGTACTCGCCCCCGAACTGCGGATACTCGTTGCGCAGCGTGTTGAAGCAATGGGGGCATTGCGTGATGATCTTGGTGATCCCGAGATCGTTGAGCGTCTCAATGTTCTGCAAAGCCAGCTGCTGGAACACATACTCGTTTCCGGTCCGACGGGCCGGGTCGCCGGAACAGAGCTCTCCGGGCCCGAGGATGGCGAAGTCCAGTCCAGCTTCGTTCAGCAACCTGGCTGTGGAGATCGTCACCTTGCGGTTGCGATCGTCGAACGAGCCGGCACAGCCAACCCAGTAGAGCCACTCGGCAGTGACCCCGGCCTCTCCGAGAACCTTGACCTCGAAGTCGAGCTCCTTGACCCAGTCGGCTCTGGCGGCCTGGCCCATGCCGTAGGGGTTTGAGGAGTTCTCAAGAGCGACGTAAGTCTTGCCGAGCTCGGTCGGGAAATCCGACTCCATGAGTGATAGGTAGCGGCGCATGTCAAGGATCTTGTCGAGGATCTCGATGTTGACCGGGCAGATCTCGTCGCAGGCCCGACACGACGTGCAGGCCCACAGCTCTTCCGACGTGATCCGCTCGAATACCGAGTCGGCCGAAACCGTGACTTCCTCGTCGGAGCCGATGGGAGGTGACAGCGAATACCCGACGGTGGCAGTGGCCACCTCACCCAGTTTGAGAACGATCTCGCGGGGATCGAGCGCTTTGCCGGTGATGTTGGCCGGGCACACCGACGTGCAACGGCCGCACATCGTGCAGGCATCAGTATCGAACAACTGCTTCCACGTGAAATCGCCAACGGCTGACGCCCCCACCGTCTCGATGTCTGTGGCCTCGATCAAGTTCGGCATCTCCCGCATCGCCCCCTTGGGCCTCGGATGGGGGGATAGGAACAAGTTGGCGGGGGACGTCACCATGTGACGCAACTTGGTAGTGGGCAGCATCACCAGAAAGGCCACGAAGGCCAGGGCGTGAGTGATCCAGAGCACCTGATGGGTGCCTGCGGCGATCGACCCCGGCACCAGGTAGCTGAGGGGATATCCGACGAACGACCAGACCTCGTAATCGGGGCGGCCCTCTACCGCCAGCCTGGCAGCCTCCACCGCCAGGCCGGTGACAGCGATGACCCCCAACAGAAGAAGCGTCCACGCATCCTCCGGTCGGGTCTTGCCTCGCAGTCGCGAGGGTCGTTGGACGAAGCGACGTAGCAGCGCCCATCCGATGCCGGCAATGAAGACCAGGGCGAAGAGATCGAGAGTCGCCGAGAAGCCCTGATAGGTCCGGCCGGTGAGGAACTTCCAGTCTGCCGGCATGAGATGGTCGATCTCGAGGATGACGGTGCCCGCAAAAAGAACCAGGAAGCCGTAGTAGATCATGGAATGCATCAGGCCGGCCATCGGATCGCGCAGCAGGGTCTTCATCCGCAGGCCAGAGTCGAGCTGACGAATTCGCTGTATCCAGAGCCCGCTTCTGTCCTCGGCCGAGCCCCGTTCCCAGTTCTTGGCCCGGAGGGCGAACAGGTAGAACATCACGCCCAGGAAGGCGGCAACCCCGACGTAGAAGGCGGCGACGAGCGCCGAATCGATGTTGGTGAACACGTCGCGACGGATCGAGGCCTCGGCATGGCCGGGGATCGTGCCGACCAGTCCCGCAAGCAGCGTGGCCCCGGGCGCCAGGAAGGCCAGCACCAGCAGCAAGGTGCTGAGGCTTAGCCGGGAACGCCCACGGTCCGGGGGCGCTGCCTCGGTTACTTCCGGAGCCTCCGCAGTTTGGGTCACGAATCGAGTTTAGGAGTCTCCTCGATGCGCTCGCATCATCCGCCTAGGAGATAGAACCGGAAGTTAGTTGCCCTTTTTCTTGGCCTGCCCGGGAGGCATCCATCCCTCCGGCTTCGCCTCATCAGCGTCGGCCTCCTCGACCTCTTCGGCCTCGGCGCCATCGGAGTCGCCACCGCCGTCGGCTTTTACCTGCTCATCGCCTTTGGCGAGGTCCCACTTGGCGACCTGGTGCATGAGCTTGCCCTTGCCGGGGCCGAAATAGTGGGCCATCGCCGAGACGATGCTGCCGTGGTTGACCTGGCCGTTTGGTCCGGCGATCGAGACAACATGGCAGCCAGCGACACCGGTGGTCGGCTCCGAGTCCTTGGGAACTATGTCCGCCACGGTGCACTTGGCCAGGGCCTCCTCGCCTTCCTTCTCGAACGAGAAAATGAGCATCTTGAGGTCGAAGTCGAGATCCCCAGAAATTTCGTCGTAGTCGACTTTTTCCGGGGCCGGGTCCTCTGCCATGTCCATCTGGGCAGCGGCCGGTACCAGCAGGGAAAGAATCAGGGCAAAGACGCCCATCGAAGCGGTAAAACGCATGTGTCGTACTCCTAGAGTTGTGCCTGGTCCCCAACCCGTTAGCACCACTGATAGTAGTGACATCGACTACTTACCGCCACCACAGAATGACTAGTCCCCATCAAGGACTCCCGCCAGGGGCCGGCACCCGGTATCCTCCACTTAGACCACCGGGGAGCTCGAGTTAGTCGGGCTGAGAGGTTGGCCACGGAAAAACCGATGCCGTCGACCCGATGACCTGAACTGGATAATGCCAGCGGAGGGAGCCGGGATGCACCTGAAAAGCCTCAGCCGAGATAGCTACGCGTCCTGGGGGGCCCTGGCGCTGGCAGTGGGCCTGACAGCGGCTGCCTGCAGCAGTGGCGGGTCCGACACCGTCACCCTCCTCACCCACGATTCCTTCGACATATCTGAGGCCACACTCGAACAGTTCACCGCCGAGACGGGCCTCACCGTCGAAATCCTACGGGCCGGTGACGCCGGCAGGATGCTGTCACAAGCAATCCTCACCAAGGACAACCCACTCGCCGACGTCATCTTTGGCGTTGACAACGCCTTCCTGTCGCGGGCTCTCGAGGCCGGCATCACCCGGCCTTACGAACCGTCGCGACTCGGACAGGTAATACCCGCCTATCGGCTCGACGCCTCCAACAGCTTCACACCCATCGACTTCGGCGATGTCTGCCTCAACTACGACAAGGCGGCGCTCGCCGAGTTGGGGGTGGATCCCCCCGAAACTCTCACCGCTTTGCTGCCGGTGGGGCAGGCGGCGGATGCAGTTGAGGAACTAGCCGACTCACTTGTCGTCGAAGACCCGGCAACCTCCTCACCCGGCCTGGCTTTTCTTCTGGCCACCATCGTCGTCTTCGGAGAAGGTGAGAGTGGAATGTCCTGGCAGGACTACTGGCGAGGCTTACGCGACAACGGTGTACTGGTTGTCTCCGGTTGGGAGCAGGCCTACTCGGGGAATTTCTCGGCGGCGTCTGACGGCGACAGGCCGCTCGTAGTTTCCTACGCCTCCTCGCCCGTGGCCGAGGTGATCTTTGCTTCCGAGCCGCCGACCGAGGCTCCCACCGGGATTGTCGAAGCCAGCTGCTTCCGCCAGGTCGAGTTCGCCGGCATCCTCACCGGATCGGACTCGGGATCGGCCGCCGAGAAGCTGCTCGACTTCATGCTGTCGAAGGAATTCCAAGAAGACATTCCCCTCAACATGTTCGTGTTCCCGGTCGTTAGCGACGCGGCGGTCCCCATTGAGTTTCAACGACACACCGTGGTCGTCGAGGATCCCCTCCGGCTCCCTCCTGAGCTAATCGAAGAAAATCGCGACCGATGGATTCAAGAGTGGACCGAGATAGTCCTCAGGTGAGCTCTCCCGGGCAGAACCTCAAGGCATGGACCTGGGCGCTGACAGCGCTGCCCCTCGTTTTCCTCGGATACTTCTTCTTCTACCCGCTGGTCAGCATCGTGGTCACGAGCTTGACGCGGGAAGGCAACCTCGATCTAACACCGTTCTCGGATGTCTTGACGTCAGGCTCGCTGCTCGCGGTGGCATGGTTCACGTTGTGGCAGGCGGCGGCCTCGACCGTCCTGACCCTCGTGGCTGCTCTTCCTGTGGCCTATGTGCTGGCTCGCTACCAGTTTCCCGGGAAACGGCTGCTCCGGGCACTCATCACCATTCCCTTTGTCTTGCCGACTGTGGTGGTCGGGTCGGCATTTCTGGCACTGTTCGGAAGCGCCAGCCCGTTTGGACTCAACCTCACGCGGACGATCTGGATCATCTTGCTAGCCCACCTCTTCTACAACTTCGCGGTGGTGGTGAGGACGGTTGGGGGCCTGTGGTCCCACATCGATCCTCGCATGGAGGAAGCGGCCCGGGCCCTCGGTGCGAGCCGCTGGCAAGCTTTCCGCGATATCACGCTGCCGCTGCTGCGCCCGGCCCTGGCGGCGGCCAGCTCGATCGTGTTTCTTTTCACGTTCACGTCATTCGGGGTGATTCTGATCCTCGGCGAGCTGCGCTTCGCCACCCTCGAAGTGGAGATCTTCCGCCAGACCACAGCCTTCCTGAATTTCGGTGTAGCAGCTGCCCTCGCGGTACTGCAGCTGGTAGGGGTCACCCTCATCCTCTGGGCCTACTCGCGATATCAGGAACGCCGCAGCGTCAGCCTGAGCCTCAAACCGGAAGCCCTGGTGGCGAAACGCCCGGCGTCGGGTCGAGCCCGGCTGATGGTGGCAGGTGTTGTCGTGTACGTCGGGCTGTTGCTGGGCACCCCGCTGGTCCTGCTGATCCAACGGTCGCTATCCGTCGACGGCGCCCTCGGTCTGGATTTCTACCGAGCACTCGGCGAAAGCCGGCGGGGCAGCACGGCTTTCATTTCTCCTCTCGAGGCAATCGGAAACTCACTCTGGATCGCGGTGGTGGCAACAATCGTCGCTCTCATTGTCGGAATCAGCGCAGCGACTGTCATCGCGATGCGACAGAGCCGGGCCTCGAGATTCTTCGATGTGCTCCTGATGCTGCCACTCGGTACGTCGGCAGTGACAATCGGCTTCGGAATGCTGGTAGCTCTCGACTGGCCGGTGGACCTGCGCAGCTGGACGCTCCTCATCCCTCTGGGGCACGCCCTGGTGGCGATTCCTTTCGTAGTTCGCATCGCCGTGCCCGTGCTGCGCTCGATTCGGCCCGAGCTGCGCCAGGCGGCCGCCGTGCTCGGGGCTTCTCCGGGACGGGTCTGGAGGGAGCTCGAACTGCCCATCGCTGCCAGGGCCATGGCAGTCAGCGCCGGTTTCGCCTTCGCCATCAGCCTGGGTGAGTTCGGCGCCACCTCATTCATCGCCAGGCCAGACACCCCGACCCTGCCGGTGGCGATATTCCGCTTCCTGGGCCAACCGGGAGCGATCAACTTTGGCCAGGCCATGGCAATGAGCACCGTCCTCATGGCAGTCACCGCACTGGTGATACTCGCCGTAGACCGCTTCCGGGTCGGAGAGCTCGGCGAGTTCTGATGCTGTCCCTGGTGTCTCTCAACAAGCGGTTTGGCCCCATCGTCGCTTTGAGCGACGTGACCCTTGACGTGGCCGAGGGTGAAATTCTGGCCGTGCTCGGTCCCAGTGGTTCCGGTAAGTCGACCCTCCTGCGAACCATTACCGGGTTGGAGCACCTCGATTCGGGGTCCATCACGTGGAACGGAAAGAACCTGGCCAAGGTACCGCCCCATGAACGGGGTTTCGGCCTCATGTTCCAGGACTACGCCCTGTTTCCTCACAAAGACGTTGCCGGCAACGTCGCCTTCGGTCTTCGCATGCAGGGATGGGAGGCCGACCGTCAGGATCAGCGGGTCAAGGGAGTATTGGAGATGGTGGGGCTGGGCCAGAGCGGCCACCGCCAGATCGGCAACCTGTCCGGTGGCGAGGCTCAGCGGGTAGCTCTGGCCAGAACGCTGGCACCGGCCCCGGCCTTGCTGATGCTCGATGAACCGTTGGGGTCCCTCGACCGCTCGCTGCGAGAGCATTTGCTCACCGAGCTGCGGGAGATCTTCCAGCGCCTCGAGGCAACCGTCCTGTATGTGACTCACGACCAGGAGGAGGCCCTCACCGTCGCCGACCGGGTGGCGGTCATGGAAAGCGGCCGGCTGATCCAGGCGGCGACTCCGCAAGCTCTGTGGGAACGACCCGCCGAGCTGTTCGTCGCCGAGTTCCTCGGATTCAGCAATCGTTTCGCCGCCGAGGTGAGTGACGGCAAAGTCGATCTGGGGTGGGCTGTCGTACCGGTGGATGCAGCCGACGGACCAACGGTGTTAGTGATTCGGCCCGACGCCCTGCGAGTGGACCCGGCCGGCACGATAAGCGGCCGGGTGGTGGACGCGGCCTTCCGGGGCGATCACTATGCAGCCCGGGTTCGCCTTGCGGACGGAACCGATCTGGAAGTGACCTATCCCACGAGGCCCCGGCCGGGCACCGAAGCCCGTCTCTCGTTGGATCTAGAAGGGGTCCTTACCTTCGAGAGCTAACCGGTGATACCGAGCTCGGCTTTCAACTCTTCCAGCTTCTCGTCGGCCTGCGCCAGTGAAACGGCTTCTCGCAGCTCGATTTCGGCGCCCTCGGGCGTGGCCTCCCGCAACTCGGCATGTGCCATCGCCTCAGCCTTGCGCTTCTCAATCTTCTCTTCGACCCGCTCGAGACTGGGGATCTCGTCATCCAGCGTCTCCGACATGATCTCGACGGCCTTGTTTACCGACTCCTGCATCTTGGCTTGCTGAAGAGCTCCCAGCAGCTCAAGACGCCTGGCGGCCAGCTCCTGCAAGCGCAAGGCGTTCTGGCTCACGGCCGACTTGGCCTTCTCGGCCTGGTCCATGGCAGTTCCATACTGGCCTTTGAGACTGTCCAGATTGGATTCAGAGGCCTGCAACCGCATTGCCAGCGACTGGGCCGACCTCGTCCACTTCTCAGTGTCCTCGACGTTGCCGGCACTTCTGGCATCCTCGGCCTTCAAGAGGGCCTTCTTGGCCAGCTCACGAGCGGCACCGACGTTGTCGGCAGCATCCTCGATCTTCGACTCGAGCTGGACTCGATGAGCAACCACCTTGGCTGCCTGGTTACGCAGCTGCTGGTCGCGCTTCCTCGCCTCAGAGATCGCTTGCTCAATCTCTATCTCCGGGTCCATTGCCTGCTCGGCCTTGGACTTGAACAGTTGCTTTAGATAGCCCCAGAGACGCTTCATGAAACCCATTACCTGACTCCTAATTAACGGTCAGCCAATCTTAGGGACGGCCCGGGAAGCGGGCCACCCCGGTTTGTTAGCGGCGCAAGCCCCTTCCGCGAGAGACTCCACTCCCTCTTCTGCGCGAAACCCCGCTGCCGCCCGACCGCCGCCTGACCGAGCTGCGGCCGCGGCTGGCCCCGCCCATCGGGATTTCCTGGCTCTGGGTGTATCGGCGGTGTTGCCGCGCTCTAGGGCGGGCCCGCCCGAACCCACCAAAGCCTCCCGAGGAAGCCGTTGAGCCGAGGATCACCTCAAACATGTCCATCGTGCCGAATCCACCACCTCCGTAGCTCTTGGGAGCCATGGGCGCGGGGATAGGACGGCCCCCTACGCTGATGGGGCGCGGCTCCGGCTGCTGACCGCGGCGCAGCCGTTCGGCGTCGGCCGGACACACCCGGACTTCACGCTCGCCGGCGCTGGTTCTCAACACGGCGGTTTCCCGGGCCGGCTCGTGAGCAGGATCGAAGAAACAGGTCGCCCGCTCCTTCTCCGGTTCGGGGGGAGCCTCCTCGCCATCGCGCAGCGCGACGGCGGCCCGCAACTGCCACCGGGCCTTGTCGAGCGCGTCTGAGATCGTTTCCATCTGTGGCAATTTGGTGGTTTTCTCCAAAAGATCGAGAGCATCGGCGTACGTTTTCGAGGCCGATTCGAAATACTCCTGAGCCTCGTGGTTATCGGCCACGCGGATAGCGTCGGACTCATCCAGGATCAGATTGGCAATCTCATCGAGCTGATGCTTGATCTCGGTGCGAGCCTCATCGAGGTCATAGACGCGCCGCTCACTTTCCGACTTGGTCTGCTTGAGCACAATGAAGCCCACCACGGCCACCAGGAGAACCACAATCAGCAGCAAACTCCAGGGGAAGCTGCTCGAGGCGGTCGGCGCACCCGGCACGGATACGCCCGGAGCGAGATGGTCGGCAAAGAGGGCGAATCCGTCGTTGACGTTGCGGTCGAACTCATCAACTGAAGCAAGGCCGGCGGCATCGAGGTCGGTAGTTGAGAACTCGGTGGAATCGGACCCGACCTGCGCCGGCGTCAAAACTACAACGGTGATGGCATCTTCGAACTCGTCGACGACTGCCGAAGCTAGATTCGGGGCCCCGCCACTGGGATTGCTAGCCAGGACCACTGGGGCGAAGTTGAAGCCCCGATCTCTCATCCGCTTGATCAGGTCCTGCAACTCGACCACGTCGACCAACTCGGAACCGGGCTCCACGTAATAGCCCTCAGAGGCGAGGATTTCGCCGAGCTCGCGTGGCGACTGACCGGCCGCGGGCGCAACGCTGACGACGGCGAACACTGCCACCAGCAAAGGGAGGAGCCTTCTCATAGCCGCCTTAGGTTACGGAGTGAGTGGGTCTTCCGCCATTGCGCAGCCTGCATAAGAAGGGGGTCTCGCTTTCTATCGGCCATAACCTCTCTCCTCTACTGACAGCACGGTCTTGCGGGCGCACCCCGCCGTTTCAGAACCTGGCTGTCGAGGATTCTGTCACAGCCCGCTGATACCTTGGTGGGCATGGATACAACATTCATGACGGAAGAAGTAATCGAGTTCGACGACCCGGTGATCGAGTGCCCACTCTGCGGCGGGATAGTCGACCAGCTGGCACTCACTACTGATTGGGCAGGGTTCGACCCGCCGAGCTGTGCAGACTGCGGCGTGGTGCTGGCTGCTTGAGCCGGTCTACTCCTCGGCGGCGGCCTCACCCATCTCCCGCGAACGTTGGGCGGCGGCGCGTACTGCATCTTCGACGGCGGTCCGAAAACCGGCCTCTTCGAGCACATGGACTGCTGCGGCAGTGGTACCACCGGGCGACGTGACCTGGGCACGGAGTTTGATGGGGCTCAACTCGGTCTCGGCGAGTAGGGCGCCGGTGCCCTTCAACGTTTGATCCACCAGCAGCTCAGCAGCGTGGCGGGGCAGGCCTTCACGAATGGCAGCATCGGTGAGAGCCTCGGCCAGCAAGTACAGGTAGGCGGGCCCGCTGCCGGAGACCGCAGTGACCGCGTCCATGAGCGACTCGTCGAGTTGGACCGTTTTACCGATGGCCTCCAGCACAGTCGACACCTCCTTCAACTGTTCTTCCGACACGAATTTTCCCTGAGCAAAAGCCGTAATGGCTTCGTCCACCAGGGCGGGAGTGTTGGGCATGGCCCTAACCACCGGGACCTCACCGAGCGACCGTTCGATCACCGCGGTCGGGACTCCGGCCGCCAGAGAAAGCACCAGGTGAGATGGGTCGACCTTGCCGAGCTGACCCAACAGCGTCGCCATGTCTTTGGGCTTGACTGCGATCACCACCACCCGGCGATCAGCGATAGCTTGGACCGGATCGAGAAAGCATTGGAGGCCGAGGCGATCTTCGAGCTCGGCGCAGCGTTCCTCGCGCCGGGCAGCCAGCGACAGGGCGTCGGGCGCCCAGCCGGCTCTCAGCAAGCCGCCGGCGAGGATCTCCCCCAACGCACCGGCGCCCAAAATGGCAACTGTCGGTCTCATCAAGAGAAAAATAGCTCATGCCAGGCTTTCTCACCCGGCAGTCGGCAGTCCCCTCCTACGGAGCGGAGTCTTCGGAGCGGAGTGAGAAGGGTTAGGGGAAGGTGGTGAACGTTCCCCTCCTGCGGAGCGGAGTCTTCGCAGCGGAGTCTTCGCAGCGCAGTGGGAGGGGGTAGGGGTGGGTGGTGTTCACCAACAGCAGGAGTGCCGCCAGCCTGACTTATCGAGGAATTGTTGCTTCCAGGTGACCTTGCACAAGGCGGTGCTCAACAATCAACTGTTGAGTTCGATGCGTGCTCGACCGGCTCGCGACTCAACCCTCAAGCCTCGCCAACGCGCTGCTCAGGGTGCCGTTGTTGGAAACCACCCCCTCCCAGCCTCCCCCACTCCGTTTCACTCCATGGGAGAGGAGCAAATCCCCCCCCGCGGAGCCGACTGCTGCCTGCTCATCTCTTGCCGACTGCCGACTGCCGCCTTACAAGGAGGACACAGACTTAGAAGGTTGCGAAGTACTCCGTGAGCTGGGCCGCGACGTCGTCTATGGCGTCGAATACGAACAGCTGATCGTGCTGTTCGTAAACCACCTTGTGTTTGGAGATCACGTTTTCCACTGAGAACGGGACGAGAGGGAAGTCCGGCTCCATGACCTTGTCCATCTCGTCACCGCCCGACATCAACCCGGTCCCGAAGATCTTCTTCTCGCCGTTCTCGATTTTGATGCCGAACTCGGTTGAAAACCACGCCAGCCGTCTGACCGCCTCGCGCTGATCGTCATTGGAGGCCGCCAGATATGCCGGAGCGAACAACTCGAACATCTCGGTGTAACGAGGCAGGGTGAAGTAGGGCAGATGGCCGAAGATATCGTGGAACATGTCCGGCTCCGGCGTCCAATCCAGCTCCTCCCAACTGCGCATGTAGTCGGTGACGATGAAGTTCTTCTGGATCATCTGGTCATACCACTCCTCGGCGTCGCTGTAGCGGGTGTGAGTGCGCACGACTTTCCAGCCGGTGGGCGGATCGATCTTGCTTGTGAGGTATTCCAGCGCCGGGATGCCCTCCGAAGGCATATCGAGCTGAGAGAAGCCCTCCAGATACTCACTGGCTGCCCACTTCTCCACCCGGGGTAGCTGACGCCGATAGAGCTCTGCCCAGGTCTTTTGCTGCTCGGGAGTGAAACTTTCATCGATCCGCATTGCCGGTCCTCCTAAGAACCAAAGGGGCGCCCGACGGGACGCCCCTGGTAACAAACTGCTGCTGAGTAAATAGAGAACGGCCCCCGGGGACTTTGCTCACAGGTTTCCTCTCCTGTCCTGCTCGCGTTCAATGGCCTCGAATAGAGCCTTGAAGTTGCCTTCACCGAAACCAGTGGCACCGCGCCGTTCGATGAATTCGAAGAACACCGTCGGACGGTCCTGGAGCATACGGGTGAAGATTTGCAACAGGTGTCCACCTTCGTCCGAATCAGCCAGGATCTTGAGTTTGCCGAGGCGAGCAATGTCGGCATCGAGATCGGGAATCCGTTGAGGAAGCTCGTCGTAATAGTCATCCGGCACTCGCAAGAACTCGAGGCCTCGCCCGGTGGCATCCTCCACCGTGGTCTGCAGATCGTCGGTGGCCATCGCAATGTGTTGGACACCGGCCCCGCGGTAGAACATCACGTACTCCTCGATCTGGGAGCGCTTGCGCCCTTCAGCCGGCTCGTTGATCGGCAGTTTGATAATTCCTGAGCCATCCCACACCACCTTGGACATGAGCGCTGAATATTCAGTGGAGATCGCCTCGTCATCGAAGTGACGCAGGAGGGTGAAACCGAAGATCCGCTCGTACCACTCCACCCATTCGTCCATGTCGTGCAACTCGACGTTGGCAACCACGTGATCGATGTGCCGCAACCCCAGAGGGCGGGCGAACTCGTCATTCATGGGCTCGAAGTCGGGCAGCTCACCCTCTCCCTCCACTAACGAGTGGACGGTTTCACCGTAAACCTTGAGACCGGCCATGACCTTGCGCCCCCGATGGGACTCCACCACATGGGGCTTATAGGCCGGCTCGGCTCCCCGGTTGACGGCCAGCTCAAACGCCGCTTCAGCATCGGGAACCGCCAGCGCCACATCGTGAACGCCGGGGCCGTGGGCAGCGACGTGCTGAGTGATAGCGTGGTCGGGCGCCAGCGCGCCGCTGACAACAAAGCGGATGTCTTCCTGCGCCAGAAGGTATGAGCTCGCGTCCATCGTGCCGGTTTCCGGACCGCGATACCCGATTATCCGAAAACCGAACATGGTCCTGAGATGTTGGGCGGTTTGGTAGGCGTTCCCCACCCACCATTCGAGATGACTGAACCCCTTGATGGGGAACCCGTCGCGCGAAGCCATCTCTTCGGCGCGCTGCTTAGTGTCCTGGTCGACCATTTCTACTCCTGTACGTCGGGTGGGAGGTGGGGACGCCGCCCGAGTCCCTTACAACAAGAGAATACTCGCCATCGCAGCCAAGGACTCTTCAAGACAGTGTGCAGACCAATCCTGGCGGGCTGGTTGGTCAACCCTTGCCTCAAACGCAGCCCCCAACATCGACGGGAGCCGTAGGCCTCTAACCTCCACCGAATGGAGCCGCGTCCCAGTGCTTCGGCAGCTTTCCTCAAAGGACTGATTGACTACGCCGGGCTCTTCCCTCCCGAGTCGAGAGATATGGCCGGCGCCATTGAAGGATTTGACGAGGCCCGGGCTCTAAGACCGCAGATGGTCAATCGATTCATCATTCCCGACAAGAGAGTCGAAGAGCTGGCCGGGCTCCTCGATGGGGTGGCCGAACCCTGGCCGCTGGCGGTGACCATCACCGCCCCTGAGGGGGATTGGAGTCGGGGCCTGGCGGATGATGTTGTCTCGCTCCGGGTGGTACGCGATGCCATGTTGCCCGTTGCCACTTTCGACGTGGCCGAAGCCCGCATTCCCGATGACGTCGTTCGGGACCCGGCAATCGCCGCAATTCTCAGCAGCGCCCGGGCCTCGCTTGCGACGCTGTTCGACCTGGTGTTGTTCGAGGTGCCCGTCACCGGGGACTGGCAAGAGGAGATGCTGCAAACGCTGCAGGCGATCGCCGAGGCCAACGCCGGCGCCAAGATTCGGTGTGGCGGGGCGACGCCAGAACTATTCCCGTCTCCCGAGCAGATCGCGGTATTTATTGCCCGATGTCTGGATCTGAGCATTCCGTTCAAGGCGACGGCCGGGCTCCACCATCCCATCCGGCACTGGGACCCGGATCCCGGCGTCATGCGTCACGGCTTTCTCAATGTCGTGGGGGCGGCGGTGCTCGCCGGCTATGGGGCGTTCGATACCGAGGTGCTCACCGAAATGATCGCTGAGGAAGACATCACCGCCTTCCACCTCACCAAGGCCCGGTTTCGATGGCGGGGCTACATCGCCGGCCCTGCGGAAGTGACCCGGGCCCGGGAGACCTTCATCCTCGGATATGGATCCTGCAGCTTCACAGAACCTTTGGCTGATTTGGCCAAAATGGGCGTGATCTAGGAGCCCAATCCGGGTCGGCCGTTCACCCATATACTGACGAACAGGTGGGCTGAGGAGATTTCCGTGAAGATAAGAGCCGCGACGCTGGCCGTGGCGGTGGGGATGGGCCTGGCCATGGCATTGGGCGCCGTCCCCGGCGCTGCTGTATTCAACACTGAGACCATTGGCATCGCCCAGCCCAACGGCAAATGGCACCTCGACTTCCCAGGGCAAGATCTCACTCTTTGGTTCGGCGCCGGGAACGACCAACCTCTACTGGGAGATTGGGACTGTGATGACATTGACACACCCGCTGTGTATCGATCCAACGGCCGCATCTACCTCACCAACGACAGCGTCACCGGGGTGGCATCCACCACACTGTTCTTCGGTGCCCATGGTGACATCGCCGTCGCTGGGGATTGGGATAACGATGGCTGTGATTCATTCGGCGTGTATCGACCCTCAGTGTCGAGGTTCTACCTGTCCAACTCCCTGGTCACCGGCCCGGCCGAAATCGACTTCTTCTTCGGGGGCAGCGGCGATGTCCCACTCTCCGGCGACTGGGACGGCGACGGGTTCGACACCGTCGGGGTTTATCGTTCAACCACCGGAGTCTCCTATCTGACCAATGGGGTCGTGACGGCCGAGGCCGACACCACGGTGGTGTTTGGCCGGCCGGATGATGTGATGTTCACGGGGGACTGGGACGGTGACGGAGTCGACACACTCGGGGCTCTTAGGGCAACGAGTGACTCAGTTCACCTCCTCAACTCCAATGACGACCCGGAAGAAACGATCATCCCCGCCGGGGCGCTTGGCGGCGTCCCCGTATCCGGGCTCCTCGAAAGGGTGGTCACGGTGACTCCGGTCGGCACGGCCCTCGAGAACGGCGAAGAGCTGCGACGCGCCGCCGCCTATGCCGCCGGCCATGATCCGTCCAGCGAGCGGCCGTGGACAATCCGGGTGGAGCCGGGCAGCTTCGACCTCTCGGCCACGATCCCGGGGCTGGAGTTACCGGAGTTCACATCGTTCCTCGGGACGGCAACAGCCCCCGAGACGGTTCTCCTTTACAACGTGGGCGGACCGGCAGGCTCGGCTGTCGTTGCCGGAAACTCTCGGCTTGAGCATTTCACGATCCAGGCCGACTTTGGATTCGCTTCTGGTAACGCGATCGAGGCCTTGGGAAACACCGAAATCAACGACGTGGTCATCGACATCGATACCACCCGAAGTGCCACCGGCATCCTCATCAGCGGCTTTGTCACGATAGGTGACTCAACCCTCAGTGTCGTCAGCGCCCGCACCGCCGTCCCCATCTTGATTGAGGAGAACGGCAACGTTGCCATCAGCGGCACGGACATCTTCACCCGCGGATCCTTCAACCCCACCTGGGGCGTTGTCAACATCGGCACGGCCTCGATAGACACTTCGTCCATCACGGTGGTTCCGGGGGCATTTGGCACGAGCTGCGCCGGCGTCGTCAATATCGGCCCCGAACTCATGATTACGAATACCAAGATCGACGTGTGCACCGTGCCGCTCGGGGGGCCCAATCCCCCGGAGCCCGGTACGGGCATAGACGTCGAGGCCGGGACCGTCACCATCACCGGCGGAACCATCAACGCTTCTGAGTACTCCGTGAGCGGCAACAGCCTGGGAACGGTTACCCAAACCAATCTGGGCGCGCCGGTGCGCGGTGCCGTCACGTGCACCAACACCGTTTTCGGGTTCGCCCTTTTCCCGACCGAGTGCCCCGGTCAGCCCTATCTGTACCGGGTCAATGCCGGAGGGAGCACCATCGAGCCGCGCGACGGCACCGCTCACTGGACCGCCGACCTCAGCATCCCCCCCTCACCATTCGTAAACTTCGATCTCGTGGTACCAGGAAATGTCGATGCCCACTCGATCGCCGTCTTCGATGCCACGATTCCTCTCGCTACCCCCGTTGAGATCTTCGCCACCGAGCGCTGGGATGGCGCCGAACTGCCAGAGATGCGCTGGAATTTCCCGGCGCCGTACAACTTCAACACCGAGGTCCGGCTCTATTTCTCGAGCGGGTTCGACGGAGCCAGTCTTCCCGGCGATCGGATATTTGACGTGCTGATCGACGGTGTGCTCGTCCTCGACGACTATGACATCGTCGCCGACGTCGGCCATGGCGTAGCAACCATGAAGAGCTTCCTGGTAACCACCGACCTCGACGGGATCGACATCGAATTCCGGCATACCGAAGCAAGCGCGAATAACCCGCAGATAAATGGGCTCGAAATCCTCCTCGCGGTCGCCCGCTAACCGTTGTGACCAACGACCCGACCCTCGACCCTCGGAGGCGCAGCTGGGTGGAGATTCCCGAAGGCTCCGACTTCCCAATCCAAAACCTGCCCTTCGGGATATTTCAACGCCCGGGCGAGACTCCACGGATGGGTGTGGCCATCGGGGATGAAGTGCTCGATATCGCCGCTCTGGCCGGGGCCGGGCTCCTCGACGAGCTCAACCTTCCACTCGGAGTGTATTTCGCCGACTCCTTGAACCCATTGCTGGAGTTCGATCGCACCATTTGGCGGGAACTACGCTCCCGGCTGGCGGAACTGCTCGACGTCAAGGACCGGGAGCTGGGAACCGTGCACGGGTTGAAGAACCGGGCCCTGGTTGCAGGGCGGGACGTCGAGCTGCTGATACCTGTCAAGCCGGGCGACTATGTGGATTTCTATTCCTCGCTCCACCACGCCACCAACCTGGGACGAATGTTTCGACCGGACGGGGATCCTCTACTTCCCAACTGGCGCCATATCCCGATCGGCTATCACGGACGCTCCTCGTCGCTCGTGGTGAGCGGCACTGCCGTCACCCGACCCTTTGGCCAGCGCAAAGGACCCGACGCCCCTCCGACCATGGGCCCAAGCGAAAGGCTCGACCTGGAGCTCGAGGTGGGATTCGTGACCGGGTCGGCCAACGCCATGGGAATCCCGGTAGACGTCAATCGGGCAGAGGATCACATCTTCGGCCTACTTCTCGTAAATGATTGGAGCGCCCGGGACATCCAGGCCTGGGAGTACCAGCCGCTCGGACCGTTCCTCGGCAAGTCGTTCGCCACTTCCCTATCTCCCTGGGTGGTAACGCTCGACGCTCTTGCCCCCTACCGGGTCCCTGCTCCCGGGCAGGACCCACCGGTACTCGACTACCTCCATGAGGACAACCGACTGGGTCTTGACTTGAGGCTCGAGATCGCTCTAGCCACCAAAACCATGCCGCGGCCCGATGTTGTCAGCCGGGTGAATTTCGCAGACATGTACTGGACGATGGCCCAACAGCTCGCCCACGTGGCATCAAACGGCACGCCGGTGCAGGCGGGAGACCTCTACGCATCTGGCACTGTGTCGGGCCCTGAGCCGGAGGCCGCGGGCAGCCTCATCGAGCTCACCAAGAACGGGGCCAATCCGATCAAACTGGCCAACGGCGAGATCCGGGGATTTCTCGAGGACGGCGACACTGTGGTTCTGCGGGGGTCCTGCGGCGGTGGCCAGCTCCCCCGGGTCGGCTTCGGCGAGGTTCGAGGAACCGTCCTACCGAGCGGCCAGTAACTCGTCGACCGCCTCCAGGAAGCGCAGATTCTCGCTCTCCCTGCCGACGGTTAGGCGAACGGCGCCCTCCTGGAACTCGCGCACTATCACGCCACGGGCTAGAAGCTCGCCGGTCCAGCCGGCGCCGGGAGGAAAGAGGTAGAGGAAGTTGGTCTGACTGTCGGCATAACGGATCCCACGAGCGTCGAAGCCCTCAGTCAGCAACTTCAAGCCCGCCGCATTGGCCTGCATCCGCTCAGCGACTTGATCCTGATGTCGCAAGGCTTCGATCGCCGCGGCCTGCGCCAGAGAGCTAACAGTGAATGGAAGCTGGATGCGGCCCAGCTGATCGAGGGTTTCCGACCTGCCGACCATGTAGCCGAGGCGTAGACCGGCCAAGCCGTAGGCCTTCGAGAACGTATGTGCCACTACGAGGTTGTCGTGCTCCAGAGCCAACGGCAGGCTTGTGTGGAAGTCGACCGCCTGCACAAACTCGTGATAGGCCTCGTCAATCACCACCAACACATCCTCCGGAACCCGGTCCACAAACTCCTGGATGGCCGCTCCGGAGACGTGGGTCCCGGTGGGATTGTTGGGGTTGCACAGATACACCAGGGTGGTGTCGGAGCGAATTGAAGCGGCCATTGCATCAAGATCCATGCGCCAGTCCTCATCCAGCGGCACTTCGATGGCTGCCGAGCGCGCCACCCTGCTCGCAATGCGATACAGGCCGAAACTGGGCCACGGGTAGACAGCACTGGTACCAGGACCGCCCACGGCCAGGGCAGAGATCAGCAGCAACTCACTGCTGCCACCGCCGAGCCAGAGCTGGTCCGGAGCCACCGACAGGAACTCGGCGAGGGCCCGACGCAACGCGCGGTGCTGGTTGTCGGGATAACGGTTGATCCTGGCTGATTCAGAGGCAATGACTGCCCGGACCTCGGGGAAAGGCGGATAAGGGCATTCGTTCGAGGCCAGCTTTATGACAGATTCGAGGCCGAAGTCCTCCATGACTTCTTCGATCGGCCTGCCCGGTCGGTAAATCGGAATATCGCTGAGGTCGGGGCGGAACCGTGGCACGGTTCTGAGCATACTCCCGCCCGTGATCTGGCCATCGCGGGTAGTTTCCCAGCCATGATTCGCACCACCAGCGACCTCCCCGACCAGGCCGGGTTGGTGATCATCGGCGGCGGCATCGTGGGGGCTGCCTCGGCCTTCTTCGCCGCACGTGCCGGCCTCCACCCCTTGATCCTGGAAAACCGTTCGGCTCTGGCAACCCTGACTACCCCCGCCAGTACCGGGGCGTTCCGACTGCAGTTCGACAATCAGGCGGAGCTGGAGATGATCAGAGAGTCGGTCGACATATTTCTGAACTTCGCCGAATTCACCGACCAGAAGGAGTACCGCGCCGGGATCATCCAGCAGGGATATCTGTGGGTGACGACCCGTGAGGCCCGGGCGGAGTACCAGCGGGAGCTGGTTGCCCGCCAGCACAGCTGGGGCCAGACCGACATCGAGCTGCTCGATGGCGACGAGGTGCGTAGTCGCTTCCCCTACGTCAGCCCGGCCGTCATCCAGGGTCGCTTCAGGGCCGGGGACGGATTCCTCGACCCCAAGTCTGTTGCGCTCGGCTTCGCCCATGGTGCCGACTGTCCGGTGGTCATTAACACCAGAGCCGACAAGATCCTGGTCGCCAACGATCGAGTCATCGGTGTGGAGACCACACGCGGCGTGATCAACACAGATCTGGTCCTGATAGCCGCCGGACCTTTCTCGGGGCTGATGGCCCGGACTGCAGGAATCCAACTTCCCCTCGACGCGGTCAACCGCAGCAAGGTGGTGATGCCCCGGGTGCCCGAGGTGCCGACCACCGCCCCGATGACCATCGACGACGACACCGGCACCCATTGGCGCCCCGCTCTCGAGGGTGCCTACCTGCTGTTCACCGATCCCGCCGTGCCGCCAAGTGAGCCGAGCTGGAGCCCCGAACCCGACCACGACTATGCGCTGCGCATTCTGGACCCTGACAGCCCTCAGGCTGCTGCGCGGATCAGCCCGTTTTGGAGCGACGTGTGGCGACGGAGTGATGCCCTGTGGCTTGTGCAAGCCGGGCAATATAGCGTGACCCCGGACCACCGGCCATTGATTGGCGAGACCGACGTCAACGGCCTTTTCATCAACAGCGGCTACTCGGGTCATGGGATCATGGCCGGCCCGGCAGGAAGTCGCCACTTGATCGACACCATTGTCCACCCCGGACGGGCAAATCCCTTTGCCCTCGATCGCCACTTCGAGGCCACCACCCCCGGCTTTCTCTAGAACTCCAGGCGTGGTTAATGGTCAATAAACCAGGGTGTCGTTCCGATATCAGCGGGTAACCCATTCCCCGGGGGAGGCTCGCATCGCCATCCCACAAAGAGAGCCCGACCGCGAAGTCAGGTTGACCGAGAGCAACCTGGCATTGCGACGCGAACTGGAAACGTTCAAGGAGCAAGCCGACCGCGCTGAGAAGGACTTCAATCAGCGACTCGAAAGCGCATTGGCAGCCGAGGATGCAGCTGAGGCGGCTCTTGCGCACAAAGCCGAGGTGCTGGCCCATATGAGCCATGAGCTGCGAACTCCCATGAATGGCATCCTCGGCATGACCCAGCTTGTTCTTCAGACCGACCTGTCGCAGAGCCAGCGCGAGTACATCGAGGTCGTGCAATCATCGGCCAACGCCTTGCTCACGCTCATCAACGACATCCTCGATTTGTCAAAGTTGGATGCCGGCCGCCTCAGCCTGGAAGCCATCCCATTCACGCTGGCGGACACCGTCAACAACACAGCCAAGAACCTGTCCCCTCTGGCCGACGAGCGAAACTCTCGCATTGAGATAGCGATCGCTGCTGAGGTACCCGATGTTGTCATCGGCGATCCAGGCCGGCTCCGTCAGTTGCTTCTGAATCTCATGGGCAACGCCATCAAGTTCACAGAGGACGGGAGCATCACCGTCTCGATTGCCGCAGTCACCTCGAGCCCGGATGACATCCTCCTCGAGTTCTCGATCAGTGACACCGGCATCGGAATCCCCCCGGACCAGATCGATACCATCTTCGAGCCCTACCTGCAGGCCTCCTCATCGATCAGTCGCGAATACGGTGGCACCGGGCTCGGCCTGGCCATCTGCCACGACCTCGTCGACCTCATGCAAGGGGAGATCTGGGTCGAAAGCGTTCTGGGGGAAGGCTCGACCTTCCACTTCACATCCCACTTCGAAGTGCCCGCCGACGACGGCCATCGTTCCATGGCCTCTGTGGGCGACCTGGCCAATCTGATCGTCTACATCCTCGCCGACGAGGCTCCAGCACAAGCATTGGCACACCAGATGCAGAGTTCGAACAGCCGGTCGTCGCTATTCCAGAGCCGCGCCCGGCTCGAGCAGGCGGTGGGCGAGCAGAAGCCTCATGTCGTAATAGTCGATTTGGACCAGCACAACTTCTCGGCCGTGAGCACGCTCGACCGCACAATCCACACCATGGTGGTGACATCCTCTGGTCAGCGAGGCGATGCCGCTCGATGCCGCGAGTTGGATATCGCTGCCTATCTGACGAGACCGCTGGGCCCACTCGATCTGCGTGATGCAGTTCGAGGGATCATGAGCGGAACCGAAGAGCTAATCACCCGTCACTGGCTCCGCGAGCATCGGCCCCGCCTGCGGATCCTCGTCGCCGACGACAGTTCGTCCAATCGGCTTGTCATCAGCCAGATGCTCGAGTTGCAAGAGCATGAGCTCGTGCTCGTCGAGAACGGAGTCGAGGCCGTCGCGGCATACAAACCCGACCGGTTCGACATCATCCTGCTGGATATGGAGATGCCGGGAATGTCAGGAGTTGAAGCGGCGAAAGCGATCCGCCAGATGGGAGCAACCCTCCCCATCCTGGCTCTTTCGGGCCATTCATCTCCCGAACAGATTCAGAAGTGCCGCGACGCGGGCATGAACGAGAACCTAACCAAGCCGTTCGAATTCGATGAACTCGTGGACACGATCGAGCGGCTCGTCAGCGAGACTTTCGACTGAGGGTGCCGCGGTGCGCACTCCATACACGAAGACTTCCATTCCCTGCTTCAGCTGGGGCTTGAGCCAATCCTGATCCCAGATGTGGGCTCGAATACAACCGTGCGAAGCCGGGTAGGCGGGAACGCTTCCCGATCCGTGAATCGCATACCCGCCGTAGAAGAAGTAGGGCTCGTAGAGGCTTCCGAGATAGGACCGATACCAGCCGCTCTCCGACCGGAAGAACTTGAACGCTCCTTCCGGGGTCCTGGCGGTGGCCGTATTGCCGCTATAGCTGGTGTAGGTCTCACCATTGGCAGAGGAGACGGGTATTACGCCCAACAACTGATGCTCGACGATCAAGAATAGGATCTGCCGCTCGAGATCCACTTCCACCCGGGTGGGGCTGTCTGCCCGGAAGGGGACGGCCAGCGCATCACCAAGCAGCTGCCACTGATCGGAATGGAAGATCCCGTCGCGCTCCAGGCGGTGGTACTTCTGGAACGCTATGACCGCTCCCTCGAGTGTCTTGTCAAAGACATCACCCTCACCGGGCCGGAAACCCAGGCTGGTGAGATTCTGGCGAAGCGCCTGCACCCAGGCTCCCTCATCCCCCGCGCTGAGGCCGGGGAGTGAGACCTTGCACGAGCTACCGCACTGCGTGCCGAACTCACCAACCAGCGGCGTGAGGCGGGCCAGTCCACCCTTTCGTGCCAAGACTTCAGCACTCGTGAGCGAGGACCCCTGGTACAGCAGGGCCCGGGTGGAGCCGGGTAGTGAGGGTTGGGCATTGCCCATCACCACCAGGCCCGAATCGCGGCGGTACGAGGCAACCTCGTCGGTGCCGTTGCCCTGAAAGTCGGCCACGAAGGGCTCTCCCAGCACCGCCTGCACGGTGAAATCTGTGAAGCTTCGATTGTGGGAGGCCAGATAGACGTTGCCTTCGGCAGGGCGATAGACCGCCACCGTGTCGCATCCGTCACCGTCCCAATCGCCCACCAGCGGAACATCCCCGGCAGTCCCGAAGAAGAAGCCGAATTGGGGATTGTCGACGCCGGTGAAGTTCGACAGATAGAAAAGGCCGTCGGAACGAAACCGCCCCGGGGTGTCCCGGCCGTCGCAGTTCCAATCCCCGACGATGGGAGTGTCTGCCGCATCTCCGAACGAGAAGCTAAAAGTGGTCCCGCGGCCATCCGGCATGTACCAAAGACCGTCAACCGGATCGACAAATGCAACGTCGGTAGACCCCGATGCCACCGCGGGGACACCGAGTAAAGCGAGCCCGATGGCTACGGAGAGGAGACGTCTCATCATGGCTTTCTATCGTCAGTTTGGATGTAAATCAATGTGACTATCCCACCACCCCGCAAGGGGACTAGCCCCTAAAACGGACGAAAAGTTTTCGCGTATTTTGAACTGAATACCCTCCCGATCGGCCGGATAAGCCGGTTGTAGGCGCACTAGCGTGACGCCATGGCCAGGAAGTACTTCACTCCCAAGACATTCGCCTTCCTCCGGGATCTCGAGGCCAACAACGACCGAACCTGGTTCAAAGCCAGAAAGGACGTCTACGACTCCGTAATAAAGGAGCCGGCCCTCGATTTCATAGAGGATTTCGCTCCCTATTTGGAAAGGATCAGCAGACACTTCCTCGCCGACCCCTCACCGGTGGGTGGATCCTTATTTCGAATTCACCGCGACACCCGCTTCGGGAAAGACAAGACACCGTATAAGACGAACACGGGAATGCAGTTTCGACACTTCCTCGCCAAGGACGCCCATGCCCCCGGCTTCTACCTTCACATTGAGCCGGGCGGCTGCTTTGCCGGCATCGGCTTGTGGCGTCCAGAGCCGGCTGTAGCCAACCAGATACGACAGATGATCGCCGACAACCCCGGACGCTGGAAACGAGTCGCGTATGGCAAGCCACTCTCGAACTATTGGAGCCAGGAGGGCGACAAGCTAAAACGTCCCCCCAAAGGTTTCGACCCCGACCACCCCCTGATTGAAGACCTCAAGCGAAAGGACTTCCTGGCGACGACCAACCTCACGCAGCGCCAGGTCACCGGACCCGGCTTCCTCGAGGAGTGGGCCCGGATGTGCAAAGCCGGATCGGGTTACGTCAGATTCCTGTGCGAAGCGGTCGGAGTGCCCTTTTAAGAAGGTTCCGGCACCAGCGCCAGGTCCTCGATGACTTCGGCTCCAGAGATCACTTCGAAAATTCGCGGGTCGACCTTGACCTTCAATGAGCGGCTCCCTCCCCCCAGGATCACCCACTCCTTATCCATGACCCGGGAGTCGACCCAAATGGGCAAACCCTCCGGCAGCGCCAGCGGAGTGACGCCCCCGATGAGCATCCCGGTCAGCTCCATCGTGAGCTCCGGCGGGGCAAAAGACAGTTTGCGCACCTCCAGCAGGCTGCGCACCTTCTTGTTGACATCAAGTCTCGTCGTAGCAAGAACGACACAAACCGCATGGCGACCTTCCGGCTTGCGGGACGCCACCACGATGGTGTTGGCAGATTGTTCGAGCGGGTAGCCGTAATGGGCACAGAACGCCGCCGTGTCTGCCAGCTCGGGATCGCACTCGATCAGCTCGTGAGTCAGCCCACTCGCAGCCAAATACTCGATGACGGCCTGCTCAACGTCGGACATTTCCCCAACAGTAGGACGGCCTATCGTTGACGGCACCTGGAAAAAGGACTCCGTGAAATGACCGGTCGATCAGAGATCAATCCCCCTGAGATTGCCGACTACGCGCGGGCCCACACCACGGCCCCCGACTCGCTCCAGGTGGAACTGACCGAAGCCACGTTGGCCCGCACCACAGCGCCGTCAATGCAAATCAGCCAGGAGCAGGCCACCTTTATGACTCTGCTCACACAGGCAATCCAACCTGAGCTGGCGATCGAGGTCGGGACGTTCACCGGCTACTCGGCACTGGCGGTGGCGCGGGCCTTGCCCGTTGGGGGGCGCCTGATCTGTTGCGACATCTCCGAGGAGTGGACCGCCATCGCCCGTAAATTCTGGGAGCGAGCCGGGGTGGCCGACCGGATCGACCTTCGAATCGGGCCGGCACTCGACACCTTGCGGGAGCTTCCCTCAGAGCCGGCCGTCGACCTGGCCTTCATCGATGCAGACAAGACCGGGTACGTGGACTACTACGAAGAGCTCGTGCCCCGTTTAGCGCCAAACGGGCTGATCCTCGTCGACAATGTTCTGTGGAGCGGGCGGGTTCTGGAACCCGGCGAACCAGGGTCGGACACGGAGGCGCTGCACAAGTTCAACGATCACGTGAGAGATGACCCGCGGACGACGGTCGTGCTGTTGCCGATCAGCGACGGCGTCAGCGTTATTGGGCTGGCAGGATAAGCCCGGCAGAAAGCCATCAACTCCGGAACCGGGAATTACCTTGCCCGCGAGGTAGTTGTGATTATGAAATCACAAGGAGATGACATGACAGACACCAAACAGCGGGGTCGAGTCCGCATACAAGACGGACACAAACACGTTCGGGTTTACCTCGGTGGCGAACTGATTGCCGAAACCACCCGACCCAAGCTGGTTTGGGAGAGGCCTTACTACCCGGTGTACTACTTCCCACAAGAAGACGTCCGCATGGAGCTGCTCCAGCCGACAGATCACGAAAAGCGCTCTCCCAGCCGCGGGACCGCCGGCTATTTCACCGTCAAGGGCGGAGACAAGGTGGCAGAGAACGCCGCCTACAGCTATGCGGAAAGCCGACTCGATGAAATCGAGGGGATGATTGCGTTTCACTGGAGCGCGATGGACGCCTGGTTCGAAGAAGACGAGGAGGTCTTCGTTCACGCCCGCGACCCCTACACGAGAGTGGATGCCCTGCCGAGCTCACGCCACGTCGAGGTCAAGATCGATGGCGTAACTGTGGCGGACACCAGAAAACCCACCTTGCTCTTCGAGACCGGGCTCCCCACTCGCTATTACCTCCCGCTCACCGACGTGCGAATGGATCTGCTGCGCCCCAGCGAAACGCTGACGCAATGCCCCTACAAGGGTGAGGCCAACTACTTCTCAGTGGAAGTGGGTGGCGAGCTGCATGACGACATCGTCTGGTACTACAAGTACCCGGTCGAAGAAAGCTCCCGCATCGCCGGCATGGTCAGCTTCTACAACGAGAAGGTCGACATCTACGTCGACGGCGAGATTGAAGATCGTCCCAAGACGATGTTCAGCTAGTGTCCTGCGTCGTAAGTTTGTGCTGATATCGCCGAGGACTCGGCGTTCATAGCAAGGATGCAGGACGAAGGCATAGTGGAGCTACGTCGAGGACGAGGACGCAGCCAGGGGCGTCGAGGCCCGGCGAGATTCTGTGCAGGACTTGTGACGCGGGACACTAGAAGCCGAGCCGGTCCAGAAGCTGGGGCCGGTCCTGCCAGCCCTTCTCGACCTTGACTCGCAAGTCCAGGTAGACGGGAGTGGCCAGCAGCTTCTCGAGGTCTTCCCGGGCTTCCTGGCCCACCGTCCGCAGCAGTTTTCCCTTGGCCCCGATCACTATCGGCTTCTGCGACTCGCGTTCGACGATGATCCGGGCGCTGATGTATGTGGTCCCGTTGGCCCGTACCTCTACCTCGTCGGTAGCAACAGTCAAAGAGTGGGGCAGCTCCTCGTGCAGCCGCGACAAGTACTTTTCCCGGACGATCTCGGCTATCACCTGGCTCTCCGGCTGATCGGTGAACATGGTCTCCGGATAGAAGGCCGGGCCATCGTCGAGCAGTGCCACCAGCTCATCGAGCACGGCGCCGACACCGTCTCCTTTCAACGCACTGATGGGCACATAGGCAGCGAAGTCCCAAGCCCCGGCCGTTGCCAGTTGGGAGGTGATCTGGGACTTGGAGGCGGTATCGATCTTGTTCAACGCCACCACCGTCTTGCTTCCGACTTCGGTGAGACGCTGGGCGATGCGGCGATCCCCGGGGCCGATGGGGGCGCCGGCATCGAGAACGAACAGCACGGCGTCGGCATCCGCCAGCGTGCCGTAGACGAGCCGGTTGAGTCTTTCTCCCAGCTCGGTGCGGGGTTTATGCAGCCCGGGAGAATCCACCAGAATTACCTGGGCATCCTCCCGGTGCACCACACCGCGAATGGTGTTGCGGGTGGTTTGGGGTCGTGAAGAAATGATGGCCACCTTGCTCCCTACGGCAGCGTTGACGAGTGTGGACTTGCCAACATTGGGCCGTCCAACGACGGCGACAAATCCGGACTTCATGGACGGCGGCAGAGGACCCGTGCGATCCGCCGGCCCTGCACTCGATCGGCGGTGAGGCTGACTCCGTCGTACTCGAACTCCTCCCCTTCCTTGGGGACCCGGCCGGCAAGCGCCAGCACCAGACCACCGACGGTGTCCCACTCTTCATCAGGGAACTTCACCTCGAACAGCTCGCCCAGATCATCCACCGGCAATCGAGCGTCAACCAGATAACCGTCCTCCACCGGGACGACCAGTTCCTCGGCCTCGTCGAACTCATCGGCGATCTCCCCGACGAGCTCTTCAATGATGTCTTCGATCGTGACAAGCCCGGCAGTCCCGCCAAACTCGTCGACCACCACCGCCATATGCACCTGGTTGGCTTGCATCTCCCGCAATACTTCGGAGATGCGCTTGGTCTCCGGAACGAAGTAGCTCGGGCGCATCAGTTGCTCCACCCGCTTGGCAGCGGCGCCCTCGTCCATCAACCGCAGCAGGTCACGGGCGTAGAGGATCCCGACAATATCGTCGGGGCCATCGCGGAAAACGGGAATTCGGGAGAATCCCTCATCTAGCGATAGATCTACGGCCGCGTCGCTCGACGCCGACTCGGTGATGGTGGTCATATCCGTCCTGGGAACCATGATCTCGCGCACTATCGCGTCCGTAAACTCGAGAACGGACGAAATCAGCTCCCGCTCCTCCTCTTCAAGGACGGCCTCGTCGAGATCCGGCTCCTCCAATGCCTCATCTTCATCCTCTGCCACGAGATCAACAGCCCGGCTGCCGAGGCTCACCGCCCCATCAAGGAGGCGCGAGAACCGATAGGCCAGAACCCGGGGATGGCCTCGGCCCCACCTGCGGGGAAGCAGGTCCCCAAAAAGGACCAGAGCCAGGCCCAGGCCGACCAGGCCCACAACGAGGCGCCATCCACTCAGCTCATGGCCAACCGCCCAGGCAGCTACCACTCCGGCGGTCACCAACAGAACCGATGTGCCAGTGCCGAGCGACGGCTGTATTCGCGAGATGTCGTCAAGGATTCTGGCCACCCTGGCGGCTCTCTCATCACCCTCGGCCGCGTCGTGCAAGGCGTCGGCTCGCGGGGTCCTGACCAGGCTGGCCCCGGCCGACCGCAGGACGGCCGTCATCACCAGGAGAAAGAAGGACACCAGCAGCGCTGCAAGGGTCATGCCAGGCTGAACCCGGCGAGCGTCATCAACTCCTGCTCACGCTTCGACATCTTTTCAGCATCGGCGGGGTCTTGATGATCGTATCCGAGCAGATGGAGAAGCCCGTGGGTGATGATTAACGCCAACTCCGTGCCGAGTTCGATGCCGAGCTCCCGCGCCTGGCGCTCCACCACCGTCGGACAGATGAAGATGTCTCCCAGGCTGAGGGGTTGGCCGTTGATAACGGTCGAAGGGAGCTCTCCGGGCGTCAACTGGTCGACAGGAAAGGCCAGCACGTCGGTGGGCCCGGATCGCTTCATAAAGCGCTCGTTGTATCCTCCCATCTCTTCTTCCCCCACCAGGACAATTGCGACTTCAGACTCGTCTGGCAGGCCCTCAGCTTCGAGGACCCGTTCGGCCATAGCCACCAGAGGACCGGTTTCGATGGGCTCAGTCTGCTCGTCGGCGAGGAAAACCTTCACAAGACCGGCTCGGGCTCCTCAGGCGGCTGATCCTCGGCAAACTTCGGGTAGACGATCCGATGGTGGTAGTGCGAGTTGAGAGCGTCGACCAGTGCCTCCTTGACATTGGTGAGATCCCCGAACGTTAGAGCACTCTCGTCGAGTTGGCCATCTTCCATCTTCTCCTCCACGACCTGCTCAACCACCTTTCGCAATCCGTCGGCGGTGGGGTTATCGAGGTAGGCCAGCGAGCGAGCCGCTGCCTCCACAGCATCTGCCAGCATGACGATCGCCATTTCCCGCGACTGGGGCTTTTGCCCGATATGGCGGAAGTCGTCGGCGTTGACATCGTCGGCCGACCGCTCCTCGAGGGCTTTGTGATAGAAGAACCGCATGAGACTGGTTCCGTGATGCTGGCGAATGCCGCTAGCGACATCGGGGGGGATGCGATATTCCCTGGCCAGCCGGATCCCGTCGACTACGTGGTTGCGGACCACTGCAGCCGATTCCTCAGGAGCCATCCAGTTGTGAGGGTTGGCCGCCCCGAACTGATTCTCTATGAAGAGGTGAGGGTTCTCGGTCTTCCCGAGGTCGTGGTAGTAGGCAACAGCTTCCGCCAGCAGTGGATCGGCGTCGATGGCTCTGGCCGCCCGGCCGGCAAGGGTGCCGACCAGCATGGAATGGTTGAATGTCCCCGGCGCTCGCTCCTCGAGCAACCGCAGGGCGGGATGGTTGCGGTCGGTGAGATCAAGCAGCGTCAGGGTCGTGGTGAGAGCAAAAGCGTTATCGAGATAGGGCACGATCCCTAAACCAATCAGGCCACCAAGCAGCCCACCTAAGAATCCGTAAAAGGCAGCCTCGCCCGCGAAATTGTCCTCGCCGAAGAACCAGGCAATGGATGCAGCCATTGGCGCCACCACCAGAGCCGTGTAGAGAATCGCCACCCGCAGCTCCCGCATGGAAGCGGCTTTGAAGATGAACGGCAGCGGAGCCAGAACCGCAGCCGCCGAGAACACCACAAGCCCAATGTCCCCGGTGGTGATGCCGACAAAGACTGCGACCGGAACAGACATCAGCACGGCAACCCTGGTGTCAAAGAGGATTCCTCCGAGATATCCGAAGGCTGCTGAGGGCATCACATAGCCAATAGCCGGGTCGCCCTCCGGGACAAAGGAGCCCACCAGGCGGGCCGCCACTGCGGCCAACACCACCACCAGCCCGAAAAGGAAGAACATCCGGGGCTGAGCCCATAGCTGGGCCCGGTTGCGGCGCAGGTAGGCAGTGAGTAGCCCGATGACACCGACCACAACAATGGCCGCCGCTGCCCTCTTGGGATTCTGAGGAGCACGAGACAACAAGTCCGCGATGGCGGCCGACTGTGTCGCCGAAACCACATCGCCCTGCTTGACGATGTCCCCGCCCTCTACGAATGTGACGGAGGTCGGCTCGGCGTTTACACCGGCGATCGCCAGGTCGACCTGAGCCTGGGTGGCTCCCGGGTCGGCCAAGAGATTGGCGCGCAAGAAGAACACCACCAGCTCGGCAACTGCCCTGGCCGCCGCGTCCCGATCGGGATACTCGCGAGCGCTCAAGAGCGGCGGTTGGTTGATCAGGTCATTACGAACATCGGTGAGCTCGTCGCTGCGTATGCCATCGGGGGCGTAGGAGGTCGCGACGATCCGTACGGTGTCGTCGAGAAGCGCATCGAGCAGCAGTTCGGTCTCGCCTTCCGCGACGCGGCTCAGGTCCTCATTGGCGATGTCGACGAACGTCCGACGGGTCGCGTCAGACAGGAAGCCGTATGCCTGGGCCAGCGCCTCATCCTGAGTCCCCAGATCGGGGATCGCCAGGGTCGTTGTAGTAGTGGAAGTGGACGTCGAGGTCGTTGTAGTCGAAGAGCTGGTAGTGGTGGTCTCCCCATCGGGAGGTTCCTCCTCGGCGAGCGTCGTAGTCGTGGTCGATGACGTCGTCGTGGTCGGGGTGGGGGGCTCTTCCGCGGACCTCACCTGATCGTGGAAACTCTGCAGACTCACCGCGGCAAAGAAGCTCTCGATCTCAGCCTGCACCTCCGGCGGAACGTCCTCATCCGGCGTGTAGACGGTGGGCACGGCGTCGGCGGCCTCGTCACGCCGGACCTGGGTGGCCTCCATGTCGACCACCTTGATTAGCTGGTCGGCCGTGTAAGTGCGCGAGGCCGGCTCTCCTTCCAAGGGTGGATCTGGCTCGGTTAGTTGACCGGCGATCAATGCGAAGGAAGCTGCAGTTGCCACCACCACAAAAGCCAGGATACGAAGCCACTTCGGGTCTACCGTGGTGGCCGCCAGCCGGTCGCGGATCCTGCTCATGAGCCGTTTTCCTCAAACTCGGCATACGCCTCGACGATGGCCGCCACGATGCGATGTCGAACCACGTCGGAGGCATGGAGCGTGACGAAAGCTACCCCGGGAACCGTTGAGAGAACCTTTCGGGCCTGACGCAGGCCGGAGCCATTGGCGGTCGGCAGGTCGGTTTGGGTGATGTCACCGGTGATGATCATCTTCGAATTGAAGCCAAGGCGAGTGAGGAACATCTTCATTTGCTTGGGTGAGGTGTTCTGTGCCTCATCGAGGATCACAAACGAGTCGTTGAGCGTCCGGCCCCGCATATAGGCGAGAGGGGCGATCTCGATGGTTCCCTTATCGATCAATATTCGAGTCTCATCCGGGCCGAGCATTTCATAAAGCGCGTCATATAGAGGCCGCAGGTATGGATCGACTTTGGCCTGCAGGTCGCCCGGCAGGAAACCGAGCCGCTCGCCGGCTTCGACGGCCGGCCGCGTTAGGAGGATGCGTCGAACCGCCCCGCTGGTGAGCGCCTCCACCGCAGCCGCCATCGCCAGATAGGTCTTACCCGTCCCGGCGGGCCCCACCGAGAAGACGAGCGTGTTGTCACGGATGGCATCGATGTATCCCTTCTGGCCGGCCGTCTTGGCGCGAACAATCTTGCCCCGCCCGACGCTGATGCCGTCTGTGAAGATTCCGGCGGGGCTGGGGACATCGTCACGGACCATCGAGACCACCCGGTCCACCTGCCCTGGCTCGAGTGGCTGGCCTTCCTGCACGATGAGCAGGAGCTCCTCCACCGCAGTGCGGGCAATGCTGGCTTCGCCGTCGGGGCCGGTGATCAGGAGTTGGTTTCCGCGCGCGACAAAGCGGACCTCGGGAAAGGCCTGTTCAATATCGCGCAGGTGGCGATCGCGTTCGCCCAGGAGCTCGAGCATCAAGTGATTGCTCGGGACACGAAGGGATAACTCGGTCATCGGGTGTGGTGCACGGGGGAAGCCTCCGGAGGGAGGATGAGAATTGGCAGTATATCGGCTGTAGCGCCCAACCCCTCAAGAAAACTTACCCGGGAGGCCAATTCATGGTGCGGCCCCCCAGCACGTGAAAATGGAGATGGAACACGCTCTGGCCTGCGTTTTCACCCACATTGGACACCAACCGCCAACCCCCATTTATTTCCATGCCAATCCCTGCCGCCACCCCGAAAAGCTCACCGAGGAGCTCGTCATCGGCCCTTTCGATCTGGGCGGCCGATTCGATGTGACGCTTGGGTATCACCAGCACATGGGTGGGAGCGACAGGATTGACGTCGTCGAACGCCAGGACGTTCTCGGTTTCAGCGCGGACGCTCGCCGGGATCTCACCGGAGACGATCGAACAGAAAAGGCAATCGTTCATAAACAGCCGCCTGGCTCTTATGCCGTTGTGACACCCAGATCGGAGAGGCGACGGGAGAAATCCTCTTCTCCCTGGTGCAGAAGGAGCGACAAGAGGCGCAAGTCATTGCGCCTGATAGTGAGAACCCGGCCGTTGAAGTCCTGACGCATCATCTGGATGGCCCGCAAGAATTCTTCCAACAGCTTCGACTCGCGCCCGGTGAGGGAGTCGATCTTGTTGAGATCAACTGTGATACCACCGCTGGGAATCGACGTGATCTGCACAGCATCACCGACTTCCTCTTGCGGAAGCAGATTGCTCGGGCTTACGTTGAAAAATGCGGCCAGGCTGTGCAGCCGTGGAAGCGAGAGTGCCCGCTCGCCACGCTCGTATGCGCCCAGCACGGAAGCCTTGAACTCTCTACCCGAGATCTCTTCAACGTCCTGGAGGGAAAGACCGCGTTGCTTTCGGATCGACCGCAGGCGTTGGCCCACAGCCTCGTTGTAGGTCAATTCTCTTCCTTCCTCGCCCACCCGGGGCCCCCTGCCTTTGGTCGACACAGGCCTGTCGGCCTACTAGTGCCTCATCATAAGCTTCGTCATCCCCACCTAGCGAGTCATTCACTCACGGCCGCAGCCGACCGGACCTGTCGAGGATCAACGTGGCGGCGGCGACTGCCGCCGTTTCCACGCGTAAAACTCGCCTCCCGAGGCCCAGGGGAACGGCGTTGCTCGGGACCTCCTCGTCTGCCAAGCCGGCTTCCGGGCCTATGAGTATCATACCACCATCGACTACTCTAGGTGGTGGTGGACCGCCGGGGACGGCAACCCATAACGGCGAAAAATCGGTGGGGGCACGGGGCGGTGCCAGCGGATCCACGGCCATCAGCCAGGCTCCCCTGCTCTGCTCGAGCGCTCCACTCGCCCATGATTGGGTCTTTTCCTCCCGGGGAGGGCGGCCCTCGCCGTGCCTGGCCTGCATCCACACCAGCCGATCCACACCTAACTCGGCGAGCTTTTCGACCACATAGCGTGCCCGTTCGATGCTTTTGGGCGGCGCCACCGCCAGGGTGACCGGCGGCATGGGTTGGGCTTCGAAGTGCTCCTCTCCCCGCAACAAAGCCGGACCTTCAATCGCCCCCGAGCCAACGGTCCCGGCTCCGTCCGTGTATGAAATCGGTGAGCCTGACGTCAACCGGAGCACCTTCAGCAGATGGTGCTGCTGCAAGTCGCTGATCTCGAGCTCCGCTTTTTCCCACGGCCCGGGAATTAGCAGGTGGGGTATGTGGCGCACGACAACAACAGTATCTGCCGGAGCACTACCTGCGCCGGCGACGCCGCCCCCGGGAGACGGCCGGGCTCTCTGCCCGCAGCTCGGCCAGCCGCCGCATCAGTTGCTCTTCCTCCTCGGACAGCTCGCGGGGAATGTCAACGTCAATCTCCACAATCAGATCTCCCCGCCCCCGACTGTTGAGGCGCCCGACACCAGCACGAGGGACCTTCACGGTGGTACCCGGCTGGGTGCCGGGCAGGATCTCGAGGGAAACGGTCCCGCCCTCCACCAGAGGCACGGCCACCTCGGTGCCGAGGACGGCCTCGGTGACACCGACCGTCAGCCGATGCCGGAGGTCGAACCCGGAGCGGACGAATCGGGGGTCTGGCTCCACCGCCACCTGCACGTAAAGATCGCCGGGCCGGGTGCCCCCGGGGCCCTCTCCCCCTTCTCCTCGCAAGCGCAGCCGTGAGCCTGAGTCGATTCCGGCCGGGATGTGCACCGTGAGTGTGCGCTTGGCTTCGACCAGTCTTTGCCCACCGCAGGTCGGGCACAAGGACTCCACCACCTCCCCCCTTCCTCCGCACTGGCTGCACGTCTGCAACACGCTCATCGTGCCAAGCATGGTGCGCCTGGCGACCTGCACCGACCCGTGTCCGCGACACCGGTCGCACGTCACGGGCTCTGTGCCGGCCTTGGCCCCGGTGCCGTGGCATTCCGAGCAAGTCCGGGGAGCATCGAAGGTCAGCTCCTTATCCACACCGAGAGCCGCCTCAGCCAGAGTCACTCGGGATTCGACAAGGAGATCCTGCCCCCCGCCAGACCGCTTGACGAAAGGGTCGCTAAAACCGCCGCCGAAAAAACTGCCAAGAAGGTCGTTGAGACTCCCGAAGTTGGCGAACAGATCTCCGAACTCGAGAGTCTCGCCCCGGTCATAACGGGCCCTCTTGTCGGGGTCGGACAGAACTTCGTAGGCCTCGGCAATCTCGCGAAAACGAGATTCGGCGGCCGGGTCATCGGGGTTGGCGTCCGGGTGGGTCTGGCGGGCCAGGTAACGAAAGGCCTTCTTGATGTCATCAGGCGTCGCGTCGGGCGACACCCCAAGAATCTCGTAATAGTCCTTCACGAGTTGAGGTTTTCGGTGAGGCCGTCCCCCACCTCCTCCACCACCCTGATAGTGCGTCGATAATCCATCCGCATCGGTCCCAGCACGGCCACTCTCCCGGCCTGGCGCTCGTCGACCCCAAAGGACGTCGAGACCACTGCCAGATCCAGCTCAATCCGACCGAGGTCCGGTCCGATTTGGACCAAGGTGCCCTGGCCTTGAGACCCAACGAGCTTGAGCAGCTCCGACTCTCGCTCCAGCAACTCGAGAACGAAATGGACCTTGGTGATGTCTTCCCACAGCTCAGCCAGATGGCTCGTGCCCCCCACGTAGAGCTCACGGCTCTCGTCCTGGGATCGCATAGCTGCCTCAGAGAGGGCGACAAACAACTTGGCATCAGACACGGGAAGCTTGGTTGGCACCTCCGCGAGCGGAACGCGGGCGTCGTCGAGGGTCCCCCCGACCAGTGTCCTGGAAAGCACTCCCTCCAGCTCCACGACCTGTGCATGGTCGAGAGGCTCGGGGAGTCGCACGAGCTCCTGGGTTACGCGTCCGGCTTCCGTCACCAGCACCATCATCAGCACCCGGCTCTCAATCTGTACCAGCTGCACGCCGTGAATCTTCTCACTTTCGAGACCCGGACCTATCACCACCGCCGGATAGGCAGTCAGGTCGGTCAGCAGCTCAGAGGTTTGCCGCAGCAAGGTGCGCAGCTCGGAATGAAACGAGGCGAAGAACTGATCGATGCGGTCCCTGGTCTTCGCTCGCAGGTTGGCGGGGTCTGAGAAGTCCACATAGAAACGGAACCCCTTGTCGCTGGGGATTCGGCCCGCCGAAGTGTGCGGCTGGACCAGATAGCCCTCTGACTCCAGAGCCGCCAGGTCGTTGCGGACGGTGGCCGAAGACACCTGGAGGTCGGTATTCTCGAGGATGGCGCGAGAAGGGACCGGTTGCCCGGTCCGAATATGCTCATCCACCAAAGCCCGAAGCACGGTGGCCTTGCGGTCGTCCATCGCGCGAATAGTAGCAGGGGTTAGCAGTCCTTAGGTGCGAGTGCTAAGAGCTTGATCGGGCTCGGCCAGTCCGAGCACCACCCGGGCTACCGCATCGGTTAGCAACGGATCAATCACCTGCAGTCGATCGCCCCTTATCGCTACCACTCCCCCATCTACCAGCTGCCTTCCTTCCGGATCGCTCAAGAGAGCCGGGGCCACCCTCCCGACCTCGACCCCCTTCCGCATTCGGACCCCGAGGAAAGCTCGCTCCAGCTCCTGGTCCCAACCGTGGATGACTTCGCGACCCAGTTCCGGGCGCTCTCCGCCCGCAACCCGATCGAGGTAGGTGTCGAGGTTGCGAACATTGCGTCGCCGCAGGCCGCCGACGTGGCCGTGGGCGCCAAGCCCGAACGCCACATAATCACCCTGGGCCCAGGTGTTGAGGTTATAGCGGCACTCGTGCCCGGCCCGGGCGTAGTTGGACACCTCGTAATGATCAAGCCCGGCTGCCACCAACCGCCTCTGGGCAAGCTCGTACTTGTCAGCCTGGTCGTCGGGGTCAGGCGCGGCGGCCCCCGCCGACACCAGGCGCGACAGAGCAGTCCCCCTCTCCACAGTCAACGCGTAGGTGGACACATGGTCCGGCTCCAGTTTCAGCGCCGCGTCCACAGTGGCGGACCACGAAGCCGGCGTCTCCAGCGGTGCTCCGAAAATGAGGTCAAGGCTCACCGACGCGAACCCGGCGCGGCGGGACACGGCGACGCCGTTATCAATGTCGGCCGGCGAATGCTGCCTGCCGAGGTAGCGGAGAACCCCGGGGTCAAACGACTGGGCCCCGAAGGAAACCCGATTGAACCCGGCCCTCACCAGGCCGGCGGCCAACTCCTCGGTCCAGTCCTCCGGGTTGGCTTCTAGCGAAACCTCGACGTTGTCGGCGAAACCGAAGCGATCGGTCAGAGCCTGCAGAATCCGGGCCAGACTCTCCGCGGGCAAACGGCTCGGGGTGCCGCCCCCAACGAAGACAGCGTCGAGAGCCGGAATCGATTGCTCCATGCCAATCTCGGAGATGAGGGCGTCGACGTAGCGGTCCATCAGCCCGTCCCGGCCGGCAACGACGGCAAAGTCGCAATAGGGGCACACCCGGCCGCAAAACGGGACATGCACGTAGGCTGCGGTCACTCGAAGTCCCCAATCTTGAGGGCCTCGATAAAAGCCTCATTCGGCACCTCGACCGAACCCACCATCTTCATGCGCTTCTTGCCCTCTTTCTGACGCTCGAGCAGTTTGCGCTTGCGGCTGATGTCACCGCCGTAGCACTTGGCTGTGACGTCCTTACGCTTGGCCTTGACGGTTTCCCTGGCAATGATCCGGCTGCCAATCGCAGCCTGGATGGGGACATCGAAGAGTTGGCGGGGAATGAGCTCGCGAAGCCGCTTCGTCATCGTCGCACCGTAGCTGTAAGCCTTGTCCTTGTGGATTACCGTCGAGAAGGCGTCCACCGCCTGGCCGTTCAACAATATGTCCACCTTCGACAACTCGGATGTGCGGTAACCGGCCGGTTCGTAATCAAGCGAGGCGTAGCCCCGGGTACGAGATTTGAGCTGATCGAAAAAATCAAACACCACCTCTGCCAGGGGGATTTCGTAGTTGATCTCCACCCGATCCGGGGTGAGATAGGTGAGCTCGCCCGTCACTCCCCGGCGTTGCTGGGCCAACTCCATGACCGTACCGACGTACTCGGACGGGGACAGCATCATCACCTTGACGAAGGGCTCCTCGATTCCGGTCAGCTGGTTAGGGGCGGGGAGCTCCTGCGGGCTCCGCACCTCAACGATCTTCCCGTCCGTCGTGTGGGCCCGGTATTGGACGCTGGGGGCTGTGGCAACCAGGTCGAGGTCGTATTCCCGCTCGAGTCGCTCGCGCACGATCTCCAGATGAAGCAATCCGAGGAAGCCGCACCGAAACCCGAAGCCGAGGGCGGCCGAGGTCTCCGGCTCAAAGGTGAGCGAAGAGTCATTCAGCCGCAGCTTGTCGAGAGCGTCGCGGAGGCGCTCAAAATCGTCCCCGTCGGTCGGGAACAGCCCCGAGAAAACCATAGGGGTCGGCTCGCGATATCCAGGAAGGGCCTCGGAGGCAGGGCGATCGCTCTGGGTAATCGTGTCACCCACCCGCACCAGGTCGATCTCCTTCACTCCGGTTACCAGGTAGCCGGTTTCCCCGGGGCCCAACGACGCCACCGGAACCGCATCGGGAGTGAGGATCCCCACCTCGTCGGCGTGATCTCTGAGCCCGGTCGCCAGGAACCGCAGCGAGTCTCCAGTCGCCAGCGTCCCGTCCATGACTCTTACGTAGCAAATGACGCCTCGATAGGAATCGAAATACGAGTCGAAAATGAGCGCTCGCAACGGGGCGGTGCTTTCGCCAGAAGGGGCCGGGAGCCGGGTGACGATGGCCTCCAGCAGCTCGTCGACCCCTTCTCCCGTCTTGGCGGAGATCCGTATCGCATCATCGGGGCTCCCGCCGATGACGGCAGCCACTTCGGCAGCCACCCTGGCGGGCTCGGCAGCCGGCAGATCGATCTTGTTGATGACGGGGACGATCTCCAATCCCGCCTCGACGGCCATGTAAGTGTTGGCCAGAGTCTGGGCCTGGATGCCCTGCGAAGCATCGACGACCAGGAGAGCGCCCTCCACCGCAGCCAGAGAGCGGGATACCTCGTACGAGAAGTCAACGTGTCCCGGCGTATCGATCAGGTTGAGCGCATAGGTCAGGCCGTCCTGTGCTGGGTAGTTGATATGAACTGCCTGGGCTTTGATCGTGATTCCTCGCTCACGCTCGATGTCCATGGTGTCGAGTAGCTGCGCTTTCATGTCACGCTCGGGTATCGCTCCGGTTCTCTCCAACAGACGGTCGGCCAGAGTGGACTTACCGTGGTCAATGTGGGCGATGATGCTGAAGTTGCGTATCCGCGTGGTCACGAGCGTTCCGTTGGTGTGGGTTGGTTCGATTGTACGGGGGGAGTCGGCGATCAAGGCCCGACAAGTAGCCCGTTGTCGAGGAAACGGGCCGACCCGACTTTGGCAACAGTCATTTCCACCAGCACGGGGCCCCAGGTGTCGACAACGACCAGTGTCCCCACTCTGGCAGCGATCGCCCAGTGGCCGTCGAAGTCGAGGCTCACAAAAAACTCGTCACGGCCACCGATCTTGATGCCCAGCTCTTCAACTCCGTCGTCGAGCCGCTGAACCACCAACTCGGTTTCGACCACATCGACCCCGCCGGCGCCTACTCCCGGAGTCACCCGCAAATAGGCGAAGGTATCCCCACCGGGAGCCACCCGGGCTCGTTGCAGCGGCAACGCACTCACACCGCCTGCTCCCTCGCCGAAGAGCGGCAGGCCGGGGACTTCGCGGCGCTCACCGTCGAGGCCGAGCGCGTAAATGGTGCTGCCGCCGACAAAACTCTCGGTGACCAGAAAGAAGCCGTCGGCATACGAGACCGTTTCGGCGGCGGCAGTGGCGGTTCCGACCACGCCGACTCTGGTTGGATCACCGCCGTTAACCGGGAAGAGATCGAGGAACTGAGTCTCCTCCCCGAAGGCGCCCGCCTCCCAGGTGGTGACTATGGCGTACTCAACCCCGTCACCAGGGACGGTCCCGTGGAGGCGCAAATCCACATCGAGCACGAGATCACGGGGAACGTCCTCTGTTCCTGCCCGGTATTCGATTATCTCGAGCCCGCCGATCTGCTCCAGGGTCACCAGCCCGCCTTCTCGGCTGCTGAAAGTGTCCACATAGACGCCGGCCGGGTCCTCATGTATCAGCTCGGTCCCGCTGAGCAATCGGACGGCTTCCGGTCCCGACACAATCACTCCCTCAGTAAACAGCCGGTCGTACCGACCGGCGTGGCCGGGGCCGGGCTCACCACAACCGGGCCCATAGTCATTCTCGAGCGTGGCGCGGGCTTCGGCGACGCTCACGGTCGAGGTCGGGAGCCGTCCGCGCAACGCCGCTATCGCCCGGGAAGTGTTGGTGGACCTGGGGAATCCCAGGGCGATATCCAACCGGCGCAGAGCGTCGACTTCGTGGTCGCGGTCGAACGCAGCCAGATAGTCGAGATAGCCGTCACAGACCGCGGTCTCAACCGGTACAACCGTGATCGGCACAGTCGTTGCCGGTGTGCTGGGGGGCGTGGATGAAGGGGGCGGGGCAGCAGTCGTCGTATCGGTGATAGGCAACACAACCGAAGTCGGGGCCGAAGACACATCGGGGCTCGACGACGAAGACGAGGATGCTCCGGAGCAGGACGTCACAACCACCATAAGGGCGAGAGCCGGAAGGGGGATTCTCATCAGGGCACGCTACTGCGCCTCGGCTGTTTACACCCGTTGCTATGCTTGCCCATTCACGGAGGCGCTATGGCCAACATCAAGTCTCAAATAAAACGCAACCGCCAGAACATAAAGCGGCAGTTGAGGAACAAGGCGGTCCGCTCTGAAATGCGGACCCGCACCAAGAACGCCCTGGCTGCCGCCAGGACGGGTGACGCCGAAGCAGCCAAAGAGGCTCTGCGCCTTGCCCAGAAGCAGTTCGACGTCGCCACCACACGGAATGTGATCCAGACCAGCACGGCCGCCCGGCGCAAGTCGGGCCTCACCCGACAGGTAAACGAGCTACTCGGACGCTGACCATGCCTGAACAGACCACCTGGCTGACACCGGCCGCCCATGAGAAGCTCAGCGCAGAGTTTGAAGAGCTCACAACAGCGGGCCGACAAGAGACCGAAGCTCGCATCGCTGAAGCACGTTCACACGGCGATCTGCGAGAAAACGCCGACTACGACGCCGCCAAGAACGAGCAAGGCATGATGGAAGCCCGCATTCGCCAACTCCGCCACTTGCTCGAAAGCGCCGAAGTCCGCGAAGCCGCGGACACCGGCAAGGTTGAGATCGGTTGCATTGTCACCGTCACGAACGGCGACCTCACCCTCGAAGTTCTCATCGCGACCTCGGAGAACAAAGTTTCCGGCGTGCAGACCGCAGCTCCCGACGGGCCGCTGGGTGAAGCGCTCCTCGGTGCCGAGGTGGGAGACAAGGTCTCCTACCAAGCTCCAGGCGGGGAGTTCAAATACACGATCGAAAGCATCCGCCCCTTCGAGGGCTAGGCCCCTCTTATGTCCTCCTTGGGGAGGACCGCCCGAGCAAAGCGAAGGCGAGAAGGGGGAGGCGTAGTTGGTGGGAGTGGCTCCCCCGTCACAAGCTACGCCGGTGCCACCTTCCCCCGGGAAGGAGACTGGGCTCACTGTGCTGCCAAGACTCCGCTTCGCACGAGGGAATTACTCCTCCACCACGAAGTGGGGGAGGCTGGGAGGGGGTGGTTCCCAACAACGGCACCCTGAGCAGAGCGTTGGCGAGACCGGAGGGTTGGAACAAGAGTCGGTCGGGGCGCGCACCTAACCAGCAGTTGATTGGTGGGCACCGCCTGGTGCAAGGTCACCTGGAAGCAACAATCGTGGTGAAGTCAAGGCTCTGGCATTCCTGCTGTTGGTGGGCACCACCCACCCCTAACCCTCCCCACTCCGTTCCGAAGACTCCACTCCGCAGTAGGGGAATTACACCTCCACCACGGAGTGGGGGAGGCTGGGAGGGGGTGGTTCCCAACAACGGCACCCTGAGCAGCGAATTGGTGGAAACCGCGCCCCTTTCCGGCACCGGTTCCGCCGACGCCACCTTCCCCCAGTGTTGCATTGCGCGAGAGGAGGGGGAGCCCCGGCCCTTTCCCCCCTACCGGCGTGTCGCGGTGCCGCTGTACCAGCGGCATAGGGCCACAGTGAGGCGCTCCAGGGTGAGACGATGGGTGTCTTCCGGGGCGCTCTTCAAATGTTGATCGGCTCGGCTGATGGCATCGAGGGCCTTGCGGAGCTCGGAGTCGGAGATTCGTGTTCTGGCGTTCCACGCCTTCTTCGTCGGATAGTGATCGGCATTGGTGCCCAGCCACTCAGCCAGTGTGGCAATGTCTGGCGCCGCCGCCGCCATCGACCGCCGTCTGAGATCGTTCTCGAGAAAAGCCAAGAGCTGCAGCGGATGACTGTGGGTCAGGTAGTCGGTGAGCCGCCGCAGGGCCTCACCGACGTTGCCGGCCGCCACGGCATCGGCATAAAGCCAGACCGGTTCGTCGGGCCGGGTGCGGAAGCGCTCAAGCAGCTCATCGGCACTCGGCATCTCGTCCGCCACCTCTAACTGGTCGAGGGCTCCGGACAAAGCGGCCAGATCGGAGCCGAACCTCTGGATCAGTGCTGCCTGGCCGTCGCCTCCCAGCTTGAGACGCCGCCGCTTCAGCTCCCCTGTGAGCCATTGGCCGGCGTCACGCTCCCTTAGCTTCTTGATGGACAGGATCTCCCCGGACTCTTTCACCACCTTGCCGACCGCAGCCGGCAACGATCCAGTCGCCGTAAGAACGACGTCCACCTCCTCAGGCAGCTCCTGCAGCATCTCGGCGATCACGTCGCCCTCGGCCTTGAGTAGCTGATGGCTGTCAACGATCAGCACGCCTTCGCGGCCACCAAAAAGTGACCTGGACTGGAGTGCGGGAACGATGGCATCGAGCCCCGGTCGCATAGTCGATGCCTCCTCGTCCCTGGAACCGGCTGTTCCCTTGGCGGGCACATCCACCCGGAGCACTGAATCGGCACCTTCTAACTGGGTTCGGGCCCGAGCCAGCATCTCCTGCCTCTCCCCCGGGCCGGAGTCTGATGGTGCGACAACGGCGAAAATCGGCATGAGCCCAGGGTACCTTCCCCAACCAGACCACTAGTCCGGGTGGGGTAGCTGGATGACCACATCGCCCTCCAGGTCGGTTCTTCGAATCTCCGACCCGGCTCCCTCGAGCGTCGCCAGCACACCGGGGTGAGGGTGACCAAAGTCGTTGGGACCCACACTGATAATGGCAAGCGGTGCTGCCGACCTCTCCAACCAATCCAGGTCGGTCGTGGCAGCTCCGTGATGAGGAACCTTGAGTATGTCGGCCACCACAGGGCCGAGCTCGCTTTGACCCACAGCCTCGATGTCGCCGGTGAGAAGGACATCACCGCCCGCGGTGCCGGCCAGAAGCACGATCGACTCGTCATTGAGGCTGGCATAGCGGCGGGCCGGGCTGAGCACCTGGAGATTCCAGCTTCCAATGGTGATTACCCAACCGGGGCGCGGCACCTGCGTCCCGAGGCCCCGCTCGTTGGCGAGGGTCAACAGTTCGGAAAAGAGCTCGGAACCTTCCTGATGATCGGGGTGCCACAGTAAGCCGACCGGGAGGCTGCTCAGGACCGCCCCCAATCCACCGATATGGTCGAGGTCGCCGTGAGTCGCTACCACCAGGTCCAGTCGGTTGATTCCCCGGCGCCGCAGCTTGATGAGCACCTGTCCGGGATCACGGCCAGCGTCAATCAGTATCGCTTCGCCGGCAGGCCCGAGGAGCAGCGTCGCGTCGCCCTGTCCGACGTCGAAGAACACTGCGGTTGGTGATCCCACCGGGCCGGGTGGAAGCAGAGTCAATGCCGCGCCGGCGGCGGCCGCCACCAACAGCAACGGCCGCAGGACCACCACCCGCCACAGCAGCCCCGCGGAGACAGCTCCGGCCACGCCGACCGGGCCCAACTGCGGCCCGACGGCCACCGCCCGACTCAAACCGAGGACCAGACCTGCGCACACCTCGGCCGCCCGCAGCACCGGCTCCAGCGGAACCACAACCCCGGCGGCGCCGACAACGGTGGCCGCCGCTACCACCGGAGCGGCCACCAGGTTGGTGAGGGGCGCGACCAGGGGAATCGACCCGAAATGCACCAGCAAGAGCGGTGCCACCGCCAGCTGAGCCCCCAGCGTGATGGCAAGCGCCCTGGCAGCCCAGCCCTGGACGTCCATGCGGCTCCCGACCAGCACCCCGGCGGTAGCTGCCACCGAGAGCTGAAACCCCACCTGCCCTCCAAGTTGGGCAGAAGTCAAGAGCGCCACCACCACGGCCCCTCCCAGGGCTGCCCACGGCGTTATGGCCAAACCCGAGGCCCGGCCTAGCAGCAAGAGCTCGGCCATCACCGAAGCTCGCACCACCGAGGGCTCCCACCGGGTGACAACCAGAAAAAGTGCCAGGCCGAGGGTGCCGACCGCCGCCCGTCGCCAGGGCCGCCAGGCAAGGGGGCCGGCAGCCAAGAACCAGGCCCCCAGGAACAGGGCGACGTTGCTGCCGCTGACCGCGACGAAATGGGAGAGGCCGGCCCTGCGCAGGGCTTCTACATCGAGGTCGGTCATGGCCGACACGTCGCCCACCAGGAAGCCTGCCAACAAGGCTCCCGGCGGGCCGCGGTCGCCGAACACCCTTCCCACCCGGAGGCGAATAGCGTTGCCTACTCGGAAGAGCGGATCGTCGGGACCGGCCAACCTGGTCACTACTGCCCGGTCGATGACTCCGGCCACCGGATCCCCTCGCACCGTGTGGGGCCGACCGCGTATCCACCCTGCCGCCGTGACGGTGTCTCCGGCAACGATCCCGGAGGCGACATCGACTACAACCGCGATTCGGGGCCCTCGCCACGGCTCCCACCCGGAAGTCGTCTCGAGGTGCGTTGGTTGGAGTCGAAATCGCAAGTCGCTTCCGTAACGAGCCGGGTCATCAACAACTCTTCCTGCCACCGCGACCTCTCCCATCGGCAGGTCGGCACGCAGTGTTTTCGACTCACGGTCGGCTGAGGCCACGCCGGAGAGCACACCAGCCAGAGCCACCACCAATAACCAGCGCCGGCGACCGGCGACCAGCGGGATGGCAAGGAGCAGCGTCCACCAGCCGAGCCTTCGGCCCCCGGCCGTCGCCAGCCATGTGACCAGCGCGGCGCCTACGGCAAGCCTCTCCACAGCAGAGAGTTTCAGGGAACCACCACGGTCTCACGGATCGCGGCCAGCTTGGCCTCGCCTATTCCACTGACGTCGAGCAGATCCTCCACTGCGGTAAAGAGACCGTTGGCTTCCCGGTAGGCAACAATGCGCGATGCCAGCACCGGTCCTACGCCGTCGAGCACCTCGAGCTCGGCGGCCGATGCCCGATTGAGCGACACCTTGCCAGACGGGACATCGAAGGATCCGGCCCCCCCGACCACCACCTGTTGCCCGTCGGCGACTGGAGCCGCCAGGTTGAGAGTCGCCGGCTCTGCCGCGGGGGTGAATCCTCCGGCGGCCGCGATCGCGTCTGCCACTCTGGAACCGGGCGGGATCCGCACGAGTCCCGGGCTCATCACCTCACCTGCAACGTGCACGGTGATTTCGGATAAATCCGCCTGGGTGTCGATCCGAAGCGGTGGTGGTGGCTCCGGATCGGACCCGAACCACAGACCCGCGAGAGCGGCTAACAGCACAACAGCGGCGGCCATGAAGATTTGCAGGCGATCCACCGGATACACCTATATCAGGATCAGCAGTACGGGTGAAGGGAGTCGTCAGCGGCCATAATCTTTCTGATCGACTCAGGAGGAAGTGTGCAGGACTACCGCGTGGATCCGGGCTCAGCCGTGAACCTTGCCGACATCGATCCGAACGCCCCCGCCGAGCTCACGAAACAAAGCGTCAAGGAGGAGACCAGGGCCCTCAACCGCCGCCTCGAGGGTCTGCAGGAGTTGCTCTACGCCGAAGGCAAACACAGGGTGTTGATTGTCTTGCAAGCCATGGACGCCGCCGGTAAGGACGGCACCATTCGCCATGTATTCGACCGCGTCAACCCGCAGGGAGTCAAGGTTGCCTCCTTCAAGAAGCCCACTCCCGTCGAGTTGGCCCACGATTATCTGTGGCGGATTCACTCCAAAACACCGGGAACCGGCGAGATTTCGATCTTCAACCGCAGCCACTACGAAGACGTCCTCATCGTCCGGGTGCTCAATCTCGTGCCGCACGCTCGATGGTCCCTCCGCTACCAGCACATAAACGACTTCGAGCGGAGGCTCGTCGACGAGGGAACCACCATCCGCAAGTTCTACCTCCACATCTCCAAAGACGAGCAACGTTCGCGGCTTCAGGCCCGCCTGGACGACCCGGAAAAGCACTGGAAGTTCGATAGTGGCGACCTCGATCAGAGAGCCCGCTGGGACGACTACATGGCGGCCTATGAGGAGGTGTTGTCTCGGACCAGCACCGAAGAGGCCCCCTGGTACGTGATCCCGTCTAATCAGAAGTGGCACCGCAACCTGGCCATTTCACAGGTGCTGGTTGCCACCTTGGAAGGCCTGGCGATGAACTACCCCGCCCCGAAGGAGGATCTGCGCGGGATCGTCATCGAGTAACTCACACAGCGATGAACAAGCCAATCGCCGTGACGGAGTTAAAGCCAATGTGCATCAAGATGGGCCGGCTGAGCGAATCAGTCTTCTGGCGGGCGTAACCGAGGATGACACCAAGACCGATGAGGGCCGGCACCAGCGGCAACGTGGCCGGATCGATCAGGTGGACCAGTCCGAAGACGACACCGCTAATCCACACTGTTCGCTTGATCGAAGTACGAGCCAGAAGAGCATCAAACAGCATGCCCCGGAAGAGGATCTCTTCCGCCACGGGAGCAAGCACCGCAATAACAACGGTAATGATGAGCTTTTCCGGCAGTCGCTCGGCTCCTTCGGCAGCCTCAACCACCTGTTGAGTCCCGGGGTCAATCCCCAACGCTTCGAATGCGAAGCTGAGGATGAGGCCGGCAGCCAGCAGCAGACCAACCCCGTAGAGGAGTGCGACCCAGTCCCCGGATTGGTAGCGCAGACGAAAGTCGCGCTTCATGTCGCCTGAGCCCTTGCGGCTACTGACCAGCCTGATGCCTGCCAGCATCGCCGCGAACTGAGCCGGCGCCAGAACTGCCAGCACCTTGGGGAGTTCCTCGGCAGCGTCGATGTTCTCCAGATCGAGATAGCCGGCCAGGCCGGCGATTACCAGGGCGAAGATGCTGAGGATGAAGGAGGCCAGATAGATCAGAAGCGGATCCCAGACCGACCATCCGGCTTTGGTTGGCTGGGGCTCCATCAAACGACGACGTTGACCAGGTTGGGAGGCTTGGCGATGACTCTCTTCGCCTCCCCTCCGTCCAGGAAAGTTTGTACCCGCTCCGAGCTCATTGCCAACACCACTGCCGCTTCCTCGTCGATGTCAGGATCTACGTCGATCCGATCCCGAACCTTGCCATTCACCTGAACCACCATCGTTACCGTCTCATCTCGGGCCAACTGCGGGTCGGCCTCGGGCCAGGACTGAAGGTGGACAGACTCGGCGTGCCCACGCTGATGCCACAGCTCCTCGGTGATGTGGGGAGCAATCGGGGCCAGCAGCAGGAGAAGCGTGTCTACGGCACTGTTCCAGGTTCCCCCGGTGACGGACCCGGCGGTCGTCGCCTCCGACAGCGTGTTCTTCAGCTTCATGAGAGCAGCCACTGCCGTGTTCCATTTGAAGACCTCCAAATCGTGACCCACCTTCTGGATGGTCTGATGCACCGCCCGCAAGAGGGCACCATCATCTTTCTGCTCACCGGCGGCATACCCGGTGGTCGCAATCTTCCAAACGTCATCCAGGAAACGCCGGGCTCCGAGAATCCCCCGGCTGTCCCACGGGCCACCCTTCTGCCACTCGTAGGCAAACATCAGGTAGGTGCGAACCGTGTCGGCTCCGTATTGGGCCACCAGCGAATCGGGATCGATTACGTTGCCCCGCGACTTTGACATGCGTTGCACTTCGAGGTGAGCCCGCAGTTGGTTGACATTGTTGGCGCCGGCGATCGAAGGAATCTCAACGACGCTCCCTACCGGCACCTCAACCGTGACCATGCCGTCATCGGTCTTCACCTGAAGCATGCCCTCGGTACGCTGCTTGATCTCGCCGACAACCTGGCCATCGCCGGCGGTGGCGTCGGTGTCGACTACAACTCGGGAGGCGATCAGGCGGGCATCGTCCCACTCCCCATCGGCGACAATTCGATCGCCGTCCTGCTCCTCACCGAGGATCTGACCCTGGCTCCGATACAGCAGCATCGGCTCGTCGAATAGGCCGCTCGGGTCGCGCCCGTGAGCCCGCATCGCCTCTGTGGTGTCATCAAACATGCCGAGGTCACGCATGGCCTTCGTGAAGAACCTCGTATAAAGCAGGTGCAGGGTGGCGTGCTCGGATCCGCCGGTGTAAACGTCGACCGGAAGCCAGTATGCGGCTTCTTCGGGGTCGAAAGGCGCCTTGTCGTATGCCGGCGATAGGTAGCGGTACTGATACCACGATGAGCACATGAAGGTGTCCATAGTGTCGGTTTCCCGCCGGACGTGCTCTCCCTCGGAATTGACCGCATTGAGGAACGCCTCGTGACGGGTCAGAGCGTTGCCGCCGCTAGAAGTGAACTCGACGTCCTCTGGTAACAGCACGGGCAGCTCCTCGTCTGCGACCAGCTCGATCTCACCCGAATCGGAGTAGGTGACCGGGATCGGACTACCCCAGTAGCGCTGGCGGGAGATGAGCCAATCCCGCAGCCGATAGTTCACGGCTTCGGACCCCACCCCATTGTCCTCTAGCCAATCGATCGCGGCCGCCACCGACGGATTCCTCCGTCCCTTGTCGAGGTTGGCCTCAACTCCGTTGATGGGACCGCTGTTCACCATCTTGCCGGGACCGACGTAGGACTCGTCCATCTCCGGCTCGCTCAGCGGCTCCCCGCCCTCGGGGTGAATCACCGGGACGATCGACAGTCCGAATTGGCGAGCGAATTCGAAGTCCCGCTGGTCGTGGGCAGGAACGGCCATGATGGCGCCCGAGCCGTAGGTGAGCAGTACATAGTCAGCGATCCAGACCGGGATCGGCTCCTGGCTGACAGGGTTGATTGCATAACCGCCGGTGAACACACCCGTCTTGTCCCGCTCGGCCTCCATCCGTTCAATCTCGGTGCGGCCGGCGGTTTGCCGGCGATAAGACTCGACCTCGTCGCGTTGCTCATCGGTCGTTAGCGCATCAACGAGGGGGTGCTCGGGCGCCAGCACCATGAATGTGGCGCCCCAGAGTGTGTCGGGGCGGGTGGTGAACACCTCTAGCTCATTGCCATCCCCGGTTGTGAAAACAACATCGGCTCCCTCGCTGCGCCCGACCCAATTCGTCTGCATGGTCTTCAGCGGATCGGGCCAGTCGAGGCCCGAATAATCAAGCAGCTCATCGGCGTACCTGGTCATTGCGTAGAACCACTGTTCCATCATCTTCTGAACCACCGGCTGACCAAGGCGCTCGTCCTTGCCGTCGATCACCTGCTCATTGGCGAGCACGGTCTGCAGAGTCGGCGACCAGTTGACCACCGCCTCGCCCCGATACGCCAGACCTCCTTCATAGAACTTCTTGAAGAACCACTCGGTCCAGCGGTAATAGGCAGGCGTGCAACTGATGGCCTCACGCTCCCAGTCGAACATCGCACCCATCGAGCGCATCTGGATCCGCATCTTGGCGATGTTGTCGAAAGTCCAGGTGGCGGGGTGAATGTTGCGTTGCACTGCCGCGTTTTCCGCCGGGAGCCCGAAGGCATCGAAGCCCATGGGGAACAGGACGTTGTAGCCCTTCATCCGCATATAGCGAGCTCTGGCGTCGGAGGGGGCCATGGGGAACCAGTGCCCGATGTGGAGGTCCCCCGACGGATACGGCAGCATGGTCAGGGCGTAGTGCTTGGGCTTGTCCCAATCCACCACCGAGCGGTAGAGGCCGTCGGCCTCCCACGTGGACTGCCACTTCAGCTCGATCTCTGCCGGCTCGTATCGCATGGCGGGATGGTAGTGACCGGTTTGCCGTCCACCGGTGCGCTCACAGCTTTCCTAAAGCGGTTAATCTCATCATCACCAGAGAAAGGAGGTGGTCCCAAGCATGAATGGTTTATCTAGGACTCTGGAGGTGGCCGGGCGCTAGCCAGCCATCGAAAGGAGTGTGCTGGCCCTCCCCCGGGGAGGTAAAGCGACTCCAACCCGGACCACCGATTCTCTGAGACCCGCGAGTTGGTCCTCTCGCGGCAGCGGCACTCGCCGCTGAAGGAGCTCGAGTTTTACGAAGACCCCGCCTTTTCGGAGGCGGGGTCTTCGCGTTTTCCCGGCTTCAGCTACGGGACGTCGGGATCGAGGTCCGGTGGGTCGCTACCAACGAACCCCGAGCGGCTCTGACCGCTTGTGTCCCGAATAAACGGGTCGGTGAATTCGCCGTGCTCTGGTGCCCGAACCTCATCAGGGTCGAGGTTGGGCGGGTCGCTGCCGACAAAACCGGATAGGTTCTGCTGGCTCGTGTCCCGGATGAACGGGTCCGTGAACGGACCATGCTCGACGTAAACATCGGGGTCCAGATTCGGTGGGTCAGCCCCGACGAACCTGGGAAGGTTCTGTCCGCTCGTGTCTCGGATGAACGGCTGTGTGAAAGCTCCGTGCTCGGGGGCGACGACAGTTTCGTCCCCTCCGCGGCCTCCCAGCCAGATAGCCAGGGCGCCGGCGGCGATTATTCCGACAACAAGAGCCATCCACTCGATCCACCGAAA
>Ga0255057_10000008_pt1 | contig 108391 bp, 164 predicted proteins | sample Cases_109_6_MG_FD_189022 | JGI IMG/M metagenome (GOLD analysis project Ga0255057, IMG submission 189022) | Seawater microbial communities from Amundsen Gulf, Northwest Territories, Canada - Cases_109_6 | ecosystem: Environmental > Aquatic > Marine > Gulf | place: Canada: Northwest Territories... | reverse complement strand
GGGATTCTTCCGCACCTGATATCGCCATAGCTATACATGCCCTGCGTATGAATCCCAATCGTGACTTTGATGCCAATCGGCGCCGAAGCCTCCGAAGGGCCAATCCGCATACGACCACTGTTGCCGCATGATCATGGTGTTGTCGTCTTCCATTTCCATTGCTTCTATGTCCATAACGGCCTGGGATTTGAGCCGAGTGGCTTCCGCTGGATCGTAATAGATCCCCCCCTCAATTATCTTGTGCTTAGGCCAAACCAGAGCGTCCGCTGTGGTCAGTCGCACCAAAACATCGGAGCGGATCCCATTGGGAAGAATGTCCCCGTCATCCTCCAGTGGTGGAAACTGGAAGTGATAGAAGAACGGGATAGCCTGCTGTGAAATCGGTCGGGGATAAAGCTCATAGAGCTGAGATCCAGCTGGATCAACCTCATGACTCACTACCATGTAGGTCGTCTGGGTCAGCGTACGGTGCGGATCCGCATAGTCGATCGTATCCTTGGGCATATGGATGATGATTCGATACCGCCGTTCCAGATTGACCACGGAGATCAACATCTTCAGGTCGGGTGCAAAGTTGGTGTAAACCAAGCTGAGCGAATAGGTGGCTCCTATTTCATCAGGCTGCGCAAACACTTTGTCCATTAAGAAACGAGTTGGACTAGAGATTCCGGTTACCGTGTAGAACGGCGAATTGATGCCGACCTTCAACTGCAAGTTGCTGAGCGAAGATACCGTGACTGTTTCGGTAGCAAGGTGGGTCTTGGCGAAAGCGGCCTGAAAGGTCGTCGCGGTGGTGGAAATGACGTAAACGGCTTCTTCGTTGGCCCCTCCACCGTCGATCAACACATAGGTGTTGGGTTCGATCCCCGCCATCGAAGTGGGAGTGGCATCCAGGACCTCGGCTGAGATCACATCGGCCGCAAGGTCTGTGCTAACCAGATCACCCACAGGCCAGGCCGTAGCCGTTCCTGTGACCACATTGGAGCCACTGATAGCGTCAATCGTGCCTACGGCATAAGCAGCAGGAACGGAGAGAATCTGTACCTTGGTCAGACCACTCCACACCCGCTTGGAAGTTACAAGACGGAGGTTGTCGTTAATCTTCCTGCGTAACAGCTGTGGGGGATATTTCGGGCAGACCGAGAGAACGTGGTCTTGCATCTCCCGAAAATTCTCTTGAAACCGTCCACCTGGCATTCAACACCCCGCAACCCCTATCCGATACCCAAAGCCAAGACGCGCACTGTCAGAGCCGACAGATCCGTGGCGTTGATAACCTCTGCCATAGCCTGGGCAGCACCAGCGGATTCAAAGGCCAGTAGCAGATCGTTGTCAGGGTCGTATTGGATTACCCTTCCATCGGCGGCTCCAAGCCCACCTTGATCGGAAATCAGCTGGTTCACGCGACCCAAACCCAAATCGGCGGCTGTCAGAGCCTCACCACCGGTGGGATAGGAAGAATCGAAGGTGATATCAACCCTCACACCCCGCTCGTTTCCTACCGACAGATCTTCTCGGTTCGCAAAAGTTAAAGGCATAGTTACACCTCTCCTTTGTTCAAAGTAGGAGGGGCCACAAGGACCCCTCCCGTTGTGCTTGCTTTACCGCTTCGCGCAGCCTACCAGTCGAGATTCGTGAGAATCACGGAGTTCTGGTTGCTTACACGCGCACTGATCACACCACCGTAGACGGTGTCGATGGGTGCAGCTCCCGCTACACTCCTACCAAACACCAAATCGGTTGTGCTACCAATGACCTTGTCTCCAGCTGCTGTGGAGGCAGCGGTGTTGACCAAAGCCACACCACCCACCTGCAAGTAGCAGAAATTGCCGTCAGTGACGACATTTCCATAGACTCCAGCAACGGCGTTGACGCCACCGATACTATCGGTTTGGTCGGAAGTCACCGTATAGACACCGGTCTCGGGATCTAAAACGGAGAAATACGCGACTCCACCTACAGTAACGGCAACAGCACCGCTGCCTTCATCATGGAGGACATAGCGGAAAAGGTTGCCCTCATGTCGGACAATCGCCCCTAAGACTCCCGGAGAGATACTTCCCGGCAAACCAGGAGACTCTTGGAATCTCTCTGCCTCGTTGACCGTTCTAGGGTCCCCGGTACTGATCTGGGTAGTCTGTGGTGAAAGTCCAAAGCGTTCGCCTGCCATAATTTATCTCCTTTCTTTCACCTATTGAGCGATATCCGTCAGAATGAAATTGAGACGAGGAGCGGGGAACAGTAGGTTTCCTGCGAACAGGTACTGGCCGGCCACGTCATCCGTGTTCTGGGCTTCCTTCCAACCGGTGAACCCAAACTGGTACTTCCGGTTGGTGGTGATCCAAAACTGCGCATGTTTCGTGTTCATGCCAATCAACTGCTGTGCAGGTTGATACTGATCCACGACCATCTGAGCTCCATTCCATCGAAGCGACATGAACCCGATCTTTGCCACATCGGAAGATTCCTCGAGGAATCTCTGCTGAGGCTGGATTTTATTCCAGAACAGGTTCCACACTTCTTGGTCAGAAGTCATCAGATCGACGTGCTCCGCACCGAACCAGGCCGCACCAAACGCGGTTTGCACCCCGCTCAGTGTGAGTGTCGGGAGACTAGCGAAGTAGCCATTGACCCCGGCATTCTGCGTCCCGTCAGGAACGATATCGCTCCTGTCGATGCCGCCATACGAACCAAAATTCGTCCCGTTGTCGAAAGCCGCCTCCATACCGTCCAACTGGAGAGTTGAACTGTTGGTTCCCTGGCCATCCAGGTACATATCCGTGGCTAACAACTTCGCCATTTTGCCTGCGGCATTGACGAGCTTGCTTTCCACATAGGACATGGCTGCTTCCGGACCTCGGTTGAGAACATTGTCCGTACCGAAGAGGGTGACGTTGACGTAGTAGTACTTGACGTTGACCTCGACAGCGGTGTCGGTCTCAACATACGACGTATCAAACGTCCCACCTCGGCTAAAGGCATCACCAGTCAGCTCGGCGTAGATAATCGGATGACGAATCGTCCGACCACCCTCAAAACGCTCAGCGTTTCGAGTACGCAAACGAGTGAAGACCGGGGAAGCCTCGTAGACGTTGTCCACCAACCGTGGGATGATGAATCGGTTCGTTTTCGAACTAATGTCATCAAAGGTTAGTGCCATTACTTCCTCCTTGAATTAACAAATAAAACAACAAGTGGCTTGCTTTGGCACTTTCGACTTCCCGAACAGCCTTGCACTTGTGGGTTGCGGCTGTGGTTTTCGAGGCCACGGCCTTCCCACTTGGCTTGCGGCGACGGGCTGCGACGGCTGAGCCTTGCAGACCTGTCCCTTTTCCCTATCCCTTCTAGTCGGGGGCCACTTTCCCTTCTTTACGAAGCTCGGCAGCAGCGGCCTGTGCCGCTTGCTTGGTTGTCAAGGCGCTACCGCCATCTGCTTCCTTGCCGAGCTGCTCTAGTCTCGTTTCAACGGGGCCTTTACCCATGCTTGCCGCCCCATCGTTGTCTAATGGAAACTGCATCTTGGACTCAATCTTCGTCCGTTCATCCTTGCGGGCAGCTTCGATCTTTGCGTCCACTCGCTTGTCGCTCACATAGAGATCGTAAGCGTTCTTGAAGTCCTCCTGGGACCCGACCATCTTCCTTTCGGTCGCATACTTGATGAACTCTTCACGGTCCAGGGCCGCACCGAACTCTGTGTTGTGGTTTTGATTGAGATCCATCAAAAGGAACACATTGTCGTAGATGTTGCCTGCGAGTCGATTACCACCCTCCATCAACATTTTTTCAGCCTCTTCCTGGGTGAAGGCATCTCCATTGGACGCGACATTTTTCAGTTCCTTGACTTCCGCACGAAGGCCTGTGAGTTCCTTCAGCATCTCGCCTTCTTCTCCAGCTTCAAAGTTCCCCGAGCGAATTTTGTCTTCAAGCTGAGTGATCTTTTCATCCCTTTCGGTCAACTTCGATTCCATGCCCTCTCGGGCAGAGACATTGTCCTTGACGACCTTTTCCGCATCCTCTTTCCACTTGCTCCACTTTTCAGATCGGTCATTGACCTCGGTCTCTTTCTTTGTGAGTTCGTCTTCTTTGGTCTTCAGCTCCTCCTTACCCTCATTCATCTTCCGGTCGTAGTCGGACTGACGGAGCCAACCAGCCTGAAGTTCATCCGGAGCGTTCTCCATAGTCTTGAGGAGCTGGCTCCGATAAGCGTCAGTCATGTCAGTTTTTTCGATAAATTCTTTCAGTTCTGGTCTCAAAGGCATCGTTTCAACTCCTTCAGCTTCCTTTCGCTTTCCCCGAAGGGATTGCGCGAGAGGTTGCGCATTAGGGATTAAAAATATTTAATCTGGAGAAGGACTATGCTAGGATGGGTTTTCCTATTACCCCATCTGGAGTCCTTCTCCGGATCAACTGCCCTGGGGGAACCATTCCCCCGGGGCTTTTGCGTTTTTACACGCTTACAGGAACCTTCGTTCCCATATTTACTGCTGGCATCGCACCCAACGGCGGTTGTTCGGGTTTAGCTCCACCGACCTGATCTCTAGTGACCTCTTCTCTCATAGTGGCGATAAAATAGCGAATATCAGGGAGAAGTTCTGGAAAGTCCACCTTCGCCAGTTCCGCTTCCAGGGCAACCGCTGTCTGAATCGCACCACCTGAATCTGGCATAGCATCCAGGGGTGTAGCCGGTACCGCAGTCCCCGATTCCGATATCTTCTTCGTCAGCTTCGTGATCAGCCCATCGGCGACGGGAGCAAGTCCCGGTTTCATTTGGACCAGTTTCGCGGCGAGCGAAGTAATAAGATTCAGATTGGGTTCTCCAGGGATTTCCCCCGGAAGTCCTGGGGGTTGCTGCGCTCCTGGCGGTGCTGGAGCTGGACCTGGAGCTGGTTGCGCACCTAACTGCGCTCCGGGAGTTTGTTGAGCTGGTCCCGGCGGCTGCATTTGCGCTGCCACATCCAGTGACGGTGGGGGCGGGATGCCTAGATCGGTGTAAGCCATGTTAGAAGGTGCTCCCTAGTAGCCCTTCCCCATTCCCTTACCGGAGTCTCCACCTCTCTCACCGCCTGGCCGCTTCTGGTTCACAGAAATCGGCTCAGGAGAGTGCGGGCAGAACACGGCCGGGGAAGTGAATCCATCGGGAGACGACCCCGGAGGGTAGGTCCCTGGATCGTGACCGGGATAAGCGGCCGGGGTAACGAGATCGTGACCGCCGCCTTTCTTGTTGCTGTAAGCCATTGCTTTTTACCTCCTGTTGTGTCGCCCTTTTGAGCGACGGGTTTTCCGTCGCGTTTCCCGAGTCGCTTTGCGCTGCTCGGAAGCTGCTATTGCGGTAGCTACCTTTACGTCCCTGACGATTTCACCACTACCGCCATGGTGAAGTGTTCGGTTGCCATACTCGCCCATGACCCTCTTGAATTTCGGGCCAACTGGCATTTTCCCTTTGGGCGGTTGTTTAGCCATACACTTCTATTCTCAGCATAAATAGCTTGTCAAGCTAGTTGCAGTAAATTCCCTATGTTTTGGGAGCCTTTTCCTCCGGGCCCGCCTGCTCCTCCTCCTGCCTGTTGAGCGAGCATTTGACTCAGAGCCATCCTGCGAATCATGGCTACTTCTTCTTCGCCCAACTCCTTCATGACTCTCTTGTATTCGTTCTCCATTCCAAGTTTCCGGAACAACGCTTGCGTGCTGTACCTTCCTTCCTTGGCTAAGGCGAAAGCCACAAGAGCTTCTTTCTCGCGGGTAGCATTGAGTGTGCTTCCTTGCGCCATCAGAAAGACGAACTGCTTTCTGTGATCTCTGGGATGGATGCCATGGGGAACCATCGTTCCCGGATCCCAATCAAAAACGTCCTCGAAGGTCACTCCGTCAGAACCCAAAAGGAACATTCGCCGCCGCACGTCATAGAACTGCATGAAATTGGAGATCATCTGTTCGCCCATCTCCCTCAGTGCCACTTCCATGTAACGACCCCGGAGCCTCATGATGGTCTGTTGGTTTTCTCTGAGCTGCTCCAAGGTGTTTCCAGCTGGCGTGATTTTCTTGCGGGACAATCCTCCAACATCGAGTAGGCCCGAATCGTCATCCATTTCCTGCTGAGCATAGAGAAGTGTGTTTTGAACAAAACTTGGTAGATCAGGAATCCGACCATACTGTGGCGCAGCGGGGGACTGTGGGCTGTACCCAATCTTGGCGTTGGGCATATTCGGATCCATCTGTGCCTTGACCGCGTAGCTGAAAGCGTTGTCCGGGAAGATGAGCGGAGGGTTGACTGCCTTCTTGATCATATCCAAGATCCCGGCCAGGACCGTGTTGACGATATCCTGCATCGGGATCTTGGTACGCAATTCGCTGACACCATGAAATTGCCAGGGGACCGGCTTGAGTCGAACCGTAATGAAAGGGTAACGACCGTGCCAGTAAGGATTAGGACCATCGTACATCAGATCGAACTCGTCCCCACCCGTGATGATGAGTCTGCCACGAGGGTAGAGCTGGTTCCCAGGTTCAACTCGATAGGCCCAATTCGTATCAGTCGGACCCATGATCACAGCATTATCGCTGGTATTGAGTTGATAATCTTTAATCCAAAACTCTGTGTATGGTGCTTGTTGAAGGACACCTGGGAGATACTGAGGGACTCCACCAATAACTCGCTTCATCTGAGGAGACAGAAGCTCAAAGGCATGCTGGCCGACATACTTGGGCCGCGAGAACGGACGAGCGTAACTGCTGTGCTCAACGCTTGGTTTTACTTTCCATCCGGCGAGGGGAAACCGCCTTTTGAAAAAGGACAGCGATCGGCTCGTTCTATAAACAACCCCTTCCCAATCCTGTAATTCATAGCTTGGTCCTATTGGCATCACTTCAGCGATACCAAGTGGGACCAGCTGAAAGTCACCTTCTCCACCCATAAGGCTGGAGTTCCAGACAATTCTCAAGAAGCCGGTACTGAGGTAGGCGTGAATGGTCGCCATGGCTAGCTTCAGGTCATTGTCCTGCATGAGCCACCACGCTTTTGTGGTCTTTGAGTAAATTTCAGCTTGTTCGTGGTAGATAGAATTGAGGGCCTGGACTTCGAAGGTGGGTCGAACATCGGTCAGAACGGCTGTCACTTCCTCAAGCTGTCTCAGTAGACGGTTGTTGATTGGTGCAGCCTTATAAGAGGGTCTCTTGGTAGGCCACTGGTTCCCCATCAAGTAGGAGATGTGTTGATCTATCTGGCGTACTTCCTCAGAAGCCGACATGTATTGCCAAGCCTGTTCATGGGCGGTGTGGCAATAGTCCTTTAGCCTCTTCTCCTGCTTCACTGGATCGAGTCCTGGCTGGTACTGGAGAAGCTCCCAGGGCTGTTCTGGAATTGTGTCGTCTAAATTGTCAAATACTGCCATGGGATTTCTTTGCTTGTTCCTGTCGTCGGTATTCGCCTGGGCTCATGATTATTTTTGAGCCAGGGATTTCTTCAACCTTCGGTGGTCTGGACACTTCTATCTCGGCATCACACCCATACTGATTGCAATAGAACACAACATCTCCGTTTTCTCGGAGGTAGATCACATCGTAGGCGACTCGTTTTTGTCGACGGTCACATTTCGGGCAGATGAAAGTCATGTACTCGGAGCCTTCTTCCTTGTACCGCATGATCCGCTTCATCATGCGACCCGTAACGGTGTCCTTATACTTTTCTTTGCGGTCGACCAGGCCCCCGCCACTGTTGGTGATTTTCAGGGCTGTCGCATGAAGAACGAGTCGCGTCATCGGCCCTTTCTCCCCGCATCGAAATAGGTGCGGTTCGCTGTGTCTTTGTGCCTGAATCGCTGGTTGTGAGGTTTGGTTCCCTCGGAGATTAGGTTGGGATCAGCGATCTGCTGCACTCCAAATCTGTTTTGAAGGTGACTCAGATCTTTTTGAGTGCGCACTTTCAGCGGTTTTCCTTCAGGATGAATGTGAGTCGTGGTGAAAGGCTCAAAGGGAGCGTTGACCGCTGTACTGAACAGCATTTCCATACGCTCCCCACAGCAGCTCGGCCAGATTGGTTCTGGGTCGAATTGCACGTTGGGAACGTCGAGTTCCTTACGTCCACATTTTGAGCACTCAAAATCCCAAATGGGCATGATTAAGCGGTCTGTTCCGCTTGCTTGTCCTTTGGCTGCTCGATATAGAGACCCCGGAGGTACTCTTCAAATTGCTGATTGGCAAATTCCTGAAGCGGAATCCCCATGCCCTGCGCGAAGTCCTTGAAAGACTCGGCGCACCACTCAGGCAACTGGATCACGATCTGATCATCCCGGAGAGCCAATCCATCGACCGCTGATTTCCCTTGAGCGTCTTTGATAGCACCCTGCGCGATCTTGAGCTCCTCTTTCATGGAGAAGATTGCCCCAAAGAGATCAGATGGCCCTGTCACGTCCTGTCCCAGAAGTTTCTGGATGCGATCACGGTTCTCCTGATCGACGACGAGGACCTGGCCGGCGTATTCTCGTGCTGGTTCCTTCTCCTCCTCCGGAGCTGGCTTCACTTCTTCCTGGGCCGGTACAGGCGTCTGTACTCGCTCCGGCTTTCCGAATTTCGCGTCGGCCCGCTTGATCGCGTCCTGCATATCGCCGGTATCGTTGAACATGTGGCCTGCGTCACAGAAAGTCCCAAACACGCCCTCGCGGTTTTTGAGATAGTTGTCGTTAATGCCCCCGAAGCGGCATGTTGGACAAAGAACTTCAGATACGGTTACTCCTGGCATAGTGCCTCCTTCTTAATTGTGCGTGTCGCGTCAACCCCTACTCGACGATTTCCATTCTCGCCGTGGGCGCACGCAGTTTCTTTCCCTTCAGCTCACATGGAACGCCTAGGGCGATTGACGGGGTAAAAGGGTGAAGGTAATACGCCTGCTTGAAGCCCGTCTTGGAGTTTCCTGAGAGCTTCTGTCCACACTTGGGACAATAGGCATCCGGGAAAATCGGAGCGTCGATGAATTGCGGAACAGCAAGTTTTGATTCCTGTCCACCGTACATCTTCTCGGACAACTCCTGGCGTTCCTTCCGGATCTTTTCCTGGATTCCAGTTGTGGGTGCAGCTGCTTCCTCAACGGCGGGAATGACCTCCTCGGTTGTGCTGGCCGGGGGTTCCAACTGGTCGATCTTTTTTGCCCCGTTGGTCACTGTTTCTGGCTCCGGAGCTGCTTCCGTTTCGGGGGCCGCTGCCGTTTCGACCTTCTCAGGTTCGGGCTTTGCTGCCTTGGCCTTGGTAGCCTTCTTGGTCTTTTTCTGTGGCTTTTCTCCAGCTTCTTCGGGACTGACCTGGGCCATGTTTCCTGTCGCTTCTGCCATGTTTTCCTCCTAAAGTAGATTAAAAGTGGATTCTTTCCCGTATGCGTTGTCTGGATAGCGATCATGAATGGGAGAGTAATCCGTGTTGTGAAAGTCCTTGCGGGGGTCCCGCATAACTACGCTCTGTTTTTCTTCCAACAGATCCGGATGGACCTGTCCGAGACATTTGGTAGCGATCATTCCTGCAAAGAGGGCATCATCGAATGTTCCCGCTCGGGCCTCGTAGCGATTATCACCTGAGTCGATGAAGGTCCAGCACTCATTGAGCAGCCGTTGTGAGCGAATGTGGAGCAAATCTTCATCCATCATCGTCTTGAAATTGTCGATCAAAGCATTGCGGCTGCGCGTCTGAGTCACCCATCCGAAGTAGTTGGTGAGATGCCCTTTCGTTTTATCTGCCCACCGCCAACGGTAGAGGTTAGGATACTTCAAGTGGTGAAGTAAACTTTCCAGAACCGTTTGAATGTTGTACTCGACGGAGAACTGACAGGTGTTGTAGAGAAAGCCCAGGGCTGCGATCCGTCGAGCAAAGGGAGTTCCCCCCTTGTGGCCTCTGTACTCAGCGACCTGGGGAATCGGCAAGTGGGTTTGTGTGACTCTCCACATCGAAGCAGCTGAGTAATCCTTGCCTGGAACGCCATGGCCCGGGTCAGCTCCCCCGTAATAGACCTTGTTCATCTTTGGAAATTCCCAAATCCAAAGAGGAGCATCGTTCATATTCCCGTACTCAATCAACTGAGGCGTTTTCTGCCCATTCTTCTGTGTGACCAGCTCGATATCTCCAAACCAGACCGGCTTGCGAATGTAACGCTTTTGGATCCTTCGCAGTTTCCTCTGTTCCCAGGGGATCGTCCCTTGGACTCGAAAGGCTGCTTCCGGAAAGGACGGATACTCCTGCTCAACCATTTCGGGGTCCTGGTCGACAGCCTCAAAGTCAGCAGCGGTTTCCCTTCTCCAGTTCAACTGCTCCCGGCTCAGCTCGACTCCGTTATCCTCTCGGATCTTGAGGACCAGGTCCCTCTCGTCCTCGGTAGCTTTGAAATCATCTCGTTCCTCTCTGTTGACAAACGGCTTGCTGTATTCCTTCTGCTTCCACCAGGGACAGAACTTCGGCCTCCAGCTCAAAGCTCCTTGCTCGGCACGCTGATAGAGACGATGGTAAGGATCTTCTATGCCCTCAGCAGTTCCTTCCATGACCCAGACAGACAGCCTGTTCGCTTTGGTAGCTGCAGGAAACAGATCTCGAGTGAGGATCTTCAGGTCGCGCCACAAGCTGATCTCTGTCAGGTGTCCATTTTGCAGGGTGAAGCCACGACTTGATCCAGTCGGTTTATTGGCCGCATCCACGAAGAAGTTAGAACGGAGGCCTGGGCGTTCCAACCGCTGTTTCTTATCTTTCCGATCGAACCGCATGAACTCACCATGCACTTCGTACTGGATCTCGGGACGCAACCACCAGGGCAAACAATCGTAGGCCAACCGGCTCATATCGAAGATATGAGAGGAGCGAATCCGCTCGTCGGCAATCACTAGACTATTCGTGAGTTCGTTGAAGATAGTCCGGTAGAAAATCATGGCCTGGACCATCGTAGACCAACCGATTTGACGAGCTTTGAGGAGAATCCATTTGATGGGAATGTTGGCTTCCCAGGATTCCTCAACGTCTTCCCAAAGGATCTCCTGGCTCTCCCAGAGGGGATAGAGTGTAATCAACTTAGGTGCGCTGTACTCGTCACCCTTCGTGGCGATCACATGATAGTTTTCAAGGTAGTACCGGACGTTCTCCGGGGCATTTCCGTAGATACGTCCCAATTCCCTGTTTAGCGTTCTGCTTTCGTCTGGAAGGAGGTTCTGCCAACACGAACGAACATCCCCATCGAAGCCTTTGAGCTTCTCATCGAAATGCTCGATGATCCCTTCAACGTACTTATCTTTCCTTTGAACAACGTGCGGCATTAAGCGTCAGCTCCCACGCCCATCTTTTCGATTTTCTCTTTCAGGTCCGTGTACTCATCATCCGACATGCTTGGGCTCTCCGCTTTCAGCTTGTCGAGTTCCTCGTGCATAGCTGCCGTTTCCTCATCAAACGGATTGAAACTGCCCTCGCTCTGGACCAGGCGCCCGTGAAACTGATCTATCGCTTTGCGGGTAACTCCAAATTCCCTGGCGAGTTGAGCGTCAAGGGATCGAGCGATTGTGATGAAATACCAGCTGGTATAGAGAATGGCTGCTATCCCGGCAAAAAAGATTCCAGCTCCTACTCCCGCAACTCCTATAGCCAAGACAAACCAACTGGCCGACGCGGGGATCGGCGGTAATTGAGCGAGGTTCATGACTATCGTCGATAAGACCGCCGGCATGACCAGCCAAGCACCATACAGGAGGGTTCCCCAAAGGAAGCACCAAAAGGCAACTCTAGGTAGGCCCGATCTAGCTACCTCTCTACCGATAGACTTCAACCATTCCCAGGGTGTAAAGGAATACCAAGCGGTGAGGGCCACACCGAGAAGCACTTGCAATATCTGGTGTCTGGATACGAAAGCTCGTACAGCTAGAAATCCCATTCGGGTCCTTTCTCTTCTTCTACTTCCTCGACTGGATTGGATTCAATATCGACAACCTTGGCCGCGGCAATACTCTCTTCCTGTTCTTTGCGGAGCCTCCGAATCCGTTCCTCGAAGTCCTCGCCCTGTCCGACTATGGCGTTATTGGTCTGATTCACATTGACGACCGTGCCAACCACAGCCGGTTTCTGCTCCAGTGAGACGAGCTTCTGAAATTCTTTTACGGCCTGGAGCATCATATTCCAGTCCTTCGCGGTAGCGGTGATGACCTTCCCTTTTGCTTGGTCAAAGAAAACGAACTTCTTATTGCCCGTCACCATATGATCCAGAGCCTTGAGAACCTTGGAGTGAAGTTTGTCGCGGATCAGCTTGCGGATTTTCTCGTTAGCCAACTCCCCGTCGAGCCGGTCCCGCATGACTGCATTTTGAACAAGGGTCTCGAACTTCTTTTCGTAGGCAAGAATATCTGCCCTTACCGTGCCTTCCTTGACCTCGTCTGCTACGGCAATTTGCTCGATCGTTTCCCCGTTCCTGTAGCGTTGATAGCGTTTCCCGGCCATCGTGTTTTCGGCTACGCTCAGTTTTTCCAGTTCTGCGTAATCGGGGGCAAGAGCCAGGGCTTCGTTGTTTTTAGCCATTCTCTCTCCTGCACTCTTTGAGCTTCCTTTTTGCGTACGTCACTTGCTTTTGCAGCAATAAGATTTTCGATTTGTATTTCAACCGAATCTGTGTGATCAGCTCCTTCTTGTGGCGGTGGAGGATATATTCGAGAAGTCCTTCAGGTGATAGAGCCAGAGTTCCTCTCTGGCACGCTTCACTCACAGCCGTTGCTTTCATTCCCAGGATACGAGCTGCCAGGCAAACCGGAATCTTCCGTACAGTATGGGGATTGATCCAGTCAGAGCGATTCCTACCCACGAGTCCGTTACTGCAATCGTTCTCAGTCATGAGACGATTCAGTTCTTCAAGACGAACCCGGATGAGTTTCGGTACGATTCTGTGGGGAATATGGAAAGCGCGAACGAAGCCTTCTTTGATGAGCCTCCTGAGTGTGGCGCGGGTGATTCCCAGGAGTACAGCCGCTTCTCCCTGGCTGACTGACCTATGCCTTTGCGTTACTTCAGGCGGGATCGGTTCAGGATACTCTACGTTGGTCGCCAATATGTTCATTCAGCCTCTATTCTGAGCATACTGAGGCTGTCAAGGGTAAACTTGAACTTGGTCAGGGGGATTGGTTAAGATAGTAATGTAAGTTCCCTAAGATATTCCCTATCCTGGGTGAACCACTGAACAGGCTCTCTTCGGAGGGCCTGTTCTAATTTTAGCCTAGCCGTAATCAACTATTGTTCCGGGCGGTGTGTGGTTCCTGGAAATTCCACCAAGCCCTGATCCCCCGATTGACGCGAAAGGATCAAATTCACCTGGAACTGGAATCCGTTGAACCTGCACAAGGGGTTCAGCGGGAAAGTCTCCACCATCGAAGGGATCGTTCTCGTAGGCTGTGCCAGGAACGGTCACAGTGATGGCTTCACCGGCGGTAATATCGTAGGCGGGTGATGCTGTCAGGGTGATTGTCACCACCGTATCGCTGGTGCGCACGACAGCCCCGACCACTTCCTTGTCCCGAACCTCGTTATTCCAACCCGTCAGCTCCGACTGTGCGGAGTCCATACCGTCGATGATGTTCTGTCGCTGCGCCTCAAACGTGGCCCCGGCCGCAACCCAGGTCGCGTTGGTCAGGGTGATAGTGAGAACTTTCCCGCCATCGACAATATTCTGCTCCACGGTCAGGTCGGCCAGGGTCCCGCCGAGATCCGCTAACGCGGCCAGCTCGTTGTACTTGATGACCCCGCCATCGTTGACGAAGTAGGCGAGTGTGGGTCTTCCCTCTCGGGTGAAGAAATTACCCGAAACAAAGGTAACCGATCCGGCGAACTCCAAGGTATCTACTCCCCAACCTCCGCTGTTGGTGTTCTCGTCACGGTACAGATCACCGTCACTCTGCCTCGCGTAAAGGGCGTAGACTCGGTCCACATCGGACTTGACGAAAAGGGAAGCCATCACTTGTTCGTTGTCGACAACGGGAGAGCTGTCGCTGACCTGTTCTTGAGCTCCTGGCACTCCATCGGCGTCGATCTCTGCGGAGAACAGTTCCCCACTCGTCATGTGTGCGGTGGTGATCCGCTCCACCCCGGTTGCATCGTAAAAGGCAGGACGAGGAAGTATGAAATCTTCGGTGTCCGTTGCCGTATCGTTGGTGTTTTCGGCAGCGGAAAGGGTATTTCCTGAAGTCAGGCTCTTGTGGACCGCATTGGAGTTGGTGTCGTCGTGATAGACGAAATGCACCTTATCACCGGCCCCTAAGACACAGCCGCAAAAGAAAAAATCGACCTCGCCTCCGTCGTCCAGGGCGATATCCGAAGTCCACACGGCCCCGTCTTTACGAGCGAAGTTGGCTCTCTGCTTCTGCCCCATGTTTGATACGGTTGGCCCCTGGTAACCGATGACAGGCCCTCCGCTTCTCACGGCTATGTCGATGTTCTTATTGGCATCGGTGGGTGTTACGCCTTCTCCTCCAGTGTCTTCATTGCTGGTGGTGAAAGTGTCGCTGGACATTGAAAAGACGTGATAAAGGATCGGCTCGGTGGGACCTGTGGCACGAATCGTGGTTGCGATATGAATGTTGTCCCCAAGTTGAGTCGCAGCATAAGAGAAGATTTCAGGATTGCCTCCGGACTGAGTAAGGCTGGCTGCCAGAGTGAAGCCATCCTCCGGAGAGGCTAACTTGATGATATCCAGGTCGCCTAAGTTTGTGTCGTTCTGAAAGACGCCATAGACAGCCCCGCTGCTGGACACAAAGGGACCGCTCTTTCCAGCTGCTCTTGCGAGGGCGGTTACGCCAGTGATCGTGGTCGGAAAAGGCATTAGAGGAAGTCCCAGGTCCGATAGTCAATAAAACTTTGGTCAGGTTTAAGAGCCTTCCAATCTGCAAGCGATTGGCGGTTGAAGGCAGGATCAACCTTCCAGTCATCATCCGTTGGCTCAAAAGTCTTAATCATGTGAATCACATGATCGTTGGGTGTCGGGCCAAACAGCCGAGCTGCTGAGGTATTGAAGAAGGGGATCAGCTCAATGTCGTCGTAGCTCTCCAGGACGCTCTCAGTAATCACCCAATCGAACTGAGTGCCTCCGGTCAGGGCGTTGATCTCTGCGGGTGTGATGGAGTTGATTCCCCGCTCCGCAAAGGAAACGTCAGGTCGTGCTTCAACGGCCCGGACGTTGGCAACGTGGGTACTGCTGTCCTGTCCCCAGATGTTGGTGAAGCCCAGGTCGATGAAGGCTTCGATCAGGTAGCCCAGGCCGCAGCCCATCACCCAGATCCGGTCTGTCGCTCCAAGCCCGAACGCGCTGATCAGTTCGTTGGCTCGATCTTCGTACTCGGTGATATCGCTGTTGTAGGGATTGCTGAAGTGCTGAGCGAACAAACGCCCGTAGCCTACCCATTGCCCGAATTGAGGATGATTGGGATCCCGAATGTTTTGCCGATAGTGATCGTCAAACTCAGCTTCGGTGTCCCACGTTACACGCGGCATCAGTATTCTTCAAAGAGTACGGTCGCGCCATCATCAGCGGTGTCGGCGTTGATGAAATAGTCAGCCAGGTTGTAGGGATTGGGTCCAACTCCCGAAGGAGGGGGAGAATAGGACTGTCCAGTGGCTAGCCTGGTTCCAAACGCATCTTGAGGGGTCCCTGAGCCATTGCCGACGTTTTCACTACCGACGTAGATATCTCCGGTGTTCGTTCCTGGGGAAGCTCCGGTTTTACCTGCCTGGATGGTGAAGTGATTGACCGATTTCGACGTTGCCGAAAGCGGAACAGGTGTTCCCGGAGCGGTGACCACTACTTCTAATTCTCCTACTGCCATTTGTTACCTCCTACTTGACGATCTTCCAGTTGCGGTCCTGGTCGGTTTTCTTTTGGTGAGTCTGCTTTTCACCGGGGACAATAACTCTTTGATTGTCCTGGCCGCTCCCGTTGGCGGGGGCTTGATCGGGACCTGTTTCTTGGGTGCGCTTTTCTTTTTCCCGCCCAATAAACCAAAAAGTGCCATTACCGTCCTCCGTATCGAGTGGACCGCCTGGTGGTCCTGGTCGATTTTCTTTTGAAGGGCCTGTTTAACTCTTGGATTGTTCGTTCTGAGGCTGTAGCCAGAGGTGTTCCTGCTGTTCCAGCGATCTTAGGGATCACATCTCCTACCATTTCGCGGGTTGTTTCCCTGGTCCTGAGAGCTCCTCCGACTCCCCTTAGAGCTCCCCTGACTGCTTTCTTTCTCCTGCTGACAGGTTTCGTTCTTGCAGCCTCGATCTTCTCTTTTGTGAGCGTCGGAGTTTGCGTTTTTGCTGGTGGGGCCGGTGTGTCCTTGTTGAAGACTTCCCGGACACGCTTCACGCGGGGATCAGTTAAGACTGCTTTCTTCGCAGCACCAGCGGTCTTTTTCGCTCCCCGGCCAATGGCACGGCCCACTGTGCCGAGGAGAGTGCCCTTTTTCTTTTTTTCTTCGTCGGCCATTTAATGTCTCCTTGACTCACGACTGGACTTGCGGGCTTTCTCTCGCTTGTGGTCTTCTCTTTGTTTCTTCGCAGCGCGGCCATAGACTGTAGTCCCGGCTCGCTTCTTGAGCGATTGCACACGCTGATCCCGCGCAATTTGAGCGTCCATTCGTTTAATCACGCCCTTTTGTTCAGCGGAAAGATGTGGACTGAGCTTCTCGGCCATGGGTTATCTCCCTGACTTGCGGGCTGAGTCACGACTGGACTTGCGGGTTTTCTTTCGTAAGGGCTTAAGACCAATTCTACCCCGCTCAAAAGGAACTTTTGGACTCCTGGGTTTTCTGCCCTCCTTGGTTCGTCCTAAGCCGATATAGCTGTGCTTCTTGAGCTCTCGCTTCTTGAACTGCTTTGGAATGATCTCTTTTTTGATGAACATTGAGGCCATACTGCCAGACCCCCGAGGAACATCGCCTTTGGGAGCAGGGCGGCTTATTCTCTCGGACTTCATCTTGAAGCCAGCCTTCTTTTGCCCTTTTTCCCTCAATGCTCTGATTGCGTCTTTCCCAGGCATAGGTTACCTCCCTGAGCTTCGAGTTGACTTGCGGGTGGATTTGCGAGCCTTCTTCCTCATGCCAACAGGAAGCGATTCAGTGGCTCCCCTGGCTGCTCCCCCTCTCGCTGCCTCTCTAGCTTCCTTGAGCTTCTTCTGCCTTTCTGTTTCGGCTTTGGGAAACACGGCTCCTCGAAGTGTCTGACCAATGCTTCTGCCTGCACCGAGGACAATGTCGGAAACGCTGCGCTTGGGTGGGGGATTCTTCCGGACCATTTCGTGACCGGCACGTTCACTTCGACCGGCCTGGATATCGGCGGCTCGTTGAGCCACGGTCGCTCCTTTTGGGAGCGGTTTCCTTTTTGTTGACTCTGCCATGGTGACTTCCTCCTATGTCCAGTATCCGCAGCTTGTCAACACCAAAAAGAAAAGGAGCAGCCGAAGCCGCTCCTTTTAATGGCGGGAGAAAAGTTCGCCATGGTGTGGGTCACCACTTTCAGTATGGCGAAGCTGTCAAGCTGTCAGGGGAGTTATGCTACACTCTCGGTGTTCGTTTGAGTTTTTCTATCCTAGAGGCGGTAGTTGGTTGGTCCTGGCTACCGCCTCTTTTCCTTTATGGGCCAGTCCTGGGCCACTTCCATCCAAAGCCCCATCGAAACGGAGCCGGGATAACACCCATGCCGCCGATCTGCACACCCAGGAACATAAGCGGGGCCATCACCAGTCGAGGAACGGCCTTCGGGTAGTTTCGCCAGTTGCCTAAATCACGGAGTTTTAGAAGAGGGACCCTCTTCGTTTTGAATGTTCACCAAAATAGAGCAGCGTCAGCCTTCACGCGCTGCCAGTATGTCCCGCCCATCCAGTAGGCCAGATCGTGCGCGTAACAGCATTGGCGCCAGTTCCCATCAAACCACTTACTACAGCCATCGAAATGGAAGTCGTAGTCGGTTTTTATCAAAGCAGAATGATCATCGTTGCAATACCCGCACCCCAACCGCCCAGGTCCCAGAGGGACTTCTTCAGGGTGTAACGCGGGTCCTGCAAGGAGATGATCGCACGTTGCTCTAACTCCTGTTGACTTTCACTATTGTCGATGAGGTCTTGTAAGATCAGCCCTCTGATCTTAGCCAGCTTATTGGCATCGAAGATCTCCCGGCCGGCAATCACAGCCATCATGAAAGCTGTAGCCATGACTTTACCCAGGATGCCCGGATCCGCATGGGACAGCGGCTCGGCCAGGAACCTCCAAACCATCATCCACACTCCGAAAGCTGAGAAGTAGTGGATTACGAATCGCTTGGCGATATGCTTTCTTTCAGACATATCAGAACCTCGACGGCTTTGTAGTCTTTAAGATTATCCAGGCTTTTGTTTATTGCTCTAAATTCTTGGAGAAGTAGGTGTCTGTGAGGACCGAGATAACGGTAGCAGATCCGCCCAACAGGATCAACGATAGACCATGCCGTAACAGGAGGCACTTCACGCTCTATCATCTGGAGCCTCACCGTCATGGGCTTTTGCGCTTCTGAGGAAATAACCGATTTTATCGAGAATCGCGTCACCGCCCGTACAGGTGGGACACTTACACCTTTTCGATCCCGCGTCCGGATGAGACTTCCGAAAGCGGTCAAAGGCTTCCCGATCCGATTCGCCTTCCCTCATGACGGGGATATGATGCTCGTCTTCGATGTGGTCGTAGAGATCGTTTTCAGTCTTGGGGAGATTCTTAATGTCTTCTGCTGTAAGACCCTTCAGGGCAATACAGTATTTGCAGGCAATAGGCATTTCATCGGAAAGCGGCTGTGGCGTGATGAAAGGGCTTCGGAGATTCGATATCGCCATCCAACTGCTTCAAGATCTGTTCTCGTACAGCGTCGGGATTCAATCCCAGGACCGCTGACCAAAAGTTGAAGCCCCACTCTTTGTCGTCCATCAACCAATGCAGGGCATCGTTTTTATAAAGAGTCGATTCGGTTTGCTTGTTCTTACACTTGTGGTGGTAGGGATTCTCTTTGGCATCCTTGAAGGCTTGCATCATCACACTGACAGCCAAGTGTCGTTCGCCCTGGCTGATATTGGATTCCTTCTTGACGGTTTTAACGTAGCGTCGTTTCTTCATTCTTTTGAAGATTTCATTGCCCACCGCACTATTCTCTGTCTCAAAGGATCTGTTACCCGCCATAGTCTTTCCAGTAGCCCCGGCTTCTTGTAGATGAACGGCACTCGGATCGGCCATTGCCTACCATCTACCGCTTCCTTGCCGTGGACAATGTCTATTGGCTTAAAGGGTACATTATCGGCATGAAAGATCTGACAGTTGGCGCAGTAGAGATTCTTCACATCTTCGATATACCAGCTGGTCCGTTCACAGACGAGGCACTTGATTCCGGTGAGTTCCCGGCCGGTGACGCTGTCAAGCTGTCGGACAATCGCGTAACTAGCTCCCAAGGTAAGCGTCAATCGCCCTCCTGACAATCTCACCCTGGCTGACGTTTTTCTTTTTCGCTTCCTTCTCGAGTGTGGGCAACTGTCGAAGTTCTATGAAGTAGTTACGGCGCACCATCGTACGCCCTGGTTTGATCATGTGGACTGAGTCTTTGGTCATGCTGCTACCCGATGAACGATTGCCTGTTTCCAGAGTTTCGTTTCGTCACACTGACAGAGCATGTAGTGGATACCGACCTGATCTCCCTCGACCCAATAACCGCCAGCTGCATGAATACAGAGGCTCTCTTTCTGCTCGATCCATTTGCCCTGACGGTCCTGTTTCAGAAGTCCAATTCTCCGGTGCGCTCTGAGCCTAAAGCCTACCCCTGGCTTTTGGATGCTCGGCAAGTCCACATAGCCGTTCTTCTCGTAGTGATGGTAGAGGATATCGCCCAGGAGTTTCTTGAGGAGATTATTACCGCGGACTTCGGCAATGGCGCGGGGAGTCTCAAGGTTGGGTGGTTCGGGATGCCGTGGCTGGCCCTGGAGACCGCCTCCGAAGGGACGGTAGACGTTATCGTAATCGTTGATATTGTACCGTTGTGCCTGTAAAGCCCGATTGTCGAGAGCGTTCTGATAGTTGTCAGTATTGTACCGCTGTTGGGGCTGACCCTGAATCCGCGCTGCATACCTCTGAGCGTCGAGTTGATCGTCGCCAAATAATTGCGCTCGCTGATTGTCGACTTGCTGATTCAGATGGTCGTTGATCCTGCCCTGGATATACTGCCCCGCTCCTCTCGCGCCTTGCTGAAAGCGGTAGTCCCACTCGGTAATCCGGAGGTTCTGGATCGCTGCGGTGGTGGTTCCATTGTTCCAGGTCGCAACCGAGTTGTCAGCCGTACCGCCAGCGTTATTGTCGAAGACAATGAGGCGATCCATGTTGTTCTGATCGTAATGAGTGCGGAGTGTTATGTCGCCGCCGAGCGCACCTGACTGAATGGTGAGATTCGTTCCCGGCTCCAGGATGAGATTGTTGTTGGTCGCCGTCACCGCGAAATTCATGTGGTCGTCGAAGGAGATATTCGTCGGTGTTGTATCTGTAGCCGGGGTCTGAAGGCGGGCCATCCCGCCTACTGGTGGATCACCTGTTGCCACTCGACCTCCTCGACCGATAAAGCCAAAGATATTCTCTAAAAGACTCTGCCAGAAACTCATCCCCCAACGGTCTGAGGGATTCCCAGGATGCTCTCAATCTTCGGGTCGAACTTGCTGATTTTCTCGCCCTTCTTCCCGCCAAAGTTCATCTTGAAGAAGGCGTAGCCTTTCTTCTTCAGCTTGTCGAAGGTCAGCTGTGTTGCGGCCACTTCGTCTTTGTCGTCCGGATCCCATTGCAGCTTAACGTCGCCTTCTTTAATGTCCATGAAAGCCAGTGTGTGTTTCGGTTTCTCAAGGGTTGCTGTCGGTGTCATTGGTTCTCCTTTTGGGGGTTAAGTGGCCGCTTCGGGGTGTGTCGATGTAAACACTCGTTGGGCTTTCTGACTGGAGGAGAGAAGGTCACAACGAAATGAAGCGGCCACATTCATAATACTATTTTCCGGTGAGTAGTTTCGGCATTTGCCCTGTTTCTCTCAGTTGGGTCAGTCCCGGGACCAGCTTTTCGCCCACGGTCACACCATCGGGTAGCATGATGTGGGCCATGAACTCCTCTTGAAAGGTGCTGATCCCGGAATCTATTGCCTCCAGCTTTGCCTTGATCACCAGGGACAGGGCGCGCCACCGCTGCCGACAGGCTTGCTCCCAACGCTTATGGGCGGTATCCGCTGCCAGGGGCTTCCGCTGCCAATCGTTTACATGGCTGCTCATGGTAAATTCTTCGCTCTTTCGATCAGGCATGGGAAGGTTAAAGGCGATCTTGAGGTTCTCGATGGTGAACTGCACCAGGGCCTTGTCGTCCTCAAGCCAGAACCCGAACCCACTGGCCCCATATCGCTGAAGGGTCCGTTCGATTTCGTTTCGGGACTTCTCGCTTGAGACTTTGGTGTTGGAAGCATAACGGGCCATTACAGGTCCAGGTGTCTCAATACAGTTTCGTTCTGCACAAGGATCACGCGCAGCTTTTGAACGACGGTGACCAACTGAACGGCCAGGGGGCTTTTACCGTGTACTTGTGTCGGCACAGGGGACAGTTCCTCTTTCTTTTCGATGGTAGGATTTCTCTCTCTGCTCACACCCTGGAGCCTCGTCTTGAAGGACTCAGATTGCTTCTCCAAGAGGTTGGCTGACTCATCGAGTTCCTTTACGCAAGTCTCGATAGAACTGACTTCTACTGCTCCTGCTATGTCTGATTCACTCAATCCCATATCCACTCCTTTGAACGGTTTTGGCGTTATTCGGGGAGCCGCCGAACTCTCACCCCCGACGACTCCCCTACCTGTGAAGTCCCGGACACACGGCCTGCGTGAACAAGAACCGTGGACAGACTCCACCAGGGATACTAGCACAGACGGGTGTGTATGTCGTTAAAAGAATTTAAGAGGGGGATCATACGGGAATCGAACCCGTGTCACCTGATTGAGCGTCAGGTATCTTTGCCAGTTAGACCAGGACCCCCCATGAAAATAGTTGTCAATAAACCGACTCGAAGTTGTCAATAAACCGACTTCAAGTTGTCAATTATAATTGACAGCTAGGGCGTTGTTCTCAAACCACTGACAAACTTCCCAACGACCTCATCCACCTGGGGCCCATTCTCTCGAATGATGAAAGTGAGCGTAGTGGTTGTCCTCGGTTTACCCGGAACATCGGGTAGCGGTTCCAGCCAGATCAGCTCAAGTTCATCCGAGAACGCGCTTTCACCCCCGCTGCCATTCAAAGCTGTGATCCGATAGAAAGTGCTTTGCTCGAACACGACCGGACCTGGATCAGTCCAGGTGATGCAATCGGGTGTGCAGACGGTGAGCGGAGTATGAGGAACCGTCGCTACCTGGGTGAAGGCCACGCAGTTTGCTGGACTCGGATTCGGGTCCGTGCATGAGGTAGAGGAACTGTACGCTCCATACGTTACCGTCACCCCATCTGTATTCGCGTCCCAAAAGAGCGGTGCGGGGAAAGTGATTTGGTCCGCTTGCCCCAACGCTGGACAGATAAAGAAAAGCAGAAGGAATAGCTTTCTCATACGGTCCCTCCTGGGCCACCTGGACGAGTCTGCGTACCACCGGTGGTCGGTGTCGTCCGCTTCTCAATTTCCGACTTGATCACTTGAACCAGGCCCACAATGGCAGCACCAGCCGTACCGATGCCGAGCCAGAGCTCAGGGGATAGAAAGATCCCCGCAGCCGTGAGTATGGTTGCCAAACCCTGGTAAGTGCTTGGCTCCTTGAGCCTCGCTGCAATCCATTTCAGTAATCCTTCCATGATTTACCTCCTTTTTGGTGGTTAATCTTTGTCTTCCTCTATTTTCCCTAGATCGTCAAGGTGTTTCTCGAAATCTGCCGCCGCTTTCTCGATGTGCTTGTCTATTTTTTCCCTCATTCCTTCAAGGACTCCCAATTTCTCAAGGGGAACTGAGGTCCGCTGCTTCACCCAGAGGTTCGTCGCAAAAGTTCTGTCCCGGATCCGGACCAGGATCTTTTCGGAGACCTCCGCGATCTGTCCATTTAAATCCCCTCCAAGCAGCGTCAGGCACAACCCCATGTTCGATGCAGCCCACTGTGCACACTCTGAGGGAAGCACGTCGGCCCTCATCCATTGGTGCAAGACGCAGATGGCCCGATCCTTGGCCTCCAGGTCCTGCGCCACGCCATCCAGGACCTTCAGGGATTCTTCCATGTGGGGAGTCTGGTCTTTGATCGCCTTGGCGGTCTTATCGGCCTTCTCTTTACCTCCTCCAGTGGCTCCGTGCCAGACCTGTTCGGCAATGTTCGTCACGATCTCCACATCTGTTTTATATTTGTCGTTGGCCGTGTAGCAGACCACGCCGGCCAGCAGCCAGGCCAAGAAATCAGTGGCCGAATCGTAATCTTCCTTGTAGAGCCGGTTGGTGATGAAGAACAGCTGGATTCCGTACCTCTCCGTCTTCCACTCCCGGTGCAGCGTCATGAACCTTTCCATGGATTCAATTCCCAACTGAAGCGACTTGGGCTCCGCGCACAGGATCACGCACCGGTCCCCTATCATTCGCTGAAGGAGGTCTTCCGCAATCGGACCCCCCCCGGCCGTACTCATGATCGAGGCCAGGGCCTTCGTGGATATGTCTTTTTTCGGAAGGGCGATCACTGGCGGTAGGCCTGTTACACGGTAGGACTTGGGCGGGTGAAGCATCAATTTGGATAATGCGCCTATGATCGCTGTGACAGGTAGGAAATCAATGATCAGAAGGAGCCAATGGTCCTTTGCATCCAGGAGCGCGAACATCTCATCCAGGTCGTCGCTTGGAAGGAGGTCTTTCAGGTTCATGGTACAGGCGTCTGTACTGAATTATACCTCGTCCTGACGATCGTCGAACCGATGGACGAGCGTATCAGACGAGATAGAGTCCTTGAGGTCCTTCGCCATTTCCTCCTCTGTGGTCCCATAAAACACCACAATATGCTTCAAATCCGTGAGTTCTCCGTGTTTGATGCCCCCCCCTGGCGATATCATTTCGTCCAGGTCGATCTTGATGGGTTTGCCTTCCTTGAGCAGTTCGACATTGCGCTCTGAGAGACCTATCCCAAGCATGTTACCGCTCTCGCTTTTCGCCAGGAACTTAATCATTTGGCCCTTCCTATCCCAGACTCCTCGGCCCACTTCCTACCCATTTCAAAGATCTCCTCATCGGATGGTAAGTCTTCAGCCGATTCCACTTTACCGAATATGTAATGCTCGCAGTCAAACAGTTTGTGGACCCGGATCATGGCTTCCGTTCCGTAGTAGCCACAGTAGTACCCCAGGTTCCCTTTCTCGATGCGCTCCGCTTCCTCTCGGCTGTTGTCGAAATGCTTCATGCTTCTTTCGATGAGAGCTTCCAGATATTCCTTGGCCTTATCAGGATCGGTTATCTCCAGGGCAGGCTTGTAGCACTCTTCGGTTGTCATGTCTTTGGCTAAATTCATTGTCAACCTACCTCTTTCTTCGTCTGTTCAACCTCGATCTTGTCTATCGCGGTCTCGATCCAGCGCAGAGTGAGTTTGTTCGCTCGAGCGACTCTTTTGTTGGCATACCGGAAGAGAGTCGTGTGGGATGGGCCTTCCTCGCCGTTGACGCGGTGCATTTCCCGGCACATCCTCTCCCAACTCCATTTGGTCCTTTTCTGTAGTCTGAGTAGCCTTCTCGTGATTTTCATTCCCTATCCCTCTCAGCTAAGCGGTCTAACATTCCCCTCTCCCCTTCGACTCAATCTGAATCCGGATCACTTCTACAGCGCACTTGGAGCAAGCGACGACAAGATACTCATTGCCGTACTCAAAGCTGACGGATAGCCCTTCGTAGTCGTGGCAGCGGGCATGAAGGAACAGAGGGCCAGCGTGTTTGTGATCGCAGCCAGGGGATTGACAGCCCTGGGCAGCGGCGTTCTCCAGATCTTCCAAATAAGCGACTTTCACCCGTGTATTCCCATTTTTACCAACCAGGGAAAGCCAGCTTTTACCCATATTTGCCAGCTTTCCCCGCACAAACACCCATTTTTACCCATATATGCCAACAATCCGCCGATTATCACAATAAAGTGATATTCCCCTAGAACGGCGGGTCCGGTTCATCCGGTTCCTCCTCGTCGACAGCTGGCCCCCCCTCGTAAACGACAATCCCTTCATCCAGGCTGTCGGCTATCCGCTCCAGCTGCAGGATCTGTTCCACCATCAACTGAGTGAAAGAGTCTGGGCCATCCTTGTCTACCAAGAGAGTCAATCGTTCTTTCAATTCCATAGCTTCCTCCGGTTTAATTTTTGAACGCCTGACAAACTCATCAACATACCGTTGAATGCCGAGCTTCATGGGTCGATCACTTCGAGCTTGTCCGGATCCCCCGTCATTGGGCGACCCCACCCGTCATAGTAACCTTCCTTGGTGAAAAAATACTCCGTCCCGTTGGCGCATTTGATCTTGTCCAGGTGCTTCCCCTCCGTCACTTCCACTGGCAACTCCAGCCGAATTTTCTTGCACTTCCCATCCTCATAGACCACCACCAGGAACATTTCAAATATCCCCAATCCGCATTTTAATATCCGATTTCGGTGTTTTAATATCAGGTGAAGGACACCAAATCCCCGCGCCCGAGAGAACCAGCAGAAGGAACCACAAGAGCAGAGTGATGTTGATTCTCATTGCTTCTTGACTTTGGTTTCCATCGTGAACACTGGAACTGGCGTCCCATCCCACATCACAAAATACCCGTACCGACAGCCCAGGACCGGATCATCCAGCGGTCCCATGCTCCCCACGATCTTTCCTCGCTGGCCATCAGGGTGACCGTCTTTCGGTTGAGAGTTTTGCTTCTCTACCAGCGTCCCGTTCGGCATGGCCCCCTCTGCTTCCTCGTTCGAAAATACGAAGCTCATTCGTGCGGTCCTGTCGGGTTCTCCCTCTGCTCGTTGGCCCACTTCAGAAATGCGACCATTTCGCATTCCGAAGGAATCCCCCCGGTGTGTTCGATCCAGTCTGCCAGCAATTCATCCAGCATCCGGTGTAGATACTTGTGTCGCTTTTTGTGGGATTCCAGATCTGTGACAGGTAAGTATTCGTGTTCCATCCCTATCCCAATGTTTCCGCTCTAACATTCCCTGAGTAGGTCCCTCACTGAATCGCCCCGGCCCCGCCCACATTGAGGGGTATGGTTGGGGTTTAACCCGCGCGAGGCCCAGGGCGAACTTAAATCATCTGCGCTGCGTATGCTAACAATCCCCAATCAAGAAACGTACTTCAGTTCCTCGAACTGCTCGAAGATCGCCCTCGCTATCTTCTCAGGCAGCTTCGATCCGTTGTCCAAAGTGAATTTCTCATCATGCGAGATCGACTGGCCCTGCACCGCTGCACAGTAAGCCGACCACGCTCCCTCGATCCGCGTCCGCGCTACCACCATCACGTTCGGTCCCAAGCTGTACCTCGCTATCACTGGCTTAAATTCGGAGCCTGTAACTTCACTCGTTTCAACCATTCTTTCACTCCTTTCAGTTCCTCTCTCGTGCTAACATTTCCCCGGAAGCCTACTGCCTAACATTCCCCGCATGACAAACAACTAACATTCCCTTGATTAAATAACCGCCCTGGCCGATCCTTTCGGAACACCCCATTGTCAAAGACCAAGGAGCGATCCACGACCAGGGCGAAAAAGAGATGTTCTTATGACTCGCGCAGTTTCCCTTTCAGGCTCGGAGTCAAGCACACACCCCAGGAAGCGCAGAAAGAGGATAACACGTCCAGGTGTGTATGTGTAGGTCAAAGCGGAGAGAAAAAAAATAAAATTACTGATACGCGGTTACAGGGTAAGCATAGAGCATGGAGTTAGGGACTCCTGCTCCGCTGGAGGATTCCGAGGATTCGGACCCCTTCCTTACTCCCTTCCTTCCTTCTTTCTTCGGTCTGGTCTGGTCGGCCTGGTCTGGGTGGTGGTGGTCTGGTCTGGCTGGTCTGGTCTGGTGGACTGGCCGATGGTGAGCCGCCGACAAATATGCTCCCCGCGTCACCGGCCAGTCCGTTTCGTTTGAGCGTGAACCATCCTATACTATCCCCTTGCCTACTTCGAGTAAACGCTGTCACGGCCATCCTCGTCGCATCTATTCGTGAGATCGGTGTCCCGTAGACTCCTGACTACGGGACAGGCCAATTCGAGGATTTGACCGCTGGTTCCACTGGCTTGTGGCCTGCACATTCTCAAGGGTTTGCGGGACACCATCGAGCGAAATCGAGCGGCCAGTCATTTGGACGTTGACCATGGTCATACGATCATGGTAATATGAATATAAGAAAGGATAGGGAAATATGAGAACACCAAAAGACCAGCAAGTTTCAACACTCCACACCGAGCGAATCACCAAGGCAATCAAAGCCGAGCCAGTCACTGAGGAGGAGATTGATATCTTCGCTCAGTATGCTCCGCACCAAGTCGAGAGCCACTGGGATGCTATCGCCAATCACATCTACACCATGGGTTTAGGGGAATAGTTCCCCCCCCCTGGTTCGTGTTTTCCTCTACCTGGACACGGACCCGGCTGCAAGGTAGGGAGAAGGATAGGGAATCCATGTTTGACGAAAGCCTAGACAAAGAAATCGCAACCAAGGAAGTCTACTCCGTGGGTGGGGTCAGATTGACGGTCGGGATTTACCAGTACAACGGAAGCACACCCAAGGTCCAGATCAAAAGAGAACGCAACACCAAGAACGGTTCTTGGAAGTTTGCCAAGCTGGGCAGACTGACAGCCGACGAGGTGAGACAGGTCACCACTGGCTTACAGTGGGCAGCCGAAACGCTGGACACAATGGACGGAGAAGGGAGCCAAGTATGAAAAACCAGTACGCAGTTACACCGGCACAAATGAGGGAGAAGTTAGCTCCCATGTATCGGGATGCAATGGCAGTTCAGGACGCGTGTAATCTTTCGGGAGTCGTTTCCTCGTTTGCTCGTCACATGCACACGCTATGCGAAATGGGATTCGATACGGACCAGAGGAACCGGCATCCGGTTAGCATTCTCTTCTCCAGCAAGATCGCCAGTCTGACAGGGAGCGAGTCACTGACTGCATTCTCCGAAGCGTACGAACGTGCAACGGAAGTAAATGAAGGGAGCCAAGTATGAAAGCACCAGCAATCCAGTTTGCCAAGATCCCCAACAATATCATCGGTCATTTGTTCCTTTGGGTTTTACGTCGATGGTTAAACAGTGACCGCTACTCACTCGTGACCAGAGGAAGAAAACCCAGACGTGTTATCCGCTACTCCTATGACGTGCCAAAGGCGAACGCGCAACAGTTGGGAATCTACATCGTTGACCGATGGGAGAACAAGATGAGGATGGAAGGGAGCCGAGTATGATCCAAGCGAATTTTGTGAACGATCAACACATCACACCAGACGACAGGGACCACGATATTCTGACCGCTCGTGTCTACCAGTGGGACAAAAGAGAAGGCGCAAGGGTAGGGGATTATATCGAGTTTGCCGATGGTGTCACACACCGATTCTCACACGATTGGGGTAAGGAGGAGGGGATGGGAATCCAGACCAGTCCCATCGGAGGTAGCTTCTACTTCGGTGACGGTTACCTGAGTTATTCGGGTGGACTGGAGCCTTGCATCCAACACGATCAACTGGAAGACACCGGAGAGCAGCGGTTAGGATCGGTCTGGTTCTTCCATCGTGATTACCACACGGCCCACAATGGAATCAATGCGGTGATCCCTTGCAGAGTGTTCAAGACTTCGGCCAATAGCGACCACTGGAAGGGAGGAGAATGATGCACGTTATCCACCTACCAGCTAGTACCAAAACGGTGAGTGTCGGTCACTACGTCCAAGCCTGGAAGGATTGCAAGGCTGCACCAGTTGGCACGGCCTACAGTCACGGCCTATGTGGATGGTCACCGACAACACGCGAGAGAATACTGCGCGAGTTTGAGGAAGGGATGCACGATAGGATCAACAGGAAGATCGAAGGCTATGGAGTCGGCAGGAAATGGGACAGCGATTACCAGAGGGACATGGGACACGCTGCCAGGGCTGTGAATACTGCGCGTCTGATTGTTCGGTATGTCCCCATGGATCTTCGCAAACGGTTAGCACATCGGCTCTATAAGGAGGAAGAATAACCATAGCGTGGCAACACCGCTTCGTGACTCCGTCGCGGGGGGGTGTGGCTGCACTAAAGCAGTCAGGAAGGGGATAGGATGAGACAATTAAGCAAACGCGAACAACGTCAACGTCAGGCTTGGATGAGTCGGTTCGATACTCTGATGACCGAGCGAAAACCAGAGACAGCGGGAAGGCAGGATTGGGACACCGCTCTGTTTTACTACCTCCAAGGTGTGACACCGCTAGAGGCAGTCGAGTTTATATGCCAACCAAAACCGGAAGGGATCGAATAATGACACCGATAGTCGAAGTGAAGCTATGGAAGTATGACGCGATCATGGTCAACACGTCAGGCGGGAAGGATAGCCAGACCGCGTTGAGGGCTGTTGTCCAGTTGGCAAAGCGTCAAGGCTATCCCTTGTCACGCATCGAGGCAGCACACGCGGATCTTGATAAGGTCGAGTGGGAAGGCTGTCCAGAATTAGCCCGAGAACAAGCAGAGCATTATGGCGTGAGGTTTAGCGTGGTCAGGCGAAGAACCAAAGACGGTGATGAGAGTACGAATCTTCTGGACTACGTCAGACAGCGAGGAATGTGGCCTAGCAACACGGCACGATACTGCACCAGTGACTTTAAGAGAACGCCATGCAGCCGAGTGTTGACCGCGCTGGACAGGAAAGTACGCAGGGACAGGAGACACCACACCAAGATCCTGAACGTCTTTGGGTTCAGAGCGGAGGAATCACCAGCACGGAAGAAGAAGCCAGTCTTTGAGAGGAACAAGACCGCGAGTACCAAGAGCCGCACGGTTTACAACTGGCTACCGATTCACAACTGGACGGAGGTCGAAGTCTGGGCAGATATCAAGGCTTCGGGAGTACGACACCATCGAGCGTATGACATTGGAATGCCGAGGCTGTCTTGTTGCTTTTGCATCTTCGCGCCAAAGGCTGCCTTGGTGATCGCGGGGAAGGATAAGCCAGAGCTACTCCAAGAGTACGTCGATGTGGAAAGGGAGATCGGTCACACGTTCAGGGTTAACCTGTCACTGGCCGAAGTTCAAAGAGCAGTACAGGAAGATGAGCAGCCAGACTTAGTCGCGCTAGACGGAGCCTGGAACATGTAGGGAGGAGGATAACAATGTATCCGTGACGCAATAACGCTCCGTGACTTGTCGCGGGGCGTGGTGGCTGCACGGAGTAGCCAAATGGCGGTAGACCGCCGGAAAGGATAGGGAAACCATGGGAACATCAACACAGCTTCCCACACTGGACCAAGCGAGGATGGACACCGGCCAACTGGCCGAGGCTGTCTTGTTTCGTCCGGGTCAAGGCCAGGGAGTACCGTTTTATCGCGGTTACTGGTGTCACGAGTGTGGCTCCAACTTCAGGCCAGCAATCAAGGCGCAGCGAGTCTGCGTGTGTTGTGCAAGGACCGAAGTCTAGCATGGCAGAACCGCTCCCCGCGACTTCGTCGCGGGGGGTGTGTCGGCTGTACTATCAGTCGGGAAAGAAAGGATAGGGAAATGATTCACTACCAAAGAAAGTACCAAGTAAAGAAGTACCTCACCGTTGACGAGTTGACGGAGGCTCTGATTGAACGCACATGGACGGTGTCCAGTGGCTTCGAGTTGGAGGGTCTACTGTTTTTCAATGACGCGTTCAGTGAAGACGGAGCGCAGGAGTACGCAGTCTACCGCGACGGCCAGCAGATCGAGAGCATTACATTCAGTTGGTGCAACTACGACAGAGCCAAGGAGATCATCTTGGAACTGGTCGAAGGTACGCTCGATACTGCTGATATGTTTACCGGCAGGATTCAACCACAGTTCACCATAGTGGGGAGCCTGTAATGACGAAGGGGAAAGCCTACTCAATCAAGGAAGTGTTTCTCACCGTCAGGGATAAGCCAGTGGTTCCCGTCGTCTTGGGGAAGTTCAAGGCAAAGGTGGTCAATAGTCAGGAAGTCTTTAGAGCATTTGTCTCCCTGAATGAGCGGGACGTTGAGCAGTTCATAGCTCTCCACCTGGATACGGGTAACTCTGTACGCTCGATTCATGTGGTGTCCAGTGGCATTGTCAATGCTGCCTTGGTTCATTGTCGGGAAGTATTCCGCGCGGCAATCGTCAACGGAGCCACTAAGATCATCGTGCTACACAATCACCCGAGCGGATCCCCATCACCGAGCGAAGAAGACGTGAGCATCACGGAGAAGCTCGTAAAGGCGGGAAAGATCATCGGTATCCCTGTGCTGGATCACATCATAGTGGGTGGTTCAACCTACTACAGTTTTGCTGACAAAGGGAGGATGGGATAGTGGCATACAACAAGAAGAAAGCCTACAAGCTGAGTGACGCGGAGAAACAGATGGCAAGCGGGTATGTTGGATGCCCTATCAAGCGAACGCGGATTCAGGTCGCGTTATGCGGAAAGATGCAAGCCGAGTGCCGAAAGAAGTGTGAGCAGATGAACATGGGGAATGGTTGCCAACACCTTGATTACACCGAGGCAACGGACGCATGGACCGAGTATCAACGAGCGAAACAGGGCTAAAAGTGTGTGTATGGTCATACGATCATGGTACACTAACAGAAAAGGAGGATAGGGAATATGCCGAAGGCTACGTTTGAGATCCAAAAGCAACCCAAACCCACAAAGGAAATGCCCTGGACGTTTTCGATTCTGGAGGAGAACGACGAGGGTGACCCCAACCCTGACACATGGGTGGTCGCCAAAGATGAGGGTGAGTACATTCACGGTATCTGCACCGAGAGGGGCTTGGAACATGCCCACGATTGGGCCATGTGGAACTACGGTTACACCGGCTTCCGAGCGCACCTTCCGGGGGAGCCTTGGGAGCCAGTATTTTGAAAGGAGGTAAGCAATAGCGAAAAGGCCAGGGGTAACCTTGGTCTTTGCTCCGTGAGTCAACCTAGTCGGAGCCTGACGAGCATGGTTGAGGAAAAAAAGGAGGATAGGAAATGGGTAAAGCAAAGGCCGTAACAGCGGAAGCATTGTTCAATGCTCCCGAGATCCAAACCGCACCGAAGCCGAAGAAGGGCAAAAGCACAAACAGACTGGTGGTTCCCTTCATTGACTTCGACCTTGTCGCTGCACTTGGCATAGTTGAGAAGGCGATCAAGTCTGTATCGGTGCAGATGAAAGACGCGATCAAGGAACTGGCTACGGATGAGTTCGTAACGCAGATCCTTGCGACAGGGACCAAGCCTGACAGCTTCACCGCGAGGGGTGACCATGCTACGGGTCTGGTAAGTCTGCGTAAACGTGGAAGCAACACCAGACTGGACGAGGAAACCGCGCTCAAGCTGATCGAGAAGGGCATCCATGTTGACGAGATCGAAGCAGTACCGGAGCGTTTGGTTATCAACCCTGAAATTCTGAAGGACCAGAAGATCATCGGAGCGGTAGCCGAAGCAATCCAGAACCACCCGAAGCTGAAAGGCGTGACGGTGGTAATGAAGCAGACCGCCGAGAAGCACTACGCGGTGAGTGAGCAGACGCTCCCACAGTTGGCACACGCAGCAGAGAAGGAAGACGAGTTGCGTGAAGTGTTGGGCAAGCTGGCCGTGATAAGTGTTGGCCGGTTCGTGCTGGAAGACTGCAAGGACAGCGGAGAGCAGAAAAAGAAGGCTCTCAAGATTCTGTTTGACGCGGAGATCCTGTAAGGCATGAGCTTCAGCGAGTGGCGGTATCTATTCCCCCCCCGGCCAGAGTCGGCGGTGACGTGCGACTTGATACGCATGTATCAACGGCGGGGGTGGGTTGGTCAGTTCAAGAAGAACGGGACCTGTGCTGTTATTGGCATCGGTCCCGAGCAGACCTTCCAGTGGTTCAACAGACACCAAGACACGCTGAAGTGGGAGCCTCCACCAGACACGGTCCAGTTGCTTTGGGAAATGTTCGGAAGCAAGGCATGGACCGTGTTGATAGGGGAGTTAATCCATTCCAAGGTGAAGGACATTAGGAACCGGCTGTACCTCTTTGATTACGTTGTGTTGGAGGGTCACTACGCCCTTGGTTCGACGTTTACGGAGCGTCAGAGCGTGTTGTATGAGCGGGTTGAGCCGTTTATTGCAGCCGAATCGAAGTCACACTACTTGGCTTCGCGGAATGTCTGGTTAGCCAGGACGATCAAGAAGGAACTTACGAGCGTGTTTCATGCGATCACCAGTCCAGAGGACGAAGGGCTAGTGTTGAAAGATCCATGGGGCAAGCTGCGCGATTGCGAGCGGGAGAATACCAACGGCCATTGGCAAGTGAAGGTAAGACACCCGAGAACCAACTTTGCATTTTAGGAGGATAGGGAATGATTTTAGAACCAGATGAAAAGAGTGTGCTAGAGGACTTGCGACACGACACAGCGTTGCAGGATATGGCACGTTTCGCGGGTGAGGAAGGAAGCGAGTACGTTGACCATTGGGTGAGCTACTACGCTTGCCAGTACACCGACGCAATCGGCATCAAAGATGCCAGGGTGTACGAGATCCTGAACGCGATCTTGGCCGACGATTACTTTGAGTTTGAGGGAGAGGACCCAGAGCCAGCAGCCTGGGATAATCCCAACAACACCTTTGAGGAGAACAAGCGCGAGTATCTGTTGAGCTACGGACCTGACACCTACTTTGAAGCAGGATTGGAGGACTGATGAAGGTTCACGTTGTAATGATTCACCACAAACACGGAATCAACCTATCGGCTCACGACACGGCCAAGGGAGCAGAGGAAGAAGTGGGCCGGTATGTTGCCGACGAATGGAGTGCGGAGATCGAACCCAAGGAGCCGTACCCCGAAGACAATCAAGTGGAAGCCTACTTTGAGAAAGTGGAGTCGGAGTATTACGAGATCGAGGAATTAACCATCCAAGCGGAGGGGCAATGAAACACAGACTTGAGTTTTACGAGTGCGAACACAGCGGTGACGAGCAAGGGTATGTCGATAACCTCAACGATCATCCTATGATCCAGACCGTCACGGTAGTCCAACGGCCTTACAACATGGAGTACGGCGAGGAAGTCGTGATTATCGAGGTCGAATCAGACCTGACTCACAATGAAATCCACGACATAGGGTGGGGGGTTGAAGACGAACCGCCGTACGCGCACCAGTCACCAGGGATAGTCCGAGAAGATATGGCCGACAAACTAGGAAAGGAGAAAGAGTAATGCCTTACATTTATGAATGGGTAGAGCCTGACTTGTTCTTGGAACACAAGGGAGTGGAGGTCTACCACAGCTACAGAAACGACGACTACGGTAACGGACCTTGGGAGTATTGGTTTCAGGTCCAGTTGACTGACGACACCGAGGGAACCACAGAAGACGATATGCGCGAGTTTGACGTGCGGGACCTGGATGCCTGGAAGGTTATTTCCCGGCGTTGCCGTGTCGAGCCAAAGGAAGCTATTCGGAAAGCCTTAGACAAAGGCGGGAGACAGGAGCTTCTGAAACCCGTACCAAACCGTTGCCGATTTTGCAGGGAAATCCCTGAAGATTGCGAGTGTGCAGCAGGAAGGATGGCGAAATGAAAGAACACTTTGAGTGCGACAACTGCGCCAAGCAGTTCACCGAGGACCAGTGCAACGAGGCCAAGGATATTCTCATGCGTATGGAGCGCGGGAGTATCTTCACGGACCTGGAGTGTCCAGAGTGCGGAGCCTTGTGCTATTCGGTTGGAGAGAAGGCCGAGCCAGACGAGCCAATGACAGCGAAGCGGTGGGATTCAATGACACCAGTAGAGCGCGAGGACTTCGTTGACGAATCAGGACTGGACGAAAGGTTCACGCGCTACTACCTGTCAGGGGAGCGCGTCGAAGTCACCGAAGAAGACGGAAACAAGAAGCGATTCTATGTGGGGAAGTCTACGGGTTGGAAGCCGATCTACCTGGAGATACTCCGCAGGGATTCAAGCGGAGGCGCGGGGATCCTCTCCAGTTGGGTTACCAGTATCAGGGGGGTTGGGGTCTACGACGACAGGAGGCGAAGACTATGATGAGGCAATCGCTAATCACCCAAGGCAAAATCTCCAAGCTGCAAACGGCCTTGTCCAGAAAGATGGAAGGCAACGGAGAGGACATTGATACGGAGATCCTTGAGGCCATGAGGGAGCTACACCGATACATTCAGTTGGTGGAACACAAGCTGGATGAAGTAGAGGTCCAAGCGAACCGGCGACGATTTTATTAACCAGAAAGGAGGACGAATGAAAGACCTGTATTTGATCTACGTCAGGCAGTCTGACGACAACCGAAGGGGTTTTGCTGGTGAGGTTCGGGCCAACTCCAAGCAAGAAGCGTTCCTGAAGGCCAGGGATGATCTTGGGGTGACCGCTCCAACGAAGCAAGTGGACGTTGTGCGGGGAGTCCCGCAGGTCGAACACCAGCTTGACGACAATTTTGCCAGGACGAAAGAAGAACTGGTTGTGCGGGGACTTCTTGAGACAGAGCTATACCAATGGGACGACGACAGCCTTGATACGTTGGTTCACGAGTTGGCATTGACGCAGATATCAGAAATCAACACCAGAGGGAAGGTAGCGCAGGTTGAGTACGTCATAAGAAGACTGCGCGGGACACGGACAGAGGTCGAGATTCTCAAGATGAGAAGGGAGGCATCGTGAGCGAATTGCAAGTTTTCGTGTGGGCTGCGCTCATACAGTTCGTTGTCCTCGTTGAAGTGGCGGTGATTGTCAGTGTGGCGAGATTCGCCTGGATAGGAGGGTTCAATGACTTTTGAAGGAATGTTTGAACAGGCCAAAGAGCGGTTACTGCCTCATCTTGGTCACAACATCGAGATAGGAAATTACGGGACCGAGAAGTTCCCAATAAACATCGCCATCGAGTGTATGGATTGCAATGAGGTTTTGATCGACTTCACCGATGAGCCAAAGAAAGGCGACGAGGCTGCCCAAGATCCGCAGCGGCCAACGGAGTCTGAGGTACGACTGCTTGCCTATGCGTACACAGACAGTTCTTTGGTCGCAGAAGACTCTGAGGATCGTGAACAAGCGATTGAAGATGAGGTCCAAGGGCCGGGGGGTGGACTGGAACAGGTGCAATCGGCCTATATCGCGGTGTTTCGGAACTACATCACTGGTGGGCCAGGATACATGGGAGCGGTCTACGCGATTGTTTGGGACGGTGCGCCAGAGTTCGTGTCGGTTGCCTATTGGGAGAAGGAGCCGAAGCGACTCAAGATGATTCACTACGGCGACGTGTGAGAACAGGATAGGGGGAAGAAAGGATGGGGAATGAACAACGTAGGTAAATGGGTATCGGTAAACGGTTCGATTGAACTGCCTTATGAAAGCGACTTCGTGTTGGTGAAGGCTGCGTTCATAGGGGAAGACGGTTGCACGGTCAAGAGTCTAGGAGGACGGTACTACTTCGTGAGAAAGGGCCGCTTCGCAGACTTCCCAGGTCCAAAGTTCGTGATTGACGCAACGAAGGATACGTTTCTTAAAAAGGGGGGACTATGAAGCACAACGTCCACTTTTATGTGACGGTCAGGGTTGTGGTTGAGGACGTGGAAGCTGACTCGCAGCGGGAAGCTATTGACGAGGCTGAAAAGATCCTACTGCCCAAGCTCAATCACGGAATGTTGGACAATTATTCTGGTCACCCAACGGAGTACGCCGACGAGGTCATCGGCTATCTGGTGGACGAGCAAGGCGACGAGGAGTATCTCCAGACCAGGGCTTATGACCAGAACAAAAACCCAGGGAAACTATCGCCCACAACCGGGCAACCGATATGACACCGCGCGGGGGCAAGAGAAAGTATTTCTGGACCGAGGAGCAGGACGAGTTCATGCGCCAGCACTACAACGGAAAGGTTGCAGGTCGAGCAGCCTGGATTGCCAAGGAGTTTGACGACTGGTATCCAGTTTGGCAAATCAAGAAACGTGCTGGAGTGTTGGGCCTGACAGTAGCAGCAGACCGGCGCAACTGGACGGAGGTTGAGGAGAAGTTCCTCCGTGATTACCTATGCTCTGCCAGTGCGCAGTACATAGCCAAGAAGCTCAAACGCAGCCTTGCTGCGGTCATGCTCAAGGCCAAGCGGGAGAAGATTCGGCGCGTAGCGATCAGGGAAGGCTACACCTTGCACCTATTGGAGCAATGCTTCGGGATGGATCACAGAGTTATCCAGCGTTGGATGAAGGAGAAGAAGCTCAAAGGGAAACGGCGCGGAGAGAACGGAGATCGAAGCACTTGGCATTTCACCGAGCGGGACGTGCTGGAGTTCGTGATTGCCTATCCGTTGGAGTTTCGGTTGGACAAGGTCAATCAGGCTTGGTTCATGGACTTGCTTACTGGAGGCCGGGAGAACGCGGAGCGGTCAACGGTCTGTGTCATGTGTGAAAGATGGCCGGGGGATGATCCTTATGTGCATCACAGGCCGACAGGCGACAACGAGGCCATGGAGATCTGGATTTACTGTCGAGGGTGCAGCGTTGTACCGAAGAAAATGGCGAAGAAGGAGGAACAGAATGGGTTTAACGATTGAAGAAAAGGTCCCTGAAACCGTCAGTGGTGAGTGTCCGTTCTGCAAATGCGACGACATACAGGGAGACTCGTTTGACGTTGAAGGGAACCACGTCTACCAGAGAATGTTTTGCCTTGGGTGTGAATCATCATGGGACGACGAGTACAGGTTGGTGCGCCAAGCGAACACGGACGGGCGCACGATCACAAAGGAGGACAAATGAAACAGATAACAGTGGATGAGATCAAAGAGGAGATCCGCTTTCAGATCAAAGCATTGGAAGCGAACGTCAACCTGGAATTACCCCAAACCGTATACGCTCGGCTCTTGGAGTGGATTGAACTGAAACGCTAGGAGGTTGATTGGAACTGTTTTTGTTTATCACTGGACTCTCACTGGCTGTGTGTACCGATGGTGGACCAGAGTGGGTGAGGAAACTGGCATTGCATGGATGGGTGGTCGCATGGCTGCTGCACGTCTATTGCTGTGCATGAGAAAGGACCGGAATGCCACTGGATAGCCTGAAGTCGGCCAAGGAACTGGCGAAGAACAAGCCTCACGGTACGAGGATGAAGTATCTAGGCGGGTGTCGTTGTCTGCCTTGCAGGGGAGCCTACTCGCAGTACGAAACGGATCGGCAGCGGGAGATCCGTGAGAGTGGACGAAGTACAGGTTGGGTTTCTGCTTCCAAAGCCAGAGAACACCTGATCGGGCTGTCAAAGAATGGTGTCGGCAGAAGATCCGTGCATCATGCCAGTGGAGTGGCTGACTCGATTTTGCACGAAATCAAAATGGGTAGGCGCAAGCGGATCTTTGCGAAGACGGAACATCGGATTCTACAGGTTGACGAAACAGCCAAGGGTGCAGCGGGGATCGTACCAGCTGGACCGACGTGGGAACTTATCAACGAATTACTCGAAGAAGGCTTTACCAAGTCGTACTTGGCGAAGCGTCTAGGGCGCAAGGTTCCTGCACTTCAGGTACACAAGGAGAGGGTAACGGTAAAGACCGCAGTCGCAATCGAGCGGCTGTACGGCGACATTATGAGGAACGGGAGATCGGAAGGGCCAGAGGCCAGACAGATACGGAAGAATTACCATGACCGACGTTAGACAAAAGAAAGGAGGGCCATTGGATGAACGAAAGAAAATGACCAGGACAGACGTTTTTGAACGAATCGTGCTGCTAGGCCTGTCGGTAGCGGCAGCGGTAGCACTCAACGGTTGCTGAAAGGAGGACAAATGAAACAGCCAATCAAGATCACGGTCGAGAAATCGGTACTGATTGCAGCGAGACAGAAGGCCATGGGGAAGGAGACTGTAATCAGCAACATCATTGAGGGGTTCTTGTCCCTGTGGATTGCGGGGAAGCTCGCGGATCCGGAGGAGTTGATGAGGGAAGTGGAGGAGGCCCAGGTATGAAACGCGCTGCGATTTACGCACGGATCTCAACGGTGCGCCAAGACGAAGGCATGCAGTTGGAGGACTTGCGGGAGATGGCGAAACGGCGCAAGTGGGAGGTCGTCGAGGAGTACGTTGACCGAGGGGTGAGCGGAACCAAGGAGTCCCGAGAGGCTCTGGATCGAATGATGGCAGACGCGAAGCGGGGGAAGTTCGACATTGTCATGGTGTGGAAGTTTGACCGCTTTGCGCGAAGCCTACACCATCTGGTTTCTGCCTTGAGGGAGTTCAGCGAATTGGGGGTCCAGTTCGTTTCACACCAGGAAGCCGTGGATACGTCAACACCGATGGGCCGAGCTATGTTCGGGTTAATAGGCATCATGGCCGAATTTGAGCGCGAGCTTATTAACGAACGGGTATTGGCTGGACTGGACAGAGCCAGAAGGAACGGGACTCAACTTGGTCGCAGGGAGACACAGTTCGACGAGGCTTGGGCTCTTGTGCTGCGCCACGAAGGGAAATCCTGGAGGAAGATCGCTGAACTGGTAGGGGTCTCAAAGTCTGTGCTGCACCGAAGGATGAAAGAGAAAGGAGTGATATGAAACCAAAGAAAGAGGAATGGAGATATCTAGGAAGGCGTCTCGACCCGAAGAATAAAGTCTTCCATGTCTGGCACGACGGCGACGAAGAGCGTCACTTCAACAAGCTCCCGTCAAGCTCGCCCGGATCCTTTTACGAAGTCGAGGTCTCGCGGAAAGGAGATTCGGTAGTCGTTCATGGGAAACCCACCTTCTTGATGATCGCAGAGAAGGACGACCCCATTAGCCTGAAGGCATGCGCGGATGATCGAGCCGTGTCGATAGAGGTCGAGTCGAAACGCGCTGAGAAGGCTGGAGCGTATAAGGAGCTAGAGGAAAACCTGGAGGCTTTGCGATCTCTATATTTTCGACAAACAGGAGGCCGACGTGCTGCGTTTCTGGCTCACGTCATCCAAAGATTAACGAAACGATAGGAGGGACGAAGATGAAAGTATACCAAGGCCGAAGGGGAGAGAACGGAATTTTTGTTGTTGTTAAAAACGTGACGGAGAATCTACACGATAATTTACCCCACGTTGAGTGCCACTCACCGGATGGGTTCGAGTGGGGTTACGGGGGCAGCGGACCAGCGGATCTGGCTCTGGCGATCCTGACCGACTGGTTTGAGGAAGATCCAGTCAAAGTACAGACGTATGCACGAACAGGCGAGGGTGATCCGTCGTCGTCGGTCCACTTCCACCAACAGTTCAAGGAAAAGCTCATCGTGGGGTTGCCAAGGAAAACCTGGACGATCACGGACGAGGAGGTCAAGAAGTGGTTCGGTAAGATCGGTGCGCTGTGCAAGGACTGTAAGCGGGGCATGTACGAGTCGGACGGGTGTCGGGAGTTTGTTATCCCGATGAAAGACGGGACCAATGCACCGCCGGTCAAGCACGGCGAGGAAACCAGAGCGGATTGGGGAAGTGACGGAGGTCGCTGCCACGACTGTGGCGCGAAGGTTGGGCAGTTTCATCACCCAGGCTGTGACGTGGAGGAATGCCCGAAGTGCGGGGGTCAGTTAATTGGCTGCAGCTGCGTGAAATACGCGGACGAGGAGGAAGAGTGATTGATTTTATAGTGGAAATCCACGATCAATATGGTGCTTCGCATATTCTTGGTGTGATCGGTGTCGGGCTTTACGTCACCGCTTTAATACTGAGGCCTTTAGTGGTGCGCTACTGGCCCGACGCTAAAGAAAAGTTTGTTGACCCCTGCCCGTTCGCGGACCCGCGAGGAAGTTCTGCCCAGGTCAGAGCTTGGGAGAAATTAGAAGAGAATGAAAAAACACGCCATTAAGCCTGGATCGAACGGGAAGGAAGGTTGGTGGTATGAGATCATGCCACTGACCTTCGACCGTGCCAGGATCGTCCTGACCGATGGGTACTCTGTTGACGATGGATGGTGATACGACTCACCAGGGTTGGCAGTTGTCGGCCTTGCGACATTTGATCCTAAGACGATGGATGAACCGGAAGGATGGATGCGAAACCTGTCAACGGCTCGACGCCGGCCAGGGGGTGACCCCAAAAAGGAATATATTCGACGATGAGGTTGGCCGTGACGCGGTTAACCGACAGTCCCGCAAGCTCTTACACCCCTCAAAGTAAAGAGTACCCTAACATTCCCATCCGTGACTGAACGGCTCAAAAAACCCTAGCAAGGCTCACTGAGAGTATCACTCCTCCGGAGGATCTACCAGTTCTGCTTCCGGGGTTTCCTCCGGGGGGCCCGCCTGTCGTGGAGGGTTACCCAGAAGGACCGCTGCTTCCTGCATTAACTGGTCTTCCATAATCCGATGATCGGTTTTCATGCGGGAGTACCGATCCAGCCAGCCTTTGAGTTTATTGCTGAACAGCCTCTCCTCGAGTAAGCTCCGATCAAAGCCCTCCTTTTGCTCAAGCATCATGCGGGAGAGCGAGTCAACGTCGTGCTGCTCGTGGAGCTGGTCCGAGCGATCGGACTTTACAAGGGACTGGTCGGGTTTTTCATCGACCATGAGTATCCTCCAGAGAAATTTAGAGAGAAGGCGTTGAAACCACAGCGAGAATCTTACCCGCAGCCGGTGACGAATGGAAGTCAAAAGTTCACCTTTTTTTCGTGATTGTCATTGAAGTAGTTCTCCAACGGCCAAAGACGATAGTGGACGAGGCCGCGGCCGAGTTTGATCCGGATCCGGTCCTTCATGTGCCGATAGCCATCCCATGAGAGCTGTAGCGTCTGACGACAATCGGTTGGTTTTATCCTGTACTTGGCTCTCATTTTGAATAACTTGAGCTCTACGGGAGTGAGGACCCGGGAAGCGACGATATCGAAGTCAACAATGAAGTCTTGGAGAAGTGGGTCATCGGCCAGTAAGCGAGGGTCTGCCTCACCCAAGACTTCATACTGAATGAAGCACTCAGTAAAGATGTGAGAGGCGGCGGCGTTAGTAACTCTAAGAGGTTTCAATCAATAGATTCCAGAAGGTCGGCTAGTTCATCTTCAAGAGGCACAGCCTCTTCGAAGGGTTGATCGGCCTGGTCCTGTACTGATTGGTCCTCGTGTGCTGCCAGCGGCAGCGGAGATAAGTCTGGCGGTTCTTCATCGAAGAGTGGCGCCGACTCGGGGTGAGTGGAATTACTACTGAGTTTAGTGAAGAATTTACTAAATCCATCCTTCCGCTCATTCATGGTTTTATGCAAGAACTGGAAGGCTGGTGCACAACATGTGTGCAGCTGGATAAGTGGTGAAAGGTCCCTGGAGCCAGAAGACATTCTTTTTCAGTGACTTCAGAGGGAAGTGGTGAAAGGTGGTGAAAGGTCCCTGGACACTTTTCACCAGAGTTAAGATCTTTTCTATCAAGAGGATATCCTGTGTAAATGTATTGGGTGCAAGGAAAGGGGGTCATAACTCTTTCTATAAATCTCTAAAAGGGTTTCCGGGTTTCCTATACTAAAGTCTTGGAAGAGGGGGGGGTACCTTTCACCATCCTGTAAGTCCTTTCTTGTCAGGCTCTAATTTGGTGAAAGGTGGTGAAAGGTGGTGAAAGGTGTTTTAGTCAGCTAAAACAAAACAAGGGGGTTTTCGGGGTCAGTCAAATACTTTGCTGATTTACTACGCACCCTATTCACCAAACCGGCTCCCGAAATGGTGCAAGGGTGCATGCTATTTGACCATCTTTTTTATTTGACCCGGAAACTACCCACCTAACCCACACTCTCTCTATCCTCCCGATCTCGTATTTATACACTTATCTCTGCATAAATCTTTGCTGATTTCGCTAACATTCCCGAGGAGATCCAGTACCTAACACTCTCCCTCTGTTGTGTGAAAGATCCCACTAACATTCCCTGTACTGAAGCCCCTATCTAACACTCCCAGGGAACACCGTTCTAACATTCCCCATCCCTCCATCCCTCATCAATCTGGCTCATAATAGGGACGCTGCTAACACTCCCCTGGTACCGACTCTTTCCCACCGTCGCAGCAGGACTCGAAGTAGCCGCATTTGCGACAGAGCTGCTTGTCACGGACGTGTACGGTCTTCGCTCCGCAGAGCGGGCAGCAGTAGTACGCTTTAAGGCTCATTCCCTCGGGCCAGGCCAGAGGCTCCGGTCCCAGGACCCAATCGTTGTCGAGCGGTCTATCTCCGTCAGTCACTCTCTCTCTCTCCCCTTTGCAGGTGTTCGTAGATATACATTCTGAGTCGGAGCCGTGATTCGTCCTTGGCGTGACCCAGGACACTACTCTCGTTCTCCTCATCCCCGACGTAACAACGAGCCTGAATGTAGAGCTTCCTATCTTCGTGGAAGCCCACCCAGGACCCTTCCTTCAGCGGCCAGGACGAACATAGTTTCCAACCCGTCCACTCGACCTTCCAACCTTCCTCCAGGTGAGCTGTTGCCTTCAATGCTCGTTCACTCATGACGTTGTGCAGCTAACATTCCCTTCAATACGTTGGGGGCCATGAATCACCGTGGCCATCATCCCAAGGCTGAGGGTCCTTCATGTTCGATTGCGTGGGTGCCCTCTTGTGACTGTGCCGTTTCTCCCAATCCTTCTTCATATCCTTGAGGAAGTCCCACCACCAGATGTTCAGCTGGTGATGCTGCGCACCATACAGCAAGCTGAGTAGGAGAAGCCAGAGGACCAGTAGCCCGATGGCGATCCACTGGAGGGTTTCGTTGTCCATCTACCCCAACACTCCCTCTTTGGTGTCGATAATGACGGGCGAGTGCCACAGTGGATGCTCTTTGACGATTCTCATGGGGGTCCCCCCGCTGCGCAGCGAAGACCATCCGACGACAAAATCCTTACCTTCACCGTCGATGGCTCTGATCATGTAGCGCATTTCGTCCCGGTAGAGCAGTTTTTTGAACCATTGAGTCCACTTGTTATCCATCCCTCTGCGGTCCTTTTCCTTCCCCACACTGACGCTTTGCTAACACTCCCTCGTCCGGATCGACGCCCATTGCCCTCATCTCTGCGCGGATGGGCCGTAGATCAATCGTTCTTCGCCATTTTCGGCACTTGCAGCAGAACTCCTCGTAGCCTTCCCTGGATGCGTGGACCTGGGTGATCTGGTGATTGCTGTTCTGTGGGCAGACTCCTAAGCTCATCATCTAACTAACACTCCCTGACCGGCCTCGTCTTGGCGATAATCTCGTAGGTCACCTGGTCGATATCTGAAAGGTCCTCGCGGTAGGACCAGGCATCGGACTGGACGCTTACCCCTATTCCGGATTTCTCTCTGTTCCTGAGTACGACATTCCAGACGGGATCGGGTGTGTCGACATCTAACATTCCCACGAGCTTCTCGGTAGTCAATCCCGCGTCCTCTGCTGCTGCTCTGGCAAGAGCCTTTTTCACTAGCCTTCGCTCGTTTCTTTCAGCTTCGTCCCACTCACACTTGTTGCATGGCCACACGGCCTCGTCCGCGATCTTCTCCAGGATCAGTTGAGGAGCCGCTGGCTTCCTTCTGCGCTTGTATTCAGTGATGTGGTCGTCACACTCAGCGAAGGGTTGGCCGTGCTCATTCTTGTCGAGGTTGAAGAAGCGGTAGAGCCTGACGTTCTTACTCATCTAAATTCCTTGAGCACAAGATCGACCACTTCCCCGACCGACACTTCTCTCCCTAGGGCCTTGGATAGCTCCTTCCGACTCGCGTCGGTAAAATAAGCCTTCAAGTCCTCCTCCGGAATTTCACCGTTCTTGAGCTTCACACGAAAACACCCGGTACAGATTTTGTTAGTCATCACTGAGGTTTCCGGTCGAAGGTAGATGGTGCAGCCGCACTCATCACACTTCTCTACAACGTCATCGTCGTGATAACCCACATCGGAGCAGATAGCAAAGCTCTCCTCCTCACCATCGTTGACAATTTTAGGAACAGACTTAATTTCCACCATCACTCGTACTTGACCACCCAACAGCCTTTCTTGCCACAGTCGCATTTGAGGTCCTCACGCGGGAAGGTCGTGAAGTTGTAGGTGTACTCCTTCCCGCAGCAGCCCGTCAGGATCTTCATGGTGAACAGCTTGGCAATCAGTTCGTCCTTCTCTGGAGTTGGACCGGCTCCCCCCTGGACCCCGGAAAACAGGACTCCAACCAGCTTGTCCGATGTGACTCCTTTAATGTCGATCTTGACTTTGTTTCCGTTGGTTCTCATGCCGCCATTCCCTTCAGGAGTTTGAGGACCCGCTTCTTGACTCCCATCCATCCGAAATACTTCCCATCTCCCAGGTTGAGGGCCATCATGAAGCAATCCCAACAGAGGTCGATGTTGTCCCAATGCCTCTTGCCGATGGTGTAGACCTCTTTGCTGTCCTCGATGATCACTCCGCAGCTCTCACACTTGTAGACGATCATTTCGGCCTTCGCTCCTTGGCGTGGCGGATCACCTGATTGATTGTCTCGGTGTAGATCTGAGTCTCACAGACCTTCTGTGCCTCATCTGGAGTGACAAAGGCCAGGTCTTGGATCTCCTCCGGAGGGTCAACCCCCCAATGGTCTTTATAGGTGTTCCCGCAGGACAGTTTCTCGTCAGGCCAGCTGTCCCCGCCTGTATCCAGGCCGCGAATGTGAACGTGGATGGTCTGGCAGCGGAGACAGCGTTTGACGGTCTCCGCGACCTTCTCGAAGATGATGCCAATACGAGTGTAGAGGTGACCAATGGAGATCTTCTCGGTACAGGCATCACAGATATGCTCGACGCGGGCCCGTACCGTTTTCTCGTCATAGACCTCATAGTAATCTTCGACGTAATAGCTCACATCACCGCCTTGTCGTAGACCTCTTTGATCTGCTTCGCCAGTGACCGGATCTCTTGCTGGACGTAGTCGAGGTCCTTGTAGGTGGTTTCAAAGCCTCCACCAAAATCAACCGCGTCGGAAAGGTGTCGGGCCACAGCCCCGGGACTAGGTGCTGGAATTACGCCGAGGGGATCCCCGTCGAACTTGGGACAGTGGTCCCAGGAGTGGGCGCAATCGAAGCCGATCCACCAGACGTGATCTGATCGGCCGGCAGCGGGAACGTGGCACACTCCATGCTCCTTCTTGTCCTCCTGACACAAGCTGGCGAAGGTGACCCCTCCGTGCACGTCCATATCCCCAGGCCCAGGATACGCAGAATAGTCCTTTTCAAAGAAGGGGTGACCCTCCATCACTCCGACATAACCGCACCACGCGCCACTAGGACCGCGAACCATGAGGCAATCGAGGTCTGTTCCCTCGTCAATCCATTGCATCTTGTCCGGTTCGCTCTGCCAGGGGCCTTCTCCCCAACCGGCCTTGTCGTGGAATCGGTACTCTTTAAGGTTCTTCAGTTCAGTCATCACGCTCCTTCAGCTCTTTCTCCTCCTTCTCGATCCGCTTCCTGGTTTCCAGGCTGGCCTTGTGCTCTCTCTCTGCTCTGTGGACACCCCGGCCGCAGGGACCGCAAATCGCGTCGATCTCCATATCCTCTTTGATCGCAGCTTCTTCGCAGTTGCACTCGCTACACTCACATTTCCAAATCGGGCCTGGGTTGGTCATTCATCCTCCTAAGGTGGCTCCACACTAACATTCCCTCTGGCGGCGATCACGAGCTAACATTCCCGCAAAGAGCTCCCCACTAACACTCCCCCTCCTTCCAGTTGATCCCCTTCATTTCCTCAAGCTGGCGGATCTTGGTGTCGTCACGCTTGATCCGCTCGAGAAGGCTCTGGATCTCCTGCAACATGGCCCCCTGAGAGGCTGAGGGCTTCAACTTCCATCCCCGCTCGACCTTCAATTCCATCTTGGCTACTTCCATGTTGTCCGCTGGCTTCGGTAACTTCGGCCGTTTCATAGTGTCTCCCGATGATGTAACCGACGACTCCCGCAGCGGCCATCATGCACAGCTGCGCAATCACGAAAAAAACCAAAGCCATGAACCCCGGGGCCTCCATAAACAGTTCGATGGTAGCCATAAAGTAGTGTGATCTACCCTTGCTTACCTCCTCAGATTACTTACAAACTAACATTCCCTTACGGTGCTGGACCCACTTCGGTCTCCAAAGCCACTTCTTCTTCCTCAATTATTTCGGTTTCAATCTCCCGAGAAAAGGTTTCCAGTTGAGGCAGCACGACTGAATTAAGGAAGCCCCAAATCTGTTCGGAGTGCATGAGATCGCCGTGGGCCTTCATGTTGATCTCCAGTCGGCCGAGGAAAGCGGTATCCTCTCCTTGGCGCAGCACGGTCCCATCGTCGTACCTCGCATCAATAACCCCCCTGTCCATGACGATCACGATTTTTTTCATAGTTCCTTCCTCGATTTTGGGCCTCTTGGAGAACCTTCTGCTAACACTCCCAACCGGGCATGATGCCCTAACACTCCCCGTAGCTTCAATCTAACATTCCCCGATTCAAAATCAGTTCTAACCTTCCCCTTCGGTCCTCTGCTCCCAGAGTTCCATGATGGTCACCTTGCCGTTGCACTGTTCCTTCAGTCCCTCAATAAATGTGGCGTAGCCAGCGTGACCATCAGCTTCGTACTTCTCTATACCCTCGTTCCACTCCTGGAGGGTCATCTGATAACCCACGGACCCACACTCCGGACAGCAGGGGATACCGTGACTGATTTCCTCACCCTCAACTGGTTCTGTGGCCGACAGTTTCTCCCACTCGTCGGTCCAGTAGGTGCAGAATCCATACCAAATCTCTTGTTCGTCATTCATACTTCTTCTCCTCGTTGTCTGAGTTGTTGCCTCAGCTCTTGTTCGATCGAACAGGCTTCGTCGATCAGTTTGTTTAGATGGGCCATCCCTTTTTCCATGTGTTCAGCGAGGATGGCAGCGTCCAGGGTTTCAAGGTGACCATATTGAAAGCCCTCCTGCATCCCCTCAGAGTAGCCCTTGATCTGGGACAGTTTCGACATGAGTTGGAGCAATGATTGGGGTACGCTCATATCAATCCAAACCCCTTGAGAAAGAGTCCCAGGATGATTGTCCCCAAGACAGACAGTAGGATGAGATGGAACCAAATCCCCGTCCAAGTCATAGCTTCTCCCTCTCCTTCTCCTCGATCTCAAGGATATCGAAAAAGGCCTTCTCCCATTCCGTGAAGCGTAAGGCCCGATCATCCAGGTAGACGTGCGCTGGTGGTTTCCCTCCGCTGTAGAAGCGGTCATAAGGGATATCGTGCTCCTTGAGCCACTTCGTAGCTTCTGCCTTCAGCTCCTTGTCGTTGCCGCGAGTGGTGAAGATAATGATCCTGTGGCCTAGCTCCTTCAGCTTCTTCATGGCATCTTGGCATCCAGGCATGGGTGGGTCGTATATCGTCCCATCGTGCCAACCCTTCGAGTACCTGTGAATCACTCCATCGAAATCAACCGCGATCTTCAGCTTCATGGACTATCCTCCTCCTATATGTTTCACATGAAACACTCCACCACCTGGGGCTAACCATTCCCGTACAAACGTCTGTACTCCCTGTGGCGTGCGTTCTAACATTCCCCCGGTCATGCAACCTTCCGCAGCAGCTTCACGCCCTGGACCGCCAGTGTTCCTGCAGGAGCCGTGATCCAGAATCCTCCGTCTTCCCACAGAGCAGCTCGTCGCAAGATCCCGGCACGGAGTTCCGCTGGATCGTCGGGCCATGTGAAGACCTCGATCTGCTTCGACACTTGGCCCAGGTACTTGACCTCCTTGGCCGGCCCTTTGATCTCGCACTCCCAAATCTCCCGGCCTCCATGACTCCAGCCCTTCGCGTTGTGGAGATCGTTGAAGACGAGCAGCCCGATAGTCCCATTAATGGGATAGGCCCACTTCTTTTTGGGATATTTGACCTTGGCTCCCTTCGGAGGACAACAGGACTCCAGGCTTAACCCGCTCTTTTGGACAACCTTGTAGTAGACATCACCCATTCCGGTCCTCCTTTTCTGCGAAGTCCTCCGGGTCAATACCCTGGTCAGCCAAGCTCGGATGGTCTTCATTTTCCTTCTCCCTCACATCGACTTCCCGGAGGTCCTCCAGGTTGACACCCAGGCCCGTCAGTTTCTCTTTCATTACCCTGATAAATTCGTCCTCATTGGCAGCGGATCCCGCAGCGAAACTTCCCTCGAAAGGAGTCATGCAACCCGCAGGGAAGCCATTGAACTCGACAAAGAGGCAATACGGGGGAATCCCATCGACTGTCTCAGGGTGTCCGTTGATCTTGATGAACCACTGGTCGTCAACCTTGTGGGTCCAGACCTTGTTCCGGATGGGAGCCTCACCCAAGGCATCGGCCAATTTAGCGACCAAATAATAGAGTGTGCACAACTGACCTGATTCCTTCTGCTTCATCATTCCTCTTTCCAATAATCAGAATGTTCTCGCTTCAACTCCTTCAGCTCCTTGATCGTCTTGTCGACGGTCCCGGCCTCCATGTACTCATCACACATCATGACCCCCTGCCAGCAGCAAGCTCTCAGACAAGCATCGCAGACGGTTACTTTGCGGTCAGGATTCATCGTCCCTCACCCAGAGCCTAGCGATCTCACAGAGGGCCACGAACACAGCATCCTTGTCCCGCTCCAACGTGCCGAGGTCGTCGTAAGGCACTAGATCAGGATGGATGCGCTTCTCAGCATCGTACTTCTCTCCATAAACCCACCCTCGGTCCAGGTAGGCTTGCATCCACCCTCCATGCAGCTCCTCCGGGGAAGAAGAACGGTTCGGCCCACACTGACGCTCGATCACCTTTAGAAATTGCTCCTTGAAATCCTCTTCCCGCTTATCCCAAGGCGCAGGAACGATTGGTGCCCGAGCAGCGTCAGCTGCCAACCGCGCACCTTCGTAAACAAACACAGCCCGTCGAGTGTTCAAGTCCATTCAGTCCTCCTCCAGCATTTCGGTTACTTCAGTTGATTCTCCAGCCATCCTGCGAGTTTCAATCCAGCTGGCCCGGAGCCTCCGGAAGCCCCGCAGCAGGGTATCGACAGGACTCTCGCCAGTCTCCCCCCGGCCTATGTCGTGCTTAACGAACTTGATGACCTTCTCCAGCTCCCGGTTCGCCAGCACCAAGCGGTACTCCGCGCACTCCGCAAGCGTGTGAGTCCACCCGCAGCGGCTACACTTGAAATTGCCGATCGCATCGAAGCTGATGATCTCCTCCTCTGTGTGCATGAGGTTTAGATTAGGCGGGATAAGAGCTCCTCTGCTTGTTTCCGGTTCATCGTCTGTAGTTTTGACCATAAATGTCCCCCAAAATGTCCAAGTTAAGTTTAAGGATAAGTTGAGTTAGAGGGAAAATGACCCACACCATGTCCTCTTTTTTTTCCGTTAAAATTCCACGTTCATTTCCACGTTCATTTCCGTTTCATTTACTTCCCACTTGGCAAGCAGATCGTCCTTTATCTGCCAAACAACAGCGTCCCTTCCGCTTCGGTTTGCCTTTCGTCGGCCACTATCAACCAACAAACCCATCAACACCAGCTCTCTCCGTCGTGGCCGGTAAGTATTCTGTTGGGTGATGCGCCCAAGACTGTCGAACATTTGCTCATCGGTTGATCCTACGCTGCTGCAATTCTTGAAATACTCGAAAACCTCTCTCTGGATGGTTCCCACGTCCGGAAGGATCTTTTGGGCAGCGGCAATACTTGTGTCCACGTCCTCATGGGGGGGTTCCCCATCGTACAAGTTGTAATCTCCGCTAAATAGATCACCTTGGTCAGTCATGATGCCGGTATTTTACTAACAGTCCTCTTTTCACATCATGGTTATATTGTCGAGATACCAGATCAGTCCACCCGCCACTAGACCCGCCAGAATGATAAAAGAGAGAATAAGAATCGTAACTTTCATTTCCGTTTCATCTCCTTCTCCCCCTCAGCTTTGCCCTTCTCCCAGGCATCCGTGTACTCCCGCTTGCTGAAGATGGTGAAGTGGCAGTTCTTTTCATTGGGTCCGTTCCTTCCTGCGTCCAATCCCATCTGGTAGGCGTAGGTTTTCTTCAGGCTCATTTCAGATGATGCTCCCTCTGGATCTCGTTAAGCTCATCGACCAGCTTGTCCACTTCTGGCGACCAGGGAAGGTGAACTTGCATGACTCCGCTGATCACTTTACCGTCCGGACTGCGAGACAGCTCCTTCCATACGACCTCGATATCGTCCATCGAGTACAACTCCTTGACCTCCAGGGCCGCTTCGATCTTCTCAATCGGTAGAGCTGCCCCTGCCAGAATCACCAGCATACTGAGTGCTTGTCGTCGATCCATTCCATTCATGATTGGTCCCCTCCTAACACTCCCACCTACAAGTTATATCTAACAGTCCACCAACACGTTATATCTAACATTCCTTCTCATAAAAGAGAGTCTCGACGATCTGCCAGATCTCGGACATATCCCCGTTCTTCCACCCTTCTTCGCTGTCGGCGTACCGTTCCGAGATCTCCTGGATCTCCTCCATGGCTGAACGAACCTTGGTCGGCTCTGATAGTACCGTCCTAACACTCCCCAAATAGAACTTACCCGGATTCAGGGCGAACCTGGCCTTGCTCCCCTTGTCGGTGCGCATCCTCGTCCCACCCAGGAGGCCGTAGTTGGTTTTGTCGGCGTAAAACAGGAGAGCCTCGACCATGATGGCGTTCGCTGTCTCCGAATCCTCGTTGACGGTCCCTCCCAGAGCCAGCTTCTCGTTGAGCGCGTCGATCTCGTTGGCGCAGCAAGCGGAGCAGAGGCCGTGACGCTGATAGTGACGGAAGTGGGAGTTTTTGGGTTCGATGAGGGTGGTGGGACAGTTTTTACATGTCGATGAGGGTGCTAACATTCCCTTCTTTTTCTTCTTGCGTTTCATGGATTTGCCACTCTAACAATCCCCTCCGGTGGGGACACCTGGCGCCCGATCCGGATTGATACCAAGGAGAGCCTCGACTTCCTGGAAGTTCTCGATGAATGTGGGTCCGTCGTAGGTATGGCCGTGAATGTGATCCATGACGATAGCTCCCTCTACGGCCTTGCTGATTGCTTGGGCCTTGTCGTAGAGCCGCTTCAAGGCTTCCTCCAACCTCTTGATGCGCTGCTCGTCCCCCAGGAAGGTCTTGTGCATATCCAAGACTCCACTCACGCGACCTTCGGCCTCCAGCAATTAACTGTCAATGCTGCTCCTCCATCGGTCTTGATCACACCGTCTTGGCATCTGATCCAGAGACTATCCATAATGAACGTACTGCCATCAATAGGTGTCTGAAACAACAGGTCGTGCTCCCTCCGGGATTCCGCAAGGGGCCTCACCGAGACTTTGCACCCCACCGTATCCAAACACGCTGCTGAGATGCCCTTGATATAGGTAAACCCTGGCAACTTCGCTTCTCCACCACTCTGAGGAAAGCGGAGAGTAAACATTTGAAAATCCTCGGCCCCAATGGTGTAGAGCTTGCTCTCTGAATCGGTAAAAGCGGAAGTAACGATCTTGTCGTAGTCCGGATCCGGAAGCTCCGGAAGCTCCGGGCCTGGGTGTACGTCTAACAGTCCCCCGGCAGTAGCTGAGACTACAACGCCGGCAGTTACCTTGAAAAACTCTCTACGTTCCATTGGGCCACTCCCTGTAAAGAAAAGTGTCGTGGGTAACCTGTCGCTCGTAGTGGAAGGTGTGTTCGTTGACCTTGACGCTCGCATACGGGTCAGGGTCGGGTGCCATTGCTCCTCGCTCCGGGGCTGCGAAGCGGATGGTGTGCAGCGGGTGTCCACCACCCTCTATCGGTATCACCTTATGAAAACCCTTCAGGTCCGTGAGGATAGCGAACATCAGACCTTCTCCCCTGGATTCAAGATCTGGACGTTGCTCATATAGAAGCCCCTCGGATGCTTCTCGATCAGTTCCTTCAGGAACGACACATCAGCTTTGTTGAAGAGGACAGTAGCCATCTTGCGGCCACTGGAAGCCTTGTCCTTCTGCATCTTGATCTTCGCCATCAGAACAGATAATCCAGTACGTTCAAAACGAGCCAAACGACGAAGACAAAGACGACCACCTGGACGCCTATTCTAATCCTAATGTCCATACCAAATGTCCCTGGCTAGACGCATGGACATAGCTTCACGAGCAGCGACCATTTTAGCGTGGACGAGCTGGCTCATACCGATGCTCCTGGCCTTCATGATGAGGATGCGATCTCCCCAATAATCGCGTAGCCGTCGTCCTGGTATTCCTAACACTCCCTGCTTGGCAGCGACAATGGGCAACAGACTTGTGAGTAGAAACGATCTCCGATCCATAGTCTCAGGCTCCAGCCAGGATGAATGAACCTAACATTCCCGGGAGCGGTCTGGTGGGGCTAGAGTATCAGAGATCTTGAAGAAATTTAAGACAGAAAGGCGGTTAGCTAACAATCCCCTGGAATTTCTGCCACTATACTGGAATTTTCACCAATATATCGGTCGCTCAGCTGGTCTTCTGATAGAACTTGTCAACCTGATCATCGTCAACGGGCGTTTTGGCCGAGGTCACAGGATCAGGTTTGTCCGTTAAAACGGACGATTGTCCTTCGGGCTTCTCGATGGGATCTTCTGTCCCGCTGTAGAAATCCGACGACATAGTGACTCCCGCCTGTCTCGAGGTCATGTAGTTGCTCAATCCCCGGTTGGTCTGAGTGAACGCCTGGGCGTAGCCAGCTGGAGTGTTGACGAAGGTCTGAGTGTTTCCCCTGGGAATGTTGAGGTCCTGTTGGATCTTGGAGAGATCCTGATTCGATCCCAGGTAGACGAATGTCCATCGGCCTGTCTTGGTGAGCCGCTGCACCCGCTCGGAAATGCTCGGGTAGGTCTCTCTCTTGGAGTTGTTCTCCTGACCATCAGAGACCACCAGGACCAGGACCGCAGTTTGCCCGTCCTCGATATCCTCTTGCTTCTCCAGCTTGTCGATGGTCGCGCCGACACAATCCAGCATGGCGGTCATGCCTTCCGGTCGGTAGTTCTCCTCGGTGAGATCGTTGAGGTTGTTCGCGTTCTCGCACCACAGCAGCGGGGGGTTGACATAGCTGGCGAAGGTCATCAAACAGACCTTCGAGTCCATCTGATTACCCGATCCCGCGCGGATCGTGGCTGCGTGTTCGTTGAATCCAGCAATGACCTCTTTCTTGATGGCCTGCATGGATGAACTTGAGTCCAGGACCACGGCAATGTAGGTCTTCTTCTTCTTGTCGATCTTCATTGGGTCCTGTTTGGCGAGGGCTTCGCCGTTTGGTTTGTCTGTCATGTTTCCCTCCTTTTGGGTGATGGGTACCACCCCATCCTGTGTAACACCGCATCAGAGTTGGACATCTCTGACGCTTCTGTGACCGAAATGGTCGGATGGGGTGATCTCTGCATAAGTGTAGTGTGTGTATAAGATCGACAGAAGGGAAATGCCAGCTTTAATACCAAGGACGCGGGGGCAACTCAGCTTCGGCTGTTGTTTTCTTGACCGTTTTGATTCCCTCGATGCAGCCTTTTCGCTCAGCGTAAATTTTGGCTGATTGAGCGAGAAGATGGCCTTTGCTCGATTTCAGAACCCAGGAGAATCCTTCTCGACGACGGTGAACCATGAATTGAGGTTTCTTTGCGCTACTTGGTGACATGGGTCAACCTTTCCGGCTTGTATTTAGCCTTTTTCCATTCTTCCCACGGAACTCTTTTGTCGTAAGCTCCCACTACCCACCTTTGAAAGCCGACCAGCTCCCTGGTTCTCTCGTAGGGCATGGGATAAGGGATGGCTCCGAAATCCCTCAATTTCTGCTGACGGTAGAGCCTGTCTTCCTCAGTCTCGCCGGGCCAGTAGCCGACAAGGATGTAGACCATGATATCTCTAGGCTTTACACCGTGTTTCACCAAGGCATTGAGTCCAGCAAAGAGCCGCTTTTCATCTTTGCGGTTGTCCCAGGCGGTGTAGATTTGCTTCCTGTCCATCCTGGCGTTGCGGTAATCAACGGACGCGATCGCCGCGGCCGTTTCGTCATTCAGCATCCGAGCGTTGATCCCCTGGTTGAAGTTCACCTTGAAGGGACCGGCCTGGATCTCTTCAATACGATGAGGCCAGTCGGGATGCCCGAAGAAGTCATTGTCGAGCAAGATCAACTCCTTGGGCCAAGGTTCCCCCCGGTAGATCGTGTCTATGCTGTTATCCCATCTCACGGCTCCCTCTTTCCGGGGGACCACGCAAAACGGACATTTCAGGCGACAGCCTCGCTGCGTAAATCCCAGAGATTGCCGAAATTGGGGATAGTCCGTGTAGTCAGGCTCGATATCGTAAATGCCTATTGATTCGATCGTCAGGGTTTCATCCCATCCAGTTCCTCCGACCAGTGCGCGGGGATGGACTTGAATTGCTTTCTCGGCGGTTTCTCGTGTTCTCTGGAAGATCAGGGAGATATAGACTTTATCCCAGGTCGGATCCCACAGCTTCGTGCTGTAGCCCCTTCTGAGAAGCACGGTATCGCCTTTCCTTCGATGGTGAGTGGCGATCCGCATTAGGGCGAGATTTGGCAGCTTTCCATCGAGCTGGAGGAGTAGGACGTTCATCAGTTGATGGGCGGTTTCTCCAGGTCATCCTGGCGAACCACGAGAAGACGGGGATCCCAGGGTGGATCTTGCACTTTGACAAGGCAGAAAGTATCCCAATCGGAGTAATCATCAGTGGCTTCGCAGTTGATAATCCGAACCTCGTCTTCTTTGGGCCCAAAAATCATTTTGCCGCCAGTGGGACAGAATGCGACAGCAGCGACCATAGAGCCGATCTCGTCGGGCTTTAATCGGAATTTGGCAAGCTCTGATTCCAGTTCTTCTTGCTCAGCTTTGGTGAACCAGCGCATCTTGAGATACTCAAGCAACATTGAACTCAATCCCCCCCCCTCCTCCAGAAACCCGAATTTTTACATTTCCTGGGCGGTTCTTTTTTGCTTTTGGGTTTCGACTTGTGGTGGGTTGCCCCAACCCCGCATTGCCCACCGGAGCTGATTACCGTGCAGTCAACGTCCTGTCGCATCAACCCTTACCCTCACGGAGAATGGTCCGGGAACGCTTCAACACAGGACCCACTCGAAAAGGCCCTCGCCCCCAACGTCCCGGTGTCACTTCAGGCTGTGAGTCGAATGAATGGAGGCGTGGTCCCATCATATACCTTTGTCCTGTTTCAATCTGAAGGTGTAGACCTTGCGTCGACCACGACCCACTGTCTCTGTGATCTCGAAGAACTCATCCAGATTGCTCCGGAGGTTCCGGAACTTCTGCGAAAAGGACCGCTCCTTACCTGCATAGACGAACTCGTATCCATCCCGCTGCGCGATCTCTGCCAGTGCACGGCACAGCCCTGCCCCTGAGATCTCTTTACCTTCATTCTCCTTGACCCAAACAATCAACACGTCGAAGATGGCTGTTCCTTCAAGAGCGTAGTAGCTCTGCTCCTGCATGAGCTTCGTAAAGATCTGCTGGAGTTGATCTGAAAAGCCAGCTCGCGTGGCAATCTTGAGGCTGAAGTCTGCGAAGTCTGCCATGCGAAAGGCCGTCGAGAAATCATCATCGGCGTGATCCTTCAGGGCATGGATGCAATGCTGGAGCTGGAAGATGAGCTCGACCCAAATCTGATCTCGGTTCTTGAGGACCTCAGCGATCAGCTTATTCTCAGGGAGGAAGTGCTTGTAACGCATGCACTTCATCATCAAAAGCCTGTCGGCCACATCATCACGCTTGAACTTTGGAGTCCTGGCCGTGATCGAACAGAAGCAATCGAGCATGAACTTGACCATCTCATTGGTGGTGTAGAGCTTGCGCCTTGAGATAGCCCCACTGGTTGCCAGGGTAGCAAGCCGGTCCTCGAACCAGGGCTTCCTGGTATCGGCATTGTCCACGCAGACAAAGGCATTGTTGGTGATGATCGCGTCGAAGTCCTCACACTTATCGGGAAGCGGTGTCAGTTGGAACTTGGATCCAAAGAAGGTGCAGCCGAGCTTCTTGTTGGTGATCGACTTACCTGATCCCTTCTCTCCGATCCAGGCCAGCTCCGGGCGAGTCTGGTTGATCTCCCTGAAGAAATTACAGTAGGTCCAGAGCATGAATAGGATGCAGCGATCATTCGGCTCCAGAATATCCTCGGCAAAGTTAATCATTTCAACGATTAGCTTCAGAAACTTGGAGTCTTTGCTGGCATCCCATATATCGGGGTTGGACACCTTCTCGAACTGCTTCTGGAACCACCGGTGATCGGTCAGGAATGGCTCGGCCTCCGAGTCGGTCAAGAATAAGACCCCATCAGTGCCATTGTCGACCAAGTCAACGGCTTCCGTTGTCAGGCGGTACATCTGATTGTTGTAATTGTGGATGTATAGGGTGTAGGAGTCTGGCTTGTAGTGGGAAAAGCGGTGAGCGTGAATCCGTGGACCGTCATGAAAGGCTGCGTTTCGCAAGCCCTCTATGATGTACCTGGAGATATTCTCCGCTGCATTGACCCCGTACTTTGCCAGCAGCAAGACAAACTCATGATCGTTGGGGCTGACCTCCAGCAGCTTCTTCTCCTTCCTCTTGAAGAAGTAGGCCGTGTAATCGTCATGGTAGAGCGTTCCCCGGATCAGAATGTCCTCTAATATCAACTGCTTAACCCGATCATTGATCCGGTGTTCCTTCTTCTTAACGTCCCTGGCCTCCTGGATCTCCGAAGCCAGTCCGGAGAAGTGACGGTAGAACCACTCGCGGTCCTCCAGCATTTCCCTGACAGCGGTCCAGGCCTCCGTGTTGTTCTTGAATTGAAGGATGAACTCATCCACGTCCGAGCAGCCGTTGGGCGTGGTCGCTGCCTCGATAGCCATGAACTCCTGCGCTTTACTGACCAGCATGAACCCTGCGTTGTCCTTCTCGCTGTCGTTGTCGTAAAGCAGGATAGGGTCCGAAGACACTTGGCGAATGGTGCTGTAGTCGGCCTGGTTGACCCCGCCGGCCGAGGCACAGTACAGATAACTCAGGTCCGTACCGGTGTCGTCACCATATCTGACCAGAAGGGATTGAAGCTGGAGGGAATTGAACTCCCCCTCCGTGACGATGAGCTTGTCGATGGGCGTGGCTGCGTTGCCCTTGGGGAACATCTGGTGACCGAACAACCCGAAGGCTTTGAATGGGTTATAGGAGACGAAGGCAAAGTTCTTCTCCACTTCGAAGGGATTCCGCAGCCGAATGGCGGTGAATCGGTGGGTAGAATCGGCGTAGTGGAAGGTCAGCCAGTTCTCTCGCTTCTTGATCTTCTCCGCGAGGTCCTTCTTCTTGGCCTGGATAAAATTCAGGCTCTTTTGGAGGGACTCGACTCGCTGCTGCTGCATCTTGCTTGGCCGACCGCCCTTCCTCATGTCTGCTGCTGCATCATCGAGCGTATCTGTGAGCTGTTTAATGACCGGATCAAAGGCAGGCCCAAGGTCGTATCCAGGGGGAACGCATCCTAATGGGGCATCCTGAAGCACCTGGGCATGGATCTGACGCTTGTTGCTGCAATACAAGTAGACATTCGGGCCTTCCTGGTCAGCCAGGGAGAGGAAGTGCTTGTGGAAGTCATGGTAGACCCCTTCTAAGGCTTTGTGGAGGCTTCGTTGATAGGAAGGACTGGCTGCGTGGAGGGTGATATAGCGGAGACAGCTGGCATGGAAGCACTTGGCGAGAGTGTCGTCCGCTTTGATCGACATCGTGTGATGCTTACAAAACGGGCAGTCGATCCGTGCGCGGGGCTGTGTCTGGATTCCGAACTGATTGGCAAGGATTTCTACAACGCTCAACACCCTCTCCTGGCGGTCAGAACAGCATGGCTTCGGTCTTTTTCATTCGATACAGCCGACGACGTTTCGTGGCTGCTTCTCTGAGTGGGAAGTAACGCTCCCGGATGCCCCGTTTGTTCTCTCTGAATCCATCAACGCAAACGTCCACGAAGTCGATGACTGACGCGGCACTCTTTCCTTCCTTGGCCCTGGCGACCCGCCCGATGGCCTGGACGGTACGCGCTCCCCCGGCAATAGGTGTGACAAGGTAGAGGAGATCCCACCCGGGAACGTCCACTCCCTCTCCAACGATGCCAATGGTAGCAATCGTCAACTTGGTTCCCTTTCGGACTTTCTCCATCCTCTCTCGCCTGTCCTGGGCCTTCAGTTTTCCGTGGAGGAGGACGGGTTGAAACTCGAACAATCGTCGGGCTAGAAGCTCTGCGTGGGCGACTCGATCGGTGAGGACCAGGGCTGACTCACAATGGGGGATGCTGTCCGTGATCTCCCCGATGATCGTGTTGTTGCGCTCCGGGTTAAAGGCCAAGTTGTTGAGCATGGCGGTCCAATCGCCCTTGTCGTAGAGCGTGTACCTGTAGTCGGTTGACCGGAACATGAAGGTGGGCCATATAGTACGGCCAGCTTCGATCACTTCCTCCTGGCTGATCTCGGCTGTCTTGGCCCCGGTGTACCGCCAGATCAGGAAGGTGAACCCATCCTTGCGCTGCGGGGTAGCGGTGAAGGCGTACTTGTATCGGGCGGGGAACTGATTCAGGACAGTGGCCCAGGTCTTGGCAGCTACATGATGGCCCTCGTCGGTGAGGATGGCCCCGAAGTACCCTGTGATCTCGGACAGATCCCGGCGCGACAGGGTTTGGATCATGGCTACGGTGATCTCCTTGATCTCCCACTTCCCGGAGCCGATCATCCCAGGTGTCACCCCAAGCCAATCCTTGCAGCGTTGGATGGTCTGAGCGAACAGCTCCTTGGTGTGGACGATGATCATGGCACGAGTCTTGAGTTGTGGAATAGCAGAGAGGAGGATATTGGTTTTCCCGCAGCCGGGGGGACCGACCAGGGTTCCGCAGGGGTAATGGAGTAGGTCTTCTAGGGCATTCTCCTGATAGGTTTCCAGGTCACCGTTGACCTCCAATCCAAAGTTGGCCCACGGTTCTAAGGTGTCGTCCTGAATGTGGAAGACGATATCGTTGCGCCTGGAAATGGCAATGACCGCAGGGAGATAGCCGCGTGGCAGCTGCATCTCTCCGTCTTTCATCGACCACAGTTTGATGTGTTGTGGAGTGTTTCTGAGGTACTTACCGAGTGCCTTCAGCTTGCGGTACTCAGGATTGTCGAATGTGTTTTCTTCAATGAACTGTTTCTTCAGGGCCTCTGGCACTTGGGCCAGGGCAAGGTTGGACGTGATCGTGATTTCCATGTGACCCACATAATAACTGGAGGCCAGGATCGGACCCTGAACTATTCAGGGCGATCTGAACCTTTTTCAACGAGCTGATTCCGAGCCAGCCTCCAGCCCCGCGATTATAGTTTTTTAACTTACCAAAAGACCAGCCAAATTATCAGGGCCAGCAGACCACCCGTTATATACATATAAATGTGGCCCCAGGTCCCGCTGCCCCGGACCCGGATCAGGTCGTAGTAAAAATCGACTTCGTCAAGACGGGCTATGCCCAGGCTGAATAGATTTTCATTCTTGAATCGCTTGGCGAACATCGGAACCGGGAGCCAGCCCCGGTACATCACCGCAGAGAGCATCGTGTACCCCGCCTTTGGAATAGGCAGAATATGGCCGTACAGCTTCAGGAACTCCTCGGCCCCACTGACGTTGTAGTGGTCCTTATGTCTGGGCTTGTTGAAGTGGCCGAACCTGTAGGCATCGGCCTCGGTCCACCCTGAATTGCCAAGCAGCAGCTTGGGCGGGAACGGCCAGTTCTTTCCGCACCTGGCGGTCCAGGCACGCTTCACCCATCGGAGATACCAGCGCCAATCGTCGTGTCTCTTTCCCTTCAGACCTTCCGGTAAACAATCGTCAGACACCCTTCACCACCTTCTTAAACGCACGAGCCGTTAAACCGTCTTCCTTGAGTACCCTGCTCAATGTTTCGCTCAATGGAAAGTCGCCATCAATCAAGGCCCCTGGGCGCAGTTTGCTCCGGTCAGATATGTGACCGTTGCCGACGTACTTGAACTCTGGCAGTTCCCACTCCTCGATGTACTTGATGAGCCTGTGTAGGGCTTCGTCTTGGGCCTCCCACTTTTCATCCACTGTGGACTTGTCGGTGATCAGAGGGAAGTCTTCCTGGTAGGTGAGATCCATGACGTTGTTCATGTTGGATATTGGACCCATTGTGCCAGTGGTTGTTGCGTAAAAGGCAGGATGTTCCCTCACATAGAAGGCGTGTAGTCCACCCGAATACTCAAGCCCATCGACTGGCTCCGCGATCCACTGTCCCACATTGACGACTTGGCTGATGGTTTTCTTCCAGCCCGTCCAGTAGAAGTAGTAGTCACCGTGCTTCGTCTTGAGGGTGAAGCGGGTGATGAATTTGTCCGGCGAAGCTGCAACAGTTTTGCTGCCACTAACAGTCCCCACGGCAGCGGTCCCTAGCAAGGCCCCAAAGAAAGTTCTTCTATTCATTTCCTCTCCTTTACAGTGATGCTGGCTTCAAGCGCATACTCAGGCAGCTTGAAGGCGGTCCTGAATGCCTGGGTCTTGGACGAGTAGGCTTCCGAGTACATGAGGATCTGTCCGTTGCCCCCGATCAGGTGGATCCTCCACTTCTTCGCCTTGTCTTTGAACAGTCCGATCCTGGGTGAGATGCGTGGGTGTTCCGTTTCTTCCTCGTTCTCCAAGTCCGGACACGCTGCCAGGACCTCTCTCGCACGGTTGGCAGCACGACGAGCGTTGGATCGGCTATGGCCCTCGCTGGTTAGAATGATTCTGCCATTGGGAGTGAGCAGATGAAACCGCCACTCCTCCCTCTTGTCAATGAACAGCTCGAACCTGACCTTGCTGACCATAGCCCTGACCTTGGACTGTCCGATGTAGAAGTAAACCCCTACTTCATCCGTGTGCTGCCACTTCAGGCCAAGCTCGTCCAGGATCTTCTTGTGACGGTCAGGGGGGATGGTGATCACTTCGGGTATCCCGGTCCCGAAGATGGTATGGACTGAGTTCTGAAGCTCCTCAAATTGTTTGAACATGGATATCCTCTCTGCTGTAAGCGACCAGGACGTGCGTTCCGACCTCCTTCACTCCACTGGCCCGCGCTTTATCAAGCAAAGGTATCCTCTGTTGATCCAGTTTCATCTTTGCCTCTCTCTCATCGTTAGCCACGACTCCCACAAGAAACTCTCTGCGGTCGTTGCGGTCGTCTTCCCGGCCTGTCCACCAATGCCAATAGATGGGTTGGCTGTAACCCCTGAGTCGTTCAATTACCTCGTCCTTGGTAGCCATGCGCTTCTTGTATGTCTTAGCTCCATGGTCCCGACCAAAACCCCATCCGATAGCACCACCCATGATGGCGACGACCAGCAAAACAAACGAGGCCTGTAACCAAGTCCACATTGATATCTCACCCATTATTGCTCTCCCCTCTGGCCTACGGCCAACAGTCTATTCTTTAACCGTGACTCGATCATGTTCAATTCCTCCACCTTTCCCTTCAGGATCTTTCCCGGCTTGCGGGTGATCTTCCTTCGGCTCTTAGGCAACAGGTTCTTGAGCGCGTTCCACTCAGCCCAATGGGACCGGCCACACTTCTCGCACAGGACGGAATGAGAAGCGTTGACCACCTGGGTCTGGCCTCCGCAGCGGCAACAATTACGGGTGACTCCAACCTTGTAGTCATTGACCACCTTGAAGGGCAATCCTGCCAGGGCCATCTTGTATTGAAGCTCGTCCAGCAGCTTCGCAAAGCAGTAGTTGGCCATGCGATAGTTCTTGGCCTTCTCCGGAGGACTCTTGCCCTTGGTGAACTTGTCGCGCACACGATTGTGACGACCTACGGTGATGGCAGGATTGGTTCCCTCAACAGCCACGAAGATCCAATCACAGACCTGGGCCGAGACTGTATGCGTGATCCAGGTAGCAAAACGGTTCTCTCTCTGCCCAATCTGCTTGATCTTCTGGAGCTTCTTCTTCTCTCCCAGGGCCTTGCGGAGATTCCTCCATTTCCTTTTCAAATTCCAGTAGCTCTGGCCTCGGACGGTGAGGTAGCGGTAGGAGTTGTCGGCGTACACCACCAGGACAGAGACCAGCTTCCGCTGGCCTGTGTGGATGGTCACCAGGGATTTCCCTACGCCCTTCTCCCGTTTCACAATCGGCAACCGGCAAGCGATCGCTGCATACCATTTGCTTTTTCTCCGGAAGATCTCAACCTCTCCGTGTTTGACCGCCTTCTCGAGTACGACCTTCTGTCTTTCACCGCAGCGGAACTCACAGTCAATGACCAGATCCTTGCGGAGTTGGATCCGCAGCCGGTACTCTCGTTTCATTTCATCATCCACAGGCAGCACCGAGACAGCCCGATCACGCGCACAGACGCGAGGTCTCCCGTCAGTCACGGAGGGCAGACCCCTCTCTTTGCTTTTCCATAGGCCAACATAGGATCTCCAGTTAGCGTTGATTTCCTGTGCAGCGGAGTCTTTCAGGTGGGAAGGGTAATCCTTCGGCATGGCGTGACGGGCCACGGAAGCGGTAGCAGACTCATCCTCGGCTTCTTTGGCAGCTAGGACAGCGCGGGTTCCTCGAACGAGACAATCTTTGTAGAGTTCACACCAGTAAAGAAGTTCAGCTTCGATCTCCGGAGTGACGAGGAGTTTGACTTTGGCGGCAACGGTCTGCTCGGTTTGGTCCTGTTTCACTACGGTTGTCCCTTCTAACAATCCCACGATTAATGAGACCTAACATTCCCCTAAAAAGGGGATGGGGAGTGTGTGGCCCGACCTTTTGGGTCTACCACCCTCCCCATCGTGCGCTGTGTTAGGCAGCGCGGACGGTTAGCGAACTTGAGCGCACACCGCCTCACTATGGTAGCGGGGGAGGGATTCGAACCCCCGACCTCAAGGTTATGAGCCTTGCGAGCTACCGGACTGCTCTACCCCGCGTTAATTAACCAAGGCATCCGATTGAATGAGTTTTCCCTGTTCGACCAAGTCAACGGCTTTTTCTAGCATCCACAATACACTCTGCCTATTGCCAGGGTCCAGATGTTTGACCTCGATGGTGACTCCTTGGCCTAATTCCTTACCTTCTGGGCCTGTCAGCTTCCAGGTCTGAATCTCCAAAGTGGGGTTTAGAATGTTTCGGTCGATGTCACCAACACCGCCACAGTACGGACAGGGATCGAGGATCTTACCTTCCGACTTCAGTTGCCCTACTCCCCGGCAGAAGTTACAGACGACTCTAGTACCACCTGTCTTGCGCTGCTCCTGCAGCAACGCTTCCCTCATGGCTTTAACAGTCTGCTGGAGGACCTCAACGGCTTCCATGAGGTCCTTGTTGGCCGAGAGCAGGATCTCGATTACTTTTCCTTCCATTATGATACTAGCTTTTCAAGGTTGACGGGTTCGAGTTTCGTTTTCTTTTTCGTGGCCTTCTTCTTGGCCGTTTTCTTCTTGGCTTTGGCTTTCTCTTTCGCCTTGGCCTCTCGCTTCACATCTTTTTCAATCTGTGCCGAGTCGATATCGAACATAGTACACGCATCCTTGAAAGAATCGTGAAGTTTTCCTTGCCAATCTCTGTGTCCTTCACGGCTCACGGTCAACTCGACAACGATGCTTCGCACTTCAGAGCCTTTGGCCGTTTCCAGATAGTCGAGCAGAAACTTGCCCCATTTCATATTCCAGGCGTCCTTCGCCATGGTGTAGGGGATCTCTCGACGCTTGATGAGAGCCTGAACTGTGTCGCTGGTGTACCAATTATGGGTCAGTGATTTAGCAAGAAACAACCAGAATTTGTCGGTGACTTTCGTTGACTTGGCGTTGTCAGCGATCTGAGCTAGAGATTCCTTGAATACCTCGGACTGGAGCTTCCTTTTCGCTGTCTCTTTTTTCTGCTCGTCCTTCCATTTATTATCTCGATTCCCTGACTCTCGCGCCCACTTGAACTTCTTTTTGAGGACCGCTTCGGCTTCCGTTTTCTTCACGGTAGGGATAAGCCCATCCTCGGTTTGAACCAACGTGATCTCAGGACAATCCTTACCGAGCAACTCTTGATAGCTCCGGGTCTTGCCATCCTCGTAGCATTGTTTTTTGAGTTCAAGCAGGGAACTGTTGTGCGACAGCCGACCATAGGAGATATGCTTCTCAGCTTCTTTCCCCGCCAGAACTTCCTTGCCTTGGGCTTTTGCTTTCTCTATGAGGATCGCTTGGTTGGTTTCCACTTTAGCGCGAAAACACTCCGGGTCAGTACACACATCTGCACTCGTATTCGGGTAGAGATCCTTCTGGTTCCCGGTGCGCTTGGGACAGGTCGTACAGGGTCCTGCCTTGGGTAGCAGCTTTTCATCCTTCGTGGAAAAACCACACCCCTTGAGTCGGATCATGTAGTTTTCCTCGATATGCTCCTTAGATGCACGGAAAGTCATTGCTCCGTCTTCGTTCCAGTTGTCCCCTTCAAGAATTTCTTCCAGAGCCTTGTCCTGTTGGGCTTTGCCGGGGATACGAGCGATCAGCAAACCTATGGAGGCAGAGATCTCCCCCTTGTCCAAAGCCTTCCGGCCTTTTACGCAGAGACTTACCAGCTTTAGCCGACCATAGATATAGGCACGGCTCTTGTTGATCTTCTCGGCCAAGTCCTCGGCCTTGTACCCGAACTTGTCGAGCATGTAGCGGTAGCCAAAGGCTTCTTCGATCTCTGTGAGGTCCTGACGTTGAAGGTTCTCGATCATCCCAAGCTCAAAGGCTTCTTCGTCCGTCAGTTTCTTGGTGATAGCTGGAATGGTTTTGAGTTTGGCCTTTTGACTGGCTCGGAACCGGCGTTCCCCGACGACCAGCTGGAACTTATCGCCATCGGGACGAACCAAGATTGGTTGCAGCACCCCATGTGTCTTGATGTTTTCGGCCAGATCAGCCAGAGCTTCCGGGTCGAAATACTTGCGCGGGTTGGTTTTGGAGAGGGTGACGCTCTCCAATGGAAGATTGATTACAGTGTTTCCCATTTCCCTATCCTTTCTTTTCGTCCTAACAATTCCCCTGGGGAGTTATTCCCCATTAAAGAATTTTAACATAGAACCCTGTCAAAACCCGCTCAGATCTTCTCCCTTCATCACGGCAATCAGGCGTTCATACCTCTTGGTCAGGCTCTTGTCACCCATAGCTTCGACCAAAGGTCGCATATGCTCTGCCTCCGTGACGCTCTTGAGGAAATCCTTCTCAACATGCCTGAAATAGATCCACAGACACTTGGTACAGCCTGAACGAAACCCCTTGGGCGGTCCTTCTGCGGGGAAATAGAGGGGATGGGTCTCGCAGTAGCCCTCTGTCATATGAGACTTGCTGCTTCCAGGGCTGCTCGTTGATAGACGGTGACGTGGTCAGCGTTGGGATCCTCGATGGCTTCACCTATCTTGGTGAGCACCAGGGCATCGGCCAGGTCGTCGGAGTCCAGGTCGATCTTCCACCGCTTGAGGACCTCCTTGGGAATCATACTCTTGCTCCCGGGACTACCCACGAAACGCTTCAAGGTGGTGGGTGAGACAAGAATGTAAGGCACGTCCATATCATTGAGGGTAAACCTTACGATTCCCCCGATCTCACAGAGGATGGACTTGCCGCGGCCTATGGCTCCAAAAGCGTAGTCCTCCAGGATTACTTCGTCGGCGTGGTCAGCGAAGAACCTTACCCTTTCAACGATGTGATTCCATTTCTCTTCTCTTGATGGTCCAGGTTTCTTTTTCGTCGGCCGAGGGAAATCAATGAGGAAAAAAGAGTAGCCTTTCTTATTCAGAACGCCTGGGTGAGACACGCTATCTATAGTGCCGGCGAATTGTTGCAGAGCATCAGTGCGTATGCACAGCCCTGTGGAGTTGAGCGACAGGTCAATACCTAAGATGCTTTTCACTGTCCATCACCTTTCTGAAGGGTCCGTAGAGATCGTCCGACACCTTGAGCAGACGCTCAAAGATTCGTCTTACTGGCTTCTCCTTGATCCGTTTCTTGGGTCTGCAACCGAAAGGACAGTGCATCCTCTCGTCTTTGGTAGCACCGTACAGCTGGCAGAGGATCGGCCTGACCTCATGGATCGAGCAGAGCCCCTCCTTTAAGTAGGGACAGGTGAGAGAGTCCAGGTCCGTGGCTAACAGTTCCCCCCGGTCCCGCTGCTGGAGCCAGTCCACGATGACGATCTGTTCCGCTTCGCTCCAGAAGACAGGACCGCAGGCTTCCTGGCACTTCTGCTTGCAATGGAAGTTCGGGATCTTCCTGGAGACCTGAGCGTAGAGATCCTTGGCGTCCCTGAGATTCATAGCTGTGTAACGCTGGAGACTCCTTCCTCGTTCTTCACCATATAGAACTTGGCCCACTTCACCGGGGGCTTCTTGAACTCCTCGTCAGGGATCATGAGGCTCCAGAAGACGAAGCTCTGATCCAGCTTCGCTTCCTTGATCATATCTAGCATGACCATCCTAAAGGGTGGGGTCAGAAGCTCGGCGTTGTCCACACAGATGAAGTTGAATTTTGACCACTTCGCCAGGGCGATCTGTAGAGCCACACCCAAACGAAATCGTTCCGACCTGGACAAGCTGGCTACGGGTCGTGTCCTGGCCTTGATCAGCCAGGGGTCCACTTGGATATCTAGCTCAAAGCCGAACCGCTTCAGGGGTCCGTTGACCGCATCTTGGAAGGCGGTAACCTTGTCGTGGATCAACTGCAACCGTACCCCCTTGGGCCCGAAGAAATCGACCAGAGATTCCAGGTGTCCGGACTTGATCTCCAGCTCCTTCATTTTCTCGGCTACTTGCTCGACCAGGTCCCGGCGCAGTTTCCATTGCTTCGCTTTTTCCAGGACACTCCGACCTACCTTGATTCTCTCCGCAAGTTCAGCCTTCCACTTCTCCAGCTTGACCACTTCCGGGTTCTCCGTGGTATCTTCCTGGGCCTCCAGCTCCTTCAGCTTTTCTTCCAGTTCTTTCAGCTTCTCCTTATTGCTGTTGTAACTCTTGGTCGTTTTCCGGAAGACTTCAGCCTCTGCTTCGACTTGAGAGGGAGAAGTGTAGTCAGCCTCTAGCTTCTCCATTTTCTCCTTGAGGTCATGGGCTTCCCCCTGGCGCGTTCTCTCCAGGTCTGTCTGTTCCACCACACCGGCCTGGATCTGCTTTACCTGGGCAGGGCATTTGAATGTGGCGCCAATGCAAGACCCGTCGAAGTGCTCCAAGAGAACCTTGGCCTGGGAGTGCTGTGTCATGTGGGCTAGGGCGTAGGTGCGCTTGCGCTCCAGCTCGTCGTACTTCTTCTTGTGTGCTGCCTCATCCTTCTTTGCCTTGTTCAACTTGGCGGTCAGTGCCTTGGCTGCTTCTTTGGTGGGCTTCTGGAAGTTCTCGAACCAGTTGTTCAGGATGGTTATCTCACCCTGCAGCCGTTCGATTGCGTTGCGCTGAAACCCCTTGCCGTGTCCAATCAGCTCTGCTGTCTCTGCAATCGCTTTCTTCTCCTGATCCTCAATACCCCGCAGCTGTGCCTCGATCTTGTCGATGGGTGGTTCATCACCCTCCGGAGGATCTGGGGCCTTGGTCTGCTTGATCTCCCGGTTCACATCGGTGCGTTCCCGGTACACCTTTTCGTAGGCAGCGTCCAGGACCGGGATAGAATTGAACTTCAAGCCACTGACGAACTCTAGCGCAGCGGGATCCCCGTCGAACTTCTCGAGGATCGCTTCATGTTTGACCTCAACCCCAATGATATTCAGGATCGCTTCCTTCTGCGCCTTGGAATCCCACAGAAAGAAGTCCGTCGTGTTGAGGCACGCCGATATGATCTCCGGACGAAAGGGAAGCTCGACGGTCTCGCAGGACTCACCCTTTTCGTTGATCCATTCGATGTAACGATTTGTCAGGGCAACACCCCGCTCGGCTATGCCCCAATCCGTTTGCACTCGGACTACAAATCTCTTGGCTTCGTCCAGGTCGTGAATCAGATCCCTCACGTTGTCGTTGCGCTTGCGATAGCTCTCGCACTGACCGACCAGGGCGAACTCGACGGCCTTCTTTATTGAAGACTTGCCGGCGTTCAACGCACCGAGGAACAAGTGTATTTTGGGAGTCTTCTTGAACTCCAAGAAGGTGCTCTTATGACTGGTGAAATTGTCCAACTTCAAGCTATTGATCTGCATGGTTTTATCTTTCTATCTCCTGGTTTTAGTGTGAAGTCCTAACATTCCCCAAGCTCTAGGTCGGGATTCGTCGGAACTGCCACGCTTCGAAGCGTTTGATGGACAGCTCTATGTTTTCCACTCCTTCCTTGTTCCCTATCGCCAGCATGAGATCCCGGTAGGCTCTCAAGGCGTGGGAAGCCAGAATGTCCTGTGCCCTGAAGACGACAACTGGCTCGTTGGGATCGTGGATCCTGTCAATCTGAATCTCTCCGTACTTTACGTCTTGTGCCATGACTACTCCTCCTCTTTTGATGGTTTCTTTTTGAACTCGAACTCACTATGAGATCGGTTCTCGGATACTTCCTGGAGATCCTGCTCAAACTCAGGGTATCTCCGGAAGGTCTTTTTCAAGAGCTGTTTGCTTGGGGCCAGACCGTTGAGTGGATCCAGTCCGTACTGCTCGTTGAGTTTCATCAGCGCAGCCCTGTCGTACTTCCACTTCTCGACAAGATGGAAGTCCAGGACCTCCTCGGTCAGCTCGATCTTCGTGTCCTCTTTGGAGGCAAAGTGCTTGAGGGCTTGCATCATCTTGGCTGATCGTTTCCTCATCGTCAGGGCTGTCTCAGCCATGCTCGTGGCATCATCGTACTTCTGGACCTGGACGATAGCCTTGCTATCCAAACCAGCGGTAATCAAGGGACACTCCAGCTGGCAGTAGTTACATGTGCTGTGACCACCCATGGCCGGGAAGTGATTGTTCTCTATGGCCTCCAGCAAATTGCTTTCCCATCCCTCGATCTGTGGCTGCACGGCGAGATCCAGCTCGTCTTTGCTGAACTTACGGTCCCGGATCACCCCGAACCTCACGAAGTCCAGGTGGAAGTTGATCTCAGTCAGGTGCGGGAACACCTTGGAGAGCAACCAAGGGTAGTAAACGGTTTGGATGGTCTCCACGTCAAAGACAGCACGGTTCGTCTTGTAGTCGTAAATGTCAGCCACGTCTCCAAACATTTCTACACGATCTAGAGTGCCAGAGTAGGGGCTGTATTTGATGGGCGTGTCCGGTGGGACGGGCTTGAAGTCCCAATTCAGAAGGATGTTGAACTCCGTTGCATAGATCCGCTCCGGGTAGAAGATAGAGCGTTCGCACCAACGATTGATGAGACCCTGACAATCAGGGTAAGCCTTGGCAATCTCCTCGGCTTTCGCGTAGTGGGTGTACTGGCCTGTCTCTACAAGGTGGTCCACATATTCTTTAGCGGCCTTATGGAAGTGAGTCCCTCGAACGGAGGCTTCCGAGTCACCCTTGCGGATCCCTTTGATGTGATGTTGCTGGTAATGGTAAAGGCAGCGAGCGTCAGTGAGAGAGGATTGTCGGATTCGGACTGGAAGTTCTAGTTCAACTCGCTTCGGCATTGGAAGACCTCAAAAGGCCGTCCACTCGGAACCCTGGTCTTCATCATCATGCGGGGGGGGTTCTTCCGGAGGTTCTTCCGGGAGTTCTTCCTGCTTCGCCTCTTCCTTCTTTTCTTCCTCTTTGGGAGCCGCTTCCTTTTTAGCTGGCTTCAGCTTCTTGATCTGATCCGCTAGCTCCTTCATCAGCCAGTCAGGATTGGTGATTCCCTGCTCCATCCATTCGGTGACCTGTTTGACGGTGGGCTTCAGCTTTTTGACAGCCTTGAGGACATTGGCAAGGAACTTCGTTGCAGCTTCCAGGTCCCCGCCGTAGTGGTGCAGCAGCGCATCGTGCTTGGCCTTGGTCAGCTTCATCTTCTTGGACAGCTTGTCGAACTCGATAATGTCTTTGTGGTCAGCCTTAGCCTCTGCTGCTGGCTCGGCTTCCTCCGGGGCTTTCCCTTCCGGATAGAACTCAGGCTGTATGACCTTGGCATCCTCTTCTTCGGTGAGAGTCACAACGCCGGGAAGCTCCCTGCCTGATCCAAGGGCGTGCACCTTTCGTTCCTGCATGGCCAAGTGAGTCTCCAGCTGGAAGGACTGCGCTACCATTTCCTCCAGCATCTTCTCGTGATCCTCGGCGCGGAACTCAACGTGCGCAAAAAAAGCATTGGATGTTTTGGTCGCTCCCTTCGAGTCGCGGTATCGCGCCTGCCCAGGTTTGAGGACAAGGCGTAGCTTCAACCCTGCCAAACGACCTCGCGTGAGCGTGTGGATTCGGTTCAGACCACTGAAGATCCTGCGGATCGATTCATACGATGTGGTGTTGAACACGGAGACTGCACCCATGACTCTCTGCTCTGGAATCATGAACCGCAGCTGGCCGTGGGGCTTGCACATTTTCTTCTCTAACTCAGGGCAACCATCATCCCCGCAAGGCGTCCAGGGTGCGGACCGCTTGCCTTCGTATTCCTTCAGGAGTTTCGGCCGACCCTTGATCTCAGAGAGAACACGCTGCGCTTGCAGCCCGTCACCATGGCATTTCCGCTCTGAGGATCCCCACCATGCGTAGCTGGTCCCAAAGACCTGTTCGATATCGTCACTGACAAACTGAATGTTGAAGGACCGGACGGGGATATTGTCCTCGGTTCCCTCTTCCGCGGCCTGTTTGGTTATCAAGAGCTGCTGCAGCTTCTCGTCAACGATCCAATCTCCACTTGGGTCCTTGGTCTGGAAGCGGAAGTGATCCAGCTTCTTAGGATAGTTCCGTCCCTCTTCCGGAGGTTCACCGATCGAAACTTTGGTGATAACGGTCAGCTTCTCGATGGCTTGCCCGTCACGAGTGTGGGTGAGTCCGATAATCATTCTTTCTCTCCATTCAATGAATTGAGCGTTTTGACCAAATTCTTTTGCGTGGCTTTTGCCAGTTCGATTTTCTCCCGGAGAGCCAGACGATCAATGGCCTTGATCAGTTTCTTGATGGCACTAGAGTCCAGTTGCTTACCGCCCTGAGCACGGGCAAGAAGGTAGGAATAGTGCGTGGCATGAAGCCCCGCCTCCTTTGCCAATTCTCCCTTTTTGATTCTGAGTTCGACGCGAGCATTTTCGATTGCCTGGACAATCTCCATAGAGTTCATTGTGAACCTCCTAATTCTAATTCAAGAACTTTAACGTGGCAATTAAAGTTATTTAATATCCTTGAGTTCTAAAAGTTCCCACCGATCCTTAGCTTTCAACAACTCCCCTTCTTCCACAATCTCTCCATCATGAGTGAGCTGATAAAAGTATTGCACCTTTAGCCCACTCACTTCCTTTGCTTTTTGGATCTTGGAAGGAACTGATTGTTGGAACGGCTTTACTTTCTCCAGCGGTGGTGGGGTTTCCTTCTCCGGAAATTGGGCGGCAAACTCTTCCTTGGTACCCTCGAACGAGAACACTACGTCTGCTGGATCTGTCGCCAGGCCTACAGTGGAAGGCTTCTTCTTCGTGAGAGCCTTTGCTATAAGAGCAGCCTCGAATTGATCGTCGGTGACGTTGATAAAAGCGTCAGTTGTGTTGACGTTCTTCACAGCTTTTCGCAGGGACAGACTTGCTTGATTACTTTGTGGAGATAATTTCCTTTGGAGGGGGAATCCATGAAGGCTGTAAAGACGACTGAGTCCACATTGGAATATCGGTAACGCGATCCATTATTAAACTCGATGAACATCACTTGGTTTTCATCATCATATTCCGCATTGAGGATATGGCCGGAGGCAATAGGGATCTTCTTTAGAACCTTCTCTGGGGTCTGGGGGATTCCCTGCGGGGTCTCTTCTTCGTCAGCCATTGAAATAATTTAACACCGAAGGCGGGCTACCTCAAGATGATTCGTATCAACCTCTGTGCACCGATGCCAGCTGCAACCAGGGCTCCGTCCCTCCCACCAATGGCTACGGCCGTGGCAGCGAGACCCCCTTCGATGGCAAGATCCTTGGCGCCACCCCAAATCAGACGCTTCTTGTAGTTGGCAATCTGTTCTTCCTGGAGGGTGTTCTTGACCCCTCTGGCATCGGCCAGCTCGTTGGTGATCGTCAGGGATTCGACCAGGGCAAGGCGGGTCAGCTCATGCTGGTCGACCTCTCGTAGAGCTGACGCAAGGGAAGCGTCCAGGCCCTCGTTGATCACGATCAGGCCAGCGTTCTCCTCATTCAGATTGGTGAGCATGAAACGATTGAGCTCAACCTCCTGCAGGGCCTCCTGGACGCTCTCGGCGGCTTCCCGATCCAGAACGTGATCGACCCCGAACAGCTTGACAGAGATTTGGTCGCGGTGAGGAAAAAGTGCCAGCAGCCTGTCCCGATTGGCAAGGGCCAGATCGGTATCATCTGTGGTGTCAATGGCAGCTATAGACTCAACCGATTCGACAACGGCTTCGTCCCGGGCGGTGCGGAGCCGACGGTTCTCTTGCTCAGCCTGGATGCGCCTGGTCCTCTCCTGAGCCCGGAACTGAGCCTCTCGGTCCTTGGCTATGGCAAGGGCTTCGTTCTCGGCCAGAAGGTTGGCATCGTCGCGCTTCTTTTGGTCAATGATCTCCTCGATCTTCTCGGTCCAGAGGTCAATCTCTGCCTGTTTCTCACGGATAGCCCGGCCAGCCCCGGCACTCTGCCAAGCTGTCCAGACCACAAAGATGCCAGCAATGATGATGATCCAGACAAAGATGGGCCACTCGCGGGGGGATCTGACGATGGGCATCCGGACTTCGTTTGTCATAGTACAGGCGTCTGTACTCGATCAAGTTGCCATTGCCATTTGGTTTCGTCCAGTTCTTCGTTCCATTGCTTGAGCGTCCACCCTCGCGTGTCTAGAGACTTGGCCGTGGCAAGGCATTTATCAGCCATTGTTTCAACCAAACTACGGTGTGGCGACCACAAGTTGGGTAATCGCTCTCTGTAGTATTGAGGGTTGGCTGTAAAAACCGTCGATCCATCTGATCCCCCGAGAGGAACGGCGCGAACCAAGTAGATCTGTTTGAACGAGGCCAACAGAGCCAGAGGGCTGACAGTAAAGAGTTTAAGTAGTGTTCTTCTCAGCATTTCCTACGGCACTGGCGGGTCGGGTTCACTGTGGTCAACGGGCCTTCGTCGCCGGGGACCATGCCCGTTGCTGACCCAATCCGCTGCGACCTTGGCTCCAGCATACAAGCCGAGGACCGCGATCACAACCGTCACCCAGGAGCTTTCCCCGATGTAGTCCATGACCAGGAACACTGAGGCTGTGGCAAAGACCAACAAGCTCAAGGCCAGCTTGGTCCTGCTTCGGGCGAACCCTCTCATGGCTCCTTGGTCCCATAGCGTAGGGCTTCCTCGACACTCGGCCGCTGCACCTTGGGGCTGGAGAAGCTGCTGATCAGAAGGATCTCTCGCTTGCTCTGTCGCTTGGAGGCTGCAACGTGGACCCAGGCCGGCTGACCGAAGTCTGGGCCGAACTCGTGAATGAGCTGGTCGATATCGAATCCTTCCAAGCGCAGACAGATCACGGCAAAGAGGTAGAAGTTCGCGTTGACTCCGTGACGGACCTCAAAGCCCGTCTTCTCCCGGATCTGCTCCTCGATCCTCCAACGGATCAGGGCGGTATCTGGATCACTGAGGAAGTTCCGGGACACCCCCAGGTCCCCGGCCTCACCGATAAGGTGCTGCGAAGATGGAGTGCTGCCTACGGCCTCGTTGACTCCCGGACCTCGGTAGCCACTGGACACCCTGATCGGATAGGAGAGGGCGTTGCGTATAGGCTGGATGGCTGTCTCAACCAGGTACTCCAGGCTCTCCACGACCTTGTCGGGGGGATTGAACTGCTCCTCCATCCACTCATCGTTACGCTCTGCCGTTTGAGATCGGAGGAACTCATGCAGCGTGAAGTGAGAAGAGAGGTTGCGGTTACCAATCACTCGAGTTCGCACTGACTGAGGATATCTTCGCTGTCCTCGTCTACCTCAGCCGTTCCGTTGTAGGTCCAGGTCGTAGGGGCCGGGTCCAATTCCTCGGGACACCATACTACCGAGCCGCCGTCCTCAGACGTATAGACGTGGACGGTGACCAGTACTGCCGGGGCAGCTGGCCCTCCATTACAGCCCGAAAAACCCATTAGGACAGTCACTAAAATTAGCTTGTTGACTAAATTCATGATCCCTCCTTAGTCGTCGTCTTTTTTGGTCTCAACATGAACCGGCTCCAAGGCCACGTCGATCTCGCTGCCTGAAGCCTCCAGTGCCTCGCCAGCCCTTTTACTCAGGCGCATCAAGATATCGGGGTCATCCCGGAAGGAACGCTCCTCGATCTTGACCTTTACTCGCACGTCACCAGGATCGGTGTAATTGGTGATCCAGACTTCCTGGCCTGGACGGAATCTCAAGGCTTGCGACTTGGTATTGATGGCCGCGCTCAGCTCGTCACCTGTGGTCCGGACCTGGGCGATCCCGGTCAGCATCTTGAGGTAGGTCAGGTCTTGCTGGATCTGCTGGAGCTGCCTCTCCTCCTCGACATTGTGAGCGTTCATGGCTGTCGTCATTGTGGCGATCTGGGCAGCGTTATCCTTTGACCTGCCCACAGCTCCCCAAATGTCACTACCCCAGGCGAAGGCTGCACCCCCGCTGCCGCTGCCGACAAGCAGCCAAATGATAACTCTCAAGCTCATGTTTTCCACGACCTTGGTTTTGAAGCTTTTGTGGTTAATGTCATTCATACAAACCTCCTTCTTCGGCTAGGGGGTTGGTGGTAGTTCGGTCGGGACTTCCGGTGTGACCGGAATATTTTCCGGAGTTACCGGAATTGGTTCCATCTGCATCCTCGCTCCGGAACGAGTGGCTTTGAATCTGGATTGATTTCTCTCCCAATACAGTTGGTTGAGTTGGGTGTTTATCTCCTCCAGGTTTTTTACGCCTGGCATAGCTCTTGCAGCTTCGAGAAGACTTATTTTCATCCTTAAACTGTCCAGCCTTTGGGCAATGTTTTTTATGTCCATTGAGGGGCCAGGCTGCTCTTGAATGACTTTCAATTTGGACCAAAAAGCCGCTGGATCTTCATCTACGAGTTGAGCTTCGATGGCAGCATCCGTCGCTGCTTCGTATTTGTCGCCCAATTCCATGTTCACTCGACCCGCTGCATACGCCAGCATCTCATCTGGGTTCGGCGCGATACCTTTTTTGTCCACAGCGTCCCGAGCAATGTGCCTCTTTGCGACATTGAAATCCGAGACTTTCTGTTTCTGTTTCACAGGATCCAAAGCTCGCTGCACATGGTTAATCATGATTATGGTGTCGTGGGCGTCCTCCAACACTTGTCTGTAGTGCCGCTGATTGGTTGTTTCCGACTCCCCTTTATTCTTTTGGCCGTTGAATCGCCGTTGTTCCCGCGACAAATCCTCGTAGAAAGTGTCAACAGCCAAAGATCGTCTTCCCTCACGCCCACCTGGACGCACTAGCGAACTGAGTATGGGTACTCCTTCGAGCTCCTTAAGGGAAATCCTTCGACTTGGAACACCTAGACCTAGAGTGTCTAAAATGTCAGGACCAAGCCCTCCAAAGAAACCTCTAATCGCATGGTCTATCCTTCTCGGGGAAGCCTGATTGGGAAACATATCACCAAGCATTCCAGCGAGTTTTGAGGTATAAGGTCCACGTTGGTCGCCGGGGGGATCGTTCAACTCACCGATGGGAACGATTGGGGAGTTTGTGAAAAACCGCTCGTTCGCAAATTGCTCCAGGACTACGTCCGGAATGACCGGGAGTGCCGCAGGATTTACTTGTTCCGACCATTGACCGAAGACTTCTATAATAGCTTCAGGATCTTGCCGATACATAGCGTCCCAGATTGCCTCCGGAACCGCAGTAAAGATAGTTCCCCATTCAAAGCCTCGTGGAATTTGCCAGATGTGTTTGCCATCGTCGATGTTCCAGTAGGTGAATCGCTCCCAATAGGGCATGTCCGTGTACCACTCTTCGTCCTTGTTCAACCACCAAAGCGCAAGGGTGAGACTGGTCAAGCCCATCACTCCTCGAATGACCGTCCTTTTCGGCTTGCTCTTGAACGTCCTGAGTGTGAGGCGAGTACCTTGAATCTGTGCATTGAAGAACGGAACGGCCTGGTTGACTGCCTGGCCGACGCTTCCTCCTGCGGAGAAATCAACGGTGACCCGCTTTGTATCCAAGAGCAGCTGCAAGGATTGGGCGAAGGACATGGGTTGCCCTGGCTTCCAGCCCATTTCTTTTGCCCGAAGTTTCAGTTCGGCTGTTCTTGTGGCTGACTCTGGGATCTGCATGATCTCTCGTAAGTGATCAATAGGGTTCGTGACGACCTTCATAACCCGTCCTCGGAATAATCTCTTAGCGGCTCTCCTGGTAAATCGAATGTCTATACCAAGAGGCTGAGAGACTTCCGCTCCAAGCCGACGCATCAGATCGTAATGTTCTGATTGTTTTCCATGCCTAATAATGTCCTGCATCTGGAAGGTCCAGGCAGCGGCCAGCTCTGCTGGATTGGCATTACTCGCTGTCTGCATGAAAAAGGTCTGAAGATCTCGGGCGGGATTCCGTACCCAGGCAAAGGAAGCCCGTAATCCAGTCGTTCCAAGACGGAACAATCTCGCCGGTTTACCGAGGACAATATCCCATCCTTTAGGAAGGCGGTAAACATCCAACCCCGACAAGGACGCGTACAGTTCCGGATCAATCTGAAACCATCTTACGACTCCGTTTTCCACAAGCGGAATGATCGGGTCCATCCCTTTCGGGTGTTGAGCGGGGATGAAAAAAGTCAGGATCGAATCCAGGGTTTCTTCGGGGGATTCTAGTTTCTGGAATCCCTCAGCCTTGAGCAGAACATCTTCTGCTGTTTCACCGATTTCGATTCCCTTTTGTTTCAGAACACCAAGAACCTGTGCCGTACTTATGGTGACTGGAACAACCCCACGATCGACTTCCTCGATCATATGGCCCATTCCTTCGATGTGTCTCAACTTCAGGATTTGATCAATGATAATTCGTTGATGGGTTTTAAGGATGATATTTGTAGCATTCTCTATCATCACTTCAAAGGGATCTCTGATTCTGCGCCCGGAACCTCTCATTCTGTTGGTGATGCTTCCGGTCGACCATCCCCCGCGAAGTCTCCTGACGTAGCCAGAGTCTATATCGTCCAACACGCGGGCCAAGGGGATGTAGTCTTGGCTTCCCTCTATGATTTTATCGAGGGCTTGCTGTGTGATTAAACCACCTTGAACAGCGTAATTGAGTACCCCCCGATTCCACTCATAGACCTTCTGGGCAGCTCTCTGAAATTCCGGAGTCTCAAAATGTTCTACAAGAAATTCAGCATCGTTTTTCGAGATTCCAGGGTTCTTATTCTCCTTCCATCTTTCTATGGCACGCCTACCCCAGAGATAAAGAGTAAATTCTTCTCTCTGATCTTTCACCAAGGCTCCAGCATCTTCCAGACTCGGCCCAACAGGAACGCCAGCGATATTGATCATATGATCTTCAACCATGTAGGCCGCTCTTGCAGTATGGGTGTGGCGAAGGGCATGAAATGTCAACTCTGGATTTTCCTCAATCGCTATCCCTGATCCTTTCAGGGTTGTAGCAATGCTGGTCAAATGCTCATATGCGGATCCGGCCTCGACCCATTTTTGATAGGAGAACAGATCCAGGATTGAAAGAAGTCTCTGCTTGACGGTCGGAGTGATAGCGGCCTTCATTGCTTTGCCCCGCTGCACAGCACCTTGAAGTCGCCATTTGGTAACGGCTGACTTGGCTTCGTTGAAGGCGTCCGCGATCTTTGGGTTGTCCTTCAGGAACTCCTTAACAAACCATCTGTGGGTCTGAGGGGCTTTTCGAGCTGCTTCAATATCGGTTGTCAGTTCGAGTCGGATGAACTCAGCAAATCCTTCGCGCTTGTATCCACCCTCCGGGTGCTTGCTTTTGTATAAGTCCTTCCCCATTTTCACGAGTTCAGCCCGCACTACCGGAGGACGAGTTTCCCAATGGCTTTTTGATCCTCTGAGGTATCCGAATACTGCTTTATCAAGTGCATGGCCCATCTCATGGGCAGCAGTTGGAAGGTTGTTCGCAACTCTCAATCGAATGACTTCTGCTAAAACCTTGAAGATACCTCTGGCCTTCTTCCTAAACCTGTGTAAGCGGAACGGAACTGTTCGATCGGCCGCGGTGAGCACATTCTCGAAAGACTTAATGATCTCAGGTGCACCCATTGGCTTACCCTTATCCGTCAGTTGGTCTAGCATTTCCATTTCCATATCCCGTTCTGCATTGAATCCCAGGATTGGATCTTCCACATTCTGCTGAAAATCCGCTGGAAGCTGGTCTAAACCAAACCCTGTTGCAGACTCCGTTTTGAACGGGAACAACACTTGTTCTGGTGATGCTGGAAGCACAGAAGCAATTCCTGGAGCACCACCACCCTCTGGAGAAGGAGGTAATGTTCCAGGTTCCGCTGTCTCTCCGGGCATGACATCGGGATCACCGTATGTAGCGGCCTCCGGACGTACATCTGGCTGCATGCCAGTCCTGTCTTTAACCGCTTTGTGGCGTTCGAGGAGTCGCCCGAGAGCGTTTGGACCTTCGACTGAATCAAGCGGAATGAAAAATCTCCGCTTGTAATCAATCTTTTCTGATTTCAAACCAAAGGTTTCCAGTTCCTCCTTGTTGTAATTTCTACCAGCATCCAGCTCCATGCGATCTTCTCTTTTAACCTTGGTCATGAGAAGTCGCCAACCGTTGTCCAGCTCGATCATCGACTTGTTGTTCAAGACCAAGTCGTAGATTTCCTGTGCTGTGGCATTACCTAACGGAGTACCGATGCCAAGTCTCTGCTTAAGCCCTCCTATTTCTCCGGGTTGGACCGCAATACCAATGTGAGAGCTACCGTCGTCCAGAGTTGCTCGAACCACACCCAAGCGTCTGATCTGCTCGTCTCCCGTGACCTTGTCATAGATCGGGAAAATGGGTGCTGTTAGAAGGTGAACCGGTTTCTTTACGCTATCGGGGATCTCGGAGTATTCTTTGTTCCATTGTGTTTCAGCGGCTGCTTCCTCCAGTTGGGTGAAGTTCTGATCTTCCTCAAGTTGGTAAGCCTCGACCTCATGTGCATTTCCTGTAGGACTTGAGAGGAGGACCTGGGCCTGATAACCCTCTTTCCCGGCCTGAAGTGCTTGATGGCTCCATTTTGATTTCTCGGTTCTGTGAGCAACGTAGATCTTCTCGCTCCGCTTATTGACGTAATAGCCCATCGGCCTAGTCGTCATAGGACTGTCGCCAAAAGCCATCTTCGGTACGGGAAAGTCCCCTTCAAGCTCGATGAGAACAGTCTCAGCCTTGGATTCCGGGTGGGTATAAACAACTTCTGGCTTGCTTTTCAGCACAAGGCTAGTTGGACGACGGTTGCGCTCGTCGGTGACTGGTGTCACTCCAACGTCAAAGGTTCCATCTTGTTTCGCTATTTGAGATATGCGCTGATACTCGGCATAGAAATGTTCAAAGACACTGTTTTGAACATCAACGTGAAGGGCCATGATCCGATTGAGAAAGCGATTCACATCCGTTAAGTGCGCCCTTCTGAGCTTGCCATCGGCCGACGCAATTCCCATCCGCTGTAGGAGCTGCATCCCTGTCTTCACACCGTCAATGGCGTCCCTCTGTATCGCTCTGTAGGTCTCAGAAAGGGCCGCTTCTCCGTACTGGTCGGTAATGTCTTCGACTTCAAAGAGGCTTCCACCGAGCGTTTCCCGACCGCCCTTAGTTAAAGCACCAAGGCTTGCCAGTCGTTTAGCTACGGTATTGATCAGGCGTTCTTGGCCGCGTAAGTTGGTCCTAAGTAACTTGATGATCGGAGCCTCAGCCTGAAAAGAACGATGCACTCGGCCAAAGGCTTGCATCTGTTGATCCGCGCTCCAACTGAGCTGCATCGCGTAGAAAACACGACGTTGTTGGTTCTTTGCGGTTTTGTCAGAGTGTAGAGAAATGCCCGTCGAAGCTGCGCCGGTGATGATGGCAATTCTCACGTCCTGATTTTGAAATCTGGCAGTCTCGTGTAAGTTGAGATCTTTGAAAGAGACACCCTTTATGCTTCGACGTTCGGGTTTACCGTTTACTATTCTGCGGGGACGACCGGAGATCTCTGCAATGTTGCTCACGCCGAAGTGATCGACGATCTCATCCATAGGATTGACAGGAAGTTGGATATCAGAGACCTTGTCAATTAAGTCTTGTTGCTTCGCCAAGTTTTCTCTGTTGATGAGAGGTTCACCGTCCTGAAGAACCGGAACTGGACTCGTTCTCCCGGTCGCTGGATCGTACTTATCCTCGTATTGTTCGAGCGGGAATTGGCTCTCGATCAGTTGCACGATCATTTCTCTGGGCGTGAGATCCAGATTCTCTGCATCTTCCCCTGCTGCTGTGGCTTTCGTGATCGCTCGATCCGTTTGAGCTTGATTGGTGTTATAGAGACTGATCACCGTAGATCTTCCAGCTGCCAGATCCTTATCCGCAGCAGCAAGTAAATCAGGCAACTGATAACTCATCATGAGCTGGAGGAAAAACTGCTGCTGCCTGGCGTAGAACTGACTAAATGCAGTCCCGCCTTTTTTCTGACCGGCGTTTTCCTGTGCTTCCTCAAACGCTGTTAGGAGATCGTCCCACAGATCAGCCATTTGGTTGTATTGTCCGACCTGGAGATCGTTGAGGTCATGGGTGATGGTCTCGTAATCAACGCCCTTATAACTGATTGACCGGCTAATGTAAGCACCGATCGACTTCAGGTCTCGGGAAAGCATTTCCATGGCCCCGATACCACCCCGCGTCATGGCCCCGAGAAAGTCTATGAAGGTACTGAAAGGACCTCCAGCTCCCCATAGTCCAAGACGCTGCATGTAACCCATATTGCGCGGGACGGTAGCTCCTGTGGCGCTCACATAGACTATTTTGGCCTTGGGGAACGCTTCTTGTACGCTGAGTCCCATAGCCCCACGATCGGTCCCGGCCTTATCACTGACAGTCCCGCCATGCCCCGTACCGATAGCGTTCTTCATGGCATGAGCCTCATCGAAGACAATGACACCGTCGAAATCTTTGCCTAGCCAGCTCTCTAGCTGCTTGTAACGGGCTTTTGTGCCTTTCCACCCATGCGCGAGTAGAGAATAAGTTGTGAAAAGCACCCCGTCTTCATCGGCGATCTGATCTTTTGTCTTAGTGATGCCATGATGGATCAGGTCCATTGGCACACCGACGCCTTTAAGATCTCTTTCGGCATCGGCTCTTAATTGGTGAGAAACGGAGACCCAAACGGCCCTCTTTCGTCCCCGGTTGAAATTGTCGTAGATGATCCCGCCAACTTCTCTACCTTTCCCGACCCCTGTTCCATCTCCGATCCAGTACCCAGGTGTTTTGCCATCAGCCATGGTCTGAGAATGCCTTTGCCCTGCGTAGGTGACAGCTTCCATCTGTACGTCGCTCAGTCTGCCTTCTTGGACTACTTCAGGTGGTAGGTTTGGAGTGTAGGTAACGTCTGGAGCTAGGACACTAGCCATCGTTGAACTCTCAACGATATCGGCAGGATGAGGTTGGGAACCTTCGAAGAGGGCTTTTTGAACGGTGTAGGCCGAGAAGACTTCTTCTTCTTCTACAGCGGATTGACGAGCTTCTTCAATGCGCGTTAAACCGGGAGATACAGGTCCAACTCGTCCAGCACCAGGACCACCAGGCTCGCCGCCCACGTCGCCAGGTCTTCTTCCTTCTCCGGTATCGGGCTGTCTTCCCGTAACATCAGCTTCTCCAACTCCCGCAACAGGACCTTCGGATTCCGGTTCCACACGGCCAGCCACCGGTCCCACTGTGCCGGTGACGGCTCCCCCGACCCCGGTGGGAGTTGGAGGGATGCGTTCTCGTCCCCCAGGGCCTCTGCCAGTAGCACCAGGAGAGGGTACTCCTTCGGGAGCGGGACTCGGCCGAACTCCTCCTGGAGTAGCTGGAATGCCCGCTTGTTCTGCTGGTTTAGAAAGTCGCCCACTTATATCCTCTTTGGCTAAAGGTCCAAGGAGTTTGAGAGCCTCTTTGGGTGATAAGTCTTTCCCTAGTATAACATTATTGAGCTGATCTATGCGGGTATCGCCTGGAGTTGGACCCGTCTTGTCAATGACAATGATGTTGTTATCAAAAGTAGTTCCATACTTCGCATAGTGCTTCCCACTGATCCCGATGTTGGCCCGAACAGTGTACTTACCTTCTATCTTTTTCCACCACTTCTGAAAGTTGGGCCTGTCGTGGGCCATTCCTTGCCCTACAATGGCCACCAGTCGACCGCCTTCATTTAGCCTAATCAACGCCTGTTCAACGTGCTTTGCGCCATGTAGCGTAGCGTGGCCCTTGGTTTTACCCCCTGTTGCGGAGAAGGGTGGGTTCATTACGATAACGTCAGGTTGGATTTTCGGGTCAAGAGTGCTGTTCAAAAGCTCTGCATCCACTTGTTCTGTTTTGAACCCTTGGTTTCTGAGGATCTGGGCCCGTCGATCGGTGAGTTCATTGACAGAAACATTGGCGCCGGCCAGTCGCATTTGTACGGCGATATTTCCAGTTCCTGCCGATGGCTCTAACGCAGTCATTCCAGGCGTGATACCGGCTGCATAGGTAGCGGTAAAAGCCTGACCAGGAGGAGTGCTGAACTGTTGAAACTCCTCTTTCTCTGTAGTTCTATCTGTTTGCCTGGGTAATCGAGCGGTGATCTCCAGCAATCTGTCGTAGGTCCCCTCCGGATCGTTGAAATCTACGATGGCGGGATCCGCTGCCTCGATCATCATATTGACACCGGCTTCGGCGGCATCCTGAGAATCACTTGGAGTGTATTTCCCTTCTCCCTTCTCTCCTCCAAATGCCTCGTTTGCGATCTCTGTGAGCCTGGGGTTGCCAATGGTTTCGCCAGCTGCCAGTTCGTCCTGGATGGTCTGAGCAATCAGCTGGTGAGGATTGAGTCCTTCCCCGGCTTCTAACTCAGCCTCCTCTTTCATGTCTTTTTCCAGTTCCCTAATAGCTCCTAATAACTCGGCTTCTCTTCCAGTAAGCCCCTTCAATCCGGTTTCCTCTGGCGTGGGAGCTATGGCTGCTGTCGGTTCCTGCCTAGAGACTTCGCTCACAGGGACGCTTGTGGCCCCTACTGCCCCCGTTGCAAGCGAGACCATCTCTACCCCTTCATCGTTAACGAAGGTATCCATCACATCGACTTCCTTGCCTTTGTAGATGACCGTCTCTCCCGTGGCGATAGGCAAAGGTGTTACGCCTAGAGGTGTCATACCAGGGATGGCCTCAACTTGAGGGGTTACTGGCTTTTTGGCTGCTGGCTTTTTGGCTGCTGGCTTGTCAGGCGTGGGAGCTATTGCAGTAGGTAAGACCTCTTCTACTGGCGGTGTCCCTCTCGCGGGGACCCCAAACCGTTCTGCAATTTCATCAACCTGTTTTCGGATAACCTTGGAGGCAACGATAGTCTTAGGAGGAAAAGGAATTTCAGTTCCAGCTCCATACCTCCAGTTCGTGTATTCCCCCGCCCATCGTTTCTGCTCGGGGGACCTTAAACCGTCGACGTATTCCGCGCTCGCCTGACGCGCCTGATCCAAGGGAACTGGAGGTGCTACGGCCTCTTCAGCCGGGGTAACCACAGAAGCCACCTCTGGGGCTACGGCTTCAGTGGGCGGAGCCTCCTTCTCGCGCTCTCTTTCAATCTGTTTTTCTTCCTCCGCCTTCACCCTCATTGCCCCGGCCGGTGGTTCTTTCGGTGGGGCAACACCTTCTTCTTCTGCCGGTGTTGGAGGTACGGCAGCGGGGGGAGCGGATGCAGCGGGTGGTATCGCTGGCGGTTGCTGGACTGTCTCGAAGGGTAAAGGCTTTTGAACCCCTGCGGCTTTTACCATCGCCTCTGTGCGAACTTTCTGTGAGGCTTCCGCGTAAGACTTATCGAAACGCTCCATGTTTCTATAGAATTTGTCCATCTCATCCTGGGTTTCGAATCCCATTTCCCTCATTCTTCGAATACCCATGGCGGACATCATCATGTTTGCAGCAAACCCTAGTATTCCTCCAGCACCAGCTCCTTCTGAAACCCCTTCCCAATAATCTCTTTGCTCGTCAAAGGTCATCTTTGCTGTTATGTTCCCACCTAACTGCTGCACAAGCTCCTGCACGCCTTCTTCGATTGATCCAGCAAATCCGGATCGCAACATCCTGGTTGCATTTCCTCCGGTAGCCTTGTTGAACCTCGAGAACGCCATGCCAATAGGAACCGCTTCAGTTGATCCAGTAAGAAGCCCTCCGACCCAAGCGGCCAGGGCCGCTTCGTCATTAGCTCCGTGCTGTTTAGCTTCCCTGTAAAGGGCTGCTGATTCTGTTGCACTTCCAGCCAACAAAGGAACGGCCCAAGATGAAAGTCCAGCCTTAGATCCAAGCCCTCCAAGTAGGTAGAATCCCGCCAAACTGCCAGCTCCCTGAGGGAGAACTGATACTGCGAAAGATTCTGCAAACACTGGATTTTGAGGGAAAGCCTTAACCAGTCCTGCTCTTAGCGATTCTCCAAGTTGGTACATGTCTTTGTCGGTTGGAGATTCATAGGCTTTCTCTATTTCTTTAGGAGTCCTTACTCCAAATTCTCCAGGTAGCTTGAAGTCGAATTTAATGGCAAGTTTCTCTAACGCAGATTGGGCAATGGCTGGTGTTTGAATAACACCAGCGAAGATATTCCCAAGACCCATGGCGATTCCACCTATGGACTGTTCCACTCTCCCCAATTCCTCGGGGCCAAGGTCTATCTTGGCCATGTCTACTTCTCGTTTACCCCAATCTTTGAAGTCCTTCCATGTGGTCCTCGCAAGTCCTGGAAGTTTACTCATAAGCACCATTGGGTGAGCGGCATCAATCCAATCTATGGCAAGGGGATCTTTCTCTGGTCGCTGCTCAGGAGTAGAAATTTGACGATGGGTATTTAACTGCCCTTCCTTCAGAGCGGCTTGTAGTTCCGGAAAGGGTTTCCCCGCTTTTGCAAAGGCATCAATGGTTCGAGAGATATTCAGATCGCCCTGCCACTTTTCATCCAGCATGGACTGGCGGCTTTTATTATCCATGCCGACATAGTCCTGGTAGTCATCTTCGGCATGGACCGCATCTTCCCACCTACCGCCTTGAAATTTACTTTCCAGCTGGTACATCCATGTTCCACCATCCTCTGTCTCAAAGGCGTACCGCGCTCCAGGTGTTCCTTCATCTATCACGGGCGGTCTATTGAAGTTGAATCGACCGGGCCGACCTCCCATCACTAGAGGTGGACTGTAGCCTGACGGGAGCTTTGGTGTGACCAACTCCGCTAGATCGGGTTCGGGTTTCACTCCTGAGACCGCTAGATCGGGTTCGACTCCTGGGACCGAAGGTTCCACCAGTTCTGGAACTGGTGGGATGGTTTCCCCAATTTTCTGATGAGCAGACAGCAACGCAGCAGGGGGAAGTTCCATCTCCTTTGGCTTTTCCTCTGGCGTAGGAGCTATCGTTGCAGCGGGCGCAGCCTGGATCCGTTGAGCAGCTCCAGTAGGAGCTAGACTCGGAGTCGGAGTCGGAATTGGAGCGGGTGCAGCTGGCATCCGGCCCCACTTGAGATTCCAGATCGCCGCTTTCGTGGCATCGGGTATGTCGAGAGGATCAAGAACTCCCTGTAGGTTTTTGCCAGTGTAGTTGGTCCTAAAGACATGATCGGATATCTGAGTTTTCGACCCTTCTTCGATCGCAAGGGGGCGCAGGATTCCCTGGAGTGCATCCCGACGTTTTTGCTTGGGTCCCGTCTGTTCTTCAGCCATTATTCATAGGGGTTAGGTTCAACATCTTGGAGGTAATCTCTGAGCTTCGTAGCCGCGGCCTCATCCATGAAGTCCAGGAATGGAACGACTTGCTCTGGTCTCACAGCGCCCGTAGAAACCGACAGCATGACAAGTGCGGGATCTATGACCGCAGTTTCAACGAAGCCCATTCCGGTTGGGCTTGGACCCATTTGTTTAACCATCCAACTCTCCCAATCTATATTCTTTGGTATGAGCACGGGCTTACCATCGACCTTAACCACACCAGCCTTACCCTCAACGTCCCCACGCTGCGGGAATCTACCCATAACTGTCTGGCCGGTAGCGGGGTCTTGCATAGGCCTGTGGACCCAGACTTGCGTTGCCTGTTGCCCGCCTGGTCTCTTTTCCCAGGCTGTGATAGACAAGTCCTGCTGAGAGGTTCGTTGGTTCACAGGAGTGCCCTTGGCCTCAAAGTATTTTTGTTCCGCTCGCTGTGATGGAGTGAGACTTCCTTCCTTGGCAGTTTGCAACCACACATCGTAGGCTTGTTTAGCCTGTCTCAGTGCGGGGGGCCAATCCTTGATAGGTCGCGTCAGATCGAATCCTGTCCGTTGCGACTTATCGAGTTCTGCTGCAAAGGTTCGCTGCAATCCATCTCCAGCGTCAGGACGGTGTTGCCTCATTTCAGGGAAAGCAGCCGAGAGAGCATCTTGAAATGCTTGCCTATCCATGAGTCCCATTTCCACAGAACGTCGGCCAGCATTGTAGTGCAAGCGAAAGTTAGGATCTTGAAGGGCTTCTGTAAAGGTCTCCTGGGCTGGAGTGCTCAGGACGTATTCCAGCATATTGTCGACCGCTCCAAATGCCTCTTGAGCCAGACGTTCCTCCTTCTGTTCAGCCGGTTCTTTGAACCGCGCGGATTGCCATGGAGGAATCTCCTCCAGCAAACCAGGATAAAGGCTCTTGGTTGTCGGAAGTACGCTCGGCGGTGCTGCTGCTGCTGGAGCTGCTGCCTGCTGGTCACCAAACACGGCCTGTCCCGGGGAAGTGAAGTCTCCGCGTGTTGGAGCTCCCGCCGGTTGCGTTCCCCCTAAAATGCTTTCCGGAGGTCCCGCTGCTCCACCAGCTGGAGGAGGAGCAGCTGACAATCCCGCCAGTGTTGACGCGGCCGGGGAGACTCCCGCTTGCATGGCTTCCCCGGTAGCGGATCCGACAGGCGGTAGCTGCGCAAAGGTTTGACCGGCTGTGGGTTCTGCGGGGGCTGATCCAGTCGGAGTCTGTGTTGCTCTGGCAATTCCCCCTTCAGGACTTCCTCCACCCCCACCCCCTTGTCCCCCGCCAGTCATAATCGAAGAGACCATTTCTTGAAATTGCTGCCCCTGCTCTCCCCCTGGTCCCCGCCGTGTGAATGGATTAAGGAAACTCAACATTTGCATGGCAGGGTTCTGTTTCTTACCGCCTTTGGGTTTTTCGTCGATCATCCCAAAGAGTTCGCTCGCACCGGAGTAGAAACGCTCTCCCTCTTGTTCGAGCCTCTGAGCTTCTGACTCATGCTGCTCCCTGGCCTGAAGGGTGAGACTTTCATCCAAAGAAAGGGTGCGGGCCGTATCGGACTGCTTCTTTCTGGCTTCGGCAAAGTCAAACATCGTGGAAACAGTATCGAGCCGACGGTCTTTCTCGGCCGCATTCGATGTTTCTATTTGCCCTCGCTTTTGCGAAAAGCCTTGGATGAACTCGCCAATATTGCCTAAAGCACTCATGGCCATCATTTACCTCCAAACATAGAACCAAGCCCACCGAACAAACCACCTCTCGATTGCGAAGCGGACAGGTTTCCCAATGCTTGACCACCCTGCATACCCGTACCCAAAGCCGATATCCCCGCCTGCGTTCCACCAACCCCTAGTGAGGCTAGACGTGCCAGGCTTTCCGAAAACATCTGAGGCCCGAGGCTACCAATCGTGCCAGCTTCAGCCTTGGCAAGATCCCCGCGGGATTGTTCAAGAGTACCGCCACGAGGCAAACTCCTTTCTATGGACGACCTGGCTTGACCGAACTGGTTTCGTATTCCCTGGATAGAAGGGGCCAGGGCTTGGGTCGTCGTCTCCGGATCCCCACTCACCAGAGCTCTGTATTTCGCAATGGGTATAGTCCGTGCTGGCTCGGTCTGCTCCTCGAGTTTTTCCGACAGGGCCAAGGCCCTCTCAGTGGACTGAGTCAATGCTGACTGAGCTGCCTTTCCTGCGCTTTTACCGCCCATTGGTTTCCCCCTTTGCTAAATACTTGGCCTCGGCAATATTAAATTCTTCCTTGGTTTGAACCGCCACGAGTCCATCTACGGTTTCTCCGTGGTAGGTGGTGAAACCCGGGATCTCGGCTGCATAGTGGAATCCCAGGTTTCTGACATAGCGTTGTGCCAGCTTGTTTGGCTTCGGAGTCAGGCCGAAAACCAGATCAAACCCTTGACCTGTCGGCATGTTCTGAGCATCGAACTCCTCACCTTTCAATAGGAGCTTCCAAGGAAACCTAAACCACTGAGAGACACAGATCATTCCGAATCTTTGGGTGATCTTCGGATTCCAGAACTTACGAAAGAAGACGAAGGAGCCACAGCCTTTGAGCATGGAGTCAGTATGGTTGATATCATTCAGCCAGCCGATTCCGTGATACTGATTGGTTTTCACATCGGTCAAAATGCTCAGAACCGTGTGAGGGTACATGCCCATGAAGTCGATAAACTCCTCTTTCGGTAGCTCCCGCTCGTGCATGACCTCACGATAGAGACCATCGGCATGCAGATCGTTGTAGATCCTCTCCAGCATGTCTTCCGGAAAGAGGTTCTTGTTGAAGGCGTACGGATAGACCCCGTATCGCTCCTCCTCAGCTACTTCTTCTTCAACTGCTAGCATGTTGACCTTTCAGTACAAACGTCTGTACTCATACCCCCCCTACCCCGAGGCTTGAAAATTTTTAATTTTTTTTTCTAAAGCGACCACAAGGGCCTCCAGGTTTTTGAACACCTTTTTAATAGGAGCTCAAGTCCATTTCAGAATATCCATTTTGTCCCTATCTCCATTTTAGTCGGCCCTTCAAGTAAAATGCCCCCAAATCCCACACTCTCCTCGCCAGATCGCTGAGTGATAAGCAGTTGCAGGGATTCTTTTCATTGTCCGGAGGCCAAGCCTTGGCACGATCGTACAGCGTGAATGTATCGGTCTCGGGATCGTAGGCAAACGCCGTCCACCCTGGCCCATCCAAGTCGAGGCCCTCTTGTGTCCTACCTGTCACCTCAACAATATTCGGGGGGATCTCAGGTCCGTAACCTGGAACCCTGCGGGACTCTAGTACGGACATAACAAAAAACCCAATAACAGTTCCGTCTATCTCGATAGGTATATCCGGAACATACTGCGCAAACATTCTGTAGGTGCGCGAATACACCCTTGCCCTAGGGTTTTCTATTTCAATTCCAGTCTCAAAAGGATCCGAAGTGCTCATAGATACTCCACGAGTTTGGTAAAAAAGCGGTGCTCACAGCCATCCGTGCCATCGGGTGCCCCCGGGTTCGGGGTAGGTGAGCCACTTCTTTCCACGACAGCAGTAGTCGGACCAGTCAGTTCCAAGCGCCATTGGCTTATTTTTCCATCATTAATGACCCCCAGATCTCCTACCAAGCCAATAGGTCCCGGAGCTGGTGGAACCGCGAGACTACTGCAGCTGCTCCCTATCGAACCGTCAAAGGGAAGAACCCCCTGACACCTGAAAAAGCCGGCATTATACGCAGAGTGTTGGTGGTAGGCTCTTGTGACATCCACGGCTGAGATGACAACACCAGGCAGTATAAGGGTTGTATACGCCGCAGCCGCCGTATTGCCTGGAACAAAGCTGAAAGATATTCGCTGTACGTCTATAGGTAATGTCGTTCCGCCTGCCATCGTTGTCCTTTTTATCCAGGTGGTGGAAACCAAATCAGGGACGCATAAACACCTAAACATTGAGCACCACAAGCATTTTGAGCAAGGGTGCGAAAGTTACTTCCATGTGCATAGTTACTGTATTCAATGACCGTAGCGAAACCACTTGCAGAGTTCGGAGCAGGAATACCTGCGCTCGACCTTACAAGGTTAAGTTGGCCCTGCCACTGTTCCGGATGGAAGCGAGATGTTGGGGGGGTGCTGAAGGAAGCACCCACCTCTGTGAACTCAAGGCCCCGGAAAATGGGAACGGCGTTAGTAATCCCACTGGCGATTCCAAGATCTAGGTCCAATCCAGTTGCAGGATCTACAACCCTAGCGCCTGCGGCGGTGTTCCCAAAAATCCCGCTGGTGTTGGGCACTTTTTGACTTGAGGTGAAATCATAAGGACCGGGATCAGATGGGCTTGGTGAAGCTGAGCAAACAGGAGGACTGGCGGCCGGGCCCACATCTGCGACTTTCACATCTATACTAGAACCTCCTGTGCCTGTGTAAGAGACCACTGTAAAACTAACATCTAGGCTCACTCCGGCAGTGGTCCTGGTTGCTAGAACCTCATCACTGAAACCGGCAGCAATAGATGTAAAAGCCAGGTGAACGCGCCAGGTGGCGAGGTTCGTGGTGGAGCTGTTCACGAACAGTCCAGTAAAGAGAATCCAACTTCTGGTAACGTCGACTGGAGTTGCGAGCACTAAGCTAGCGGTGAGCGAACCAGAGCCTACGACGATCTTACCTCGTTGGACCAAAACTCCAGCTCCGCTAGCAATAGCGACAAAGGGATCCGGAAAGGAACGAACCCCTGCTGCGGTTCCAGAGGTGTTGAGACCCTGTGAATTAATATCCGGAAAAGTTTGAGCTATGCGTTCTGTCGTCATAGAAACTCAATCACGGCAATCTTAAGGGTTGCGAAACCCCCGCCGGAAACCTTCACGCTGCTAGTGCTCGCAAACTCCCAACGATTAGTGTGAACCAACCCATTTTCGTCACCGCCGGCGCTAGGGATTCCATGCGGTGAACCCTGAATCTGTAGGTAGGCTCTCGTCAGGTCAGCCACGGCGGTAATGGCAACCGTCACACTCCCAGCCACCAAAACAGCGGTGATCTCCTGAACCGCAACATCAATGTCAAATCCACCACCAGCCAGAAGCCCAGGGACGCTAGGGAACTGTTCCAGGTCACTCCCCGCCTTCGGGATACCCGGAAGAGTCTCAGCTTCATCTGTCGGGTCGTGCTGTGTCATGCGTTCTCCATCTCGGCACAGCTGACGGTTATGGAAATGTCACCAAAGCCGCCCGATTGCTTTGCTGCTTCGATGACCCATTCTGATCCTGGCCTGATATGCAATCGCCAGATCTCGGTATTACCCGCTCGCAACTGTCCAGCTCCTCCTGTGGCCGATCCCCGCCAGAAGTGCTTATTGGCCGTGGCCTCACCTTCTGGCCTGACCTTCAAATCGTATCCAGTGTCAATTAAGGAGAAATTACAGACGATGATCGTGATCTGGAGCGCAGTTCTCCCGGCGGTGATCGCGGTGATCTCGGTGAGGACCGTCGTCAATTCCTCTTGCGCTGGTTCTGGATAAAAAACGTCGCCTACTGCCATTAGGCACACACCTCCGGGTTTCCTGAATTAAAGAGTTGAGAAGTACCGATAGTGGTTGCTACCGAATCAGCTGCATCGGCTTCGACTAGCACTTCCCATTCTTCCCTGGGCCTCAGCCCAAACTCCATGAACTCAGTTTGTCCCGCCTGGATCTCCCGAACAAAACCGGCGGTATTTGAGCCACGCAATAAGTGTTTATCAGCATTTCCAGCCCCGCCTGGTTTCAATCTCAGGTCGTAGCCCACAGGGACGTTAGCGAAATTACAGACGATGATCGTAAGCTGAAGACCGCTCTCTCCACCGTCAATTACGCAAGCTACGGTCAGTGCGTCTGGAATGACGAGCTGGCAGATATTCGTGAACTCAACAAAGACAGGACCTCCTTCTGCTGCCAGGCTCGGTGGACAAATTCCCACTAGAAAACTCCTGATACCATCGTGTGAATCTCATGAGGGTTGGACCATCTCCAGGCCCCGCGAGCCTGATTGTTGGTCACCAGCATCCGACTGTTCACGGCCTCTTCCGGTTGTGCAGAGCTTCCGTCGTTGGAAATGTCCATCGTGCGCCGATCAAAGCCCCGGCCAACATTGAACCGCGCATTGGCTCGGACGTTTAAGGGAGTATTGGGTTGATCTTGCAGCTCCGGAGGCTTAGCCAGGAAGTTGGTTTCAAGGTAGAGCTTTGTCACTAGATCCTGGTCCTCAGTCGGGTCAGCAGAATTGATGACCTTGTTACCACCAAGGTTGATGCTGTCCTGGTGGACGGTACTCCCTCGATTTCCTCCGAGAGCGTCCAGGCGGTCCTGCACATCTCGCAGGACAAAGTTGAGGTATTCCCAATCACCTTCATTGACCTGAAAGTGACCAGCGGTTTCGTTAGGCATTTGTACTCCTTTTAAGCAGCTACGCCTGCCTCACGTCCTGAGACAAGTCTTGCTCGTTCGTAACCCCGTTCTCCTGCAAGTGGATGCCATTCCACATCTGATTGCTCGAACCAGACCTTGAACGCACTCGGGGAAGTAAAGATAAAGCGGAACAGCTGACCCTTCAGGCCAGCGGGTAAACGAATAGGTCCTTCTCTTTCCCATCCTGTCGTGGGATTGGTGAGGAAGGTCAGGGTATGATCAGCGGTTGCCGATTCATCCACGAAGATCTCCAAAGTGATAATGTCGGCTCCCTGTGAAGAGATCCACAAACGTCGAATGAACTTGAACCGGCTGTAACCAAAGTCCAGCTCGTAGGTGTCCCAACGGGTAACATCGAGGGGATCCCGGAGAAATTCAAAGTTGTGGTCGTAATAGGAGAAGGGTCCACCCTCGAATGTCAGGCGAACCAGTTTCCCAATCGTATCTGCATCCAGGGAAATGATTTCTATCTGTCGATCACTGGTGGTAACGACAGGGGATTGAGTCACGACCCCATCGACCTCCACATTCACAGTCACGGGATTGCCCTGGGTGTCGATATCCAGCATGAGCTGTCGGAACCGTTTATCTCCGGGCCAGCTCTCTGAGGACCATTCGGTTTGGTTTGATCCAGGCGAAGCTCCTGTTGCTGGCCTGGGCTCAACCAAGGTCTCAAAGTCATGCTTGTAGTAGATGAACTCCGTCGCTGCAGCGGTAGCCAACTTGAGACGAATCAGCGTTCCCTTGGTGTCCTTCGGGAAGGAAAGGTAAACCTTCTGCTGGCTGGTCGTGTTGACCGTGAATGGCGGGGCCAGGTCAACCCCGTCGATCTCTGGTGTCACCGTCACGTCAGCACTGTTGGTGTCGATCTCCAGCATGAGCTTGGTAAAGAACTTCTCCGTAGGTGCACCGACCTCTTCCCAAGGAGTTTGCATCCTCGTGGTCGATTCCAGGGAGTTGTCGAGCCAGTCGAAGCTGTGAGCATAGACCTTCACCGGAACGGTTGCAGAGGTTGACTCCACCAAGATCCGGGCGATCTTGCAGTCCGTGTCAAAGGGCAGCGACAGAATCAGCCTTTCCCGGCCAGTCGACGATACAGCTGGAAACGTCTTTGCGGGTGAGCTGACCTGGGTTGAGCTGCCATCCAGGAACACGCTTACGTCAGCGGTCACTCCTCGGGTGTCGATCTCCAGGATGAGCTCTCGCAAGAACTTCCGTTTGGGTGATCCGTAATCGTCCCAATCGGTAGCGGTCTTGAGCAGCGTTCGAGGCTCGACCCAGAAGTTATAGATCACCTTGTAGAACTTCATCCGGGATGCGCCGTTATCGCCTGTCAAAGCGATTGAGCAGTTCCGGGCGTCCGTACCTATCCCTCCGTTGACAGGGAAGTGGATCTGATCCCTGGTCGCTGTGTTGAGGGTTCCCAGAACTACGCTGGTATCTCCGTTGTCGAAATGGGCGGTCACGGTCACGTCAGAACCAGCGGTATCTGCGTCCACAATGATCTCGGTAAAAGTCTTCTCCTCCTGCTTGGCCCCGAAGTCATAGAACTTCATGCGGAGGTCAAAGACGATATCTGATCCATCGTCTGTGTTTCCGGTCTCTCTCTGGAACACGAATCCAGAACTATCACCAGACTGGAACTCGCCCAGGTCGTCGAGAAGCAGATAGGAAGTGGCAGGCCTATCTGAAGGCTCCCACCTTTGCGTGACGAAGTCGTAAACGATTTCCCGGCGTACCGCTGAGGTGTCGGTGTAGGCAAAGTAGAGCTTATTGTCGAAGAACCCGAGCCGTTCGCTCTCGGCCTCTGCGGGATCAATCGGGGCAAATCCCTCTACGGTGAATCCTTCAAAGAGCGTGTCTATCTTCTCGGTGAGCTTCTCAGCCCTACCGCTGCCTGTGAACGCATAGATCCCATCGTAGGCTCGGAAGAAGATCACTCCCGCTCCCAGGATCAGGGCGAATCTCGAGAACAGACCTCTCTGCGCTCCCGTCTGGAGGGGTTGAAACGTAGTTGGGCCGCTACCCACTATCCGGTAAATGGTCCGATCGGTGAAGCAGTAGAGCTGATCGTTGTAGGCAAAGGGCCTTCTGACTCGATCACCGCCCTGTGAGGCCACGATAAAGCCACTGGAAGTGATCTCCTCAACCTTGATGCGCCGGGAGAAGATTAGCCTATCCGGATTGGCACTGTCGTCCATCCAGGACCGATTTTGATGGATAGCGATAACGCCTGACGTAGAAGGAATGTCGATCTGATCCGTATTAATGGATTCGCCAAGAGACAGATCTCCCAACCCATCGAAGAAAGTGTCCGTTCCTACTCCATTCGCAATGGAGTCAACGAATAGATACTCCCCGGGCAGCGTACCGCCCCTACGGTAAATGTCTACAAAGTCCACCTGGGGATCGGTCGAGAAGGTAATCAGAACCTCTGCACGGTTCCGGGTAACTGTGGTCTCAGAGCCAGCCGTGGGGGAAAGCGGGCTGATCGTTCCCGTCACGCTGTAGCGGTAAACGTATCGCCAGTCATAGTCTCCCTTGAGCCGAAAAGACAAACCACCGACCATCTTGCCATCGTCGATGTTGACGTTTACAGCTCCACATTCAGTAGCTTCGACGACGACCCTGAAGGACATAACATCGGCCCAGGTGGTCGAAGCACTACCTACTCTCTGGAAGTCTCTTTTCTTGATGAAGACCTCGGTCCACTGGTTCTCACCACCAACGGCCGAGAGGAAATTGAAAGATTCGAGACTGCGAGATTCGAGAGTGGTGTCGTCTACCTGCTGAATGTCGTCATCTTCGGTCAGGAAGGACTCATCCAAAGCAAATTCCCGCAGTCCTCCATCCCGACCTTCCTTGGAGGTGGCATCAAAATCAAAGACGCGAGTGAAATCGTTGGGAGCAACAGATTTGGTGTAGTAGTTCTGTGTGTAATCGTTTGTGGTCGGATCCACATCAAACATCAACCTGATTTCCTTCAGGTTCTTGGGAACGTCGATTCTGAGGAAGAAGTGAATAAAGTCCTCGTCGTCACTGTCACCTGGAGTAGTGAACTCATCCAGGTCGATCACAATCCCTTTGGTCGCCGTACCCCTAACCCGCTCATCGACCGCAATATTCATCGAGAAGGTTCCCTCTTGAGGCTCGAAAGCGTCATCGGATAGGACCGCATTGACACCTACATAGGACGCGGCAGACTCAAAGTCGTCGATGGTCTTGAACTGCTGCGTTCCCTCTACGGCCGTAGCCACTGGACCTGGAGCAATGCCAAAGCGGTGAGTGAGGCTCCCATCGTCCTTGATCCGCTTGGTCGGCTCGAAAGCGATCATTGAGGAAGTGGGCGAGTTATTGATCTTGTAGTCTTCGAAGACCACCGGAGATCCGGAATGACCCGTTGAAATGGAAACAAAGTCGCGGAAGATCTCCGTGCCGGCGCCCTGGTAGTTGATCCCCACATCTGACACGATCTGGCGGGCCAGGGAGTGAACCACATCGGGAGCCGCGGGGATCGCTGTGACGTTCTGCTTCACGCTTCCCGCACGAGTCTCAATGAAGCCTGTGCGCCTGGAGGTCATGTTGTCCAGACGGACGTAGTGACCTTCCTCTATTACATCTCCCGGCCGGGAGAGCGTGAGGCCCAGGTTCTCCAGATCTATTGGAGCGTTGCGTTCTTCAGTCGGCACTAGGCGGTTTGTCTCCGTTGGTTTGCTGTGCTTGCTGTCCAGCAGCCTGTTTCAGTTCTTCGGCGGTGATCTCCCGGACGAACATCTTCTCGGGATCCTTCATATCCAGACCCAACTTCATCCCCTTGGGAATCCCCAACTCCACTCTGAGTACGTTGACGGTATCCAGCAATTCGCGGCCGTGGTGTCTCTTGAGCATCATGACCACTTCTTGGATCTCTTTGTTCTGCTGGCCCACGATCCCCACGACCATCTGGCGTTGAGAGGCCCCCAGGTCCCACCTAGTTTGCTTTTTTGCGCTTCCTTTGCTTTTTGTTCCCATTTTTCTTGGCTCCTTTCCCAAGTGCTTTTACGGCAGCTTTTTTCTGTTCCAGAGTTGCGTTGGCCCACTTCTGCTCGGCAAGTGTCGTTTCATAATGAGCAATCCTTCCGGACAGCAAACTCCAGAGACAGTCTTTCACTGTCATGTTTTTGTGGGAGGCCATTTCTTCGGCAATCGCCTGTTGTTCATCGTCTAAAGTGAAGGTGAATCGTGCCATTATTTCTCCTATTAGTCGTCGATCAATTCTCCTGCGATGATCGCGGTTACGGCTGTGCTTGCAACCGAGCCGGTTGCCGAGAGTCTCAAGTGTGTGCCAGCCACGAACGTAGGCAAGGCAATAATTTCAGTCGTGAAGTCTCCCGCTTCCAGCCCAAACGGTCCCTGGATATACCACAGTACGCCATCGCTGCTTGTCTCAATGAATACCTCAACGTCTTTATTCGATGTACCAATGGTCGCAATGAACTGTCTTAACACCAGCGTCTTTGCGTTAGGCACGACAAAATATCCCGACAAGGAAATGTTGAATCCAATCCCCATCGACAGCATTCGTACAGCGGGAACTCCTGCCGTGAAGACTCCAGTACCGCAATAAATGGTTCCAGTGTTGGCATTGTTGCTGCCAGCAGTAAGCACTGACAGTTGATGTACCGCCGAGAAAGTTGCTACCGTATTCACGGCGGTCGTTCCGGTCATTGTTACGTCTTCAGTGGCAGGGTCTCCAGAGGCATCCAGCCCGAAAACCCTGACCGTCAGCGCGCCAGTTCCACCGCCTGTGTCATTGGTGTTATCGGTAGAGGCAACCCCCACAACGGCGGGAGTAGCAGAAATCGCACTTTGGTCAATGGTAAAAGCATTCACCCCAAACGTCGGTGATAGGGTAAACGGTCCACCATTGGGGACAGTAGGATCATGCCCTCTGACAGATACTCTTGATCGTCCTGCGACATTGCCGAGAATGACCTCAGTTGTATAATCTCTGGTAAATTGTCGGCTCATTTTTTAATACCATCCATCTGTTGAATCAAAGGTAATATCCAACGACTCACCATCAAAAAGAGTAAAGCTGGAGTTCACGCCAAGTAAATCTTCTGCACCGTCTGGGGCCACGGTGAGTTGGTTCCCACTAGATCCCGAGTTGATAATCCTAAGCGTTTGCCCACTCACTCCAGCCGGGAGAGTAGCTGTGAAACCCGCGGAGTCCGTATTACCGAAGACCACCGAGTCTGTCACTAGAACCGTATAGGTAGTCGTCTGTCTCGTAACGGTTTTGATCCGGCCAACCGTAGTCGTTGTGCCAGCTACATCTAGATCACCGCCGAAGAACACACTTCCTGAAATTACGCGGATAGCAAAATTACTGAGACCTTCTGTGGGGGCATTGACGATCAAAAGGGTCTGCGCGTTGGTAATGTCACCCGTCAGATTGTCGCTTATGAAGGGCTCATTTATCTCGACCTGGGAAATATTGGCAATGCTCTCGGTCTCCGTTTGTGTGGTGATGGCCGAGATAAAGGTAGTTCCAGTTAAAGACGTAGTATCCCCTGACGCTCCTACCAGGGTTTGGGTGACGAAAATTCCAGAGGCCAGTGTGCTGGAGCCATCGGAGGTGAATGTTTCGGAAATGATCAGGCCGATGATACCGGACGGTGTACCAGCAATCGCATGGGGTCCTGCACCTGAAACAGCTAGATTCCCCCCTAAGATCACATCGCCCGACACGACGCGCAAAGCGTAGTTATTGACACCTTCCGTGGGCGCAGCGACGATCAAAAGGGTCTGCGCGTTCGTGATACTCGATCCAGCACCAACGGTGATTATGGGCTCCTCAATGCGGACCTGAAAAACATCGGTAACGACCTCGGCTACCGTCTGAGTGGTAACCCTGGCTGCGAAAAGCGCCCCGCCTAAAAAGACGGTATCACCCGAAACTCCGATTACGCTCTCTTCAATCTCGAACTTCGCTGCCCGATTGGAAGTCCCGCCTGAAGTGAAATTTCCACGGATCTGAACTTGCCAAACGTCGGTTGGAATATTGGTCCCAATGGTGAAGGGTAGGCCAATGAACATCGACCTGGCTGGTCCGGTGGACCGCAGAGCATAGTTATTGACTCCTTCCGTGGGAGAACCCGTGAGAAGCAGAGTGTGAGCATTGGTGATCACACCTGTCAGGTTGTCGGTGATGCTAGGATCGAAGATCTTGACCTGGGCGATATCGTTAATAGTCTCGGTGGCGGTCTGGGTGACAATCGAAGCCCCGAAGAAGGCCCCATTGAGAGTGCTATCCCCTGCAACCCCGGTCAGGCTACTTTCAACTTTGAATTTATCTGCTTCACTAGCAGATCCCCCTGAAGTGAATGCTCCGCTCACCACGACTTGATGCCAGTCCTCTAGCGTGGTCCGGCCGATGGCAAGCTGGAGACCTTGAAATATAGAAGGAGCGAGTGCAGTAGATCTGATTGTCCAGTTGGCCTCGCCTGCTGTGGGTGAAGCGGTTATGAACAAGGTTTGCGCGTTTGTTATGTCACCCGTCAAATTATCGGTGATGTTTGCCCCGTCGAAGCGGCACTGGCTGATATTGGCAATGTTCTCAGTCTCGGTTTGAGTGACAAAGGTTGCGTCGAAATAAGTACCGACCATCCCGGCGGTATCTCCCGATGCTCCGGTCAATGCCCCTTCTATTCTGAGCTTGGCCGATTCGTTTGAAGATCCCCCAGAGGTGAAATTTCCAGCAAGTAGAAGCTGCCAATTATCATCTACGGCACTTTGCCCAATCGCATGTGGCCCTGCACCAGATACGACCAAGTTGCTGGCGAGGGTGACAAGGGTGGAGTAGAGATTAATTCTCGCCCAAGGAGTACCCGATAAACCAATTTCCAAGCGGTTGGTCGGAGCGACTGACAGAGCACTTAAACTACCGCCGCCACCGTCATCAAAAAGGAATGCCGATGAATTGTCTATTTCAATGTCCCCGGCAAGGATGCGGAAAGCGAAATTACTCTCCCCTTCTGTGGGTGCGCCTGTGATCAGAAGCGTTTGGGCGTGGGTGATATCTCCCGTCAAGTTGTCCAGAATATTTGGCTCGTCAATGCTTACAGTGGCGATATTCGCCACATTCTCTGTGGCGGTCTGGGTTCTGATGTTGCCGCCAAACCAGGACTGGAAAATACCTACCGTTTGCCCACTTGCACCAGTGAGCCGGTTCTCAGTCTTGAATCTGGAGGCCGTGGTCCCGCCAGAGAGCAATGAGAAATAGTCTCCGCTGAGGGTGAGCTGGCTTGATAGGTCGATTGCAGCACCGATGGCGTGTGAGGGCAAAGGAAGAGGAAAGTTGAACCCGCCATCGTCGGTTATCGAAAAGTTAGTGACGAAGCCGCCCCCGTTTTTGTCGTCCTGGAGGGTCCAGATCGAATCGCCTCCGACGTTTATTACGTCAACAAATGTCCTCCATGTGGCTCTGTTGGCATTCTCGCCAGCTCCAATGAGGTCGATAGAGTGAGAATCCTCAAAAGCCGCCGCGCCTTGACCGGCAATGTCGATCTTCAGAGCTACACCAGCAGTACCCTCCTGGGGTCCAAAAACCGCAAAGCCGCTCAGATTGAGGCTATTAGAACCCATGGAAGTGATGGAGAAAGGAGTATTGAGCGAAGCCGAGCCGGTTGACATTTGGAGCAGCGCGGAACCGACCATCAGATTTAACCTACCGTCAGCCGAGGATCCAGACCGCGCCTCAATGTCAATGGAGATGCCCTGGTTGGCAACCGTAGACTCGGCAACGAACTCAATCGTTTTGAGCGGAGGACCGCCGCCGATGTAGATTGCCAGCCTGTCGTAGTCCGAGAGGCTGACGAATCGGTCATACAACCGCCACTCCTGGGGATTAAGCCCGCGCCGTTGGGCGATAATATCAGCGGCATCCCTGTGCATTTGGGCGTCACTGGCAGCACCGAAGGCCAAAAAGGTGTCATCGGAAGCTAGCCTTACCGCTTCGTTGGTCGTATCGACGATGAATATATCCTCGGTATCACCATCTTTGCGGACCAGGAGAGCTTCCGCGTTGTCCACGTCGATGATCGTTTGACCATCGAAGGTCTGCCCTCCAGTGAAGGTGCTCATGCCGAAAACGATCAGATTGGTTGAAATTACAAAATCAGTCATAGCCTTTAAGCCGCTGAGGTCTGGAGTGTCGTGTAGTGAACAGTAATTCGAACCGTACCGGCCGTGAAATCCACCCCGGTTGATGTGAGCACCACATCGTTTGCAGCCGGGAAGGTGGTAACGGCCCCGGAGGTAAAATCTGTAATATCGGTAGTTGTCCCGATCCCAGACGCAATGGAAGCACCCCAACGGTCCACATCAATTCCGTCACCCACGTCGAAGCTAGCTGGACCGCCGACATTACTGATCACCCGAACAGTGATTCCGATTAAGAAACTTCCAGCCGGGATAAGACTCGCTGCCGTCACCGAAGATCCAGCCGATGTTGCCACATCAACAAATGTGGTCTGCATTTGAGTTTCTGCGAGGTGGTCGGCCAAGTTTGCAACGCTGACCAGCTGACCAACCGCTCGCACCTGAGTTCGAGAGACTCTGAAAAGCTCTTCGTTTGGAGTTAAGCTTCGAACCTGAAATGGGTTGGTGGCGTCCGTAAAAACCGTCACGTCATCGGCGGGCCTTAAATCTATCGAGCCAAGAGAGTAGATATTGACTCTCTCCCACTCTCCCGCGCCTACTCCCCCAATTTCCAAGAAGTCGGTAGGAGCGTTTGAGAGAGCGGTTAAATCCCCGCTGTTGCCGTTGTTTCGGAAAAGGATTGCCGATGAAGCAGCTACTTGGAAGTCACCGCCGAGGATCCGCTGTGCATAATTGCTCTCCCCTTCTGTGGGTGCGCCAGTGATCAGCAGGGATTGGGCGTTGGTGATCTCCCCCGTCCCCGTCAGGTTGTCTTGAATATTGGGTTCATCAATTCGGACCTGGGAGATATTGGCAACATTCTCGTCGGCCTCTACCTGGGTTCTGAGTGTGCCCTCGAAAAAGGTCCCCGTAATATGGTCCGTGGTCCCATCCGTGGCTTGCAATGTTGAATGAACGTGCAGCAACATAGCCTCAGTCTGCAATCCATCGGGTTGGTAAAAATTGGTGAGGCGCATCTGGGCAGTACCCTCTATATTCTCAGCCCCAACACCGCCACCGACCAGTAACTTCATACCCTGATTAAAAGATTTTCCGATCCGTGTAAGGGCGGTCAGAGTGGTCGCTGATGAGGTGCTGTCCACAAGCAACCCATAGTTTTGGGTTGCGTTCGTGGGATGGTTCGTGACTTTCAGGGTGTACCCTATGTTGATCGTGTCCGAGCCTGGAACGAGGAATGGAGCGGTCAGGAACATTCCTCCGGCCTCATTAACAACCTCACTGTTACTTTGGGTGAAAATGTTCCCTTCGAGATCAAAGATGGTCTGCCTATTAGTCCGTCCTGCATCTCCCGTCTGGGAACCTTGGATCTTGACCTTATGGGTGGTTGTTGGCCCCCCCCCATAGTCGTCAATGAAAGATCCGGTGATGTTCACCTGGACGTTGTCGATGAAGGACTGAGAGCCAATGGAGACCTGTTCAGGTTGGGCGATAGCAAAGCGCCCCTCGTCGGTGACGAACACTAGATTCACATTGCCTCCACCATCAAAGCGAGACCTGAGCGTCCATTGACCGGCCCCGGCATTGGTCTCCATATCGACGAAGGTGATGAACTGTTGCGTGTGGGGTGTGGAGTCGAAGGATTTTCCCTCGTAGATCACACTCGGGGAATCCTCAAAACCCGCACCAGTGAGATCTGGCTGAGTGAGCACAACCCTGCTAGGTGCAAAACTCTGTCCAACGAAAAGATCCCCGGCAGAGGTATCCACGCGGAAGAGAATAAGGTTGCTGTCGTTGTTAACTTCAAAAGCCGCTGCGTTGGTATGGGTAATTCGGATTCGATTTGTGATCAAGCGACCCGCGTTGATATCCATCCTCGGTATACCGGCTTCACCGAAGAGCATCTGGTTCGAGTCGTCAAAAGAAATAATGCTCAAATCCCCGTCGTCGGCGGTGTTCCTGAAGGTGATTGAGTCAGCGTAGGACAGTCGGATCGAGCCTGCTGCCGCAGGAGTAGCACCTATCTCGAGGACCGCACCACCTCTCAGTTGAACCAGGTTGCCGGAGGTATCGACGTTGAACACATCCCCGCCATCAGCATTCTTGCGGACCAGGAAAGCCTCTGTGGAGGTAACGTCGACGATCAGGCCATCAATGGTGAAGCTGCCTGGAACCGTGAGATCTCCAGTATCAGAAAGGGTGAAGACCGTGGTGGGTCCTCCAGCGTCGATTTCAGCGGTGATCTTAAAGACCGATTGCCCATCAAAGCCTGTCCCGGTCAGAGGCTCAACGAACATCCTCCAGTTGGAATCGTGATTCACGCCTCCAGCTTCTCTGGACTTACCAACGAGCAAAAAGGTATGAGAAAAACCCACGGTGGAGTTCACGGTCAGGTTTGGAGCGTCGATGTTGAGGCGATCCACAGATGAGGATGGCGCAAGAGCAACACCCTCTCCGATGGTCACGTCCTGATTAACCCCATCGGCTTTGAATATGATTGGACTTAATCCAGCTCCAAGCATAGAAAGATTACCCGTGTCGCTGGTAACGCCGATCGAATCGAAAGCTCTCAATTCTGGAACCACCCCGATAAAAGGACCGCTGGTGCTCTCTCCCAGGAGTAATTGATCCGATGCCCCAATAGAGAACCAGACGTTGTCGCCGGCGTCGCCACTGTTGCGCCAGCGAATGTCGTCCGTATTTCGAAACCGGACGGTTCCCGATTGGGCTGGCCCGTTAGCCCCGATTGGACCAAAGGCCAAGGCCCCATCAGTCGAGCCTGGGCCGATATGAGCGAGCGTGGGAGAGGTCGTAGCCGTGATGGTAAATTCGTCCACAAAGGACGCACCATCAATCCTGGCCTGGATGGTGAAGATCGAGCCTGTGCCATCATTGGCGGTCACGTCTACAAACTGCTTCCAGTCAATGTCGTGGGGAGACCCATCGTTGGACAAGCCGGTAAGGATAATCGCCCCTGAGTCTTGCTGACCTGGAGCAGCCAGATCCGTCCCATCAATGGTTATCGCATCATAGGCTGCGATCTGATCCTGGCCGAGAAAGACGCGGTTGGTGAAAACGTCCCTTACCGCTAGAAGTGTAGTTCCAATGTCGTATCTGTTGGTGATAATGGGTCTGATTTCGGCATCAAAGCCTCCACTCAAGGATCCGAAGTTCCAGCGTTGCACCCCATCAGTCCAGATCTCAACATTACCCGAGGAGGTGAAAAGTTCTAAATCGAAACGACCTCCTCCATCGGCTCGTAGAGCTGAAACCCGAGCTTGACTGGTCCCATTTGCCAATAGCTGTAGGTATCTCTCCACTCCTGGATCGTCCCTTGCGACAATACGAAGTTCGTTGTCGCTGTCTGCAAGAGGATCGGAGTTCATCTGAAGGACCCGCGCCGAAACTCTCTCCAAGATAACGTCACTGGAACCGCCGAAGGTCAGTAAGGTCGTGTCTGAAGCCATCCTCACCGCATCGTTGACCGTATCGACGATAAAAACGTCCCCGGCATCCCCATCCTTCCGGATCAGCACGGCCTCGGTGTTGTCCGAGTCGATGATGAGCTGGTCCATGGTGAAGGTCGCACCGCTGACCGTCAGCAGCCCGTTGTCGTCGACGGTCAAAATGTCGGTGTAAGGAGCCCCATCAATGCGAGTCTGGAGGGTCCAGAGCGAACCTGTCCCATCGTCGGCGGTTACATTGACAAAGGCTTTCCAGTCAATCGTGTGAGGACTTCCGTTGTGGGAGTGGCCCTTCCACAAGAAAGCATGGGAATCGAGCTGCCCTGGCGCACCAAGGGGTAGTGCGTCGAGAATCACCGCGTCAATGGGCGAGCTTTCCTGAGTCCCCGCTGTGAGCGAGCGTTGAACAACCTTATCCTCTGGAAAGGTTGGAGCCTCGAAATTCCCGCCAAGTATTGCTACGCCGCCTACTGCACCCATAATTATCCTAGGTCAATGCCAAATACTGCACGTTCACACCGTCTAATCCGACTTCACCGTGAATGAAGATCTCATTCAGATTGATACTCGTATTTCCCGGCCCCGGGAGCGTGGTGAAAGGCAACGTATTGCCAATCACAGGAGTTTGCAGCTCCACGCCGGCCAGTCCATCATTGAGGACCGTGCTGTCACCCACAAAGATCTTCCCGCCGTTCCCGCGCAAGACCTGGAGCAAGACCCAAACCGCTTCGATCGACAGTCCACTGAGTACCGTGGCCGCTGGAGAAGCTGGTATGGTGACATTTGAGAGCAAACGAATCGGCACTACCTAAGTCCCCCGAGAAGATCAACGGATGGATCATCCGGTTCTTCTGGATTTTTCCCGTCCGTGTGGGACTTGTAGATAAACCGGCTTCCACAGAAGTAATCCCCCTCATTCGGCTGCCGTACCGGGATTCCTTCTTCCCCATCGGTCTGAGAGTTGATATCCAGCGGCTTGGCCGTGGTTAAGATCCCCTCATCGTTGTCGTATTTCTCCTGGGTGGTATCGACTTCGGCGTAGTCGCTATACCTGTCTTCGTTGCCCGGAGTGACTTTCCCGGGGTTCTTTTGTGCGTGACTCATGGTTTCCTCCTTTAAGGTAAAACTATGGTAACTGGAACTCTTTTCATTCCAAGTTCCCTCGCTGCTATCAGCCGATGGTTGCCGTCGATCAATAAGGCATCCACGTTCATCCTCTCAAGTCTTGGGCCGCTGCATTCAAGACGGAGTGGCTTTTTGATACCGTCCTTCTTGATCTGTTCCTTGAGCCAATCGATGGTGGCTCGATCCTTTTCTTCCGATGTGGCCACCGCGAACGGCTCCAGGAACTCAACCGGAAGCTCGTCGCCGTACAGACGCCTGTACTCATCAACCTGCTTGCGCAAATAGTCTTTCAATGGTCCTCTGTTCTGATCTCATGAAAGTAAGCACAATGGCTACTCCTGCCTCATACCGTGCGTGACAATACTTTTCTTTGCCCAAGTCCTGGCCTTCACCTTGCTTCCCAAGCATCTTCTCGAGTACGCCGTAGAGGATGTAGTGAAAGAACTCTGGAGTGATGTTCAAGAGGTCCCCAGAGCTCGTCAGCTTGGCGGGCAATATCGTGTAGGTCAGGGTGAAGTCCTGACCGACAGGCCCCACATCTCGATCCACTTCAAACCGCTTGGTCGTCAGGAGGTCCTGGTGGTACTGCTTGGGCACACCCGATGGCTGGTTCTTCCAGTTCCGGTCCTCCATATCGAGCATCCAGCGATCGGTTCGGTGCAAGGGAACCTTGTTGAAGGTAATTCGATCAATACTCATAGAGTCAGTCGGCTCTGCGAACACGCGGTCACCAGCCGTAGCACCAACGGTGTCCTGTCTCTTGAAACAGCCTGTTCTGTCGAAAAAGTCCTTCTCAACATCATTGATGTAGCTGATGATCTCTGACTCGGTCCAGAAACCAGATGAGAAGGTGTCGTCCTCCTGGGTCATGAAAATGATCTGATCGAGCATGTCTTGAACCGTTTGAGGTCCCAGAGCGGCAGCGACAGATAGGGCATAGACGATATTGACCCCTTCCCCGGTTACATCTACATCAATAAAGATCGCGTCCAGGTCAATGAGAACGTCTGACCGCTTGCTTTCGAGGGCCTCAAAGGGCAGGGACATACCCACAAGCGGTGCTTCAAGGGTCACTCCGGCCAGGTCGGTATTGTCCACAGTGGAATCCCCGACGTAGACCTTTCCGGTGTTGGTCCGAAGCACCTGGATAAACACCCAATTCGTCTCAATCGACGTAGCCGAGAGTGGTACGGCTGTCCCGGCCGTGGTCGCAATAAAGTTATTGATCGTCGCCAACGTCATCTTCTACCGCTCACCCTTCTCGCTTTCCGCTTCATACTTCTTCTTTCCTGCTTCTTCACCCGTCCAGCTTCCTTGTAAAAACTGCGGCTCCTCATACCCCTTCTTCGCTTCTTGGCAATTTGCCCAACCTGCCTGCCCGCCAAAGTTGTGTCACCCGGGACTCCAGTCATAGCAGTAGACCCCAGAGAGCTTTGTAAACTCCCCCCCTGTCCGGAGGTCCCAGGAATATCTCCTGTATTCGATACCATCTATCTCCCTCGATTCGGAGTTGAGTATGAAGGCCCCGTATCCAAAGCGGGTTCTGCTGTCCAAATGACTGGCTGTTGGCTGTAAACCTTGCGGGCCACATCCCCCATTCGGTTTATGGCTGCCTTGAAAGCCGTCATAGCGTGTGCGAACTCGGGCCCGCCTTCCTTGAAACGGGAAACATGGAAGGTGTAATCCTCGATCGACTCAATGAACTCGTCGTCCATATCAATCGGATCGCCGTTGTCTTCGATAGTGGCGGGCAGCTTTAAGACAGCGAAATCCACTGTGATCGAAGCTGCTACGGTAGGCCGGGGAAAAACGGCAAAGAGGTTGCAACCGACCGGAGCCCAACGCTTCAGGATGGCCCCTGTTTTTCCTTCCCAAAAACGATCCTCGCGGTCCAGGTCCTCCAGGGTGGCCCGTTCTAGCGACTTGTCTCCAACTGAAGCCGCCATGACCGCTATTGTGTTGGTGGGTGGTGCGTAGAAGTTGTCGGTAGAGTCGGTAACGACTCCACTCTCCAGGTGCAGTTTAGCTGCTAAGTTGTTCAGCTCCTTCATGCCCTCGTTGAGATAGAGGAGCATTTCGGGCCGAGTCCAGAAAATAGGGGAAATCGTCTCGTCCAGTCTTTTGAGGACTAGGTCGATAACTTCCGCACCTGATATCGCCATAGCTATACATGCCCTGCGTATGAATCCCAATCGTGACTTTGATGCCAATCGGCGCCGAAGCCTCCGAAGGGCCAATCCGCATACGACCACTGTTGCCGCATGAT
>Ga0255057_10000007_pt1 | contig 114324 bp, 118 predicted proteins | sample Cases_109_6_MG_FD_189022 | JGI IMG/M metagenome (GOLD analysis project Ga0255057, IMG submission 189022) | Seawater microbial communities from Amundsen Gulf, Northwest Territories, Canada - Cases_109_6 | ecosystem: Environmental > Aquatic > Marine > Gulf | place: Canada: Northwest Territories... | reverse complement strand
ACCGACGGATGTGATGGAAGCGATTGGCATGGACCCGGACTCAGTTGTCGAACGGGTCCTGTTTTCGATTGGCCGTTAGGGCATTCACCGACCCGGTATCGCGACCCTGCGCTCATACCACCTGAGGAGTAGTGAGAGCCCGAGGGTGAGGACGACATAGATCACCATCAGGATGAAGAACGACTCACGGAATCGGAAGGTGCTTCCTGCGTAGAGCCGAGCCATTTGGGTTAGTTCCCGCACGGCCAGGACCGAGACCAGGGAAGTGTCTTTCATGAGGGCAATGAGGTCGTTACCGAGGGCGGGAAGCATGTTGCGCACTGCCTGAGGAAGCACCACCTTTCTCATGATCTGACCTTCAGCCATACCCATCGAGCGCCCAGCTTCTGACTGTTCCCGCGGAACAGACTGGATCCCGGCCCGGAAGACCTCCGCGATGAAGGCCGCGTAGAAGAGCGAGAGAGCAAGCCCCCCGCGTATGGCCTGTGGAATTGCCCGGCTTGGCGTGTTGATCAGAGATGCGAAGTCAGGCACCAAGACCAAGGCGATAGTGAATATAAACACCAGCATCGGAATGCCCCGTACGAACTCGATGTACAGAGCGGCGAGATTCGAGACGACGGTGCGTTTGCTGACGCGGGCCAGACCAATCACCAGACCGAGAAACATGGCGACGACGAATGACCCCACCGTGAGGTAGAAGGTCATCATGATCCCCTCGGCCAGCGCTAGGGGGACTGGGAAGATTCGAGTGAACGCCTGCCGGTACTCTTCACTGAAGAGGATGGCCACGATCATCAGAACGATGATCAGAATCAGTCCGGCCAGCCACCAGGGGAATTCTTTCGCGTCAAACTTGTATGCCCCACCGGGTGTGGGAGTCAGGTCTTCGGTGTTGCGGTCGAGAATGCTCATAAAACAATGTGCCGGGCCAATTGGCCCGGCACACCGTATCTAACCAACGAAGAGCTTGCGTCAGCCTTCGATGTCGTCGTATGTGATTTCGAACTCGGGGCCAAAGTATTGACGGCCTAAGGCTTCGAATCGCCCGTTGTCCTTCAACACTTGGATCGCCTGGTTGACCGGCCCAACCAAGTCTGAGCCCTGTGGGTAGATGAACCCGAGCGGGTCGGACTGGAGCGGGTCGTCGACGGTTTCGATCTGATCGGCACTCTCACCGATGTAGCCGAGTCCGGCAGCGTCATCGATGATGACTACGTCTACGTCACCGGCAATCAGAGCCTGAATCGCCAGACCAAATTGATCGAACGCCTGAATACGATCCTCACCGACAAGTTCCACGGCCAGCTCGAAGTTGGTGGTGCCAACCTGAGTGGCAACGATTGCATCGCTGTTGACGACGTCATCCTTATTGGAGAAGCGATCGTCGCCCGTCTGCTTGATGAACTTTTGGGTGACTGTCATATAGGCATCGGAGTAATCGACGATTTCTTTGCGCTCGTCGGTGATTGAAATGCCGTCGGCGGCGGTATTGATTTCACCGTTGGCGACTTGGTCGATCACCGCGGGCCATGCGGCCTCGACAAACTCGGGCGTGCAATTGAGAAGACGGCAGATCTCTGTCCAGGCGTCGTAATCCCATCCTTCACCCTCGGTTGCGCCGAGCGGGATGTAGTTGAACGGCAAGTAGGCATTCTCCACGCCAACGGTCACCGTTCGTCCATCGAGGTCGGGCAAACCATCTGCGGTAGTGCCGTCGGAGCCACCTCCTCCGCTGTCGTCGCCACAAGCGGCGACCACCAGAGCGAGAGCGGCAAGCAATGCAAATAGTCGTGTTGATTTTTTCATATGTGGGGGGTCCTCCTATCGAACCAGCATGAATCGTATCAAGGCATCGAGGTAGTAGGCGAACCGATTGGGGAGTTTCGATAGGCACTGGGACGTAGAATTGATTAGGGTCGCCGACCATGTGCGCGGGTCTGTTCCCGCTCGCACTTCTAAAGACGGAGGAAAGATGAAAATAAGCAAGCTCTTGGTGGCTGTATTCGCCTTGATGCTGATCCTCGCTGCATGTAGCTCGGACGATGGCGATGACGACACCGCCACAACCGAAGAGGCAGGCGGCGGCGGCGGCGATGGCGGCGGCAGCAGCGGCGACAAACTCGCAGCTGTAATCGCTGCTGACGTGGTCGTTTGCGGTGTGAACGATGGTCTGCCTGGATTTGGCGTCGTAGACGATGCCGGCGAATACAACGGTTTCGACGTCGACTTCTGTCGCGTAGTTGCTGCTGGAGTCCTCGGTGACGCCGACAAGGTTGAGTACAAGCCTCTGACCGCTGATGTTCGCTTTACCGCGCTTCAGTCGGGTGACATTGACGTTCTGATTCGGAACACGACTTGGACCGCCACCCGTGACGGTCAAGAGGGCGCGACCTTCTTGTTCACGACCTTCTATGACGGCCAAGGAATGATGGTTCCGGCCTCGACCGGATTCACCACGTTGGAGGACCTGGCAGACGCAAACATTTGCGTGCTGTCCGGTACGACAACTGAGTTGAACCTGACTTCAGTCTTCGGCGCTCGTGGGATTCCATTCACAAGTGTTGTCTTCGAAGACAACGCCCAACTGCAGCCCGCCTATGAGGCTGGCCAGTGTGAAGGATGGACCTCAGACGCATCGCAGCTGGCTGCGTTCAAGTCCTCAATCGAGGGCGCAGGCGGTGATGAGCAGTTCATCATGGCTGAGATCATTTCCAAGGAGCCTTTGGGCCCTGTCGTCTCTGATGGCAACACAAATTGGGCGCAGGCTGTGGAGTGGTCGGTCATGGCAACCGTTCAAGCCTGGGAGTTTGGCCTCGACTCAGGAAATATCAGTAGCTACAACGGTGACGACCCGAACATTCTGAACTTCATCGGTACAGATAACTTCAACCCCGGTCTCGGACTTCCATCCGACTTCGCGGTACAGGTTGTTACTCAGGTCGGCAACTACGAAGAGATCTTCGATGCGCACATTCCTGCCATCGGACTCTCGCTTGAAGGCAGTCCCAACAACATCTGGACCGACGGCGGTCTGATGTACGTTCCGCCTTACCGCTAGAACGAAACGACTGTTGTGAGGGTGGCCGTAAGGCCACCCTCACCACCTTGATAGCTCAGGAATGACCACAGAGACCCAAGAACCGCAACGTCGAGAACTCGCGCGTCCGCCCTTCTATCGTGACGTCCGGGTTATCCGCATCGTCGGCCAGGCACTTGCGGTGCTGGTCGTCATCGGAATCGTCTACTGGCTGGTAAACAACCTGCTTTCCAACATGGACAGGTTGGGGATTTCGACGTCATTCGATTTTCTGTTCGGGCCCACCAACACCGCGATCCCGTATCACGGGTCGTTCGACCCCAGGTCCCCGGTCTGGCAGATGGTGCTGATCGGGGTCAAGAACACCTTCCTCGCTGCGTTCTTCGGGATCATCCTGGCCACCATCATGGGTGTTGTAGTTGGTGTGTCCCGTCTCTCGGAGAACTGGCTCGTGGCCCGACTCGCAACCTTCTATGTCGAGTTGTTCCGAAATATCCCACCGCTGGTCATCATCATCTTCTTCGGTGCGGCAGTGTTCACCGCCGGACCCTTCCCGATTTTCTCCGAGAGCTGGGAGTTCAACTTCCCGGCAACTGACAACAACCTCTTGATTGTCAATAACGATCGGTGGGGGATACCTGGTTTCACTCAGACCAGCAACCTGCTGCTTTTCTATGTGGTCATCGCAATCGGCGTCATTGGTGCCATCTGGGTGTGGCGACGTCGCACCAAGAACTTCGAGCGTACCGGTCAACCGCACCATCGTGTTGTCTGGTCGCTTGGCGTTCTGCTGCTGGCGTTGATCGTCGCCTATTTCGCTGCTGGCCAGCCTCTCGAGATCTCCTGGCCGGTGATCTCAGGGAATCGAAGACGTATTGATGGTGGCTTCATCATCAACTGGGGGTGGATGTCGGTCACGATCGCCCTCGGCCTCTACACCGCTAGTCATTTGGGTGAGATCATAAGGGGTTCGATCCTGGCTGTGCACCGGGGCCAGTCCGAGGCGGGCAATGCCCTTGCGTTGTCGGCTTTCCAGAGATACAGATTCGTGATTCTTCCCCAGGCCACTCGTATCGCCCTTCCACCCACGATCAATCAGTATCTCAACCTGGTCAAGAACACCTCTTTGGGCACCGCAGTTGGGTTCGCCGAGATCACGGCGCTTACCAAGACGTCGGTCGGAAACGGTCGCCCGGCTTTCCAGTCATTCATCATTGTGATGGGGGTCTATCTCGTCTTCTCGTTGACAATTTCGCTGGTCCTCAATGTTGTTAATCGCAGACTCGAATTGGAAACCAGATGACAGTCGTGGCACCCGCGCCCCCTCGTGAGACCAGCTTGGACTGGGTCAAGAGAAACCTGTTCCGGAATTGGTGGTCCGGGTTGATCACAGTCATTTTGCTGCCGTTGTCGTTGTATCTCGGTTACCGCGCATTGCGGTTCTTTTTTGTCACCGGTCAATGGGACGCAGTGCGGGTCAATCTCACACTCTTCATGCAGGGCACATTCCCACGCGATGAACAATGGCGCCTCATCAGCCAGATCGTGATCTTTGCCCTGGCATTTGGTATTGGGCTCGGCACAAACTCCGCTGCGTCGCATGACCGCGCTGACGATGCGGGCCTCGAAATCGAGAACGGAAGCATCGCCGGAACGCTGGCCCGGATGTGGTCACTGGTCGCTTTCATTGCTCTTCTGCTGTTCTTTGCCACCACCGACGATGTCGGTGACTTCATCAATCCGTTCCTTGTTGTTGGTGGGGCGATAGTTGCAGCCGCAATTGGATACCAAGCACGTCGCCTGCCCAGGCGGTTCAGGAATGTGGGATGGGTCCTGACCATGACGTTTCTGGTCATTGGATTTCAGGTCGTGTCCGGTTTTGACGCTGGCGGTTGGGTGCCGTTGAGCATCGTTTACGGCAGCGTCGCTTTTGGTGCTGTCCCGGTGGAACGCTTCGACTCCACTTGGGTCAGGTTGCTCCTCCGTCTGGTCGCCTTGGCGGTTGTGGTTTTCGCCATTCGAGCCATATACGCGGCCGTGGACTCCCCAGGAATCGGGTGGGACGTTTGGTCCGGTCTTCACCTGACGTTGATGGTCTCTGCCATTGCCATCGTGTTGGCGTTTCCGCTCGGCCTACTCCTGGCCCTCGCCCGACGATCAACGTTGCCAGCTCTACGGGTGATGGCGACCGTCTACATCGAGGTGATCCGCGGTGTGCCACTGATCACACTCCTGTTCATGGGTCAGTTCATCCTCGGCTTCTTGTTGCCGGCCGGCACCGTTCTCTCAGCTGTTTCGAGAGCTATTGCTGTAATGACTCTTTTCTCGGCGGCGTACATGGCGGAGATAGTTCGTGGTGGCCTCCAGGCCTTGCCCCGAGGCCAGACCGAAGCCGGTCAAGCGATGGGAATGGCGCCACCGACCATCATGCGCCGAATAATTCTTCCTCAGGCCCTGACTGCGGTTATTCCAGCGATGGTTGGCCAATTCATCGCCCTCTTCAAGGACTCCTCGCTGCTGTCCATCATTGCTATTCTCGAATTTCTTGGTGTCCGCAAGATCATTCATGCCCAGGCTGATTTCCGGTCAATAGGATTTGCGGAAACCCTTGTTTTCGTTGCCATAGGCTATTGGGCGTTTGCCTTTGCGATGTCACGTGAGAGTCAGAGATTGGAACGTAGATTGCGAGTAACCAGATGACTTCAGAACAGAACCAAAGTGTCTATTCCGATGCAACTCAGGCTAAGGGCGAGGCTGTCATCGAGTTGACCGATGTTGACAAGTTCTTTGGAGATTTCCAGGCCTTGGCCGACATCAACATGAACATTGGTGCGCAGGAGGTGATTGTGGTCATCGGACCGTCTGGCTCCGGCAAGTCGACCCTGATTCGTTGCATCAACCGTCTGGAAAAGCACGACCGCGGGACGATTGTTGTAGACGGCATCGAGCTGTCTGATGACATCAAGAACATCCAGGAGATCCGTCGCGAGACCGGGATGGTCTTCCAGTCGTTCAATCTCTTCCCACATCTCACAGTCATTGACAACATCACATTGGCGCCTCGCCAGGTCCGTCATGAGTCGAAGGACTCGGCCGAGGAGACTGCGATGCAACTCCTCGAACGAGTCGGCATCCCTGAGCAGGCTCGCAAGTTTCCGGGGCAACTCTCTGGCGGTCAGCAGCAGAGGGTGGCGATCGCCAGATCACTCGCGATGAAACCCAAGGTGATGCTCTTCGACGAGCCGACTTCGGCTCTCGACCCTGAGATGATCAAAGAGGTCCTCGACGTCATGATCGAATTGGCCGAGGGTGGCATGACAATGATCGTCGTTACCCATGAGATGGGATTCGCTCGTGCCGTGGCCGATCGTGTCGTTTTCATGGCCGACGGCTATATCGTCGAAGTGGGTACTCCCGAGCATTTCTTCACAAACCCTCAGGAAGAGCGGACCAAGCTCTTCTTGAGTCAGATTCTCTAGAACCCCGATTAACCTCGGCCCGGATTTAGCCTTTCCTGGCTGTGACCACTCCCGTATTCAAGTTTCTCGTAGTGCTCGCGGGAGGTGTGTTGTTGGGGATCCTCTCATTTGGCTGGTGGGCGTGGGCTGCCACCTCTCCAACCACCACCCTTCTGTTGGCAGCGGAGACCTCTACTACGTTTGCGCCGACGACGACCACCGTTCCTTCCACTACCACGACTGTCCCACCGGTAACGACCACTACCATGGAGCCCCGGGGAACACTGGTGATCCACGGAACCGGCGACGTGGCGGTCGACCCCTCCTACATACCTGCTCTGCTCTCGGAGGGTTGGGATCATGCTTGGTCGGGGTTGAACGGCCTGTTCCTCGACGATGATCTCACGGTGATCAACCTGGAATGTGTCCCCTCTGACATCGGGGAGGCCCTCGACAAGGCATTCACGTTTCGTTGCCCGACAGAGGCCCTTCCCTCGGTCCGGAAGTACGGGATCGATGTGGCCAACATGGGCAACAACCATTCCGGCGACTACGGCAAAGAGGCGCTTATTGACGGGAGGGCTCAGCTGACGGCCCAAGGCATCGCTCCTGTAGGTGCGGGGAAAGACCGCGACGAGGCGGGTTCGCCCGCAGTCTTCGACATCAACGGCTGGACGGTGGCAGTTGTCGGCTTTGGTGGTGTTGCGCCGAGCAACAGTTGGTATGCGACCGATGATCGGGCGGGCATGCGCAGTGGTGGCGATGTCGACGGAATGGTCGAAGTGGTTGAGGCGGCTGATGCCAAAGCTGACATCGTCATTGTCACCATCCACTGGGGCCGGGAGTTGGAGACGGTTCCCCGTCGGGAAGTCATAGAGCGCGCCGAGGCGATGATCGAGGCGGGTGCCGACGTGATTTTTGGCCATCACCAGCATCGGCTGAATCCGCTGGAGATGGTGGATGGGGCAGCCGTCTTCTGGGGGATGGGAAACTTCGTCTGGCCAAACAACTCGACTCCGAGCGCGACGACAGCGGTGGCTCGGGTGGTCATCAGCCCTGATGGGACGATCGAAGCCTGTCTGATTCCTGCGTTCATCGAGACTCATGGCCACCCGGTGCTGACCGGGGAGCCGGAATGTGGCCCTGGACTGTGACAGAGCGTTTCTGGCCGGTCATTGCTGTGGTGGGTGTCGGCGTCACTCTTGGTGTAGGTGCGTTTCTGATTTTCGATATCGGCGAAGACACTGCCAGTGCTCCACCGGTCGCTGATGCGAGTGCCCCCGAGACCACGATCGGCGCCAAGGGCGATGGGAAGGTATTAGCACCGGGCCCCAAACCAGCCACCACGACAACAACCACTCCGCCGGCGACCATGACAACGTTGCCGCTACGGGATCCCGACACAGTTCCCGGATGGACCGTTGGTGAAGCCTGGGGGAGCGTCGACGGGCTGACCATGTTCCGCGGAAGCCCAACCCGCACCTTTTACGGCACCGGGCCGCTGTCTCCGTTGCCAGTTGAGGTGTGGCGCTATCCGGACTCTCAGATGTGCAGCAAGTCGTCGGCAGGGGGCGAGTCGAAAGTCTGGTGTGGCATGGGCTGGACAGGTCAACCGGCGGTCTACCGGCGTGATGACGGGAAGACAGAGCTGATCTTCGGGGCTTATGACCGCGCTGTTCACTTTGTCGATGGCGAGACGGGTCAGGATCTGCGTACCAAGTTCGCGACCGGTGACATCATCAAAGGGAGTGTCAGCTTGGACCCCGACGGGTACCCACTGATCTACTTCGGGTCGAGAGACAACCAGCTTCGGATTGTCGCGCTGGACCGTGATCATCCCGAGCAGTTGTGGAGTCTCGACGCCAACGCAGTCAACGGGATCTGGAACAACGACTGGGACGCCAACCCCATCATCATTGACGACATCATGTATGAGGGCGGAGAAAACGGGTGGTTTTTCGCTGTCGAACTCAATCGGGAGTTTCTCGACGATGGTTTGGTAAATGTCGATCCCGAGATTCTGTTGGCGATGCCTGGATACAACGATGAGCTGATTTCGAAGTCTGGCCGCAACGTATCGATCGAGTCCTCAGCGGTGGCCTACGGGCAGCGGGTGTACTTCGCCAACTCCGGCGGGCGAGTCGTCGGTCTGGATGTCTCCAACATCCGGTCCGGCGAAGCCAACGTTGTCTTTGACTACTACGCGGGTGGTGACATCGACGCGACGATGGTCGTTGACGAAGACGGCTTTTTGTACGTGTCGATCGAGCATGAGCCGTCACAGATGAAGACAGTGGAGACAGCTCGAAATCTCGAAGTCGGCCAGCTGATCAAACTCGACCCGTACACCGATGGGGACCCCCGGATCTGGGGCATCGACATGACCAGCGGCACGTTTGACTCGGGGATATGGGCGACACCTGCCCTTCACTCGGATCTTCTCTATGTAAATACCCACCTAGGCGATCTGATCGTTGTGGACACCGCCTCGGGCGAGCTTGTGTGGTCCGACCCGGTGGGATGGCACTCCTGGTCCTCCCCGGTCGTCGTCGACGAGACATTGGTGGTGGCGACTTGCACTGGCGAGCTGCGGGGCTATTCGTTGGACAACCCGAGGGCCCCGGTTCGGCAGTGGACCATCCAAGTGAGCGAATCCTGTATCGAGGCCACCCCGGCCGTGCTTGACGGACAGATCTACCTGGGGTCGCGTGACGGCTACATCAGGGCCTTTCGCTAACCAATATCACCAACCCTGTCAGCATCACGTCATCTATGTCCTGAGTTAGCGGCGTGGTCGGCCATATCATCGCCGGCCAATGAGAATGTTGTCAGGTGCGCTGTTGCTGATCGTGGTGGGATGCGGAGCCGCTTCCGTGGAGACGACAACCCCCGCACCGGCCACTGTTCCGACCACCCTTCTGCACACCACCACATCCACGCTGGCCGGGGCGGTCGACGAGTGCCCGCCGGCGCCCTATGAAGTCACTTTTCTGCCTATAAATGTCAATGAGGCCGGTTTCGATCCTTCGGGTCTCGAACCCGATGTCTGGACTTCGGTTGGGGGTAGTCAGACCACCTTCTTTGGTCGTTCCGACGGCACTGTGGCGATTGCCGTAATTAGAGGCGCACTGCCCGCGGTCGACTGGCCGGCCGAAAAGGGTGAGATTGAGATCGATGGCATCCGTGCCGCAGTGGGACCCCACCTTGACGGCACTTGGGTCGCAGGTTGGATCGTCGCTCCAGAGGCCAGATGCGACCTGTACAGCGTGATCTTCTACCCCCCCTGGAATCCCAAGGACGTTGAGGCTGTCCTCTTGAGCATGAGGCGCGTCGCCGGATAAGCAGGAACCGATCCGCCTCCCCTGGCCGTCCAAGGACCAAGCCAATCAGGAGGACAAGAGATGAGAAGGCTCGGATTCATTGCGGCGCTGGTCGCCGTCACCGTCTTGGTGGGAGCACCGATTGCCCATGCGTGTGGATTCCTCGTTTCGGAAAACGGGGCTGTGCGTCTCGGGCGCACCACCACCTTTGTGACCTGGGAAGACGGAATCGAACGATATATCACCAACTTCAGTTTCGAAGGAGTTGCCGACTCGTTCGGCACCATCATCCCGCTCCCAGCGGAGCCCAGTGACGTGAGCAGGGCAGGGGATTGGACTCTTCAGCGTCTTCAGATCGAAGTGGCGCGTGAAAATCCTCTCCTGGTGTTTGGTGCTTCGAAATTGGCTTTTGAAGCGCGGGATGCCGAGGTGATACTTCAAACGACGATCGACTCACTGGACGTTGTGGTCCTCAAGGGCGGTGCTGCCCAAGTGCTGACCTGGGTCAACGAGAACGGTTTCGACCTTCCAGAAGGTCCGGCGACCGACCACATGCTTCAGTTCTATGCATCGAGATCGCCTTACTTCCTTGCGGCTCGCTTCGACTCCGAGCGTGCCGAACAGGATGATTTTGTAGCCGGCGACGGCATCCCGGTTCAGATAACGATGCCGACACCGCGACCCTGGATCCCGCTGCACATCCTTCATGGAGCACAGCCCGACACGTCGATCATCAACGCCGACATCTTCCTACTCACACCAGACCGACCGAATCTTCTCCATGGAGAAGGTCTCGAAGTCAATGTGTCCCAACCGGCCGACGATTTGCTTTTGAGCGATCTGCGCTCCGACGAGAACATGGAGTGGATTCCAGATCAGGGCTGGTTCACACATCTGATACTGGAGACAGATGCCACCAATCTCACCTATGACCTGTCCGTAGGAGTGGGGGGCACACCTCCGTCGTTCGTCGACGCCGGCTTCACTCGTATCGAGCCCACCGATGTCACACTTCGCGCTTTTGGCCTACAACAAATTCATTGGACCCACGGACTCCTCGGTTTGCTGCTGGCCGCGGTAGTCGGTGGTGTTGCTGTTGGGTGGGTGATGGGTCGACCGTCCGGCGACGTATCCTCAACTACTTGAGGTTCAAGAAGGGGGAGGGGCCCAACGGCCCCTCCCGCCTTTTCTTAGTTGGAGGCCGGCTCCTCCTGACTTTCCTTGAACAGTTCGCCGATGGCGGCGACTGAACCGAGAACACCTGAGGTGTCCAGCGGCAGGAAGACCTTGGTCGCCTGTCCGTCGGCGATGCCTTCCAGGGCCTCCATGTATTTGATGGCAAGCAAGTCGGGAGTCGGGTCTCCATTGTGGATAGCGGCGAACACCCGCTCAATGGCTTGCCCTTCGCCCTCGGCGACCGTGAGCTTCTGGTACTTCTCGGCGTCGGCGACTCTCTTGATCGCCTCGGCCTGACCATCAGCCTCGAGCACCCGGCTCTCCTTGACACCCTCGGCTGTGAGGATGGCTGACCGCTTCTCGCCTTCCGCCTCGGTGACAGAAGCACGTCGATCGCGCTCGGCCTTCATCTGACGATGCATGGCCTCGGTCACGTCGACTGGGGGCTCGATGCGTTGGATTTCAACACGAACCACCCGGACACCCCACTTGTCGGTGGCGTCGTCGAGAATCTGGCGGAGCTTGGTGTTGATGACCTCACGTGATGTGAGCGCTCCATCGAGGTCGAGGTCGCCGATCACGTTCCTGAGGTTGGTCTGGGCCAGCTTCGTAACCGCGAGAAGGAAGTTCCCTACGTTGTACTCAAGCTTCACCGGGTCGGTCGCCTCGTGATAGATCACTGCGTCCACCGTCACCACCACGTTGTCTTTTGTGATGACCTCTTGTGGAGGCACGTCGATGACCTGTTCACGCATGTCGACCTTGGTTATCCGCTTCACGAAGGGCATGACCCAACGCAGACCCGATCCAACCGTTTTCTGGTATCGACCGAGGAATTCGATCAGAGCCTTTTGGTAGGGCCTGACCACCTTGAACCCCACAGCCGCGATGACAATCAGCGCAAGCGCGAGGATCGCAAAAAGCACTATTACCGCTTCCATATTGTTTCCCTTCTCCTTTTCTGACTCCTGTCAGACCCGAACTCGATCAACTTTCGACTCTTTCGACAATCAGTCGAGTTCCTTTGATTTCTGTGACGACGATACGTGTGCCGGTCTCGATGGGAGTATGCGCCTTCGCTCGCCACTCCTCGTTGAGTATTCGGACCAATCCAGCCCCGGTGCGGGGATCGATGTCCTCGAGGACCATCCCCATCTCACCGACCCAGCGATTGGCTCCGACCCGGGGCTGATCGCCTTCGTCCTGACGAACGATGTATTTGCGTAGGTAGGCGAGCGCGAAAATCGACACTCCGAAAAAGACCAGCCACTGGGCAATGACCGCAGCTCCGATCCAGGCGAGGATCGCCGCAGCCGCCGCTCCGATCGCAAACGGCAACAGAAAGAATCCAGCCGTGAATATCTCGCCGATACCGAGGACGACGGCCAGAATCGTCCATAGCCAGCGCCAAACTTCAGTGTCCACGTCGTTACCTCCTTGTCCGACAACGGCGGCGGCTGCAACTACGGTTGCGGCGCCGATCCCGTAGGAGATGAGATCTCTCCTGGACATCCGTTGTTTTCTTGTCTCTCCACTTTGTACATCTTCCCAACTGGCAACCGGCCGACCCTGGCTGGCTTCGGCCCAGTCAACGGCGAACGTTGCGGTATCCCCGACGACATCGCCGACAGGCCTGCCGTCGGCCTCTGCCTCGGTCAAGTGCTGATCGAGTTCCGACCGCATCTCGGCGGCGTCGGCGTCCGACAGCCCGGCTTCAAGCCAATACATCTCAACCTCTGCTGCCACTCGAGTACGTTCGCTCACGTCTCATCCCCGTTCACAACTGCGTCCACCGAGCTCCGAAACTGGAACCAATCGGCCAGCCATTGCCCGAGCACCTCAGTGCCGTCTTCAGACATCCGGTAGTACTTGCGGGCCGGCCCTTCCGAACTTTGCACCAGATAGCCCTCGATAATCCCTTGCTTCTGAAGACGCGACAGAAGTGGGTATATCGAGCCCTCACTGGCAAGATCGAGTCCCCGTTCACGCAGCTTGCGAACCATTTCATATCCATATGAAGCCTCCTCCTCGATGATTGAGAGAAGGCACATGTCGAGAACCCCATGAAGAAGCTGCGAAGTGTGGCCCCCGGCACCTCTAAGTACCATGCAATACATATTACCGGGCGAAACAGGGTTGTCAACAACACAAGAGTGGGATTTTTGGCGCCTTGCCCCTTTCTGTGAAGGTTTTTAGGGGTATAGCACGGGAAAATCTTCACAGAAGGGTCCCAACTGGCTTTCAGTCCAGGAATCTGATATACTAACACTCAGATTTCCACACAAGACGAGTTATACATGAATACCGAGAAACTGACCACGAAGAGCCGGGAAGCCCTGCTGACGGCTACCGAGATGGCTCGCGAGCACAACCATGGCTCGGTTCTCTCCGCCCATCTGGGTCTGGCACTGTTGGCCCAGCCGGATGGGATTGTCTACCCCTTGCTCGACAGTCTCGACGTGACCCCACTCGACCTACGTCACTCTTTAGAGGGAGTTCTCGACGGTCAACCCAAGGTGTACGGAGATGCTGAGCTTGTCAGCAGCCCAGGTCTCAGTGCGGCGCTGGCGGCTGCCGACCGTCAACGCTCGTCCATGGGTGACGACTATCTGTCCGTAGAGCACCTCATCCTCGGTCTTCATGAGACCCTCGGACTTGATCGAGACAAGACATTGGATGCCATCAAGGAGATCCGGGGCACCCGTCGTGTCACGAGTGACGATCCCGAGTCGACACTTGAAGCCCTCGAGCAATACGGGCGTGACCTGACGGCGGTCGCTCGCGAAGGCAAGCTCGATCCTGTCATCGGTCGGGATGACGAGATCAGGCGGGTCATCCAGGTTCTCTCCAGACGCACCAAGAACAATCCGGTATTGATAGGAGAGCCAGGGGTCGGTAAGACTGCCATCGTCGAGGGTCTCGCTCGGCGAGTCGCCGATGGCGATGTTCCCGAGGGTCTCAAGACAAAGAGGATTGTTTCTCTCGACCTTGCCTCGATGGTTGCCGGGGCCAAATACCGAGGCGAGTTCGAGGAGCGTCTCAAGGCAGTTCTCGAGGAGATCAAGGAATCAGAAGGCGGTGTCATCACGTTCCTCGACGAACTTCACACACTCGTCGGTGCTGGCGCTGCCGAGGGCGCGATGGATGCCTCCAACATGCTGAAACCGATGTTGGCTCGTGGCGAGCTCAGGCTGATTGGTGCGACCACCCTTGACGAGTATCGCAAGCACATCGAGAAGGACGCGGCGTTGGAGAGACGGTTTCAGCCGGTCCTGGTTGAACCGCCGACCGTGGAAGAAACGATTGGCATTCTTCGCGGGCTCAAAGAGCGCTACGAGGTTCATCATGGAGTCCGTATCACCGATTCGGCCCTTGTAGCGGCTGCCGTCCTGTCCGACCGCTACATCCCAGCTCGTTTTCTGCCCGACAAGGCAATCGATTTGGTCGACGAATCAGCGTCTCGGCTCCGCATCGAAATCGACTCCATGCCAGAAGAGATCGATGAGCTGACCAGACGGAGGATCCAGTCGGAGATCGAACGTGAAGCGCTAAAGAATGAGTCTGACGCTGCTTCTGTTGAGCGTCTCGAGGGTGTGGAACATGAGATCGCCGATCTCAATGAGGAGATTAACGCTCTCTCAGCGCGTTGGAATCTCGAGAAAGCGGCGATATCTGCAATTCGGGATCTCAAGGGAAAGATTGAGAAGGCACGGGGCGAGGCCGAGCTTGCCGAGCGGGCTGGTGACCTGGCCAGGGCTGCCGAACTCCGTTATGGCACGATCAACGAGCATGAGCACAAACTCATCGAGCGTGAGGCTGAGCTAACCAAGCTCCACGAGCAGGGCACCATGCTTTCTGAAGAGGTAACTGAGGAGGAGGTCTCGGAGGTAGTCGCTCGCTGGACGGGTATCCCGCTTTCCAAGCTGATGGAAGGTGAGACCGAGAAACTGATTCATCTCGAAGAACACCTCCATCAACGCGTAATCGGGCAGGACAATGCCGTCGCGGCTGTGGCAAACGCGGTGCGACGCAGCCGGGCCGGTCTCGCAGATCCCCATCGCCCGGTCGGTTCGTTCCTCTTTCTTGGCCCAACCGGTGTCGGCAAAACCGAGTTGGCGAGGGCCCTCGCCGAGTTCTTGTTTGACGACGATCGGTCGATGGTCCGCATCGACATGTCGGAGTACATCGAGAAGCACTCGGTGAGCCGGCTTATTGGAGCGCCACCCGGGTACGTCGGATACGACGAGGGCGGGCAGCTGACCGAAGCGGTGCGCCGCCGCCCCTATTCGGTTGTGCTGCTCGACGAGATTGAGAAGGCCCATCCCGAGGTCTTCAACGTCCTACTCCAACTCATGGATGATGGACGGCTCACCGATGGTCAGGGTCGGACGGTCGACTTTTCCAATGTGGTTCTGATCATGACTTCCAATCTCGGCTCGGAGCTGATTGACCCTGACCTCGACAAAGAGAAGGTTGAAGAAATGGTGATGACGGTGGTTAGGGCCTCTTTCCGTCCGGAGTTTCTCAATCGAATCGACGACGTGGTCGTGTTTGACAGGCTGAGTCGGAAAAACCTCCGTGAGATCGTCGAGATCCAGTTCGGATGGCTCAAGCAAAGACTTGATGCTCGACGCATCGACTTGGTCGTCACCTCTGAGGCTCTCGATTTGCTCGCCGAACGCGGTTACGACCCTATGTATGGCGCTCGACCCCTGAAGCGGGTGATCCAAAAGGACCTAGCCGACCCGATCGCCAGTGCGATCCTCGAAGACGACTATGACGAGGGCGACACGATCAAAGTCAGCACTGTCGACGGAGAGATCTCTTTGAATTGATTGTTGGGTTGTGGCGATGATGAGACCGGTCCGTAGCTTCCTGATGCCGTCAGTCGTTGCTCCACAACAAGGTGTCGGGATGGAACTGGCTCCACGCAAACCAGAACGATTGGTGTGTCGGAAGCTCCGTCCCGTCAGCGGCAAAAACTCGAATGCCGTCGGTGACTTCCACTGTTACGCCTTCGAATTCGAAGGGAGTTGTCCCATTCATGATCTTCTCGACTGGAAACGCAATCGAGACACCCTCCGGAGTGACCACACCGACGACGCTCTCCTGGACAGAGAGACGGGGATCAACATCGCCAACGGAAAAAATGGGGCCATTGGCATCGCGATCTCCCAATGGGTCGAGTCGGTAGATACGTCCGATCCCGCCGTCCTGAGCGAGGATCTGGGTTTCGGGGTGCGCCCTTTTCCATTCACCCCAGGGGGAGGCGAGAACGGTGGTTTGCTCCAAAACGACGCCGTCGTCGGCAAGGGGTCCGGAGTTGGCGACACCGGTGAAGGTGTCGACCAGCGAACCGGTGGTCAGGTCGTACATCATCTTGTTGGAGCGGGAGAGGAGCCCAGAGGTTCGGAGAACCAGTCGATCGAAGTCTGCGACGTTGTCGGTGAAGTAGGCCTGGGCGGAGCCACAAAGAGTGCAATACGGAATCCCCAGTTCTCGACCGCCAAGGGTGAGATTCAACATCTCGTGCACCTCCATCTGATGCTTCGGCAAGGCCAAGGCCTCCCCATTGACAACTAATCCGAACACAACCCGATCGTCTGCGTACCAATCGCCGTCGTCTGCATCAGTTGTGGTGGGATCGTCGAGGGCCGGGATGCAGTTACAGGGGCCGTTGTCGCCGATGGGACGGTCGTCTGTCAAAACTCCGCCCCATGTGACCATTCTCCAGTCGACGCTCACGTCCTCGTCGAAGAACTGTTGCCATCTGGAGTCGATTGCGGTGTAGATCCTGGCCTTCATCTCAGGGTATCCATCCCAGGCCGGCAGGTCCCAGGCGATGAGGTTGTCGAAGGCCGAGACGAAGTCGACCTTTCCGGGCACCAACGGTGCGCCGGTCAACTCCGTGAAGCTGTGCACCAACTCGTCACGTGGTGGGCCGGTCTGGAAGAAACGCATCAGGTCTGCGAGTAGCCAGGCCGCCCGAGCATCGTCTCCATCGACGATCTTCGTCAACTGGGCGAAGTCGAAGTCGTTTGTGAAGATAGAGTCGAGAAGAGTTTCCAGCGCTGCCTCGGTGAGCGGGTCAAGCGGACCATCGGATACTTGAGGCGCCGGAGGGAAGGTGACAGGAGGCGACAAGGTAGAGGTGGTTGTCCCGATCGGCTCCGCTGGAGTTGTTGTCGGAGAGTCGGTTGTGCCTGTCGTTGTGTCCACCTCTGGGTCGGGGGCAGGTGTGGCTGCTGCACACGCAGTGAGCAGTGGGAGCAACAAGAGGAGCAGGCGCCTCATCGTCGACAAAGTAACTCAGCAGGGGTTTTCGGGAGCTAAAGGCGACAAGGTTCCAGCAACGCTGCGAGTGGTGGGTTGATCCGCTAGATCAGAAGGGTTGGTCTCCCAGACCGACGAGGGAAGACGTCGCCCTTTCTCCAGCCTCACCGGCCGGGGTGAGCTGGGCTCGACTTTTGCCACCGTCGGGAATCTCGATTTCGACGACAAGTGCCTTGCCTGCCACCCCTGTTCCTCGGAGGGTCTGCACCACACCTTTCCAGCTCCCCATGTCGTGGTCGGTCTCGAGTGTGGCCGCTCCAGTCGTGAGCAGAATCCCGTCTCCGCCGCTGATTCGGATCGGGCCTGTGTACGAGTCGGCCACTAGTGGCCCGCCTTACAAATGAATGCGGAGTCTCTCCGGCCCTCGACGCCGCTCGCTGTGTCCTCCGCCTTGACGCACCTTCGGGTGCGCCTTCGATGTGCGTCCTTGCGAGTCGAACGTCGATGCGTCGAGGACACCCTCACACCATTTGTGCGACAGGCCACTAGCGATCCGGTCCGAACAGTGGGCGTATCTGACTGCGCAGAATTATCTCAGGGCGACGTCCCGCATCCTCAATGGCTTCTTCGAGGGCTTCGAGTTTGTCTCGAAGACGATCTACTTTCTTCTTCAGCCGACGGTTTTCCTCTTTGAGGGCAAGTACCCGCTTCACGCCCTCGAGGTTCAACCCCTCGGCCGTGAGGTCTTGGATCAACTGAAGTCGCTCGATGTCCTCTTGGGAATATCGACGGGTTCCACCGGGAGTGCGAAACGGATCGATGAGGCCTTTGCGCTCATAGATGCGAAGAGTTTGCGGATGCATACCCGACAACTCCGCTGCCACCGAGATGACGAAGACGGCCTTGGTGATTTCAGTCATGGTCCTCCGTCATCATCTCAGATGAGACCGCACATCGGTGGTCTCATGCTCGGCTAGTTCCTCGAGGAGGTTCTTCTCGGCCTTGGAGACCTTGTTGGGGACGGCTACCTGCACCGTGACCAACAGGTCCCCCGACTTGCCTTTTTCGGGTTCGATGCCTTTGCCTCTCACCCGGAACGTCTTTCCGGTGGGGGTACCCGATGGGATCTTCACCTTCACGCCACCGTTGAGAGTTGGCACATCCATCTTGGTTCCCAATGCCGCTTCGGTGTATGTGATGGGGACAGTAAGGGTGAGATCGTTGCCTTTGCGCCCAAAGGTATGGCTGGCTCCGACGCGAACCCTGACCAGCAGATCACCGGCCGGTCCTCCGTTCGACCCTGGAGCACCCTTGCCGCGAAGACGAAGAGTTGCGCCGTTGGTGACACCGGCCGGCACCTTGAGTTTGACTTGGCGTGTCCGATTCTCAGATCCGCTGCCGCGGCACACCTTGCAAGGGGTTTCAATGAGCCGCCCGGCCCCACGACATTGCGGGCATGGCTGGGAGAACGAAAAGAAGCCTTGGTTCTGGGCAACGACGCCTCGGCCACCGCAATTCGGACAGGTCGTTATTTGTGTGCCTGGTTCGGCTCCGGCACCGCCACAATGAGAACAAGCCGTTTCGCCGCGAAGGTTGACTGCTGTGGTGACTCCGTGGGCCGCGTCCTCAAAGGTGACCGAAAGCTCGGTCTGAAGGTCAGCGCCCCGAGTGGGGCCGGCTGCGGAATTTCCAAAACCGAAGAGATCACCCACACCACCCATGCCGCCGAGTAGGTCCTGAAGATCCTCGACTCTGACCTGCTGACCGCCAAAGCCACCAGGTCGGCCTCCAAATCCCTGGAAACCGCCAGTGCCTGATACCCGCCGGACCTGATCGTATTCCTTGCGCTGCTCAGAATCGGACAAAGTGGCGTATGCCTCGGAGATTTCCTTGAACTGCTCTTCGGCTGCGGTGTCACCGGGGTTGGCATCCGGGTGATACTTCTGAGCCAGCTTGCGATATGACTTCTTGATCTCTTCTTGGGACGCCTCGTTGGTGACACCCAACGTCTTGTAGAAGTCCTTTTCGATCCAGTCGCGGTTCATTGTTTCACTTCCAGCACGACCAGTGCGGCTCGCAAAACCCTTCCGTTGAGACGATATCCGCGTCGCAGTTCCTGGGACACGGTCACGGTCCCCTCGCCGGCGGGTGCCCCAACCGGCTCATGGATTCCCGGGTCGAATTCTTCGCCGATGGTCGGAACGACCTCGAGCCCCTCGGCTTGGAGAGACTTGAGCAGCTGTTCCCGGGTATTGATCATCCCGGAATACATCTGACGCTCGGTGTCGGACTCTGGCTCGAGATCCAGCGCGGCGTCGAATGTGTCGAGTATGGGCATCAAGCCGGTCACCACCTTTTCTGTGGCGCGGTTGAGCATTTCCGTGCGCTCACGCAGCGAACGCTTCCGGTAGTTCTCAAAGTCGGCGGCAACCCTCTTCAAATCGTTTAGGTATGTGCTGGCCTCGTCCCTCGCTGTCGCGACCTCGCGGAGAAGAAGCCCGATGGTCTCATCGGGATCCTCTGATAACTCCAAACCCAGTGAATGCGGGTCTGGAGTTATCGGTTCGACGGGTAACGCCTCTACATCATCAGATGACGTGGCTTCCACCTCTTCAGGTGATGAGGCTTCGTCGGCGTGGATCTCATTCATCCTCTTCAACGATCTCCGCTTCGACCACGTCGTCATCATCGTCGGTCATCGGCTCACCTTCTGCGCTTGTCTCCTCGGTCTGGGCGGCTGCAGCCTCCTGGTAGAGACGGGTCGCCATTGCCTGGCTCACCTGGATCAGGACATCCATTTTGGAGCGAAGATCTTCGGCCCCCGACTCTTCGCTACCGAGAACCTCTTTGAGGTCAGAGACTGCCGCCTCGACCGAAGACTTTTCTTCTTCGGTCATCTGTTCGCCCTGCTCTTCGAGAAGCTTGTCGGTTTGGTGGACCAGTTGATCGGCTTGATTGCGGGTTTCAATCGTCTCCCGGCGCTGGGCGTCCTCTTCGGCATAGGCCTCTGCGTCTTCGACCATTTTCTCGATGTCATTTTGGGCGAGGGCAGTCCCGCCAGTGATTGTCATCTTCTGTTCCTTGTTGGTCGCAAGATCTTTGGCGAACACGTGGACGATGCCATTAGCGTCGATGTCGAAGGTGACCTCGATCTGGGGGATTCCCATCGGCGCTGGAGGCAGACCGGTCAGCCGAAACTTGCCGAGACTGTTGTTGTCCTCGGACATGGTCCGTTCACCTTGGAGCACGTGGATTTCGACCTCAGGCTGATTGTTCTCAGCCGTGGTGAAAGTCTCGGATCGCTTGGTGGGGATCGTTGTGTTGCGTTCGATCATCTTGGTCATCACACTGCCCTTGGTCTCGATACCGAGAGTCAGCGGGGTGACATCGAGGAGGAGGATGTCCTTCACGTCGCCTTTGAGGACACCAGCCTGGATCGCGGCGCCGGAGGCGACCACTTCATCGGGGTTGACACCCTTGTGGGCCTCCTTGCCTGTCATTTCCTGGATCAGCTCCTGAACGGCCGGCATACGGGTCGACCCGCCAACCATGACAATGTGGTCAAGTTCGTCAACGTCGATCCCTGAATCCTTGATTACCTGTTTGAAGGGGCGTGTGGTCCGGTCGAGCAAGTCTTCGGTCAGTTTCTGAAACTCGGATCTGGTCAGCTTCTGCTGGAGATGGAGTGGTCCGGCGTCCGTTGCTGTGATGAAAGGAAGGTTCACCTCGGTCTCAACAACGGTTGAGAGCTCGATCTTTGCCTTCTCAGCCGCCTCCTTGAGGCGTTGCATTGCCATCCGATCCTCGCTCAGGTCGACACCGTTGTCGTTCTTGAACGTCGTGACAAGCCACTCGATCACTGCCTCATCCCAGTCATCGCCACCGAGATGAGTGTCACCTGAGGTGGCCTTGACTTCAAAAACTCCATCTCCGATCTCGAGCACAGACACGTCAAAGGTGCCTCCACCGAGGTCGAACACGAGGATGGTGTGGTCGGTCTCTTTGTCGAGTCCGTAAGCCAACGACGCCGCGGTCGGCTCGTTGATGATGCGAAGAACGTTGAGTCCGGCGATCTGGCCGGCTTCTTTTGTCGCCTGTCGTTGAGAGTCGTTGAAATAGGCCGGTACGGTGACCACCGCATCGGCCACGGTGTCACCCAGATACGATTCGGCATCCCTTTTCAGCTTCATGAGAATGCGTGCCGAAATCTCCTGGGCGGTGTAGTCCTTCCCATTGATGTCGATCGACCAGTCGGTGCCCATGTGCCGTTTGACTGAGCGAACGGTTTGGTCGGGATTGGTGATGGCTTGACGTTTCGCTACCTCGCCGACGAGCACTTCGCCGTCTTTGAACGAAACAATGGATGGGGTGGTACGTGCCCCTTCGGCGTTGGCAACCACGGTTGGCTCGCCGCCCTCGAGGACGGCGATGACACTGTTGGTGGTGCCCAGGTCGATACCTACGGCGCGTGACATTTGGTTGAAACCTCCAATTTCAGATTGAGTCGAGACAAATACTACAACCTGAGTGCTCTATTGTCACATTTGAGTAGTGACTACAGCTTGACCTGGACTTTTACGAGGACACGCTCTTGATGTAATTGATCAAATCGTCGACCTCATCGTTGCTCAATGTTTCCCCGTAGTCGGGTGGCATGATGGCATCGAATCCCTGAACCACTTGCAGCGACGGGTCGACGATCGAGTTGAAAAGATAAGTATCGTCGGCAATAACGCTCTCGCCTGACGTCAGAGGTCGACTGCTACCAGCAAGACCCTTCCATGTTGGGCCCGAACTAGGTGTTCCGTCCACCGTGTGACATTGCAGACACCCCTTGCTTTCAGCGAGGGCCTGACCCTGAGCGGCCGATTCTGCGTCGAAACCGATGGGAACTGTGGTGTCGGTGCTGCCATCGCCAAGCGATTCGCCGGAGAACAGGAACAATCCGGCACCCAGGGCGACAACAACAGCGATGGCGAGGGCACCCTCGGTCCAGGTTCTCATGAAGACTGAACCGTAGACAACGCTATCGGCAAACCTCAGGTTCTGCATGGCGGTATGTCATTCTGAGTCGCCAGCGGTCGCCTAGCTTGTCTCCGAAATGGGACTGCTCACCCGTCGTCAGTTGATCACCGCAGCGGCAGGTCTCTCGCTATCGAGTGGAGCCGTTGCACTCCCCGCTGCCGCGCTGACAATCAACCCTCGATCGGCTTGGGGTTCTAATCATCCACCCAACGGACCGCTTTCGGCTGAGGACGTGAAGTTTCTCCTTGTCCATCACTCGGCATCCCACAACGGCTACACCAGCGCCGACACACCGGGCATTCTCCGTGGCTGGTTCAACTATCACACCGGCCCGGACAAGGGGTGGAACGATATCGCCTACAACTTCATCATTGACTCTGGGGGAGTCATGTGGGAAGGACGGGAGGGGAGCTTGGCCGGAGCGGTGGCCGGTGACGCTACTGGTGGCAACCAGGGCTTTAGTCAGTTGGTTTGCGTGATCGGCGACTTCAACACCGGGCAGCCAACGAGCGCAGCCCTGAGTTCGTTGAGGGCAATGCTTGCGTGGCTTGCCGATCGCCACGCGGTGGCGACTTCGGAGGGGTCGGAGGTCACTTTCACATCCAGGGGTTCTAACAAGTGGTCAGCTGGCACCGAGGTGACCACCAGGACGATTGCCGGTCACCGGAACATGAGCAAGACGTCGTGTCCCGGTGACAACCTCTATTCGTATGTTGTCGGAGGGTTGATGGCAGATGTCCAGACCATCAGGGTCGGCGGATCGCCAAAACCGACTGCGACTTCATCGACAACGACCACCACCACAGAGCCGACCACCACCACTGCTTCTCAAGCGAAGATCACGACCACCACTATGGAACCAACCACCACGACCAGCACGATTCCGTCAACGACCACCACGGTTGTGCCTAGTACTACGACGTCATTGGCATCTAGCACTCCAACGAGTCCAGTGACCACATTGGCTCCGGTAGCCACGCCACCGACCACGATCCCGGTGGCGATTGGTGACGTTGAAGCCACGTCTGGCATCCCGGTGGTGCTGACCGGGTCGGCGGTGCTGCTTGTCGCCGGCGCCGGGCTTCTTCTGTGGAGACAACGTCGAATGGGCGGCTAAGACGAATCCCGCCAGATTCACCCTCCGAAGATCGCTTCACCCAGGGTCGGAGATGGGTCCGACGAAGGGGCCCGCCCAACCAGTCGGCGCTCGGTATGCAGTTCTTGAGTGTCATCTTGAACATCTCCACTTCCACAACTCGGTGTCCTGGAGGGTTCTGCCGACTTTGTCGACAGAACGACATTCTTCGAACTCCCGGGGCCTTATAAGGGTTCACGCGGACATGAAAAGGTTGGCAACTGGAGTCTTTGAAGGTGGTGGAGTGCGTGGGATTGCCATCGCCGGAGCAGCCGCTGCTGCCATCGATAAGGGATATGAGTTCGACCGTTTGGTGGGTACCTCGGCGGGAGCGATCGTTTCTTCTCTTCTTGCGGCCGGTTACGACTCCTCTGAGCTTCGCGAGGCCGTGGTGGGTGTCGACTGGCCGATGCTGGTAGGGCACAAGAGTGTTCTCCGCAAGAACCTGGCGATGGTTCGACGACTTGGTTTCCATTCCGGCAAGCGACTGGAACGGGTGTTACGCGAGCTTCTGGGTAGGAAAGGTGTCCGCCATTTTGGGGACATCCCACATCAATCACTCAGGGTGGTTGCCACCGATCTGAACCATGGTCGCGGAATCGTCTTCCCGGATGCTCTGCCATCTCTTGGCTACGACCCATCGGGATTCTCGGTGGCCAGGGCTGTGCTCATGTCAGCTTCGGTGCCGTTCGTGTTCCAGCCGGTTCGGATCATCGACCGAGTGAGTGGTGAGGAGTTGCTGATGGCCGACGGTGCAATGACGGCTCGGTTCCCGGCCCAACTGGTCACGCGGGACGGTTCGGCCATTGGGTTTCGGTTGCGTTTTCCCACCGGGAGCCATCACCACAAGACGATCAATGGACCGGTTTCCCTCGCCACCGCAGTAATTGGCGCCGGTATCACTGCACGTGAGGACCTTCCGCCGGTTTGTGGCCCCCTCACTCAAACGGTGAAGATCGTCGTCGATCAAGATTCCCTCGATTTCGATGTCGCCCCGGCCCGGGCTCTCGAATTGTTCGATGTCGGGTATACAGCCGCCTCCAGACAACTCGAGTCTGTCACCGCTGATTTCGCCCCGGTTGATAAGGACTTTGTGCCCTAAACGCCGAGATCGGTGTGGCTAATCTCGCTCGGATGAGCTCAAGTAGTAGTGATACGCCCGCGGGCGCCTTCGACAAACTTCTGATCCTTGTCGGCATCATCGCTGCCGGGGCGATGGTCCTCGCCGTGTTTGCCGTGGCGGGGGCTGGAGGAAATGGCGGCGACAGCGCGGATAGCTCAGGTGCAGGCCCCCAAACCATCTCTTATGAGCTCACCGAGTTCGCCATTGACGGCGACACCGAGATCGCCTCTGCACCGACGACGTTTGAGATCTCCAATTCTGGGTCCGTGATTCACAACCTTGTTTTTGAGAGCGGGCCAGGCAGTCCAGACCTGAACGCAGGTGAGTCGGTTTCGCTGGATGTGGGGACTCTGAACCCGGGCACCTACACGATCTTCTGCACCATTTCAGGACATCGTGAAGCCGGGATGGAAACGACCCTCGTTGTCACCGGCGAATCGGGCGGATCAGGCGATGGTGAAGACTCCAGCGGCGCCGAAATTGACTGGGACGCTCTCGACAAGGCGATGACGGACTCGATGCTGGCTTTCCCAGCCGAGACCGAGGGCAAAGGCAACCAGCCCCTCGAGCCCACAATCCTCGCCGACGGCACCAAAGAATTCCTCCTCAAGGCATCGATCGAAAAGTGGGAGGTCGAGCCAGGGAAATTCGTCGATGCCTGGACCTACAACGGGCAGGTGCCCGGCCCACAGATACGGGTGGACGTTGGCGACTCTGTTCGCATCATTGTCGACAACCAACTCCCGATGGGCACTGACGTCCATTGGCACGGCATAATCACACCCAACAACATGGATGGTGTTGCGCCCTTGACCCAGCCACTGATCAAATCGGGCGAGACCTTTGTCTATGAGTTCACCACCCAGAAGCCGGCGATAGGGATGTACCACGCTCATCATCATGGGCAGATGCAGATTCCCAATGGTCTCTTTGGCACCTTCATCATCGGAGACACCCCAATACCACGCGGGATGACCGTCTCCGGCGTGGAGATACCGAGCGACCTGGAGATCGACCACGAGATCCCAATGGTTCTCAACGACGCCGGTGTGATCGGGCTCAGCCTCAATGGAAAGTCCTTTCCGGCTACCGAGCCATATGTCGGCAAGGTGGGGGACTGGGTGGTTGTGCACTATTACAACGAAGGCCTTCAGATCCACCCGATGCATCAACACCAGTTCCCACAGTTGGTGTTTGCCAAAGACGGGATTCCTCTTGATCAGCCCTACTGGTCGGACACCGTCAACGTCGCTCCAGGAGAGCGATATTCGGTGCTTCTTCAGCTCAAGGACCCGGGCGTGTGGGTCTGGCACTGTCACATTCTCACCCATGTGGAACGGGATGAAGGCATGTTCGGCATGGTCACCGCCTGGATCGTCGAAGAGGTCTAACCCTCCCACCAATTTCGAAACCTCAGGTACTACGGACCGTATCCGGTCCGCATCGGCTCGCCTTTGCTTGGGCAGGAGCGATGTGTGTCGCCTACTTGACAGTTCCATAGTGTCGGCTGCCTGACAGTGTCGGCCTAAGTCCTCCCTTCCAACGGTTTTCCCGATCGTGACCGAAAGGAGGGCACATGACATATGCAGTAGACGCCAAGCTCCGCCCGGCGGCCGATGCCGACTACAGGGCAGCCTCGAAATGGCGAACCCGCGGGATCGGCCTGGCCATGGCAGGGCTGGCGATTACAAGCATTGCCTTTGTTGGGAACCTGGCCGCAGTCGGACAGTCCGGCGTCGACCAGGCCTCAACTCTGGCATGGACATTTGGTGTCACCACCACAGGATTCGCTCTGACAAAGACGGCGATTGCCGTCGTTCTTTGGGGGATCATCCTGAAGCTGTGGCTCCGAGCCGACTCGATCAAGACGACACTTCCCAAATTGGTGGGAACACCCGGAGTCGATCCCAAACCACTTGGTGACATCGATACCCCGTTTGGGAAAGCGACCATCACCAAAAAGGCACCCGGACCGCTCCCTATCCACAAGATGGCAAAAAAGCTGTTCCGGCCCATGGTCGCCATGGGGCTGATGGCCGTCATGATTGGACTTGTGGTCTCGTTCGTGGCCGCAGGGTCGGTACCCAACACCAGGGCTTTGGCGTGGATGCAGGGTCTTCAGTTCCTCGGAGAGGGCATGTTGCTCAGCGGCATCTCCTTCTTGCTTGGAACGATTCTCTGGGCGATCCGAACGGCCGGAGGTGAGGTACAGGAATCCCTCGGAGTGAAGGTATATACGCCCAAGATGCCAGGCGTGGCCAAGGCATTTGTAGCTCTGATGATGCTTGGTCTGATGGTTTCCATCGCCCAGTTCATCGGCTACGTCGTCGTTGCAGGGTCGGCCGATCCGGCCGCTGCGTTTGCATGGCTAGGGCCATTTCGAGAATTCGGGCTGGGTTTGATCCTCGCCGGGATCACTCTGGCACTTGTGGCCATCGGAAATGTTCTCGGGTTCCAGTTCTGGCGCGTTGAGAATTTGATCAAGAACGGAGAGAGGAGCTGAGATGACAACTACAACAAGCAACGACTTCGCCATCGATGTCAGCAAGAAGGGCCTCGGCTATAACAAGCCGCAGCAGATGGGGCGCAAGCTGTGGGGACCGATGTGGGTCATGGCGATCATGGCATTCCCCGCCGCGTTCATTCTCGGCATCGTTCGTTCCAACGCCGTTTCCAGTGGTGAGGCTGAGACCACAGTCGCCGCCCTGGGCCACGTAACAACCGGAGTGATGTTCATTGGATTCACGGCGGTGTTTGCGGCGATTTCCTTTGCGATCGCTCGGATCCTTGGGGAGTTCCGTAAAGGTGGCGGTGAGGTCCAAGAATTGGTGACCACAGAGGTGCGAACACTGAAGATGCCGCCGACGGCCAAGATCTTCATCCTGGGAATGGCAATGGGGATGATGGCATTGCTCATCGCCTCGATCGCTCACCTGGTTGTTGCAGCTCAGGTGTCTTCGGGATCGCTGAGTTTGGCGAGTGCCGAGACTGCGGCCATCACTTTGGAGGCGGTTCGTCGACTCGGTGTCGCCGTGTACCTGGTTGCGATCACGTTTGGTCTTGCCACCATTATCAAGGTGCTCAGGTTCCAGGCGATACGACTGCGGGAGCTGGCTTAGCACTCCTCCTAGCTTTATCCGCTCCCACAACCAGAGGGGCCAACCCATTGGGTTGGCCCCTCTATAGGTGAGCCTCAGGTTTCAGGGCACGTTGGCGTTGCCCAGAACCTGAAGTTTGCGGTGGGGCGTCGCAGATTGTCATGATGGTGACAATTGTGGGGAGGGGCGGCATAAAGAGACTGGGTGACGACATCTATCAGTTGAGCTTCAAAGGTTGAGAGAATGGATCAAGTCGACATTGCACTACTCGTGCTCAGAGTCTGGGCCGGGATCGTCATGATCGCCCACGGCATCAACCACGGCAGAAGTCTGGAGGGCACCGCCGGATGGTTCGCCAAGGTTGGCTTCAGGCAGGCCAGGATGAATGCCTTCCTGTCGGCGGGCATGGAGGTCGCCGTCGGTCTGGGCCTCATCGTCGGCTTGTTGACCTCGGTGGCGGCAGCCGGTCTCGCCGCCACCATGTTTGTTGCGTTCTGGGCGATTCACCGCTTTGTCGGATTCTTTGTGTTCCATCGACCAGACGAGGGATACGAGTACGTATTCACCTTGATGGCGATTTCTCTTGCCCTGGCAATCGCCGGGCCGGGTGCCATCTCGATCGATGCAACGCTCGGAATCGACGCCACCCTTTCCGGCTGGGTCGGCGCCGGCATATTCGCGCTCGGTCTCCTCGCGGCGGCCGGTCAGATCGCCATGTTCTGGCGAAAGCCCGCCAAGGAGGAAATACCCGCATGACACTTGCACAATTGCCCCCATCCTTTGCTATGACCAGAGATGCCCTGCACCAGATCGCTTTCTTCGCAGTGAGTCCAGCCCGATACAAGGCGGAGGGTCGGATGGGGTTAACCGCAACTCCCGGTGGATACGGCACCCCCGAATTTGAAGGAAGGGTGGTGAGGGTCGAGGGAAATCTGTTGGTGGACACCAAAGACGAGAATGTCGCTACTCAAACCATCACGACGATTCGAGCCGCTTCGGAGTTCTTTGGCAACGAATATGAGGTCGAGTGGTTCACAGAGTTCCATGATCCACTGTCGCCTGCTGATCCTGACGCACAGCTCGAGGTCGACGATGCCGCCGGCCACGCGATTGGGGGCTGGTTCAACTTTGGCGTCGACGTGCTCAACGAGTTGCATACCCACGGTCAGGAGGGAGACGACGTGTCCGAGGTTCAGCTGTGGCCCGAGCATTTCGACCCGGCGACTGAGTTGGGAGACTACGACAAAGGGCAGCGGGCGAGTTTTGGCGCCTCAACAGGTGATGGGTCGCACCCCGAGCCATACCTGTATGTGGCCTCTTGGTCGGACGTCGATCGGTCCAACTCCTTCTGGAATGATGATTCGTTCAACGGTGGAAGCCTGACCTACCAGGAGATTATCTCCAGCTCGGATCCACATGGTCGTGCGATGGAATTCCTACTCGAGGGTTATCGCGTCCTCCATGCGGGCTGAGGAGAGGGACTCCATCATCCCGGCGGCGGCGGCACGGACGATTCTGATCGTCTCGTCATATTCCTCCGGTGGTCCATCGTAAGGATCAGGGACTTCATCTTCCTCTGAGAATGGGTCGTATGTGCGGAACAGCCGCACCTTTGCCTGGTCCTCCAATCCCGGTGTTATCAGCTTCAGATCTCGCATGTTGGAGCGGTCCATGGCAACGATGATGTCGAAACGACCGAAGTCGGCGGCATGCACTTTACGAGCCCGACCCATGACGTCGAGCCCGACCCGCTTGCCGGCAGCGATCGCATCGGGGTGAGGCGGCTGGCCAATATGCCAGGATCCGGTCCCCGCCGAGTCAACCTCGACGTCGACGCCAAAGGTTTCACCGGCTTCCAATATGGCAGCAGCCGCCGCAGGTGATCGGCAGATATTCCCCAGACAGACGGTGAGGATTCTGAGGGTCATTGTCCTGCACCGGCAATTCGTTGTTCGGCAAGAGTGATGTACTCCTCTTCGGTGTCGAAGCCCACGTAGTGGCGTCCGGCCTCGACCGCGGCCACGGCGGTTGTGCCCGAGCCGAGGAAAGGGTCGAGAATCAAATCGTCCTGGTAGGTGTAGAGCTCGATCAGACGACGGGGGAGTGCAACTGGGAAAGGCGCTGGATGTCCAACGCGCGTTGCTCTTTCTGATGGGATGTCCCAGACATCAAGTGTTGCTTCGAGGAACTCGTCAGTTTCGATGGTTGGTGTGTGGGGGAGGCCTTGCGTCTCCCGCTTGGCCCGTTTGACCGCCCGATCGAACCGACCTTTGGAGGCGATGATCACTCGCTCGGTGATGTCGCGCAGGACCGGATTCTGAGGAGAGCGGTATGAGCCCCAGGCGCAGCTGCCGCCGGCGCCTTTTGCCTTCTGCCAGATGACCTCACCACGGAGAAGCATGCCCAGGTCATCTTGAAGGATCGACATCATGTCGGCCGATAGCGATCGGTACGGCTTGCGACCGAGGTTGGCGACATTGATCGCCATCCGCCCCCCTGGCTCGAGCTTGCGCAGCGATACGGCAAACACGTCGCGAAGCAACTCCAGGTACTCGACGTAGCTAGAAGGAACATGACCGGCGGTCACGTCCGTTTCGTATTCCTTGCCGGTGAAGTAGGGAGGCGAGGTCACCAACAGTGCTACTGAGCGGTCGGCCACCTGGGCGTCAGTCATCTCTCGGGCGTCTGCAACGAAGAGTATGTTCACGGTTGTTGGCTTCGAGACCCGTTCGTCGGGAGATATGACGGGCGGCGAGAAACGCTCGTAGAAAGCTGTCGCGTCATGAGACTCACGCTTCCCTGAGCCAAAATCTGATGTGCTCGTCGCCAGCCGTTGCCTCGTCACGGGAATGAAGTTACTTCCGTCGACCTCCAGTGCCGCGCAATGATGTCATCGGGACGACAATGGGCAGGAAATGAAAGTAGACCTACAGCCCGACCGACCCCAGATGGCCCTAACCCTCTCGGACGGGTCGGAGGCGCTGCTCAGCCCGTTGAGCAGCCAGGATCGCCACTGGCTCGAGGAAGGGTTCGACGAGCTATCGGTGCGAAGTCGATACACCCGTTTCGGGATGGGTGTTGGAGGTCTGACCGCAAACGAGCTCGACTATCTGGCTGATGTCGACCAGCGAACCCACGTGGCCTGGGGTGCATCGGTGGGCGGAAACGGTGCTGGTGTCGGACGCTATATCACCATTCCCAACACGGATAGCGCAGAAGTGGCTGTCACAGTCCTCGATGACTTCCAAGGGAGGGGCCTTGGCACCATTCTGATGCGGGCGCTCGTAGGCATCGCTCGTCATGATGGGATCGATGAGCTGGTTTTTGAGATTGTGCCGGACAACACCGCGACTCTCGCCAAACTCTCGGCCATCGGCGCCGTCACCACGCTGGTTGACGGTTTGATGGAGGGCAGGCTTGTTACCGGGGAGATCCCGAAAGATCGGCTCGAAGATGGGTTCGTGGACGTGCTCGAGAAGTTTCGGAGCTAGAAGAAGCTTTGGTCGAGCCACGGAGATGATCAGATCGCGCCAACCGTTGGTCTCTCGAAGCGGATAGAGCCAAGGAATGGTTGGGACTAGTCCTCCGGGTCTTGGTCCTTGTCCAATTCTAGAGAAGCGGAGTTGACGCAATAGCGAAGACCGTTCGGACCGGGCCCGTCATCGAAGACGTGACCGAGATGACCGCCACAGTTGGCGCATTTGACCTCGGTGCGAACCATGCCAAACGATCGGTCCTGGTCTTCGTCCACCATGGCCGGGTCAAGCGGTTCGAAGAAACTGGGCCAGCCGGAGCCCGACTCGAATTTGGTCTTCGAAGCGAAAAGCTTCTCGCCACAACCGGCACAACGATAAGTCCCTGAATCCTTCGAATCCCAATACTTGCCGGAGAAGGCTCGCTCGGTGCCTCCCTGACGGAGCACCTGATACTGGTCGGGACTCAGCTTGTCCCGCCACTCTGTTTCTGTTTCGGGCATATCACTCATTGCAACTCCTTCAACCAATATTCAAGCCGAGGTGTTCCTCTAGTCGGTCAACGAAGACACTCATCGCCGTGTTGAGTCGGTACCTGGCCAACTCTGCGGTGCTCCAGTCGACCCGGTCGACCTCGGGATACTCGCGTCCGTGCATTGTGAAGGTACCCGGGTTGAAGGTTGACATCTCGAAATCCTGGCTGACGGCCCAGGCGACCACAACTTTGCGGGACCGCATGGTCGACTCTCCAAGTGGGATCCAGTTGTTCAAAGGTGCCGGCCACCCGGTCTCCTCCGCGAACTCGCGAGCAGCGGCACGCTCGTCTGTCTCGCCGTCTTTGACCATTCCCTTGACCAATGACCACGCACCCTCATCGCGTCCAGCGAAGAAGGGCCCACCTGGATGGGCGATCAATACCTCGAACGGGTCGAGGCGGTAGGGGAGAAGACCCGCGGATCTCATAAGCCACGACATTACGCTCACCGACGTGACCGCCCTGGCCACCTACTCGAGAAACGACACCGATGTCTCCACCTTCGATCAGCGTCTTCAGCTAGGTCAGGCGGAGATCCTGGCAGTGGGCGTCAAGCGGGTGACGATGGATCAGCTCGAGTTGGCGGCCGGAGGATATTTCGATGGTGAGGATGAGTTTGCCGGAGCCGTCCATGAGTCGCGGAAAGCAATAAAGAGAATTCGAGGTCTGCTTCGCCTAATACGGCCCGAGTTGTCGGAGCGCGTGTATGAATATGAGGACCACACCATTCGGGACACCGCTCGACTAGTCGGAGAGATCCGATCGGTGACGGCCGTTACCGAGACCGCCCTGTTGATCCGCGATTTGTACGGGGACCTCCTCGCCGACGGCACCTTCGAAGAGCTGACCTCGAGGTTGTCGCATCGCCGCGATCTCATCGAATTGCATGCTCTCGAAGATCCCAATCTGGTGACGCGGGTGGTCCGCAATCTGGAGAAGGCGTATCACCGCTATTCGTCTTGGCCCACCGATCCCGATGCACGTGAGGTTTACGGCCTCGGGATTCGTGACAACTACGCATCGATCGAGCAAGGTCTCCACTCCACATATGGTCGAGGTCGTAAACAGATGGTTGCCGCGTACACCACCCCAACCGACGAGAACTTCCATCAGTGGCGAAAACGTGCCAAATACCTGCGCTACCAGATGGAGTTTTTGGCGCCGCTCTGGCCGGAGGTGGTAGCTGGGCTGGCGATGACTCTTGATCATCTCGGAATGCTGCTTGGCGAGGACCACGATCTGGCCGAGCTTCTTGCCTTGTTACGGGCCCAGCCTGAGCTTTGCCCCAACCCGAGAGAGCGCTCGCTGTTCTCCGCGTTGGTCACTCAAAGAAGAGCTGAGCTTCAGGTGGCTGCTGAGATATTGGGCAGACGTCTCTACGCGGAAAAGCCGTCCTCGCTTCAGCATCGTTTCGGCGAATACTGGGAGAGCCGAAAGATGGCCCTCGAAGCGTCTCTCGACACCATCACCGTCTACTGATTCCGATACCTCAGCTTCCCCGAGTAGCGGGACCGACCCAGTCCGCATCACCTCATCTCTAAGGAATCATCCCGATACCGGGACGGTTGAACCGGGGGTAGTTGCCCCGAACAATGAGGTCCCTCAAAATGTCAGATCGTGGACGTGTTCGCGTTGAAACCTCCGACCGGCGTGTTCGCGCCATGCTCGGTGGCGAAGTCGTTGCCGACACCACCAAACCCCTCCTCGTCTGGGAGGTGCCGTATTACCCGACCTACTACCTCCCCGAGGCTGACGTGAAGACAGAGCTTCTCGTCGAGACGGGGGAAACCCGTCGGAGCCCGTCTCGTGGCGAGGCCACCCAGTATGTGGTGAAGGCTGGAAACGCTGAAGGTGCTGCATACGCCTTTCACGATCCCAAGATCCCCGAGCTCGCCGGTCACTACGCCTTGTTGTGGAAGACGATGGACCATTGGTTCGAGGAAGATGAGGAGGTTTGGGTGCACCCTCGCGACCCACACACCCGGATCGACATCCTTCCTTCGAGTCGAAGGGTCAGAATCGAGATCAACGGGACCACAGTGGCCGACACAACACACGCATCCTTTCTCTTCGAGACCGGATTGCCAACCAGGTTCTACATGCCAAAGACAGATTTGCGTATGGATCTGATGACTGCGACCGATTTAGAGACGGCATGTCCCTACAAGGGCGTTGCCCGATACTGGAACGTTGAAATTGATGGCGAGACCCATGAGAACATTCTCTGGGGCTATGACTCCCCACTGCCCGAGTCGCAGAAGGTCACCGGGATGGTCTCGTTCTACAACGAGAAGGTCGACGTCTACATCGACGAGGTATTGGTCGACAGACCCAAGACCATGTTCTCCTGACACGGGCACCTTCTCCACCAGCGTGGGTAGGTGCGGTCCCGGGCGAGAGGACATCGACGGCTAGTTAGCGCCCAGCGGAGATGTGTTTTTGTTGTGCCTCGGTCAGTCGACCGGTTGCGCCAATTGAATCACTGTGAAATGGGCCCCGTAAGGATCCGCAACCCCGGTGATGACTCCGATATCGGGTATCTCCATCGGGTAATAATCCAGTTTGCCACCATTGTTCGTGACCGTTTCGACGGCCCTTTTGGCGTCATCAACTGCGAAATACACACCCCAGCCGTCGGGGATCTCGGGTTTTGGCTTGGGGATGGCTCCGGCGACCGCACGATTTCCTGCAGAGATCGCCGTGTATGGGCCCGTCGGAGTCTGTGCAGTCTCGAAAGTATGCCTGAATACCGCTTCGTAGAAGGGAAGGGCTTTGTCCAGATCGCTGCTGATCAACTCATTCCAATTCATCGCGCCATGTTCGTTGACGATTGCCGCTCCGAAGTGTGTGCCTGCTTGCCAGATACCAAACACTGCTCCGGTCGGGTCGAGCGCAAATGCCATACGACCAGCGACGGTCACATCCATTGGCCCCATCATGATCGATCCGCCTGCCTTGCTAATTGCGGCGATAGAAGTGTCGACATTGTCGACGGCAAAGTAGGTGGACCAAACAGTCGGCATCTGCGATCCATCTGGTAGGTCGCCGATTCCGGCCGCGGCCATCCCTTTGCGATAGGCCATTGTGTAAGGCATTGAGTCTGATGCCTCCTGTGAATACTCCCATCCGAAGAGCTCCCCATAGAAGGCCTTTGCTCCTTCAACGTCCGGCGTGACCAGGTCAGCCCAGCTGGGAACGCCTTGGGGATATCCGTCACGTGTTGGCATACGTCCTCCTGTTCGCGGTCTTTCGGAGCTCCAAACCTACGTCGCTGGTCTGACAAGAAACAACCAAACCTCAGGTAGTCGCGTGCCGCAAGGAGTACTTCACCGTATAGGGTCGAATGCGCTCATCTACAACTGACCGGACCCCAGCGCCTCGATCATCTCTATGTATTCCGGACGCTGGTAGCGATCAAGCAAGAAGTCGTCGGCGTAGCCGGGCAGCGCAGCATTGACGATGTGGCGGGCGGCAAGATCGCCGGCTCCCGACGCCACCATCACCCCGAATCCGGAGAAACCACAAACCACGTGGAATCCTGACGGTCCACAGGGGCCAATCAGCGGGCGATTCTCCTCGGTCTTTGTGTAATAGCCGCCGTCGACCATGTGCTCGGGGAGGCCGTCCAGATATGGCGATAGGCCGGGAATCATGGTGCTGAGACCTTTCATCACCACTTCGGGATAGAGATCGTCGCTGGGGAGAGGCCAGGTTGGCTCGATCGTCTCGCGGTGGTACTCCCAAAGCCCGACAAAATATGGCGAGTCGGGCCCACCTTCGGGTCGTCCGTGACAATAGATCGGCATCTCGCCGGTTACATCGGTTCGGCCGATATCTTCAAGGGCCGACGATTCCTCATCCGACCAGTCGAGCCGTTGCGGATCGGCCCAGATGAACATTCCAGCGTCTCTCGGGATCACTCGCAGATGGTCGCGAAAGGCGACCTTGATATGAAGCTCGGATTTGACGGGCAGCTCCACGCCGGCCAATGCCGCTACTGGTTTCGCCATCGGTCCGGCGGCCATCACCAACGTGTTGGTGCTGATGGTTGCCCCGTCGCCCAACCGGACATTGGTGACTCGACCGTCGACGACACCGATTCCGGTCGCCTCTGCCGCCACCACCCTGACGCCATTGGCTTTGGCTTGCTCGAGCATCCACGCTCCGAGCTGTTGGGCGCTGAAGTAGCCGGCTCGTCTGATCTGAAGCGCGCCAACCGCCTCTTCGGTGATATACGAGTGGTGCTCCCTCAACTCGTCGGGACCGAGTAGGTCAACACCGTCGTTGGCCAGGCCGTAAGGGCCGTCGCCGGGGTGCCTTCGCACTTGGCCCGCCCCGAAAGCCGAGATCGCCTTGGCTTCTCGACCCATCAGGGCAAAAGTCTCCGGGTTGGTCGTCACGTACAAATAGCCGGGTCGCTTCAGATTGAAGGCATTCTCCGTCTCTGCTGCCATCTCTTCGAGGAGGTCGATCGAACGGTTCATCAAGCCAACCATCGAGGCATTGGGCCACCAGTTTCGATAACACTCTGTCGATTTGTCGGAGGTGAGTGTCAGCGGGGGGCGGGGCTCCACGATGACCACTCGGTGGACATCGTGACGTGCGCTCAAGTGGAATGCGGTAGAAACACCAGCGATTCCGGCGCCAATGATGACCACGTCAACGTCATCGCTCATTGTTTCAGTTGTCGAGGAGGGAGCGGACTCTTCTGGCCACGGCTGTGGCAGTGAAACCGAATTGCTCACCAAGCTCGTCGGCGGGTGCCGAGGCTCCAAAGTGGTCGATCCCTATGGAAAGGCCGTGTGCGCCAACGATCTGGCTCCACCCGAACGTCGAGGCCGCCTCCACTGAAACTCTGGGAAGGCCGCCAAGCACTTCCTCTCGATACGTGGCCGGCTGATCGGCGAACAGCTCCCAACTGGGCAGGCTCACCACCCGCGCAGAAACACCGGATTCTTCGAGTGAGTCCGCGGCGTCCAGGCAGGTCGCCACCTCCGAGCCGGTCCCGATGAGGGTGACATCTGAGCCGGTTCGAATGACATATCCGCCGCGGGAAACTCCCCCGGGGGTCGATTCAAGGGTCGGCAGACCCTGACGGGTGAGAACCAGCGCCACCGGGCCGTCCTCACGATTGAGCGCGATTTCCCATGCTTGGATCACCTCGTTGGCATCCCCCGGGCGAATCACCCACAGGTTGGGCATGGCCCGAAGCGAGGCCAGATGTTCAATCGGCTGGTGGGTTGGGCCGTCTTCACCGAGGAAGATCGAATCGTGGGTCCAAACCCAGATCGAGGGGAGTTCCATGAGAGCCGAGAGTCGGACGGCCGGCCTCATGTAGTCACTGAAGACAAAGAAGGTGGCACCATAAGGTTTGAGCCCTCCGTGGACGGCCATCCCGTTGACCAGGGCTCCCATCGCATGCTCACGCACACCAAAAGGGATGTCGCGGGCAGAAGGGTCGTTCTGGGAGAAGAGGCGACTGCCGTCGATCACGGTAAGGGTCGACGCCGCCAAATCGGCCGAGCCACCGATGAACCCGGGAGCCTTCTCCGCGATCTCTGAGAACAACTTGGCAGACGAAGCCCTAGTGGCGATCTTCTCACCAAGGTCGAAACCCGGCCCATCGAGGGTGATCTCAGCCGGTGAATACAGATCGCGCCAGAGATTCTTCGAAGACTCGCCTGCTGTATCGAAACGGTTCTCCCACGACCGGTGGGCGGCCCGTCCCCGATCCATTTTCTCACTGAAGAATGCATAGACGGAGTCGTCGACCCAGAAATCGGGGTCGATCGGATACCCCATCGCCTCTTTGGTGAGTTTGATCTCCTCGTGCCCGAGAGGCTGGCCGTGTGCAGCAGAGGTGTCGTGGAGGTTGGGCGCACCATCGGCAATGTGAGTTCGGCAGAGGAGGAGAGACGGTCGCTCCGGTTCGCTGACTGCGGTCAGGATCGCAGATGCGATCTCCTCCCGGTCATGACCGTCGATGGTGAGAGTTTGCCAGCCATACGCGTCGAAACGCCTCGCAACGTCTTCAGTGAAAGTCACATCGGTTGACCCGTCGATCGAGATGCTGTTGTCGTCGTACAGATAGATGAGACGGCCAAGACCGAAGTGTCCTGCCATCGACGCCGCTTCGGAGCTGATGCCCTCCATCAGGTCGCCATCGGAGACGAACCCAAAGGTCCTATGGCTGACAAGGTCATCACCCAAGCGATTCCGCAGATGGGTTTCGGCCATCGCCATTCCGACACCGCTGGCGAAGCCTTGACCAAGCGGTCCAGTGGTCATCTCGATGCCGAGCTTGTGGTCGATCTCAGGATGTCCCGCGGTATGGCTGCCCCACTGACGAAAATTTCGAATATCGTCGAGGGTGATCCCAAATCCACAGAGATGGAGGATCGAGTAGAGGAGCATCGACCCATGACCGTTGGACAGCACAAACCGGTCGCGGTCGGGCCAGTCCGGGGTGTCGGGGTCGACATTGATGAACTGGGACCAAAGGGTGACTGCAATATCTGCCATTCCCATCGGGGCACCTGGATGTCCGCTGTTGGCTTTCTGGACGGCCTCCATTGACAGAGCTTTGATCGTGTTGACAGCTTGCTGTTCAGAATTGGGTGAATCCGGCATCGGCGGCGAGAGTAACGCCGGATATTGCGGTTCGAGACGATGACCACTCCCTTTCGTTCTCCTGGCTTTCGTCGCTCTGTTCACTTTTCCAACCGACCTGGCCAAGACGTGGGTCGGTGCCGAGGCGTCGGTAGTCCTCCTACTCGCCAGTGGTGGGGTGCTCGTGTACCGCCCAGTTGATTGAGAAGACCTCTCGGCTCACCCAACTGATAGGTCAACGCGACGGAGCAACTGCGCGTTGATGGCAACAACAATGGTGCTGAGTGACATGAACACGGCACCGACTGCCGGTGGCATGAGCAGACCCCAGGGAGCAAGAACACCAGCGGCCAGGGGGATCATCACCACGTTGTATCCAGCGCCCCACCAGATGTTCTCAACCTGCTTGCGATAGCTGGCTGCGCTGAGTTTGAGGATGCGAGGAACGTCGAGTGGGTTGTTCTTCACCAACACCAGGTCCGCTGATTGAACTGCGACGTCGGTCCCGCTTCCGATGGCGATCCCGATATTGGCTCGAGTCAGCGCTGGGGCGTCGTTGACACCGTCACCCACCATCCCCACGCTTTTTCCCTTCGATTGCAAGTCCCTTATGTGCTCCTCTTTGTCCTCGGGTAACACCTGAGAGAAGTACCGGTCGATTCCGAGTTCGTCTGCAACCGCGGCGGCGACGTCGTGGCTATCGCCGGTGAGCATCGCCACTTCAACATTCATGTCGTGGAGCGCCGAGACTGCCGTCCGGCTCTCCTCTCGGATGACGTCGGCGAGGGCGATCGCTCCGATGGCCTCGTGGCCGCGGATCAGATAAATGACGGTTTCCCCTTTCTCGCCACTAGTGGTTGTGAATGTCTCCAATTGGTCTGGCAGCGAGATTGCCCGGGATTCGATGAGTCGAGGACCGCCGATCGCAACGAGGTCGTTTCCAACCTTTGCTTGGGCCCCTTGGCCTTTGATGATCTGGAAGTCAGTCACCTCCGGGATGGCGGGCTGTGGTGTTGGCTGATGTCCCGCTTGACGGATCGCCGTGGCGAGCGGATGTTCCGAATCTCCCTCCACCGCGGCGGCGAGGCTGAGGATCTCGACCTTGCTGAGCCCATCGGTCGTGGCGAGTCCTGTGACGCCAATCTCTCCAGCAGTGAGCGTCCCGGTTTTGTCGAAGGCGATGATGTTGAGGTCCTTTGCCGTGTCGATGGCTTCGCGGTTTCGGATGAGGGTGCCGTTGCGAGCGGCGATATCGGTCGTGTTGGCTATGACCAGGGGGATGGCCAACCCGAGAGCGTGAGGGCACGCAATGACCAGCACCGTCACGACTCGTGCGATTGTCTCGGTTTCGAATCCACCGTCCACGGCCGTCCAAACGATGCCAGTCAGGGCCGCGGAGGCCACGGCGGCATAGAAGAGAAACGATGCTGCCCGATCGGCGACCAACTGGGTGGGTGACTTGCTGGCCTGTGCGTCGGCGACCAACTTCATTATCCCGGCCAACGTGGTGTCGTCGCCCACCGCGGTCACCTTCACCCGCAAGCTGCCACTACCGCTGTTGACTGTCCCTGCTATCACATCGTCAGCTGGGTCCTTCGAAACCGGTTTCGACTCCCCGGTGATCATCGCTTCGTTGACTTCACTTGAACCCTCGGCCACAGCCCCGTCGGCGGGCACTCTCGCTCCAGGTCTGACCAAGACGACGTCGTCAGCTCTGAGTTGATCCGCCGGACGTGATTCGATAGAACCGTCCCCGGACACCACATCCGCAATGTCGGGGAGCAGTTTTGACAAAGCGTCGAGCGCTCCAGATGCCTGACGCACACTGCGCATCTCCATCCAGTGACCGAGGAGCATGATGTCGATCAACGTGACGAGCTCCCAGAAGAAATCTTCACCGAGATCCCACACCAGAGTCGCCATGCTGAAGAAATAGGCCACAACGATGGCAAGCGAGATCAGGGTCATCATCGCCGGTTTCTTCGCCCGCAGCTCCCACCCTGCCATCCTCAGAAATGGAGCGCCTCCATAGAAGAAGATGAATGTGGCCAGGACAGGGACTATCAGCCAGCTCCCGGTGAATTCAGCCGCCGTGTATCCGAACCATCCCTGAATCGTGGAACTCCAGAACAACACTGGAACTGTGACGAGCAAGGAAACCCAGAACCTCTGACGAAAGATCGTCTCGTGGTCGGCGTGGTCTTGACCACCGTGGTCATGGCCACCGGCTTCTTCGTGGGAGTGCTGGTGAGGCGCAGAATCAACCAGATGTTCATCTGTGTTGGAGTGGACTGGCTCGAGCGTGCAGAGTCGGCAACAGGAGCACTCAGCAGGTTCGGTACGGTGTTCGAGGGTCGCCATTGTCACTCAGCTTTCAGCAGCAAGGTCGGCAAACCTCACAGGCGAGGAATCCCTCATCCATGGCCGCCTTCAGCGACCGGAAGCCGACCACGTTTGCTTTCTCTGATCGACGAACGGCGTGACAGGTCGGGTGGCAAACAACGCCCGTGGAGGAGTCTCCGCGAAAGCGGACGTGTTGCGCCGCCAGACCCTCGAGCCAGCCGGGTCTGGTGCCTTCATGTTCGAGAAGATCAACTTTGTTGTCCGGTCCGCCCAGTGAATAGTTGCCGATATGACCATCTGCCCTCACTACGCGATGGCAAGGGATGATTAGCGGGATCGGATTGTTGGCCACAGCCGACCCGGCGGCTCGAACAGCGTTGGGGCGACGGACTTCGTTCGCCAACCAGGCGTAAGGACGCACCTCGCCTCTGGGAATGGTCGCGGTTCGACCAAGAACGTCGGCTTGGAACTTGGTGACAGACCGTAAGTCAACAGGGAGCTTGCCGGGGCGGCCTTCTTCGATGGCCGAAGGGATGTGTCTGGCCCAGGATCCCGGAGCTTCTGCACGGATCAGAGGCCGCTCAAAACGGCTTCTGAAGCGATCCTCAAATCCCACATCAGCGATGTCCAACGAGGAGACCCCTTCGGGGTTGAAAGTGACAGCGACCTGGCCGATTGCCGAGTCGTAGAGGTCAAAGCCCTCGGCGAGGCCCGTGCCGAGGGCAACACCCTCGTTGATGCCGTCGGGGAGTTTGCCCAGCAGTGTCGATAGTTCTGTTTCGATGCTCATGTTTCGTCCTCCATGACTTCTTTGAGCTTTGCGAGTCCACGATGGATATCGGCCTTCACGGTGCCCGCCGGTCGACCTGTGGCTTCGGTTATGTCGGCGATGCCCATGCCAATCACGTGTCTCAGGACCACGGCTGTCCGCTGGTGTCGATTGAGACATTCGAGCCGTCGGTCCCATGCGTGACCGTCTGCGATCTCAGGATCTTCGGTGCCTAAGTCCTCGAGTTCGACCCACGTCGGTCTTCGCGATCTGTCGCGGACATGATTTCGCCCCAGGTTGAGGGCGATGGTCCACAACCAGGATTCCAGTTTCATGTCTCGAATCCGCTGTCTGTCGTAGCCGTTAAGGGCGTTGTAGGCACGGATGAAGGTCTCCTGAGTCAAATCCTCAGCTTCCTGGTGATCGGCGGACATCCGACGAAGCCCCCAATAGAGCCTCGTGCCCATCTCTTCGACCACCTCCGGGAAGGCATTGTCGAGATCGACGGCTAGGGCGTATCCGATGTTGTCCATCAGTTAGAAGAACACCGAAGAGACTGTGGTGGTTGCACGTATTCGACGGTACCTATTATTTGGATATGGAACCTGTTGTTATTGAACAGGCCCTTCCGGCGGCAGAGGCGGCCGCGAACCGTGGCGAGGCTCTGACTGGAACCGGATTTTGGCAGGCGGTGGCGAGAGTAAAGACAGACAACGAGTTGATCGACCGCTACGCGGATCGGATCGCGATGATCGACCAGACATCCTTCCGCCATTGGGCCCTTGTCGTGGTGCCGATCGGGATCGGAACGGCCTTGATGTCGCTGGCCACGGCTGTCGGCATCATGCTGATCGGATACGCCTACGCCCTCACAGATCTAACTGCCGTCGTGGTCTTCTATTTGGGCTTTGGCATCGTGCTCATCACCAGTCATGGGCTCGCTCATCTCATCGTGGGGCGGTTGTCCGGTATCAGATTCACGTCGTGGTTTATCGGGACGATCGGTCGACCGCAGCCAGGGGTCAAGATTGACTATGTCTCCTATCTGGAGACCCGTCCCGTCCGCCGAGCATGGATGCATGCGTCGGGGGCCATCGTCACCAAGGTTGTTCCGTTTGCCCTGATCGGTGCAGCGGTTGCCGCAAGTCTTCCCTCATGGGCAGTTTGGGCGCTACCGGCGATTGGGGTGGCCAGCATCGTCACCGACGTTCTGTGGTCGACCAAGAAGTCTGATTGGAAGAAGTTCGAGCGTGAGATGAAGTTCGCTCACATGTCCTGATCGGGGTACGGAATCGAGCCATCGCTCTCGTGCATCTCTGCGTGGGACGCCACGAGACCGTCAAAGTCGGGTGGGTGTTCAACGTCGATCGCGATGAGGTGTCTGGTCCGGGGCCCGTCGGCACGATCGAATGAGCGTGCCTGACGCAAGAGGGCCGCGGCAGCGTCGTCGATCCGCCCATGTTGTGAAATGTGCTCCTCCCAACTCTGCACGGCCATCAGCTCGGTGAGCCGGGTCGGATCAGAGGTGGAGCGAAACAACCGCCATCGGTAAGCGCCAGTGCTGAGCCGAACGAGTCGAACTTCGTTCATCAGCGTCGTGAATTCACCGAAGTCCGACTCGTCGATCTGCCAGGTATTGAGAACGATGACCGGTCCGCCCTCGAGGGAGACGTCGCCATCATGGGAGGGACCGATTCCGTCGGTGCTGAACTCGGGAGATTCGATGTCCCTGATATTGGGAACTCCGAATCTGGGGCTGGCGAAGCCCAAGATTACCGCGCCGGTCGAGAAGAGAATTAGTGATCCACTGGTGCCGATCTGGTCCGCAACCATTCCTGACAGAATTGCGCCGATCGGGAGCATCCCGCCGAAAGCCAGCGAATAGAAGGACATCGCACGGCCCCGGATCCACTCCGGAGCAAGCAGTTGAGCCGTCGCGTTGAGCGTTGTGAGAGTCAACAGCCAGAAGAACCCCGCCAAAAACATTGCGACTCCGGCCACCCAGATCTCCGGCGCAAGACCCAGCAAAACCCCGGACAGACCGAATAGGGAGATTGTGTAAGGCACAGAGCTCGAGTCGAGTCGTTCCATGATCCGAGGACGGAGGAACGCTCCGAACAACGCACCCGCACCCATCGCCCCGAGTAGGAGGCCATAAGCGCCCTCTTTGCCTCCGAGATGGCTGGTGTGCACCGGCAACGTGGCTTGGACCACAGCGGAGGAGATCGCGAAAAGGGCCACCAGTGAGAGCAGATTGCGAAACGGCGGAGTGAACCTCGCGTATCGGAGTCCCAGAGAGATCGCCGACCCCATCGAGGTTATCTCACGCTCTCTAACCGCCAGCTGTCTACCGATGATCAGCAACACGATGATGACCGCAAGGTACGACAGCGAGTTGATCGCAAACCCTGCTGCGGCGCCCCACGTCAGAAGGATGAGACCGCCAATCGCCGGACCGACTGCCCGGGCGCCGTTGAAGGCAACGGACTGGAGAGCAACCGCCGAAGCGATCATGCCACGGGGCACAAGCTCGGGCAGCAGCGCTTGCCAGGCCGGGATGTTGAGAGCCAATCCGGCACCCATCGTCAAGCCGAGGGCGAGAAGCAGTGGTGGCGTTATCAACCCCAGGGAGGTTGTAAGGGCCATCAATGCCGCCGACCCTCCCATGATGATCTGTGCGATCAGCATCAGCTTGGTGCGATCGAACATGTCTGCCAATGCCCCGGCGGCAAGCGCCAAGAAGAGCAGTGGCAATGTGGTAGATGCGACCATCCATCCAACCCAGGTGCTCGAGTCGGTTATCTCGAACATCAACCACGATGCCGCCACCGCCTGGATGAATGTCCCAGTCGCGGAGAACACAGTGGCGGCCCACAGAGCGCGGAACTGAGGAAACTGAAGTGGTGCGGCTGCCGACGACATTCCGAGGAGGGTAGGCCTGCCAAATGAGGCGGAGCACTAGGTTTGTCGTGTGGTCCGAGACCTCGCGTACTTTGTTCAGAATGACAATGGGCCCGGTCCCGGGGTCATGCTTCTCCACTCATTTTGGGGGCTGACTTCATCGGTGAAGAACCTGGCCGACGATCTTGGCGACCGTGGCTTTACGGTGCTTGCGCCGGACATGAATTTCGGCGAACTCCCAGAGTCGGAACAAGATGCTCTCGACCACCTTGGCGCAGCGAGCCCTGATCATCTGGCCTCGCTGGTGCTCTCTTCGGCCGAGCTGCTTCATGAGAAGTCGATAGAAGGCCCCATCGGTCTAATCGGGTTTGGAATGGGAGGGTCCTTGGGGCTTTGGACATCGGTTCGACTGAACACGAGGGTCGGGGCTGTCGTCTCTTTCTATGGCAGCCAGCAGATCGATTTCGCCGGGTCGAGCTCTTCCTATCTGATTCACCTTGCGGAGGAAGACCAATACGTTTCCGACGATGAGGCCGCCTTCATGGAGGCAACCATGGGTCTCGAGTCCTTGCCTGTGGAGGTGATTCGCTATCCAGGGACGAACCACGGATTCTGCGAGCTCGACGGTGACAGTTTTGACCCGGAGGCCTTTGAGATGGCGTGGAAGACGACAGTCGAATTCCTGGCCGGAAATCTACCCGGTTGAGACAACCTCATCACCTGACCGGACTACCCCGCCCTTCAGAACTTTGGCGTAGACCCTCGACTCGCCCGGGTGCAACCTTTGGCTCATCCGAGCGAAGTTTCCGTCGATGAACCATCGAGCGTTCTTGGAGCAGGGTGCCGTGTAGTCGGTCACTTCGGCCTCGACCTCAGCTCCAATGGTGATATGCACGCCTGGGACGATCTGATGCCAATCGAGCCCGGTGAGAGTGAGGTTTTCGCCGGCGAATCCGGGCTCGATGGGATGGCCTTCGACTCTTAGGCCTTCGATGACTTCCAGCGAATACAGACAAAGCGCCTGGTCTGGGGAACCGTGGTGGACCATGTCGCCTTGACGGTCGTCAGTCAGTCCACGCTCACCGATCACGGCCTGGTCGACTGGTGTTTTGGGAACCCCGCCATTTGAGATATTGATCTGATGGACACTTGGCATGCAGCAAGCGTAGGGCTGTGCCAAGCCGCCACTGTCGAATCAGCGGTAGTCTCGACACGTGCCCGTATCTACGCCGGCTGCATTCTCAGTGGTCGTCGCAGCGGCCCTGATTGTCGCCTCTTGTGGGGGCGCTGATGGCGAGACTCAGATACGGGTTTCGGCTGCCTCCTCGCTGATCGATGTTTTCGCGGACCTCGAGGTTGCATTTGAGGAAGCCAACCCCGGAACTGACGTTGTCCTCAACCTTGCGGGCAGCTCATTGCTCCGAGAGCAAATCATCGCGGGTGCGCCAGTCGACATATTCGCGTCGGCAAGCGTCGAGATCATGAAGGAGGTCGAGTCGGCTGGATTTACTGAGGACGAGATAGGCGTGTTTGCGAGGAACAACATTGAAATAGCGGTCCCGCCGGGTAATCCGGCCGGAATCACTGGACTCGAGGATTTCGATCGTGACGACCTCTTTCTTGGGCTATGCGCTGTGGCGGTCCCCTGTGGTCGGCTGGCACGTCAGTCCCTTCAGATGGCTGGTGTGGAGCCTCTGCCTGACACCAATGAGCCAAATGTCCGCTCTCTATTGACCAAGATCGAGGAAGGTGAGTTGGATGCCGGGATTGTCTACGCGACCGACGTTCTTGCCGGGGACGTTGACCGAATTCCGATCCCATCGAATGTTCGACTTAGTGCGACGTATCCGGTTGCACAGATCGTTGAGTCACCAAACCCCGCGGGCGGAGCCGATTTCATGGTGTTCATGTTCACCGATGAAGCTCGGCGAATCTTGTTGAATCATGGGTTCCTGAGTCCATGACCGTCCCACGCCCACACAGGAGAAGACCTCCTCTAGGAGTGCTCCTTTTGGCGAGCGTCGCCGTCGTGTTTTTCCTGATACCCCTGATCGGTCTGCTTGCCCGGGCGCCGTGGAGTGATCTCGGATCGCTGCTTAGCAGTGAGGTAGTGGTTGATGCCCTGGTCCTTTCGCTGGTGGCATCAATCGCGGCGGTTGTGTTGTCTGCGTTACTGGGGGTTCCGATGGCGTGGGTGTTGGCTCGAGTCGCCTTCAGAGGGCGAGCATTTGTCCGTGGCCTGGTTTTGCTACCACTGGTCCTTCCTCCCATCGTTGGAGGTGCCGCCTTGCTGTTCGCGTTGGGACGCAGGGGGGTCGTCGGTGAACCGCTATACGAGGCAACTGGCCTCGTACTCCCGTTCTCCATCTGGGGTGTGATCATCGCGGTGACTTTCGTCTCGATGCCGTTTCTGATCATCACCGTGGAGGCGGCGCTACGGAACGTTGATCAGCGATACGAAGGGGCGGCGGCATCTCTTGGGGCGAGTCGCTGGACGGTGTTCCGTCGGGTGACCCTTCCGATGATCGGACCATCGCTTCTTGCTGGATTTGTGCTGACCTGGGCGCGGGCCATTGGTGAATTTGGGGCAACAGTCGCCTTCGCAGGCAACCTCCAGGGCACGACGCAAACACTCCCGCTCGCAGTCTTCGTGTCTCTCGAATCCGATCGAGATACCGCGATCGCGATAAGCCTCCTCCTTGTCGCGGTGTCGCTGACAGTCTTGATCGGTCTGCGCGATCGCTGGTTGTCACGGTGAGTGGCCTTGTCGCAGATCTGAGGGCAACCCGGCCGACGGGTTTTCATGTTGAGCTTCAGATCGAGATACAGCCAGGCACAACGGTTGCCCTGCTTGGACCCAACGGTGCCGGGAAGTCAACAATTGTCGAGGTGCTGGCAGGGCTGTTGGCCATCGACGAGGGCAGTGTCCGGCTCGGCGGGCGGGTCTTCGACAGTCCCTTGGATGATGTGTTCGTCCCGCCCGAAAACCGTCAAGTTGGAGTCGTTTTTCAGGACTATCTGCTGTTTCCCAACATGACCGTCTTAGAAAATGTGGCCTTTGGGTTGCGAGCCAAGACCTCGTCAAAGGATTCGGCGCCGGCCATCGCCGCCTCTTGGTTGGAGAAGCTGGGAATCGGCGACCTCGCCAGACAGAAGGCCGGCGAGCTTTCGGGCGGCCAGGCGCAGAGGGTGGCGCTCGCTCGTGCCCTGAGCCCTGACCCCGATCTCCTCCTACTCGATGAACCGATGGCGGCCCTCGACGCCACCACCAGAGTGCAAGTCCGACGGGAGTTGGCCGATGCACTGGAGGCCTTTGCCGGGCCACGACTCCTGATCACACACGATCCAACTGAGGCCTTTCTGCTTGCCGACCAGATCTATGTGATGGAGGGTGGCTCGATCAGCCAACGTGGCTCCGCCGAGGAGATTCGACTCCGTCCGCGAACTCCATACGTTGCCGATCTTGCCGGCGCAAATCTCTTCCGGGGTGTGGCCCGCGATGGCTTGATTGACGTTGGTGGCCACAAACTTCATGCGGCCAACTCCTCAGTATCCGGAGAGGTCCTCGCCACTCTGCATCCGCGAGCGATATCGGTGCATCGGGAACACCCCGAGGGGAGTCCCCGCAACGTCTGGGAGACTGAGTTGACTCGGATCGAGCACTACGGCGATCGGGTGAGACTTCTGACGGGCTCACCGCTGGTGATGACGGCAGAGGTCACTCCGAGTGCAGTCGAGGCCCTCGAGCTTTCAACCGGGATAACGGTATGGGTGTCGTTCAAGGCCACCGAGATCGGTCTCGAAGAAGCATGACATGCTCTTCTGTGAAGATTTTCTGGGCCTATGTCCCCAAAAACCTTCACAGAACGGTATTTGGCTTCGAAAAGCCTGACGTCGCTACCAGGGTGGTCCCAACAGATCGATGCGGCCGGTGGTTGGCGCTTTAGCCGATAGGTCCATGACCATCACATTGTTGAATCCGAATTTCTTGGGTTCGCCTCCCTGCAAGGTGAGCAAGTCACCATGGAACTGTTGCCAGCCGAACCGTGAGTAGTAGGCGAGAAGTGAGTCGTTGCAGACCAGTAGGGCAAAGTCAAGTGGCGGCTTTTGGGTTTCGAAGAACTCCGCGGCACGCCTCAAACCCGCTGCAGCATGTCCGCGGCCCCTCGAATCTGGATGGGTCTTGACGCCTCCTACGCCGCCCAGGTGGACAGGTTTGCCGTCGTGTTCGGCGTCTCTCAATATGGCTCCGGTGTAGGAGACCATCCCCAGCTCGTCGTCAACGACAAACACATCCCACTCCGGTGCCGCCCACTCGAGACGGTGTCCAGGCCAATCGGCCACCTCGGCCGGCGGATAGACCATCCCCGACAACCCTGTCAATGCCTGCTGATTGGCGTCAGACCTGATGTCGACGGCACTCAGTGAGACCGAAAGGCTCAAAGTCAGGCCTCGCTCATCTGGGCGATGTCGGCAGCAAGTGATTCGCGTTCTTCGGGATCTTCGATCTCGGCGAGGCTGACCTTGGCCAGTTCGAGATGTTCGGTGAAGGTGGCAACGTCGTCGACCTCTGCAGCAACACGTGCGATGGATTCGTGGGCGAATCCCTCCAGGAAAGGCCCGAGGTCATGTTCGACACAAAGTTCTAACGAGCGTTCGCCAAACCGGCGTGCGAGGTCGGCATATCCGAGCACAGTCGCCACACGAGCAACCTGCCAGTCGGCAATCGCCCAATTCGACGGTTCTCCCACGATGTACCAGTGGTAACGCTGTGCCAGAGCCGATGAGAGCATCTCCTCTTCCTGTTCTCTGTTGAGCCGGTCGGCATCGAGAAGCTTCCAGGTGTGGTTGAAAGCCATGGGTGCGAAGGTGCGATGCCAGCTGGCAACTTCCTCGTCGCTCGGGTTCGTCACTGGATCGGTCATCACTTCTCCCTACCTAATGTTCTGCGAACTGTTGACGTGTCTACAACATTAGGTAAATTTGTCTGATCACACCACGGTCTTAGTCGGTGGCGAGGAAGTACGGATTTCCAGCCCCGGTCGAGTGGTCTTTCCCTCCCAGGGATGGACCAAGCTCGACGTGATCGAGCATTTTGTTCGGGTCGCCCCGGGAGCTGCTCGCGGGATCTCACGTCGGCCCACGATGCTCAAGCGGTATATGCAGAACGTCACAGTCGATCCGATCTACCACAAGCGAGCATCCAAGAACACACCGTTCGACACGATCGAGATCCGGTTTCCTTCACAGCGCCCAGGTCGGATGAACGTGCCGCGAACGGAGGCGGATGTGGTGCGGTTGGCTCAACTCGGTTGTCTCGACTTTCACCCGTGGCCGGTCAGGGCCGAGGACATCGACCACCCGGATGAGATCCGATTCGACTTTGATCCCACACCTGGAGTCACATTCGACCAGGTCAGGAAGGCGGCACAGGGCTCAAAGGAGCTTCTCGACGAGTTGGGTCTCGTTGGCTGGCCCAAGACCTCAGGCAGTCGCGGAGTTCACGTATATGTGAGGATCGAGCCGATTTGGGATTTCTTCCAGACGCGGCGAGCCGTTCTTGCCTTTGCACGAGAGTTGGAGCGACGAATGGAAGGCCTTGTTACCACCAAGTGGTGGAAGGAGGAGAGAATTGGTGTCTTTGTCGACTACAACCAGAACGCTCGTGACAAGACGGTGTCATCAGCCTACGGGGTTAGACCGACCGGATTTGTATCAACACCGATCACCTGGGATGAACTGGCCGACGTCGAGATCGCAGACTTTCCCCTGGGGTCGTTTGCGAATCGCTGGGAAGCCGTTGGCGACCTCACCGAAAGCATCGACGACAATCACGGGCGTATTGACACGCTTCTCGAGTGGGTCTTGCGTGACGAAGAAAATGGAATCGGGGACGCACCCTGGCCGCCTCACTATCCGAAAATGCCGGGTGAGCCACCCCGGGTCCAGCCTTCGAAACAACGCCGCGGCGACGACGAGTACTGAATCGATTAACCCACCGGTCGTTCAAATAGCCGCCCACAAGCTCAACATCCGACCCAGTCAAACCCTCCGCGGCCTACTTCTTATCTGCGAGGACATCTCGATATTGTCGCAAGGCACGGTCGTATCCATCGAGGTTTTCGGAACCGGCGTCCACCAACGCGGTCAATGCTGCGGCGATCGCCTCGTCGTGCCTGCCCAGATCGTTGAGCACAAGAGCGAGGAAGGCGTGATGTGCTGCGAAGTCGGGGTAGTCCACAATCGCCTGGCGGTGGACGGCGAGGGAATCGTCAAGCCGCCTGTTGTTTCGGAGGGTCGACCCGTAGCCGACCATGAACCGGTTGCGTTTGTCTGCCGGGATGCCGAGTGCCCATGCTGCGTCGTAGTACCGCATCGCAGCCGTTTCGCTGCCGTACCGGTCGTTGGCAAACGCCGCCGCCATCTGTGCTTCGACCTCTGAAGGGTCGGTGTCGGCTGTTTGCATCAAAGTGTCAAGTTCGTGTTGGTCCACTCGGTCCCAGCTTGGGTTGGTCAGGCGAGGGTAGGAAACAGGGCCGGTCCATGACCGGCAATATTGCAACCCCTATAAGTGCCGTGACCGGCACGAGATCCAGTCCTGCGCGCCGATTGGAACCCAGGTGCCCCTCCCACCTTCTACGACTTACGCGAATAAGCCCTAGAGGGACGCAAGGCCTTCCAGGAGGCGGAGTCTCAGACGACGATTAGAGGGCGTCGCGACGCTGGAGAGCCAACGTGAGTGTGATCATGCCCAGGGCCAGGGTGGCAGTGAGCTTGAGGACGCCACCTCCAACTCCTGAGCTGACCGGTTCGAGAATCTCGGTCGCTTCTGTCCCAAATACCGGTGCCAGGTCTGCATAGATCGATAGTGAGATACGCCAGATCGAGAACTGGGCAAGACCGCTGACAGCTCTGGCGAGAATCGATTCGATCACAATGATGTAGCCAAGTCCCACCAGTAGAGAGCGGGGAAGGAGGTAGCCGAGTGGGACGAAGATGGCGGCGTAGCCGACAGCGGCTGCCACGAAAAGTGACAGACCTGGAAGAGTTATCGATAGGTCGGCGCCGACCGCCCAGGTGCTCAAGACCGTCGCCAACCAGCCCCCGAGCGCAATTGTCAGCGCGGCCGCAATCCCGGCAACAATCGACCAGGCCGCCAGCGTGACTCTGGGAATCGGCCGCATGTATATGTAAGGGAGCGTTCCTCCGTCTCTCTCTTCGCGAAGGGTTGCCACGGTGAGAATGAGGACCGCAATCGCGTACGAGTAGCCGGCTCCAGCGAGGATGTCTGAGTACAGCGCTTCCTGGCTGGCCGGGTCTGCGTCGAAACCAGCCAGCCAAAAGACCAAGCCGGGAACCGAGGCGAGGGCAAGTAGAGAGATAACCCGACCCTTCCGCATCAGCCGCTTGTAGAGATGAACCACAAGGATCATCAACGAGCCTCAACCAGATAGCGGAACACCGACTCGAGCGACTCATCAGATGGTTCAAGTCGGGTGATCGACACATCTTTGCTGAGGGCTAGTGCGGGCAAGGCAAGAGCGACGGCCCCCGCATCGGAAGCCTCGATCCGAAGCTGGCCCTCCGACACATGCAGGCCAACCACTCCATCGCTCTCGATCAGCCCGGCAGCCAAGGCTCTCGGGTCAGAGCACTCGACGAAGACCTGACGGGGTCGGTCCGTCATAGCGGCACGGATGGCTTCGACGCTGCCCACCGCTGCAAGCCGCCCGTCCACCATTGCAACCACACGGCCCGCCATGCGTTCCACCTCTGCCAGCACGTGGGACGAAACAATGACCGTCCGACCCGCGCTGCCTAGTTCGCCGAATAGCTTGATCAGTGCAGCCCTCTGGACCGGGTCCGCACCGTTGAGCGGTTCGTCGAGGAGGAGGACCTCAGGGTCGGAAACCAGGGCAGCGGCGACTTTGGCCCTTTGCCTCATCCCTTTCGAAAACCCTTCCAGGCGGCGGTCCGCGGAGTCGACCAGGTCCACGGTCTCCAGGACTCGCCGCGTATTGGCCTCAGGGTCGGATACCCGTGCCAATTGGGCAGCGAGAGTGATGAACTGGCGGGCAGTCAGCCTTTCGTAGATCGCCTCATCTTCGGGGACCAGGGCCATCTGTTTGTAGATCGCCGGTGTCTTGCGTGGGTTTTCACCAAGCACGCTCACCTCTCCCTGAGACGGGCGTTGCAGACCGGCCACCACTCGCATCAGTGTCGTCTTGCCGGCGCCATTGGGTCCGAGCAACCCGGTCACGCCGGGGCCAAATCCGATCGTTACTTCGCTGACAGCCACTTTCGGTCCGAACCACTTCGAGAGCGACGTGGTGGTGACGGTGTCGGTCATGCCAGCCTCCGATACCGCTGTCGCACAAAAGCTGCACCGGCCAACACCAGGACGGCGATAACCACAACCGACATCCAGACCTCAAACCCGGCAATCTCAGCGGGGTAATCCACCGTGTCCTCGAAAAGATGATCACGGATGATCCTCGGATGCTGATCGAGTGCCAGCAGCGACACCCATCGGGCTCCAGAGAAGGACGCTTCGGCCACTCGCATCGCGATGCCGGACCCCGCCGTCAGCACGCCGAGAAAGGCTGCTGCGGCGATGCCGGTGCGGTTGATCACGGCAGCCAACGTGAACACAAGCGCTCCATGGAGAGCCACAAAGGCCAACGTCGTGACTGGCACCTTCCACAGAATGTCGAGATTGTCGGTCAGATATGGAATGAAGCCATCGTCGGAGATGAGAGACAGCCCGATGTGAAGAACCAGCTGAGGGACGATATAGAAGGCTCCGATCAGCGTGGCAAAGGCGCCGACCTTTGAAGTCAGGTATCCGTCCACGGTGAGAGGCCTGGAGAAGTAGACCGATAGGACGCCCATGGTTCGGTCGGGAATGAGCAGTTGGGGCGCGGCAAACGCGATGAACAAAAGTGAGATTGCCGAGTAGAAGTCGAAGAGCCCTCCATATGAGGGGATACCCTCTCCAACACTTTCGGCGATGTCGCCGATGGCCCAGTGAAGGCCGACAAAGACAGCAGCGGCGATAACTGCGATCGCTATCAACGACCAGGGGAAGATCTTGTAGCGAGCCTTTCTGCCCAGGCCGAGCACCCTGCGCAGACCTTCCCAGAACACGGCATTTCGGGCTCCGGACGGACCAGACCGTGGTCCGTCGTAGGTGCGGTATCCACGGTCGAAGATGATCTGGTCTGTCACGACAGTTCGTCTTTCGCAAGAAAAAGGTCTTCGAGCGAGGACGACCCGCGCACCATGCGAACCAGACCTGCATCTGTCGATGCTGCCGCGGTGACTACAGCTTTCTCAATCTCGTGGTCGCCGGGTCCGACGACAAGTCGGCGACCATCGACGGATGTTTCGTAACCCTGTGATCGCAAAGCGGTCGCGACCTCTTCGGCATGCTCGATGACCTCGACAACCACAGTCCCCAGTTCATCGAAGCCTTCCAGGGGCCCGTTCCGAAGGAGATCACCGCCATCCAACATCACCACCCACCCACAGGTCTGTTCGATGTCCGTCAGAACGTGTGAACTGACGATGACGTCGATATCGAAATCTCCTAGGCGTCGAATCAGCCGCAACATCTGGACTCTGCCTTCAGGGTCCAGACCCGAGGCCGGTTCATCAAGCAGGACAAGATCGGGGTCGTGGACGATCGCCTGCGCCAATTTCACCCGTTGCTGCATTCCCGTGGAGAAGTCGCCTAGATAACGAAATCGCTCTTCTTCGAGTCCGACGAGAAACAGAGTCTCTGACGATCGTCGTTTCGCCTCACGACGGGGGATGCCGGCGAGTTGGGCCGCATAAGCGACAAAGTCCGCTGCGGTCTGATCCTTGGGAAGACAGTCGACCTCTGGCATGTAGCCGATCCGAGCTCGCACGTCGAGGGGGTTGGTTTGTGGATCGTGGCCGAGGACAGAGATATTGCCTGCCGTAGGATGAAGTAGACCAAGGAGCAGGCGGAGCAAGGTTGTCTTGCCGGCACCGTTGGCTCCGACCAGACCGGTGATCCCGCTCGGGATCTGAAGATCGAGATCCCTGAGGGCAACAACCTCGCCATAGTCGTGCGTCAACCCGCTGATATCGACCACGTTGCCCTGACCCATCTCTCGAAGTCTGGCAGTTTTTGAGAGTGGGGCTAACTCACGACTTCTCCGAAGCCCGCACCCGCCGGTCGTATCAGCTGGTCCATGGTGCAATCGCTGGCATCCTTGTCCGGACGCCAGCGATGGAATCGGGTGGCATGCCGGAATCTGTCACCTTCGAGCTGGTCGTAGCTCACCTCGACAACCACCCCTTGCTTAACCGGGATCCACGAGTTGTCTTTTCCCGCCGACCAGCGGCTCGGCCCGCCGGGCGCACGCGCTGCCGCGTCGAAGCTCTCATCGGAGCGGAGTTCGATGAAACTCTCGTAGATCTCGACCCGGTCGACATCGGGGAAGCCAGAGCAGTGGCCAATGAAGTGGAACGCTCCGTCTTCGTTGTAGAGGCCGAGTAGCAGGGATCCGATTTTTCCACCGTCCTTGTGCTCACGAAACCCGCCGACGACGACATCGATTGTTCGTCGATGTTTGATCTTGATCATCGCCCGTTTGCCGTGCTGATAGCCGAGTTCAGGCCGTTTGGCGATGATGCCGTCACATCCAGCAGACTCGAACTCGTCGAACCACTCCTGGGCCACCTCCTGATCCGCCGTTTGAGGCGTCAGATGCCATGGCAGCGTCAGTTCGGCGGCCAGGGCCACGAGTCTTTCCCGTCGTTCCGAAAAGGGTGACTCCCTCAGATCGTCGCCTCGATGAGCGAGAAGGTCGAAGGCCACTAGTTCGGCCGGTGTTTGATCTGACAGCATGTTTACCCGCGATTCGGCGGGATGTATTCGCTGTTGGAGACTGTCGAAGTCTGTCACCCCGTCAACAACCACCACTATCTCGCCGTCAACCACAGTGCCTGGTGGTAGCTGTTCGAGCGCTGGTCGAAGTTCCGGAAAATAGCGAAGCAGCGGTCTCTGGTTTCTGGAGTCGAGTCGTATCTCAGGTGGTGACCAGGAAAGGGATCGAAACCCATCCCACTTGGGCTCGTAGACAAAATCACCTTTGGGCCAACGCTCCGACACCTTGGCCTCCATGGTTGGCACCGGTGCTGGAAACGGGTGACTCATCTGTGGACGAGTGTATGCGGGATAGCCTGACGGCTCGCATGTGGGAAGACGTCAAGGCAAAATCACGATTTGGTTATGACGTGCTCTACTCGTCGGTGACTGAATACAACGTGGCTCGTGTGTCGCGGATGTCCGCGGCCGTGGCCTATCGAACTTTGTTCGCCCTGACTCCCGTGTTCATCATCTCGGTGGGGGTGCTTGGTTTCATCGTCGGTAGCGACACCGAAGCGCAGAAGGATATCAATGAAGCCATCACCGCGATCGCCGGTGAGGAGGTCACCAAGGCGTTTCAGACCTTTGTGGGCACGGCTCTGGCCGGGAGTGGTTCGGCCACTCTTGTTGGTGTTGTCCTGCTGTTCTGGACGACATCGAGTCTCTTCTCCGAGGTGCAGAACGATCTGAACGACATCTTCCACGTACCCTATGAGAAGACAGCCGGAGCGGTTGAGTTTGTCAAGAAACGTGGATGGGGATTTCTTTGGGGGTTCGGAATCGGAGTGCTTGTCTTGACACTTTGGATTGCCAACATTGTTTGGCAGTACTTCGAAGGTTTCTTCTTGGAGAGAAATCTCGACGTGCTCCACACCGTGGTGGCCGCGTTGACGCCGCTGGTATCGATCGTGTTTCTCCCGATCTTTTTCGCTTTGATGTATCAGTCGTTGACCGACGTGAGAATCGTCAACCGTGCTCTGATTTACGGATCGGTGTTCGCTGGCTTGGGGTTCGCGATCACGGCTTGGGGGGCTGGGATCTACTTCACATTCTCCTCGGACACTTCAGCGGCACAGGTAACGGCCTCACTCTTCGTCCTGATCCTGTTGGCCTATGTTCTCTCCGGGGTATTTCTGTTCGGTGCGGTCGTGATCAAGGTGCATCACGACTACCTCGCCAACGGGGATGTGCTGTCGCCCACCGAGCGCAGAGAGTTGATGATTGCCGACCTCGCCGGGGCCGATGTGGTCGTTGCTGACCCGCCGACTCCGATGCCGGTGGCCGCGGTCTCGGGGTTTCTCGCTGGGTTGTTTGTTGGTTGGCGAAAGACTCGGCGTTGACAGTCTCCCATTGGGTCGACACATCCAATAACCTCAGTGATGATGACTGTTGATATCGCCGGCTTCATCGCCGATCTCAAAGAGCACGCGACAGAACATGGATTCCACGTCCATGACGAACGGCACTTCGTCGAGACCTATTCGTTACGTCAATCTTGGGAGGTTGACGTGCATCCTGAGGCAGGTTGTGGCGGGCCAATCGACTTGCACCTGGCGCTTGACGTCGACCCGAAGGTGGTCCTGGGGTTGAGGGAGCGTCTCGAGGAGATGACCGAGGAATGGGATGAGCCGGAAGACGAATACCACCTCGACCTCTACTTCAACTGGGCTGTTCCCCCTCTTCACAATCCACCGGATCTGCTGATTGTTGCGACCGACCTGGCGGGAATTGGCGGAACGATTCTCCCGGTGGAGGTTTCAGCCATCGACTCCTATGCCGCTGTCACCGATGGTCCCGAACGTCGGCTCATGCTCCAGGGGAAGGCGAAGGTCAGTCTTGTCGATGTGCTGATGGGTCGTGAGCAGCTTTGTGACGTCCTTGATGCCTCTCGTGAAGGCTCTGAGTATCTGCTCGACCGGGTCGACCGCTGGATGGAACTGCCGACCTAGTGGTGTCTGCGGCGCACCCTTACAGGATGATGCTGATGAGGGCCCAGAGCCCCAGGGTTCCGGTGATCGCCACCAGGGCGTAGAAGATCACCATCGTGACTGGTTTGGGGTCGGGTACGGGATCGGTCTCGCTCGACGAGACCATCTCCGACTCTGCCGGTTTCTCGACGGGTGTTTCAATGGCTCTGTCCGAAGTGCTACCACCGTTCATCGCGGCAGAGAACGTCATCGGGTTGTTGGGGACAAAGGTCAGCGTCTCGTTTTCAGCGGTGATTGTGAAGACACCGTCACCAACAGAGTCGATCGAACATTCCTCGGCCGACCACTCTCCGATCTCGAGGCCTCCTGCGGAGAGCCAGATCTTGTCTTCGTTCACACCCAAAACCACCTGTATGTCGTTCTCATCGATAGTGACGACACCGTCATAGATAGACATCTAAATGTTTCCCCTTCGAATGCAACGAAGACAAGCTAGGCGATATTCACGATTTGCACAGCGTTTGGGCCTCAGTAAGCGACACCGATGGCGTCGGACATGAACGCCATGTAGGCGGAGGCCTTCTTGAATTCCTTGGCGAGTTGGGTGTCGAAGCCCTCTGATGTGACTGTCTTTTGAGTCAGTCTCGTTCCGGCAGTGAAGCTCTTGAGACGAAGATCATTGGGATAGGGGTGCCCCTCGTCGAATTCCTTGGGAACACGCTTCAGTTTTGCGTCGTCGTGATGTTCTATCGACCAGGTGTCGGAGAAGGCCTTAGCTTTCGTTGCCTTCTTCCAGCCTGCCGGGTCGTCATAGATAGCCTGACGGATCTCTCGAGCGGCTTTTGTTTCCGGATTCCAGAGACCGACGCCACCAAAACTCCCGCTGGGCTCGAGGTGGAGGTAGAAGCCTGGGGCGTGCACGTCTTTGCCGCCAACGTGGCGAAAATGTATACCCACGTTGGTCTTGTATGGGGTCTTGTCCTTGCTGAACCTCACGTCGCGATATGGCCTCATCAGCGAACCGCCGTTGGTTCGGGTGTCAGCCAGGTAGTGAGGCGAGATCCTCTGGATCCGCTCGCCGAAATCCTCGATGAAGTCGAGAGCCGGCTCCCGGATGACACGGATGTAGCGGTCCTTGTTGGCTTCCCACCAAGGTCTGTTGTTGTTGACCTCCAACTCCTTGAGGAAGTTGAACACACCTCTGGTGAAATGCTTGTTGGCCACGGTCATCCTTTCGACTGGTGTCCCTTGAATCTACGCGTTGTGATGGACAGATTTGAAGGAGGTTGACTCAGACCGGCTCTTCGTCGGCCTCGAGGACGGACCACGGTGCACGGAGGCCATCTTTGAGTACCCGACCGAAAACCCTGAAATCCTTGCGCAATACCCAGACGGCCGCAATCAAGAACACGACACCGACACCGATCCGAACCTGTTCGGAGAACTCCTGTGAGATGACCCCGATCTCAGCCAGCCACGACTCACCCAATTGAGCGATGAACAGGGTCAACATCACCAAGGCCTCCTTTCGGCTCACCGAACGGCTGGCGATGATCGCCACCGCAAAGACCGATTGCGCCGCTGTTACCCAAAGCTCCACCTGCTGTACTCGATCGAGAGGCAGGCCATGTAGTTCCTGGGCGAAGATGGCGAAAACGATTGGGAGCGTCCCGACGAGCAGCGTCCACTGATTGACTTTCGATGAGATCAGTGCTCCCAGGCCCGTTCGGGCAGCCAATCGCCATGCGAACAGTCCGGCGATGAGCAACTCGGGTGCCTCCGACGCAAGTGGGGCCAGCCATTTGATCAGGAGAAAATCACTGACTCCGATGGCCACGCCGAGAGCGATCAGAGAATGGGCAAATGGTTCGGCCACTGCCAGGATCACACCGGCCGCTATCGCAAAGCCCATGTAGTTGACGATGCGCCGCGTTTTCTTCGGCAGCGATCCGATGTAGGCGCTGGGCCCGACCAAATGGGGCTCGCTCGCGGACGCTCCCGAAAGACGGATCATGTACACGACATAAATGCCGACCAATATCACTGCATCCCAAAGGGTCAGAGTGTCTTTGAGAAACAGGGTCAGCCCATAGATCGAGGCCATCGCCAGGTAGGCGATGTCAACAGTCTGGGTGCGTGCCAGGTTTATCATTGTCGGTGTCGAGCCTTCGGCCTCGAGTGGAGTTGCCTGCTTCTTCTTCACCCGCCACGTTCCCAAGAGAATCACCATCGGCCAGCCAAACCCGATGAGTAGCTGGTTAGCGCCGGTCATGTTGGCCAGGGCTCTTGGTCCCCACACTGTTGCATCCCCGGTCTCTGCGAACTCGCGTCCGGCGTTGGCGGTGAAGACGAAATCAACCGCATACTCGGGGAGCACGGCGATCAAGGCCAGTAGGGCCAAGGCAAGCCCGGAACCCACGTCAAGCTGGATGAGCTCAGCTGCCCAGGAGAGGATGAATGCAGCGCCGACGATGGCCATGCCAAAGAGGGTGGCGGCCAGGATCGGATCAACATCTGCACCGGTCACTCTGAGAGCGACACCGGGCAGAGCAATTACTCCGGCCAGGACCATCAGCACGATGGAACGTGTCGGGTTGAGGTCTGCGTTATCCATCGGCGGCGGGAGTCTAAGTCAGGGCTAGTTCAGAACCCTGCGACAGCTCCAGGCCTGCCAGAAGTATTGCCCGAGTTGCTCGTAGCGCGCACCGAGCCATGCCGCCGACCCGACGTTTGGCTCCGGTTCAAAAACGCTGGCTCCCGCGTATCCAGCCATTGGTGCAGTCGATGCCCAGGTGCTCGGCAAGAACTGGAACAGCCCCGAGGCACCCGAGTAGGGGTTGTATGCGTTGGGATCGCCGTTGCTTTCACAACCGATGATGCGAAGGGCTTCCTCGACCCGGTTGGAGGGGAAGTGTTGCTGAACCAGTGAGCGCCATTGCTCAACTGCCGGAGGATGGTTCCACGGACCCCCTCCACCACCACCCGAGGTTGTCGAGGTGGTCGTGTTGGGCGGATTCGTCGTGGGCGTAGTCCCTGAACCTGTTGTGGTTGTCGGGCTCGAAGTGGTCGTTGTGTCGCGCTCTTCTTGACGCTGACGTTCCTCGTCCCGAGCCCTCGCCAGATCGACGGCACTCAGAGTCTCCTGATAGTGAGCGCCGGCGATCTCCGACCCGCGAATGGCATCAGCGACATCAGCGTCGGCCCGGTCGTAGAGCTCGGCCAGATGCTCGACCTCGGCATTGACCTGATCTTGAAGGAGTCGAAAGTTCTCTTGTTCGGCGAGGAACGTCACCTGAAGCTGTTCCAGGCTGCGTCGTTTGAAGATCAATTCGTCGACCTGCGCGCGGCCATGGGCAACCACATCTTCGACCACTGTGGACGCTACGAGAGCCTTTTCGACTGTGTCGGTATTCACGAAGTTCACAGACGGGGATGAGACAACGGCCATGTAGGCATCCACGGCCTGAACTTCTATCGCCGCCTGGATCCCTGCCGATTCGATGCCGGCGAATTCGAGCTTTGCTGCGATACGGTCGAGACCTGATCCCACAATGGACAGTTGTGACGAGAGTTCGTTCACTCGGGCGATGGTTGCCGCCAGCTCTTGCTCGAGTTCGTTTCGCTCAGCTACCGCGGCGTCCACGAGGCCTGACGCTTGATCAGCCCGCTCTTTGGCCTTGTCGACGTCGTTTTCGGCATCCGATGTCGATTGGGCGAGCGCCGGCGGTCCATCGGCGAGAGCGAGGGAGAAGACCAGGGATGCCGCAACGGCAACGAGAACAAAGCGATAGAAACGCATCGGGATGTAAAAAGGGTAACCAGACCTCTCGCCTTCGAGAAGTGGAACCTACCGGTCTCGATCCCCGAGCGTGCACACGCTCAACCTGATTGGGATCGAACCAGGGTTCATAATGTTGGCTTGACCCTCCAACAGAAAGAAACTTCATGATCCCCGACTCCCACGCCGATCTCTTGGATTGGGACACCAGGGCCTTTGCCCATGTGGCGACGATGGGGCCCGAGGGTGAGCCGCAGAGCAGCCCTGTTTGGTTCGACTGGGACGGCACCCATATCAAGTTCAGTCTCACCACGGGCAGGCAGAAGTACCGGAATCTGCAAGGTGACAAGAGGATCGCGATGTCCATCATCGATCCATCCGACGCCTACCGCTACCTGGAGATTCGCGGGGAGCTCGAGGAGGTCGAGCCTGATCCCGAGATCGATTTCATCTCCAGGATGGCGAAGAAGTACATCGACAAGGACCGTTATCCCTGGCACAGGGAGGGTGACGAGCGAATGATCATGAAGATCGCACCCGGCAAGACCTCGAGCATGGGCTAGATCCCCGAGCGTGTGCAGCCATGGCCCTGTGAGGGCCATGGCTGCACACGCTTAACCTGATGGGATGCGACAAAATATCTCGTCAGGGTCCCCGTTCGAATCCCAGGTTGGGTTCTCTCGCGCCGTCCGCGTCGATGAGCGGGTGATCGTGGCTGGGACCGCACCGATTTGGCCGGACGACACGGTCGACCCCGATCCCAAGGTTCAAACCCGGCGTTGTCTAGAGATCATGCTGACGGCCCTGGACGAGGCAGGTGGCACCCGGGAAGATGTGGTTCGTACCAGGATGTTCATTACTGAGGCTTCCTTGGCCGGGCCGGTTGGCGAAGCCCACGGAGAGGTGTTCTCCGACGTCCGGCCTGCCGCCACGATGGTTGTGGTCGCCGGTCTGCTCGATCCAAGATGGGTGGTTGAGATGGAACTTGAAGCCGTCTTAACGGGTTGAATGGTTTGATGAACCTCTGGAGGTAGAGATGTTTGGAAGAACAACAAAGGAAATGCCTGAAGCCACCGACGCCCTTGCCGGGCGTGACATGTCGGTCTCGGTCCCTTCGGCGCATTTCATCAACGGAAACCCCCTCGTTGGCCCATATCCCGACGGTTTGGAGATAGCCGTGTTCGGGATGGGTTGTTTCTGGGGAGCGGAGCGACGTTTTTGGGAGGTGCCTGGTGTCTACACGACCTCAGCGGGATACGCAGGCGGGTATACGCCAAACCCGTCGTATGAGGAGGTCTGCACTGGCCGAACCGGGCACACCGAGGCGATCATGGTTGTCTACGACCCGGGCCAAGTCAGCTACGACGAGTTGCTCAAGGTGTTCTGGGAGACTCACGACCCAACCACCGGATACCGTCAGGGAAACGACATCGGAACGCAGTACCGCTCGGCGATCTACACCACCACCGATGAGCAGCTAGATCAGAGCAAACAGTCAATGGACGTCTATCAGGCGGCGCTGACACCGCTCGGCTTCGAACAGATCACCACCGAGGTGAAACCCCTCGACGAGTACTACTTCGCTGAGGAGGTTCATCAGCAGTACCTCGGAAAGAACCCCCACGGTTATGACTGTCACGCCAACACCGGTATCGAGTACTCGGGGCTGGCCTAAACATCGTCAGGTCGCCGACAGAACCCGGATCGCTGACGCTACCTGTCGAACCACATCGAGATCGCCAAGAGCCATTTGGGCTCTGCGTTGATCCCTCTCCGGGGAGGGGTGTGTGATGAAAAGCAGCGTTGCCTCGTCGCCACGACCCAACTGGACCATCGATTCGATGCTGACGTTGTTGGTGCCAATGACCGAGGCAATCTGAGCGAGGACACCAGGTCGATCCAGAACCTCCAGGCGCAAATACCAGCTGGTCTCAACCTCCTCGAACTCGCGCAAGCGGCCTGGTCCGAAACGAACCCGCGGTGGTGCTTGCGCCCCAGCCAGTAGCTCTCGCGAGGCGGTGATCATGTCGCCGAGAACCGCAGTCGCCGTCGGATCGCCCCCGGCGCCGGGGCCGGCGAACAACAACTGGCCGACTTCGGGACCTTTTACGTAGACAGCGTTCTGCGAGCCACGAATTGTCGCCAGCGGATGGTCGTCGGGGATAAGTGTCGGATGGACTCGAACACTCACCCCATTTCCGGCATCGCTGGCCACGGCAAGCAGCTTGGGCAGGTAGCCAAGGTCGGCAGCAAAGGAGATGTCGATGGAATCGATTCCCTCGATGCCCTCCCGGTACACGTCTTCGCTGCCCACCCAGGTTCCGAAAGAAAGACTGGCGAGAATGGCCGCTTTCGAGGCAGCATCCGCACCGGACACATCAGCAGCTGGGTCGGCCTCGGCATACCCGAGACGCTGGGCTTCCGACAGGGCCTCGGCGTAGTCAGCGTCGTTGTCACACATCTGAGTCAGGATGAAGTTGGTGGTTCCGTTGACGATTCCCAGCACTTCGGTCAACTTCTCGCCGGCCAAGGATTCGGACAATGGCCTGATGATTGGAATGGCTCCGCCCACGGCCGCCTCAAAGAGCAGTGAGACTCCGTTGGCTTCAGCCGCCTCGATCAGCTCACGACCCCGCTCCGCTACCAGTTCCTTATTGGCCGTGACTACGGGCTTGCCCGCGTTCAGCGCTCTAAGCACCAATTCGCCGGCGGGGTCCATGCCGCCCATGAGTTCTACCACGAGTTGGACGGCCGGGTCGTCGACGACCTCTTGGGCTTGGTCCGTGAGGACTCCGGACGGGAAGGCGTAGGGACGTGGTTTGTCCAGCTCCCGCACGACCAGATAGCGAAGGTCCAGCGAGATGCCGGCCTTGGTGGCGATTGTTTCTCGTTCAGTCAGAAGTCGATGTGCCAGGGCACCTCCGACGGTGCCACCACCAAGTATTCCAACGCCAACATCCACGAAAGGCTCCCTAGCTGCGAAGCCGGGGATTGTATGCCACTCGCACCGCGACTACGCCGGAGACGTAGCCGGGTCAAGCTGCTTCGAGAACTGCTTCCACCAGAGCCTCGATCTCGAGGTTGTCCAGATCCATGGCGACATCGGGAGTGATTCCGACGCCACCGAAGTCGAGACCTCCCGGGGTGAGCCAACGGGCGATGGTCAGCTTGAGCGCACCACCGTTGGTAAGGGGGAATCGCTGCTGCACCGTGTTCTTCCCGAAAGTGTTGACCCCGACGACGGTCGCCAACCCACGCTCCTGAAGGACGGCCGAAACCACTTCGGATGCCGAGGCGCTCCCCTTGTTGACCACAAACACGACCTCGAGGTCATCAGGGACGATCGACGCTCCGGAGACTGGATAAGAAGTGTTGTCGTCCGGGCTTTGGGTGATCACAACATCTCCGTCGGAAAGAAAAACAGAGGCGACAGCGACCGCGGTGTCGAGCAAACCGCCCGGGTTGTCCCGCAAATCGATGACGAGACTGTCAACGCCTTTCGACAACTGATCGACAACGGCGTCCTCGAATTGCTCGTCGGCATTCTGGGAGAAGATTCGGAGGCGGATATACCCGGTGTTGCCGATGGTCTGTGCGTCGATGACCGGGATCTCCACCGCAGCCCTGGTGATGGAGATCTCTAGGCGCTCACCATCTCGGTCGATGCTCAGCGTCACATCGGTTCCCGTAGGTCCTCGAACCTGGGATGTCACCTCGTCGATGGTCCAACCCGAGATTGATTCCCCGTTGACACCATCAATCACATCGTCGCGGAGGAGCCCCGCAGCCTCGGCAGGAGCGCCTTCGATCGTCGACACGATCAGGATCCTGCATGTCTCGCTGACGATGGTGCACTGCTTGTTGTCACCTTCGAGGGTTTCGTCTTCCGGCGACACCAGCGCCCCGATTCCCTCGATCTGACCCCCTTGTTCCTGCTCGAGTAGTTCGAGAGCCGCTTCGTCGAAGTAGACCGAATTCGGGTCGAGAGCATGAGTGGCCAGCCCAACAACCATCGCTTCTGCCGCAGATTCGCTGTCTCCATTAAACAGGTCGACGGCGTCACAGACTTCTCGGAACGCTTCGGCCGGAATGGGACAGACGATTTGACCGCTGGCCGTTGCTGAGATGGCCGCCTCCAAACCTTGTTTTGCTGCTTGTGCGAGGCTCGAGTCGTCGATCTCGTCTACGTAGTGAATCTGAATCAGTTGGTAGGCCTCACACACGATGGCCACCTCATCGGGGGCTGAGTCGCATTCGACCTCGTCGACGTTGCGTGGTGACGTGTCGGTGGTCCCTGCTGCTTCGTCGGTTGATACTGGGGGCGAGGTGACTGCTGTCGGATCGGCCGGGTCCGCGGAGGCCTGGCAGGCCACCACGACGAGCCCAAAGGCGATGAGCAGGGGGACGAGTTTCTTGGTGGTCATGACGCGGCGCCGAGTGCGGCTTCGACGATCTCCTCATTGGTCAGGTCGACGGGGAGTTCTAGCTCTCGATCTGGTGTGAGGCCGCCGTTGCGGGCGGTGAGGCCGTTTGGCGTCTCCCAGCGTGCGACAACAACGTACAACTCTCCGCCGTTCCGCAACCCGAATGGTATCTGGACGGCGTCTTTACCAAACGTAGGTGTGCCGACGATGACAGCATCTCGTCGGTCGCGGAGTGCACCGGCCAATATCTCGGCCGCCGAAGCGGTCCCCTTGTTGACTATGACAACGAGGCGTTCGTCTGTTGCGAGCCCACCTTCAGTCGCCGGATATTCGAGAATCTCGTCGGGCGCCGACGATGTCATGATCAGCCCCCCGCTGATGAACATCGAAGCGACATCCACGACAGCATCTACGAACCCGCCCGGGTTGTCTCGGAGGTCGACCACGATTGTCCGCGGTGAGAAGTCGGCCAATGACAAGAGGGCGTCTTCGACCAGACCCGGTATGTCGTCTTCGAAATCGGGAATGCGGAGGTAGCCGACACCCGATTCGGAAAGGTCAACGATGACGGTGGGGATGGTGAGCTCGGATCGTTCAATCTCAAATACCAGCGTTTCTTCACCACGCTCGACTGTGACCTCCACGATGCCGGTCTCATCTGCCGCAATCGCTCCAGCCGTGGCCGCGAATCCTTGACCCGCAGTGGGGTCTCCGTCAACGGCGACGATGACATCCCCAGCGAGAAGACCGGCTACCGCAGCAGGGTTGTCTTCGACAACGAACACGATCTCAAGTGGACAGGTCTCGGCTATTTGGGCGCATTTGGAACCGACAGCGTTGGTGGCATCGAGGAGGACACCGACACCTCCAACAACGCCATTGGACCGAAATGAGCCGACTTGTTCGGGAGGGACGTAATAGCTGAATGGATCGAGTCCGATGTCGGCCATGGCGACAACGGCGTCGTCGATGGCAGGAGCAATCGCAATCCCCGACTCGAGAACTCTCTCAGCCAGAGCGATGCAGAACCTCTCGAACTCAGGCGACGGGGCGACGCATTGCAACGTTCTGGGTCGGGGGGCCTTCTCGATACCGACATAATCGTCGAGAGCTTGGATCGCGACATCAGCGAGCAGCGCATCGTCGATAGGGCGATCGACATGCCATTCATGGACCAACTCGTGGATCTCGCACAATGCCGAGAACGAAACTGGAGGCGATCCACACCCTTGGATCGCATAATCCTGGTTGGGCACAGTTGTTGGGTTCTGAGGAGGTGCGGTGTCGAGTGGCGAGGCGGTGGTGGTCGGTGATGCTGTTTGGGCACATGCGGCCAAAACGATCGCAGTGACGACAAGAGACTGGCGCATGAGATTCATTATGTGAGGTCCTCGGCAGTTAGCGTCCCTTTCGTGAGCATTCGGGTGACTCTTCGTTCTCCGTCTGGCGAGACCCGCATCAGGGACATCGTTGACGGAGGATGGGCTGAGCCGATGGGAACACCCCGAGATGAATTAGGTGCCCGGATGTGGGCGGTCCCCGGTTTGGTCGATGCCCACGCCCATTTGGCCTCAGACAGTTTGAACTTCCAACCCGGCGTATTGAGCGGTGCCCAGCAAAGGGCTAGGGAGGCCCTCGTCGCCGGTGTCACGCTGATCCTCGACAAAGGTTGGACGGACACGACAATTGTTGATGTCATTCGAACGGTCCCAGAAGGCCAACGCCCCACGATTGAGGCCGCTGCCAGGATCATCTCGGTAGAGGGTGGCTATTACCGGGACTTCGGGCTGGTGACCGATCCGGGTGATATCGCGAGATCTGTCGAAATCGAAGCGAAGGCCGGGGCGGGATGGGTGAAACTGGCTGGTGATTGGCCGCGACGTGGTCGGGGACCCGTTTCAAATTTCACCGAGAGTGAGCTGCGTCAGGCAGTGGAAGCGGCGGAAGGTGTTGGTGCCAAAATTGCCATCCACACAATGGCTCGCGAGATGCCGAGTGCTGCGGTGGCCGCAGGAGTTCACTCGATCGAGCACGGCCTCTTTCTTTCCGAAGATGATCTTGAAACTCTCGGTGGCCGGGACGGCATGTGGGTGCCGACGCTGCTTCGGACAGAGACGATCATCACAGACCTAGGTTCCGAATCGAGTGGAGGGAAACTACTTCGGGAGGGTCTCGAAAACATTCGGCCTCTTCTTCCCCTTGCGATCGAGTCGGGTGTCAACGTTCTGGCGGGGACCGATTTGGTGGGGACCCCGGCCAACGTCGCCGACGAGGCTATCCGTCTTCATGACTACGGTCTCTCGGCGGCGAGTGCGCTGGATGCCGTCACCACAGGCGGGTTTCGGGCTACCGGGCGTAGCGAGGCCTTCGACATTGGTTCCCCTGCCGACGCGGTTCTCTTTGCTGAGGACCCGCTGACCGATCTCAGTATCTTGAAGCACCCGGTTGCTGTCATCAGATTGGGCCGGATCCTATGAACCTCGTACTGGCCTCATCTTCACCTCGGCGTCGCGAGTTATTGGAGCAACTGGGTCTCGAATTCGAGGTCGAGCCGTCCGAGGTCGATGAGACCCGTCGGCCCGACGAAGCACCTGGCGGCTTTGTTGAAAGGGTTGCCAGGGAAAAGGCGGCCGCTGTCGCCGGACCAGACCGTCTTGTGATCGCCGCCGACACCACGGTTGTCCACGAAGGCCACATTCTGGGCAAGCCTGCACACCCCGAGGAGGCCCGAGCCATGTTGCGTCGTCTGGAAGGAGATCGCCACGAGGTCTTCACTGGTTTGGCGGTGGCGACGTGGGACGGTGGATTGGAGTTGATATCCCAAGTGGATGTCACCGAAGTTCATCTGGTGCCGTTGACGGCTGACGAGATTGCCGAATACGTGGACACCGGGGAGCCGATGGACAAAGCCGGTGCTTATGCTCTCCAGGGCTCGGGCGGTCGATTCGTCGAAGGAGTGCGGGGGAGCCCATTCACGGTAATCGGGTTACCCATCCACCTGTTGCCTCGGCTGATCTCCCACGCCGGTTCGGATTTCGAATCGTTTCAGGTTCCCTCTCCGGCTAGCTAACTTCGCGGCCATGCGAAGACTTGTCCCGCTTGTTGCCGTGGTGATCGCGGCCTGCAGCCCAGGGGACGCAGGTGATACCACTACGTCAACCCCTGGGACGACGACATCTTCGCTGGCCTCCACCACTACTGAATCACGCACTACGACATCGGTACCCGCCACCACGTCCACTTCGCTGGGAACCACGTCCACGATATTGACTACGACCACAACCACCGAAGTGGCAGGCAACTGGGCTGACGAACCACTGATCACGACCGGGTTCGGCGCGTTGGGCTGGTGGGACGGTGGCATCTGGGTCCCGTCCAAAGACGTCGGTGCTTTGCCCATCGTCGGTGGCGAGAACTATCAAATCGCTGTGGTTGGCCTCCAAGCGACTACCACCGGCGGCCCCCAGGAATTGCGTTGTGAGCCTCTGAACAATCTTGGCCTGCAGCTCAACAATGAGCAGCTCCTAGGAGCCTTCCCGGGGCCTTACGGCGTCGCCATCTCTGCTCCATGGACTCTCCAGCCGCATCTGTTTGAGGCTTTCACCGACGATGGGACCTACGCATCGATAGCCTCCGGGTTGTTGGCGGATCGGGGACTGAACGTCCCCAATCCAATGATCAAGCAACTGTTTCGCACCGACCTCGAGGGTGACGGGACCAACGAGGTCCTAGTCGTGGCCGAGGAGATCACCGGCGGGTTCCTGCCGGCGATTGGTGACTACTCGATCGTGTTCCTCCAAAAAGTGGGGCAAGGCGCAGTGAAAACTGCGGTTCTGGGCGCCACCACGATCATCGATCCTGCTTCGCAGTTTGTTGAGGCCTTCACCATCGGAGCCGTTGCCGATCTCAGCGGCGACAACAAGATGGAAATCGTCCTCAACTCGGCTTTCTTTGAGGGGTTCGGAGTTGCTGTATGGGAGTACGTCGACGATGACATCGGCCCCAAACTTCAGATCCAGGCTGGTTGCGGCAGCTGATGGACAATCCATTCATCGGCAGCGTCAACTACGTCGGCCATACCGGGATCGAGGTGACCGAGATCTCACCCGATCGCGCAGTTGGCCGGATAATTATCGGTCCCGAGCATCTTCAGCCATATGGGCTGATTCATGGTGGTGTCCACTGCACCCTTGCTGAGACGTTGGCGTCGCTGGGCGCCGCCTTCTGGGCCGTGGAGCAGGGAATGGCGGGTGCGGTGGGGCTGAGCAACAAGACGGATTTCATCAAAGGGATAACCGAAGGTGTGATCGTCGGCGAGGCCACGCCCATCCATCGGGGGAGAACACACCAGATATGGCAGATCTTCAACACCAGGGAAGAGGACGGGAAGCTCCTCGCCCAGAGCCAAGTTCGTCTTCAGAACGTGACCAACACCGAGTTCTGAAACCTGCCGTGTGTGTAAGGAGAAATTGGGTCGGGGGGATCGTACAACATCGACATCTTCAATATCCTTAAGACATGACTCTCCAGATAGGCTCGCTGCGCGTCGACCCACCAGTGGTGCTTGCGCCGATGGCAGGGGTCACCAATGCCCCGTTTCGGAGGCTATGCCGCGAGTTCGGGGCCGGTCTCTATGTCTCTGAGATGATCGGCGCTCGTGGCCTCGTCGAAAAGAACGCAAAGACGCTGGCTCTCGCCCGTTTCGATGATGACGAGGTCCCGCGTTCAATCCAGCTTTACGGTACCGATCCCGAGGCGCTTGGAGACGCCGTTGCCTACCTGGTGAGCGAGCAGGGCGTCGACCACATCGACATGAATTTCGGCTGTCCCATGGCCAAGGTGACACGCCATGGCGGGGGTGCTGCTTTGCCATGGAAGTCCGGCTTGTTCCGATCGATCGTGCGTGCGGCTGTTGGCAACGCCAACGGTATTCCCGTCACGGTGAAGTTTCGAAAGGGAATCGATGACGATCACCTCACCTACGTGGAGACCGGGATAGTTGCCGAGGAGGAAGGGGTTTCGGCTCTGGCTCTGCATGCTCGAACCGCTCGCCAGCTCTATTCAGGTCTTGCCGACTGGGATGCGATCAGAACCCTGAAAGAAGCCGTGACCACGATTCCGGTCCTGGGCAACGGTGACATTTGGACGGCGGGGGACGCACTCGAGATGATGGAGCAGACGGCTTGTGACGGGGTCGTTGTGGGTCGGGGCTGTCTCGGTCGTCCCTGGCTGTTTCGTGACCTCGCAGATGTGTTTGCCGGGCGCCGTATTGAAGTTCCTCCGAGTCTTGGCGAGGTCGGCCGTGTCATGGTCAGGCACGCGGCGCTACTCGTCGACCAATTCGGAGAACACATGGGTATCAGGCTCTTTCGTAAGCACCCGTCTTGGTATCTCAAAGGCTTCCCTGCCGGGCCGGTCCTCAGGGATGGGTTCGCCCGTGTCGAGTCGCTGGAGCGTTTGCGCACGCTTGTCGCTCAACTCGACGGTGATGTCCCGTTTCCGGACGAGGCCAACAGGATGGTGCGAGGACACAGCCACGGTCCCCGTTCGGTCAGGTTGCCTCATGGGTTTCTCGATGATCGTGATGGTGACCGGCTTGGGCGAGAGGCCGAGCAGGTTGTTAGCGGCGGCTAGCCGATCGTGTTATCACGCAGGGGCTTCGACCCACTGCCGGCTCGAGTAGTAGCGGACCAGCATCAGCACAGAACCGGTGATTCCGACCACCGAAAACGTGATTATCCCGACGTCGGCATGGAAGAACCCGAAGACGCCCCACAATACGGCTTCGGCCAGTCCGATCGACCATGTGCCCGGGGAGATTCCCGAAGGGTCTGTCGTGCGATAGGCGGTCCAGATCGAGGGGGCCAGCTGGATGCCGTAAGACAGTCCGAGAGCCACCCCCAGCGATCCCCATCCTCCGGTGATTCCGACGACGAAGAGCAAAACGGTGAGAACCAGTCCACGCACATAGCTCGACCGAAGTTCGCGGCCGGTTCTCCACAGGGCCCAGAGGATGACTGCGTAGGAGACAAATGTGACAACAGGAGCCAACACTGCGACCCAGAGTTGCTGCTCGACCATGTAGAGGAACCAGCCGACGTTGACGACGAATCCAAGTGCCGGCCAGGTGCCAGACACTCCAGCCGAGTCCCTGGTTCGGATCAGCTTGACCATTTGCGGGACCAGAAAAACCACTGTCATCGTGGTCGCCGCGACGATGGCGATATTGGCGAGTGTTGCGTTCATCAGTAGTTAGAACCCCAAACAGTGGGGATCGGTTGCACATATCTTTCAAGCGTCGAGCATCGGAATGTCGACCCCGCGCTCTCGAGCGACCCGCTTGGCAATGTCGTATCCGGCGTCGGCGTGCCGCATCACACCCGTTCCAGGGTCGTTGGTGAGAACCCGCTCGACCCGGAAGGCGCCTTGTTCGGTCCCATCGGCCACCACTTGGGCCCCGGCGTGGATCGAGTTGCCGATACCCACCCCGCCGCCGTGATGAACCGCCACCCACGCTGCCCCTGAAGAAACGTTGAGCATGGCGTTGAGGATCGGCCAGTCGGCAATGGCGTCCGAACCGTCGGCCATCGATTCGGTTTCACGGTACGGAGAGGCGACCGAACCCGAGTCGAGGTGGTCGCGTCCGATCACTATCGGAGCTGAGACCTCTCCCGAGGCCACCAGCTCGTTGAATCGGAGTCCGGCGAGGTGTCGCTCGCCATACGAGAGCCAGCAGATGCGCGCGGGGAGACCTTGGAAATGCACCTTTTCGCCCGCCATCCGGATCCATCGTGCCAGGGCTTCGTTTTCGGGGAACAGGTCGAGGAGAGCCCGGTCGGTGGCGGCGATGTCGGCAGGGTCGCCGGACAATGCCACCCACCGGAATGGTCCCGATCCCTCGCAGAACAGATCACGGATATATGCCGGCACGAACCCCGGATATGAGAAGGCCTTTGTGTAACCGGCGGTCTCTGCCTCACCGCGGAGGTTGTTTCCGTAGTCGAACACCTCGGCACCGGCGCTCTGGAAGCCGACCATGGCCTCGACCTGGGTGGCCATCGACTCTCGGGCAGACTTGACATACGTTCCGGGGTCGTCCTCCCGAAGGGCCTCTGCCTCGTCGAGGGTATAGCCAGCAGGGATGTAGCCATAAAGCGGGTCATGGGCCGAGGTTTGATCGGTGACGATGTCGACATCCAGCCCCAAACCGAGCAGTTGGGGAAACAGGTCGGCGGCATTGCCCAGCAGTCCGATCGAGAGTGCTTTCCGGTTTCGTTTGGCGGACATCGCCATGTGGATGGCATCGTCCACCGTGTCGGCTTGGACATCGAGATACCCGGTTTCGAGACGACGCTGTATTCGGTGTGGGTCGACGTCGATGCAGAGGGCGACACCGCCATTCATGGTGATAGCCAAAGGCTGAGCACCACCCATGCCACCGAGACCCCCGGTGAGAGTCAGAGTGCCTGCAAGAGTGCCGCCGAACTTCTGTTCGGCTATGGCGACGAATGTCTGATAGGTGCCCTGAAGGATCCCCTGGGTTCCTATGTAGATCCACGACCCCGCGGTCATCTGTCCGTACATGATCAGGCCTTCGGCCTCGAGCTCCCAGAACTTTTCGAGTGTCGCCCACTTGGGGACGAGGAGGCTGTTGGCGATGAGGACGCGGGGAGCCATGTCGTGGGTGCGGAACACGCCAACCGGCTTGCCGGATTGGACCAGAAGGGTTTCGTCGTTCTCGAGCCTTTGCAACGTGGCGACAATTGCGTGAAGCGACTCGAGGTTCCGGGCTGCTTTGCCACGGCCGCCATACACGATGAGTCGTTCCGGATCTTCGGCAACATCGGGGTCGAGGTTGTTCAGCAGGCAGCGGAGGACGCCTTCTTGTAGCCAGCCAGGTGTGTTGAGGTCGGTACCGTGCGGTGCGTGAAGGGGGAAGGTGAGGTCAAGCATCGCACAGGGAGCCTAAGCCCTCTCAGTGTTCGTTGATACCAACAGTGGTGGTATGCAAAGGCAGTCGCGATGACTACTTGCGGAGCATCCCGTCCAGGCGTCGATTGGCGATGACCGCCCCAATCAGTCCCATCACCAGAAGGAAGGCGGCGTGACCGAGCATGGTCCAATCGAGTATGCCGAGTGTGAACCCTCGGAGTAATTCGGTTCCGTGATATAGAGGCGAAATCTTGGCGATGTTCTGGATCAGTGGCGGATAGACATCGATTGGATAGAAGGTGCCCGAGAAGAGAAAGAGTGGCATTGTCACCAGTGTGACGAGGTCGAAGTCTTGCCATGAGCGCATATAGGTGGTGGCAGCCATGCCAACCGCTCCAAACGCGAATCCGATCAGTGTGGCGGCCGGGATAGCAAGGATCGCAGTCCAGGATGTGGTGAGGCCCATGGCGAACATCACAAGGATGAAGGCCGTGGAGTAGAGGACTCCGCGTAGCAGTGCCCAACCGATCTCCCCGATCGCGATGTCCGAAGGCTGCATAGGTGTGGTCAGCACACCGTCGTAGACCTTCTGAAACTTCAGCTTGAAGAAGATGTTGAAAGTGGTCTCGATCACCGATCCGTTCATCGCCGAGGCCGCCATCAGCGCCGGTGCGACAAAAGCCGTGTAACTGATCTGGATTCCGCCCGGACCAGTGACGTCACCGACCAGGGCTCCGATCCCTACCCCGATCGAGAAAAGGTAGAAGACGGGTTCGAAGAAACCACTGAAAACGATCTTCCAAAGACGTCGGTAGACGATGTAGTTGTGTTCCCAGATTCGCTGGGCTCGAAACGGTGTGATCTTGCCCAGCGGAGTGATTCGACTTGGTGCCTGGACACTCATGGCCTGATCTTCCGATCAAGAATGCGCACCGATAGATAGACGCCGATGGCCATCATTGCCACCAGGTAGGAAGCGTTTACCCACATTGGGATCGAGGTGACGATGGTGCTGTCAGCACCAGGGAGAGCAATCTTGCGGACAAGCTCAACCCCGTGAAAGAGCGGTGTGACATAGGCGACGGACTGGAGGAATTCGGGCAGCTGGCTGATCGGGAAGAAGGTTCCGGAAAACAGAAAAAGCGGGACGATCGCGAAACGGAAGAGGCTCGCCAGGCTCGCTCCATCTTTCCGGGTGAGTGTCCAGGCAGTTACCACCGCGGTAAAGGCAAGACCGGTGAGAATCCCTGGCAGGACGGCGATGAGGGCTGGGCCTAACTCCATGGCCCCAAAGAGCACCGAGATGACTGCAAAAACCGTGAGAACGAAAGCCAGCCTGGCTGCTCCCCAAATGAGACGTCCCCAGATGATGTCAGCCGGCCCGAGGGGTGTGGTGATCGTTGCGAAGAAGTTTTTACGCCACAGGACGCCGGCCATCACGGGGAAGGAGCCGTCGGTAGCTCCGTTTTGCATCCCCGAGGCTGCCATCAAGCCGGTGGCGACAAAAGCAAGATAGGGGACAGCGAGGTCACCAGTACCGGTGTCGACGAGTAAACCAAGACCAGCGCCCATGGCGGCCAAGAACAGCACCGGGTTGACGAAAGATGTGATGACAGTGCCCCGCCAGGTCCGGCGATATGCAATGACCTCCGACTCTGCGAATCGGAGCGAGCGGCTGAGGGCGGTCATCAGTCGATCAACCGGCGGCCGGTGAGACGGAGAAAGACGTCTTCGAGTGTCGAGCGACGAACCAGGACTTGGTCGGGACTGATGCCTCGGGAATGAAGACCCTCTTGGGTGGCATCAGCGTTGTCGGTGTACAGAAGGACTCGGTCGGCTAGCACTTCGGAGCGGGCTGCCACGCCCTCCATTTTGAGGACAGCCTCATCCTTCTGACCATCGAGAAAACGCAATTCGACCACTTCGCGCGGGGCGTACTCCTCGATCAGTTGGCGCGGCGATCCTTCAGCAACGATCTTCCCTTCATCCATGACGACCAATCGGTCACACAGTTGCTCGGCCTCGTCCATGTAATGAGTGGTGATGACGAGGGTCGCTCCCCCCTGCTTGAGCCGATACAGACGATCCCAGAGAAGATGACGGGCCTGAGGATCGAGTCCAGTTGTGGGCTCGTCGAGTATGACCAGCTCCGGTTCGTTGATCAGGGCGCGGGCGATGGTGAGTCGTCGCTTCATACCCCCAGAGAGTGGTTCTACCTGGGCGTCACGACGTTCGGATAGTTGGGCGAAGTCGAGGAGCTCGTCGATCCGCGGCCTTATCTCGGCCTTGGACATGTCGTGATAGCGACCGTAGATATAGAGGTTCTCAGCAACGGTCAGCTCCAGGTCGAGGTTGTCCTCCTGGGGCACCACACCGATGCGTTGGCGGATCCCTCGACCCTGAGTATCGGGGTCGAGTCCGAAGACTGTCATTTGCCCAGACGTGATCGGACTGACGGTGCTGATCATCCGCATGGTTGATGTCTTGCCTGCGCCATTGGGACCGAGAAACCCGAAGGCCTCACCCTGCTGGATGTCGAAATCGATCTCGTCGACGGCTGTGAAATCGTCGAACATCTTGGTTAAGCCATGGGCCTTTACGAGCGGTTCACTCATGAATTGAGGGACGTTACTGCTTCGGCGGGACAGTTCCCTTTCGCCGTTCTTCAGGGGAAGCCTGCGAGAAGCCGCCTCATCAATACCGATCGAGCTTGATCACTGTTTCGGCATCCTTGCGACCACCAAAACGGCGTGGCTTAGTTTTGTCCGCCGGGTAGCCCAGGGAAATCGCATACCTGGCGACAGATCCGTCAGGTGCTCCCAAGAAACTCTGCACGCCGTCGGAGCGGTGCAATGTGATCGGACAGGAGGCGACCCCGACCGCGTTTGCCGCCAGCATCATGTTCTGAGCGGCGCGACCGATATCGAACATGTTCCCGCCTTCTTCCTGAATTAGAACGATGGTCGCCACCGAGTCACGGACAGGCTGGGTGAAGTCTCCAAATGCGGCGAGAGCCTGGAGGCGCTCAGGGTCAGTGACGGCGACGAAAGACCAGTCCTGATTGTTCTTTGAACTTCCGGTCCAGCGCCCTGCCTCGAGGATTGCACCAAGGTCCTCGGTGGTCAGGGCCCCGTCTTGATAGTCGCGAATCGAGCGCAGCTTGACGATGAATTCGTAGGTGTCGTTCATGAGTGTGAGCCTATGACAGATACGCTGGAGACGTGACACGATGGATTCTGGCGTCGGCGTTGGTACTTTCAGCATGTGGTTCGGCTTTAGGCAGTGGTCGGGAGGTAGAGCCACAAGTGGGTGAGGACGCGTTGGATGGCCAATTCACCTTTGTTGTCAATTCATTCGAATGTGGCAAGACGGAGGTCAAGAACGGAGTTCTCACCCAGGACGCAAACGGTGAGTTCTGTCTGCTCGATCTCACTGTTACCAACACCGGGGATGAGGGTCGCCACTTTCTTGTCGGTGCTCAGGGCTTATTCGGCTACTCCGGGGGAAGGCTGACACCCTCGAACGAGGCCACGTTGATACTCAACCCTGCCGTCATCAACGAGGAGGTCAACCCGGGACTCTCGATCAATGCCACGGTTGTCTTTGACATTGGCGATCCCGAGGACATCGAGTTCGCCCATCTCAAGGATGCCCCGCTCTCCCAGGGCGTGAAGGTGAGGGTTGGTCAGGAGCGCGGGTAGAGGATCACTTGAGTGCAGCGGAAGGTGGCCAACGTTTTCCCGCTTGATTCGTCGCTCACGTCGACGTCCCAAACCTGAGTTGTGCGTCCGCTGTGGATCATGATGCCTTCAGCCGCAATCGTCCCCTCTCTGATGGCGCTCAGAAAGTTCGCCTTTGCTTCGATTGTTGTGAATCCGATTCCACCTTCAGGCATATTTCCGATGCATCCATACCCGGCCACCGTGTCGGCGATGGACATGATGAGCCCGCCATGCAGATACCCGTTGGGAGCGAAGTGTTGTTGATTCATGACACAGCGCATGACGGCGCCGCCCTCAGTGATTTCGACCAGTTCCAACCCCAAGTGCCCGGGAAGAAGGGTTTTCCCCGCTTCGCGGAGCATCTCCACGAGAGCGGTTCGATCGATCGGATTTGGTGGATCGAGTGTCATGGGCCGAGCGCCCTATCTGACAGTGTCATTCCTTTGGCACCCTAGACAGCCGGGAGATAGGTTGGCTTCGACCGATCCACGACAGGAGACGCACCCGCGATGCCCACACCACATATCTCAGCAGATAAGGGTGACTTCGCCCCTTCGATTCTGTTGCCAGGTGACCCTCTCCGCGCCAAGCACATCGCCGAGAATTTCCTCGACGATGCGAGACAGGTCAATTCTGTGCGAAACATGCTCGGATACACCGGCTCATACGATGGTGTCCCTGTCTCGGTGATGGGCACTGGGATGGGTATCCCGTCGGCGTCGATCTACGCAACAGAATTGATCACCGAATATGGCGTTGAAAGACTGATTCGAGTCGGCTCGTGCGGAGGGATCCTTCCCTCGGTCGAGATTCGGGATGTAATTCTTGCCATCGGTGCTTGCACCGATTCTCTGGTAAATCGGGTTCGGTACGGTGGGCATGACTTTGCAGCCATCGCCGACTATTGGTTGCTCAAAGCGGCCGAACAGGCTGCCGGGGACAAGGGAGTTGCGGTAAAGGTCGGAAATGTCCATTCGGCTGACCTCTTCTACAACCCGGACGGGGAGGCCTTCGACCAAATGGAGGCGATGGGGGTCATGGCTGTGGAGATGGAGGCTGCTGGTCTCTATGGAGTGGCAGCCGAGAAGGGTGGCCGGGCCCTGACGATTGCCACCGTTTCGGACCACATCCGCACGGGTGAGTCCACTAGTTCAGAGGAGCGTCAGCAGACGTTCGACGAAATGGTTGAGATCGCGCTGGAGACAGTGAAGATCGACGTCGGCTAGCCGTGCGCCCGCACACACAGCCCGGTTAACCAGACGGAGTCGTACGCTGCTTCGCTCATGTCTGTGGACCGGTCAGTCGTCAAGCAAGCTATCACCGACGCGTTGCCGTTGTATGTGCCGGCGATCCCGTTCGCGCTGGTAATCGGACTTGCTGTAGCCGAATCCGGGATGAATCCGCTGCTCGGCTGGAGCACCGCTTGGATCATTTATGGTGGTGCAGCCCAGCTGACTCTTATTGCATTGTTGGGATCGGGCACGGCGGTGGCGGCTGCGGTCACCGCCGCAATTGTGGTGAATGCTCGTCACCTGATGTACTCGGCGGCGCTGGCTCCAAAGTTTCAAGAGCAAACCAGGTGGTTTCGTTGGGTAGGCCCATATGTGCTGATTGACCAGCTTTTCGCGCTCGTAATGCTCCGGCTCGACGATGATCCGAAGACCTGGCGGACCTACTACCTCACCGTCGGAGCCTTCTTTTGGAGTATGTGGCAGGTGACTATCGCAATCGGTCTGTTCGTTGGACCGGTGATTCCGGGTGAGTGGAATCTCGCATTTGCGGTGCCCATCCTGTTCGTTGGTCTGGTCGTGATGGGGATAGACAAGAGTCCCAAGCTGGTCGCCGCATTGGCAGGCGCCGGCTTCACCTTCCTTTTCGCCGGACTTCCAAATCGTGGCGGCCTCCTGGTGGGAGCGTTCGTTGGAGTGCTGGCAGGGACGTTTGCCGAAAGGGTGAAGTCCGATGCCTGAAGTCGTCGCCGTTCTCGCAGTAGGGCTGGGGACCTACGCCAGTCGCGCCGTCTTCATCATCACTCTGGCAAATCGTGAGATTCCGCCGACCATCCTCAACTCTCTCCAGTATGTGGCGCCTGCCGTTCTTTCGGCGTTGACCGTGGCACTTCTGATCGACAGTGATGGCAACGTGGCCGTCGGCCTTCCTGAAGCAGCCGGCCTGGTCGTTGGCGGTGCTGTCGCCTACAAGACACGCAACCACATTCTCACTCTGATCGCCGGCATGACCATATTCTGGTTGGTCTCGGCCCTCTTTTAGAGACTCGCCACTCGGCGCTCAATTTCCTCGGATGAGACATCTTCGATGTGGGTGGCGATGTACCAGACGTTGCCTTGAGAATCGACGATGCCAGCGGTGCGATCGCCATAAAACTGGTCAATCGGTTCCTGAGTGCTGACGCAACCCTGGCCGATCGCCGCGGCGAAAGTGACGTCGACGTCATCGACATAGACATGGGCCATGAGCGGGAAGGACGGATACTCCGCCGTGGGCGCCCCCAAGCATCAGCATCGAGTCGCCGATCATCAACTCGACATGCATAACACCACCGTTGTGCTCGATGCGTTCCTTGACGGTCCCGCCTAACACGTCGACCACGAAGTCAATCACGGCGTCAGGATTGTCGACGATCGCCTCGGGGGTAAGAGTTTGGTAGCCAGCAGGTGGGTTTTCGGGGGTGGGCACCCCTGGGGCGAAGCTACACCTACTCAGCGAGCGTGGTGGCCTGTTAGAACCCCTAGCTTCGACACGAAGTCTGAAGGGTACGGTTCTGTCATGTCCAACTGCTGTGACCCCGTTCCCTATCGCCGCTTCTTCAACACCAAAGAGGCCAATCGACGGCTGAAGAACTACCGCAAGCGAGGTCTCGATCCGATGGCAGTCGACATAGTCGAGTATTTGAAGACTCAGGAGATAGCTGGAGCCGACCTGCTCGAAGTAGGGGGCGGCGTTGGTGACCTTCAGGTCGAACTTCTCAAGGCCGGCGTGGATCGTGCTCTCAACGTCGAGCTTTCCGACGCATACGAGGTTGTTGCCGAAAAACTGGCCGAAGACGAAGGCTTCGCCGACCGCATGACCAGGCAATTCGGCGACTTTGTCGAGGTTCAAGACGAGCTGGACTCCGCTGACATTGTTGTGTTGAACCGGGTGGTCTGTTGTTACCCATTCATGGAGCGAATGATGAACGCGGCGGTCGCCAAGGCCGATGGATATCTAGGTCTGGTGTTTCCACGGGGCCGATTGTGGACCAAGACATTCTTCGGCCTGGGAAACAAGTATTGGGCAATACGTGGGTGCGACTTTCGCGCTTTTGTCTATCCGCCCGATGAAATCGAGAAAGTTGCCATCGACAACGGATTTGTAGTCCGTCATCGGTCCAACGATATCTCGTGGCAAGCGGTGGTGTTCGAGAGGGTTGCCTAGGTCGCTGTTGGAAAAACTAGAGAGCCCTCATCCTGTTGCCGCGGGCGTTGTGTTCGACTTCGGCCAGGCGGAGGGCCTCGAGTACAGGTGGCACATAGTTGCCAACTCGTCCACGTAGCCCCTTCTTGAGCCCATACCAGCCGCCGACGGGATTGTCGTTTGAGCGTGCCCAGCCCTCGACCGAACCCTCCTTGGCGGGTTTCTGCTCGTCGGCATTTCCAAGTTCAACCCAGTCGCCGTTCTCTTTCAACATTGCGTGGAGGTCGTCGATGATCCTCAGGTCGTAGTGGAGAACCGTCTTACCCACCGTGCACACGAGAACCGGTGGGTCGATGTCTTCGTCTTTGTGCATTTCAATCTGAGATCTGAGGCTCGGTGTCCACAGGACCCAAGGTTTCTCGGCGGTTCCGATGCCGGTGAACTCTGCCGACCCGATGGCGTGAAGCGTATTTACCGCCTTGACAATCGTGGGGCTGACGAAGTGCGGCGGTACATGGAACGAATGTGGGGCGACGCCGTGACCCGTTCTAAGTCGTTGCTATAGCAAGACGGTTCGGAAAACGATCCGTTGTGCACGCTCGACTGGTCGGTGGGCAGTGGGCGTGGGTCGAGTTAGTTGTCTAGTGGCACTCTGTGTGCGCCGATGCTGGTGAAGAGTCGTTCTGAAGGTTTGTTTCCTTCGGTGATGAAGAGGTTCACGGTGGCTTCACCGGCTGCGGCAAGGCTGCTCAATGACTCAAGCAGACAGGCTTTCGCGAGCCCCCGATTCTTGTGGTCCGGGTCAGTCATGACGTATCCGATGAAAGGGTTGCCATCGGTCCAAGTGGTTAGCAGGCAGGCCGACAGCAGGTGTTCGTTTTCAACAACGGCGAACGAATGGTTGAGAAGTGGTCGGTCTTCGAGGAACGACTCCACTTCCTCTCTTGCCTCTTCGAGACCTTCCCCTTCGTAGTCGATTGTTCCGATGTAGGCGTCCAGCATCAGCGTCGCCAGGGCGTGGTGATCGTCGCGGGTTATGGAACGCAAAGCCAGATCGTGCGTTGATCCTGTCGGCCCAATCTGTGCGAGGTCAATCGTGTACTGGTATTTCTTCGGTGCACCCATTGGTAGGGTGATAACAGTCCGACCGGCGTCCTGTCGACTAATTATTCGCCAGGTGGAGGTTGTGCCCTAACCGAAGGTGACGACCACCTCGGTGTAGCCGAGCCCTTTCAGCAGGTTCGTCAACGCGATGCGAGTACTTGTCTCAGCTTCGGCGAGTATTCCGGATTGGAGGGCGGAGTCGACGAGAACCGTTTCGGCAATCTCACGTGCTTCGCTTTCGAGTTGTGGGTCACCTTTGGTGAACAGGCCCTTGTCCCGTTCGAGGATCTGGGTGGCCTCATGGTCAACAGCGATGTAGTGGATTTCGGCCTTGGGCACCATCAGCTCAACCCCCCCTTGCTCGGAGACCGAGAAGTCGGAAGTGCTCACCTTGGCCAGATCAACACCTGCGCCGATGTCGGCCACAGCCATGAGTCGGACGGTGTCACCACGGGCCCATTGCAGCCAGCCCTGGTCGGTGCCCTTCTCGACGATGGTAAATTCGGTCATCTCGACGGTTGTGAGCTGTGCCATCTCCTGGACCGATGTCACGACCGCCGGGCTGATCTCCAGAAACGGTTCGGGCGCCACCGCAGCAGCAAAATCATCAACCGTTGGTATCGCGTCGACCACACGTGACAAGCCCGCGTAGAGGAATCCACCAGCGCTGAGAACAACCGCGACAAAAGCGGTAGCGAGTATCCCCAGCACTATTGGGGTTTTGGACGACGGAGCGGGTGGGTTATGGGCAGTCATCGACAGCTCTACCTTTCAGGTGGACCGTCCCTATGACGCCGTGATGGTCTGGTTGGTTCCCGTTGCCGTAGCCAGCAGGTGTCGCTCAGCGACACCTGCTGGCTATCAAACTTGTCGGGGCATCAGCTACAGCCGGTGGTATCTCCACAGGTGAGACAGACGTAGCAGCTGCCGTTGCGGATGGTCATATGACCACAGTTGGAACACACCGGGGCGTCGCCCATGTTTCCGGCGAGGGCAGCATCCGCTACGGCTGACTGTTCGCCGGTTGCCACGGTGGCCAGCGCCTTCGTGGCCGATTCCTTCTCTGGCACCAGTGAGGGCACCGTGTCGTTCGGCGACTCGACGAATTCGGCAGCTCTCTGGATCACATCGACGTCACCTTCCGCAGCCGCATCGCTCAGGTCGAGTTGAACACCGGCCTCAACAGCCATCCCCTTGGCGGGTGCTACCAGTTCGCCATCACGATTGGGTGGCACCTGCGCCAGCTCGTCCCGTTTCAGGTATTCGACACCCAATGCGCGAAACACATAATCAATGATCGAGTTGGACATCTTGATGTTCTCGTGGCCTTCGACCATCCCTCGGGGCTCGAAGGTCTGGAAGGTGAAGGTGTCGACGAATTCCTCCAGTGGCACTCCGTATTGGAGACCCTTCGACACTGCGATGGCGAAACAACTGAGGATCCCCTTGAGAGTTGCCCCTTCTTTGGCCAGGTCGATGAAGATCTCGCCGAGGGTCCCATCTTCGTATTCGCCCGTTCGCAGGTAGACCTTGTGGCCACCAACACGCGCTTCCTGAAGGTACCCAGCTCGACGCGCAGGCAACATGAAGCGCGGCGGCTGCATCCCCTGGGCATAAGCCTGGGTAGGTGAGATACCCGCCGGCAGGTTGCCCCAGTGGATCGCCTTCTCCTGCTCGACGGCTGCTGTGATCTCCGCCGGCTCGTCCTCGCTGTGCTCGCCTTCGTCTGCGGTCGAGTTGAGGGGTTGGGCTGCTTTGGACCCATCTCGATAGAGAGCCATTGCCTTGAGGCCGAGCTCCCATGAGAGGTTGTAAGCCTCTTCGATGTCCTCCGTCGTCACCTCGTGGGGCATGTTGATCGTCTTGGAAATGGCACCTGAGATGAAGGGTTGGGCAGCAGCCATCATCTTGATGTGACCGTTGTGGTGGATGAATCGCTTGCCGTATTTGCCGTTTTTGTTGGCAGTGTCAAATACCTCGAGATGTTCATCTCTCACATGTGGCGCACCCTCGATGGTCTGGCGACCGCATATGTCGTCGTTGGCTTCGGTGATCTCCGATCGGGTGTAACCCAACGCACCCAAGAGGTCGAAATCCCAGGATGTGTATTGGTCGACGGTGAAGCCGAGACGTTGCAGGGTGTCCTCACCAAAGGTGAAGACATTGAAGGCGTGCTTCAACTCGAAGACGCCAGGCAAGGTCGCCTGAAGCTTGATCACGTCCTCAGAGTCAAAGCCTTTCTCCAGCAGGCTCTCGGTGTTGATGTGAGGAGCACCTTCAATCGAACTGGTGCCAACGATGAACTCGACAATGTCGTGGATCTGATGGAGGTCGTAGCCGAGACGCAACAGCGATGGAGCAACTGATTGGTTGACGATCTTGAAATAGCCGCCACCGGCGAGCTTCTTGAACTTGACCAGTGCAAAATCGGGTTCAACACCTGTGGTGTCGCAATCCATGAGAAGACCAATGGTTCCGGTTGGCGCCAGCACACTGGCCTGAGCATTGCGGTAGCCGTGAGTCTCGCCACGCTCCAGGGCCAGGTCCCAGGACTCCTGGGCCGCTCTCAGCAGGTCGTCGGGACAATGATCGGGGTCGATGCCCACCACCGTTGTGGTGATGTTGTCGTAATCGTCACCGTTGTACACCGCGACCCTGTGGTTGCGGATGACACGGAGCATGGAATCCCGATTCTCCTCATAGCGGGGGAAGGGTCCGGAAGCTTCGGCCATCTCGGCTGAGGTTGCGTAGGAGTGTCCGGTGAGCAGCGAGGTCATTCCCCCGGCGATGGCACGACCTTCATCTGAGTCGTATGCAATGCCTTGACGCATCAGCAGCGATCCAAGATTGGCGTATCCAAGACCGAGCGTGCGGTAGTCAAAGGAGCCTTGGGCTATCTCGGCCGACGGGAAGTGGGCCATGGCAACAGAGATCTCCAGCACGATCGTCCAGAGTCGGATGGCGTGTTTGTATCCCTCTATGTCGAAAACACCGGTCTCGTCGTCGTAGAACTTGACCAGGTTGATCGAGGCCAGGTTGCAAGCCGTGTCATCGAGAAACAGATACTCACTACACGGGTTGGAAGCCCGAATTCGCCCTCCGGCCGGGCTGGTGTGCCACTCGTTGATGGTGGTGTCGAACTGGAGACCAGGGTCGGCACATGCCCAGGCGGCCTCGGCGATCCGGCTCCACATGTCGCGGGCTTTGATCGTCTCGCGAACGGTCCCATCGGTCCGGTTGATCAGATCCCAGTCGTCGTCGTCCTCGACTGCCTTGACGAAGTCGTTGGTGATACGGATTGAGTTATTCGAGTTCTGACCGGAGACGGTTGCGTAGGCCTCACCGTTGAAGTCGGCCGGGTAACCACCATGCTGGATCAGCACTTTGGCCTTCTCCTCCTCGATCTTCTTCCAGTCGATGAAGGTCTCAACGTCGGGATGATCTATGTCGAGGATGACCATCTTGGCGGCCCGACGTGTTGTCCCCCCCGATTTGATGGCACCGGCTGCGCGGTCACCGATCTTGAGAAAGGACATGACGCCTGAGCTCTTGCCCCCACCGGAGAGCAGTTCGTTTTCGGCGCGGATCGCGGAGAAGTTGGAGCCTGCGCCGGAGCCAAACTTGAAGATGCGGGCCTCACGGACCCATAGATCCATGATGCCGCCCGGGTTCACCAGGTCGTCCTCGACGCCGAGTATGTAGCACGCATGAGGCGCGGGTCGTGAGTATGAATCGGGTGACTCTGTCATCTCTCCGGTATCGCCGTCGACGTACCACAGTCCTTGTGGCGAGCCCGTCAATCCATAGGCCCAGTTGAGCCCCGTGTTGAACCACTGCGGAGAATTGGGTGCCGCCATCTGGTTGGCGAGCATGTAGCGAAGTTCGCCTTCGAAGGCCTCAGCGTCGTCGGAAGCTGCGAAGTAACCCTCCTTCTCACCCCAATGACGCCACGTTCCGGCGAGACGATTGAAGACCTGCTTGGAGGATTTTTCGGGCCCGGTGACTGGTGTGCCGTCGTCTTCGTGCAGCGGGCTGCCGTCCACGTCGAATTGGGGGACGCCTGCCTTGCGGAAGTACTTGGAGACCATGATGTCTGAGGCGACCTGGCTCCATTGGGCGGGGATCTCGGCATCCTTCATCTCGAAGACGACGGAGCCGTCGGGGTTGGCGATCCTTGAATCTCGTGTTGACCATTCGAACTGGTCGTAAGGGTCTTTACCGGCCTCGGTGAAGCGACGGGTGATCCGTAGGCCTTTACTCATCTAGGTGCCTCCTCCGCACTGTTCTTACCTTCCCGTTGTCTATTCCAATGTCTCATCCCGGGGCACGCAGCAGCCAGCTTACAGCCATGGGATGTTGTCCATCTCAAGCTCCAACCACAAGATGTTGTGGTTGTTGGGGAAGCAGCCACTATATCTTGTATGGACTACAACACTGTAATTACACATGTGTCGCACGTCAAGAACTAACTTATCCACAGACTCTGAACGGACAAATGGCGACGCTGCGGGCCAGGCCCGGGGGAAGTGACCGGCACGATATCTGGGCCGTGATGATTCAGCTAGTCGGAGGGGTCAACACTTTTCGCGGGTTTCGTTTTGAGCACACGCTCAAAACATGTCAGCGGGCCGGGTGATCCCAGGAGTCCTCGGGGCGGCCGGTGTCGATGGTCCAGCGGGGTAAGAAGAATTGGACGAGGGGGCCCATGAGCAGGGCATACAAGATCGTCCCGATCCCGAACGTGCCCCCAAGCAGCACCCCTATCACCAGGACAGTGATCTCCATGGTCACTCTGGTCAGTCGGATCGAAGGGCCCCGGCGCGCGATCGCGGTCATCAGCCCGTCACGAGGACCTGGCCCGAGATTGGCGCCGATGTACATGCCCGATGTGATGGCAACGAGGAGGATGCCGGAGACCATCATCGAGACTGCCCACCATGCATTCGCCGCTTCGGGGACCAATCCGGCCGTCACGTCGATCATCACCCCGATGATGATTGCGTTGAGAAGTGTGCCGATCCCGTACCGCTCCCGGAGCGGAAGCCAGAACAACAGCACCACGAACGAACTGAGAATCGACCAGATACCCACCGTCAGGCCGAACTGAACCGTGAGGCCCTGATGGAGCACGTCCCACGGCGAGAGGCCGAGCCCGGACTGAAGCATCAACCCGATTCCGATTCCGAAGAAGGTCAAGCCGACAATTAGTTGGACGAGGCGCCTGGGGAGTTTCTTACCACCGATGGGAATGAACACGCGGCCGAGCACGCTAACAAGAGGGCTTCAACACACAAGAGGAGAACCAATTGGCTATCGACTTCACGGTTAAGGACGCTACGGGGGCGCCATGGACTCTCTCAGGCCATCTCCAATCGGCTGTGGTGATCACATTCCACCGTGGTGATTTCTGAACGTACTGTCACGGCCAGTTGGCCGTCATGGCACAGCGTCAATCAGAATTCAACGAGAAGGGCGCCAGAGTTTATGGCCTGAGTGCCGATTCTCCAGGGCAGAATTCCGCGGTTATGGACAAGCTCGCTTTGCCTTATGTGCTTCTTTCTGATCAACAACGCGATCAGGCGGTCGGCCCCCTTGGCTTCGAGGATGAGAACGACCCTCGACAGATCTCTCGCCCGGGAGCCGTGTTGATCTCACCTGATGGCGAGATCGCGTATCGGTATGTAGGTCAGGACTACGCCGACCGCCCCGACGAGGACGATCTACTGGCCGATCTCGAGAAACTCGCGCTTGAAAGCGTTAGTCAGGATGTGGATCGAGTTGGTGTCATCGAACCGGGCGAGAAGGCCATTCCCGGTGAAGCGCTGAAGTACTACTTCTCCGGTGCCAAGTTCGCCAACCTCGTTCTGAGGAGGCGTCACCGCGATCTTGGTGATGCATTCCAGGACGACACCAAGGCTTACGTGCAGATGATCGAGCGTTATCTCGATGCATTGTTAGCTGCCGAGGACCGTAAGGGATAACGTGCGGGCCCTATGCAGGGCCCTCGAGTTCAGTTATTCGTCACTTGCCTTGTTGACGCGTTAGCGCCCCATGTAGGTCGATCCACTCTGGCGGCGCTCGAGTCAGCCGGGTGCGAAGTTGCGTTTCCTGAAGAACAGACCTGTTGCGGTCAACCTGCGTTCAACGTTGGTCTGAACGACCGTGCCCGGGAGATGGCGGCCCACACTCTCGATGTGCTCGACGTCACCGAGGGCCCAGTGGTTCTTCCGTCGGGCTCATGTGCCGAGATGATCGTGCATCACTATCCACAGCTCTTCGCGGGGACAGATCGCGAGGATCAGGCTCTTCGAGTGGCAGGCCGGACCGGAGAATTGAGCCAGTTCCTGACCGATCAGGCCGATCCGCCGACGGCAAAATGCGATGGCTGCACCGTTGCTTACCACTACTCATGCCACGGGCTCAGAGGTCTCGGGCTGGATGTGACCGCAGACGTATTGCTCGGAGAGGTAGATCGGGTTGATCTTGAAGGTGATCGTGAGTGTTGCGGATTCGGTGGTTTGTTCTCCGTAGAAATGCCTGCTGTCTCGGCCGCGATCATGGACGAAAAACTGGATCAGGTTCTGGCCTCCGGCGCCAACACCCTTGTCGGAAGTGACATCTCCTGTCTGATACACCTCGAGGGTGGTTTGCGACGGCGTGGTGCCAAGATCTCGGTCAGGCACATTGCGGAGCTACTCGGAGACTCCGGCAATGTCTGAGCCAGTCACGTTTCTTGCCCGCGCCGAAACCCTCCTAGGGAGCAATGAGGCCAATGCCGTAGGGCAGGGTGCCCGCAGATTGCTCAACCAAAGAGATCTTGTCGCAGCTGACTTTCCGATCATGGAGGACCTGCGGGATCGGGCTCGTGCGATCAGACTGCATGCTCTCAACAACCTTGATCGTCTTCTTGCCCACTTCACGGACCGGGTAGAAGAGCAGGGGGGTGTCGTTCACTTTGCGGCAGATGCTGAGGAGGCCAGATCTATCGTCGCCAGGATCCTCGAAGAGACGTCGTCGAATTTGGTGGTGAAGTCGAAGTCGATGGTCTCCGAGGAAATCGAGCTCAATGAGCATCTCGAATCGCGCGGCGTCGAAGTCGTCGAGACAGATCTCGGCGAGTACATCATCCAACTGGCCGGTGACACACCGAGTCACATCATCGCCCCGGTCCTGCATATGACGAGGCAGGACGTGGGAGCTCTGTTTGAGGACAAACTAGGTGTCGAATACACCGACGATCCCACCGAGCTCAACCAGATTGCCCGTGAGCGTCTTCGTGAGCAGTTCCTCCGCGCCGACGCCGGTATTTCCGGCGTCAACATTGCAATCGCAGAGTCGGGTTCCCTTGTGCTGGTTACCAACGAGGGCAATGGCCGGCTCACGACAACGGCGCCTCGCGTTCACATCGCACTGATGGGGATGGAGCGAATTGTGTCTCGTTGGGAGGATGCAGCGGTGATTCTGGAGGTGCTGGCCAAGTCCGCCACAGGGCAACGACTCTCGGTCTACACAAGCATCATCACCGGCCCGCGTCGCGACGACGACGATGACGGCCCGGAACAGGTCCATATTGTCATCGTCGACAACGGCCGGTCTGACATTCTCAGTGGGGATACGGCCGAGATCCTCGCCTGCATCCGGTGTGGTGCATGTCTCAACATCTGTCCAGTTTTTCAGAGTGTTGGTGGCCACGCCTATGGGACTGTCTATTCGGGTCCGGTTGGATCTGTAGTCACTCCCGGATTGCTGGGTATGGAACCCTGGTGGGAGCTCCCCTATGCCTCAACATTGTGCGGAGCTTGTGAGGAGGTATGCCCGATTCGGATTCAGATTCCTTCGATGCTGCTCAACCTGCGTCAACGGGCGGCGTCTGAAGGCAGGCTCCCCGGCTGGCTCGAGAAGGGAATGGCTCGATATTCGCGCACCGCGACCGCGCCAGAGAAGTGGCACCGGGCCAAGAAGTGGGCGGCGCGACTCACCGGCCCCATTTCTTCGCGAGGTTGGATACGTCGGATTCCGGGCCCGGGGAGAGGATGGACCGACCATCGGGATTTCCCGCGTCCTGCAAAAGAGTCGTTCGCCGAGTGGTGGAAGATGAATCGTGGACCGTGATGCCTTCCTCGCCCGTGTAGGGCGAGCAGCGATGACTGCCGTACTCCCTGAGCCGCCAGCGGTGCCAGAACGTCTCCCCAACATGGAAGTCGGAGACCTCGTCACGTTGTTTCGGGAGCGGGCGCAGGCTGTAGATGGAGTTGTCCATGGGCCGGTTGGCCGTCACGGCGCGCCGGTGATTGTGGCGGGTGTTGCTGCCGGTCATGGTTGCGAGACATTCATGGCTTGGGACGACTTGCCCAGCCCGGGTGTTGCTTCGGCTCTCACAGCGGAGGGTCTCGAGCGGATCCCTCACGATGTGCCGAATGGCGACCGCCGGACCCATCAGTTGGGTTATCTCCCGCTTGCATTGGGAGTGACCGGAGCGCTGGCCGGGTTGGCCGATAGCGGCAGTCTTGTGCTGAGTCACGGTTCGGGGCGACCGCGGATGGCAAGTCTTGTTCCGGAGGTCCACGTTGCACTTCTCGACGTCAAAACCATCGATCACACCCTCGCTCATTGGGCGCACAAACATCCTGAAGTGGTGACCGACACCGCCAACCTTGTGATGGTGACTGGTCCGAGTCGCACGGCAGATATTGAACAGGTCCTCAACCTCGGTGTCCACGGGCCCAGACACGTTCACATCGTGCTGATCAAATGACGGGTCTTCGTGAACCTCCCAAGCGGGAGAAGGGGCGTCGGATCGTCTTACGATTCCTCATACTGATCCTCCTTCTCATTGCGGTGGCGACCGTGATTTGGGCTGCCACGACGAAGACTTTGATCCGTGCCACCGAGGATGCGTCATTCGACAGTCTCGAGATCGAGACTCGGCAAACGGGTGGTGGGGCGACGATCAACGTCGTAGTGGAGCCGGGAGGGCCGGTCCCTGTGGTCCTTTTGCACGGATATGACATCGTGGGAGGAATCCTCTGGGACGACGTTGTCTCTCACCTCGACGAGCAGTACCACGCTGTTCGCATCGACCTCCCCGGCTTCGGGATGAGTGATCGGCTCCCCCGAGAGGGTCGCGGACACACCCTGGCCTCGATGGCGGAGGTAGTGGCCGCTGCAATGGAAACGGGCCTTGATTCTCCGGCGGTGGTGGTCGGCGTTGGGCTGGGAGGCGAGGTTGCTGCCGAGCTTGCCGTGGCCAGGCCCGACCTCGTTCGCGGAATTGTCCTGATCGATGTCGACTTTTGGAAGGAGCGCAGCTGGCTCGAGATCGCCGAGCGGCTTCCCTGGATCGGGGAGGCTGTGATCTACACATTCGAGACCGGCGGTCGGTTTTCGGCGGATCAATGGGCACCGTGGTGTGATGTGGGCGGATGGTGTCCAAGCAGAAACCAGGCCGAAGCACGGAGTGTGGCTGTTTCGATCAACAACTCAACCGACTCGTTGCAATCCTTCCTTCGGACGGCCCCTTCGTCGCTTGTCCCGTCCGACCTCGGTGTCATTGAGCTCCCGGTGGTCTATGTATGGAGTTCCGACGGTCTGGTTCCAAGAGAGTCCGCGGACCGGGTTGCGGCCGCGATTACCGCAGATTTCGAAATGGTGACGGTGGACGGCCACCAGGCTCATCTGGAGACCCCGGCCGTGGTCGCAAAGGCCGTCACCACAGTCGACCCCTGAGCTGCACACGCTCAGAGTCGTGCCCGTGTTGCCAGGTCGAGCCAGAGTTGGGCCGTCCCGGGATGATCGTCGGCGAGGTCCGTCCAGAAACCGTGCAAGTCATCTGGTTGAACCGACACCCCGACCCATCCTGACCAGACTCCTCCGGTCTGGTCCAACGGTCCGAACGAGTCCTCACCTCTGACCACCAGACCCTCACGCCCGGTCAGGGCCGGCTCCACACGCATCTCGTCGCCAAGATCGAGAAGGAACAGGGCATCACGCTCTCCGCCAACAGCCATCAGCCAGGGAACTGCCCAATGGATGATCCGATCATTGAGCAGAAATCGCCGCGCCTCATAAGCCCGTAACGCCAGATCGAATGTGCCGTCATCCCACGCGTCGCCCTCAGTTTGTGCCAGAGCAGCCGCAAACAGCGCAATGGAACCAAGGTCGTGCCCGGCCAGCTGGTGCCCCCATTCCCCCGCCCTGCGACCGAGATCGGATCCAGGGTTGTAGATCACCATCACCTCCTGTTCGGTCGGAGTTTGTGTGGTCCAGTGGCCAGCCAGCTCGGCCCAGCGCCCGGCTTCGATGTGGGCTCGCTCAGAAGCGTTCGACGTACTGATAGGCATCTTCGGTGGGTTTGACGGGCCGGTCGAGCCACAAGGGCCGGCGAGTCCCGTCTGGACCCGGTCCGGGTTTGGTCATCTCGAGCCACTGCTCGAATACCTGGGTGCTTTTCTTGGTGTCGACGACGACATCGCCATAGCGATCACCGCTCTCCGCTGCGGTAAGAGTCACTCGCTGATGCCAGGCGTGCATCCCTGAGACCGGGTCGGGGTGAACCGGGAATGCCAGGTTTTGGTTCACGCCCGGGTCTTTCCACCAGATACGGGATGAGTCGGGATCGTCGGACTCGAATGGTTCAATCCCGCTCAATTGACGAAGTCGCCATTTGCCATCACCAAGACGGTCGATGTCGACCAGTGCCGAGCTCCAGCGCCCGGCGCCGGCGTCGTCTTGTTGACGCCACCGTCCCATGTGATGTGAAGCCGCAACAACACCGGGGCGGATCCCATCGGTCCGCCAGGCCCGCATCACAAACCACCCGATGTCGGTAGTGATCCGCACCATTTCTCCCGTCTCGAACTCGAGGGCATCGGCGTCTGCAGGATTGATCCACAGCGGATGACCGTGACTGATCTCGTAGAGGTATTTGGCGTTGCCCGAGCGTGTGTGGATCAAGGTGGGAAGTCGAAAGATGGGCAGAAGGATTCGTTCGGCGCCGCCGAGATCCATGTCCCGCCAATGGACATGGGTCTTGAGATAGGTGGGAATCGACTCGGCATCCCAGCCCCAATCGTCCATGGTCTCTGAATACCACTCCAGCTTCTTCGAAGGTGTCTTGAAACCGGTCTTGATCTCACCGTCGATCTCGACGCCGGCTTCGGCTGGGTGCTCGTGAACCCCATAGATGTCTTTGGCCACTTCGAACGCCCCGTATTTGCGCATGAAGCCGAGCGGGTCCAGCCCCTCATTTTCGGCAGCCTCGGGCAGACCCGGGACGGAGTTCTCGAACATCCACCCGTAATACTCGTCGACAGACACGGGTCGACTGGGGTCGTTGGGAGATTCAAACCACTTACGGACCCCAAGTGACCCATCCGGATCGATGTGCCAGGAGAGGTCGATCCAAAACTCGGTCTCCTCCCACACTTCGCCAGGGTTGGCTTCATAGGTGCGGTGGTAGGTCTTGCCCTCCCGCTCGCCGGCAACTCGGAGTACCGGTTGACGGAACCCGAGCCATTGAGCCGCGTGAGTCTCATATGAATGGGTGTCGTGACGTTCGGCGGCCACCCCCATCGGCAAGACGTAGTCGGCGTACCAGGCGGTTTCCGACCAGGTCGGTGTCAGAGCCACATGGAGACCGACTTTGTCCTCATCGGTCAGCATCTCCAGCCATGAGAACCCGTCGGGGTTGGTCCAAATCGGGTTGTAAACCCGCGTGAAGTAGACATCGAGTTTGCCCCGTCCCTGGTTGATCAGATGGGGGAGGAGGATGCTCATCTCATGATGGGCCAGGGGGTATTCGATCGGCCAAAGCAACTCGTTCCACCGGTTGTGAGTTGGTGGCATGTTCCAGTGCTCAGGCTTGAACTTGCCCCACCCGGCGGGTGACAGTCCACCTTTTGTGCCAACCGATCCGGTCAGGACGTGGAGAAACTGGAGGGTGCGAGCTGCCTGCCATCCGCCCAGGTTTCCCGAGCCGGTTGCCCGCCAGGTGTGTGACGAGAACTGATGTCCTGCGTCTGCGATCTCCCGTGCGATGGCGACGATCTGGTCTTCGGAAACACCACATTCTTCTGCGGCCCATTCAGGCGTGTATTCGGCGTACGTCTTCTTGAGCGCTTCCACAAAGGACTCATAGGTTCGGGGTTGGTCGGGGAACTTCGCCTCGAGGGACTTTTCCCAGTTGACCCAGCGTCTGACGAACTCGTGGTCGATCGCATCCCACTCCAGGAGGAGTCGTGCGAGCGCTAGGAACAGCCCGGCTTCGGTGCCGGGCCATGTCGACAACCAGTAGTCGGACATCGAGGCGGTGTTGGACAAGCGTGGGTCGATCGCGGCCAACTTCGCCCCGGCCCGTTTCGCCTCCAGAATCCTCTGGGCGTGGGGGTTGAAATAGTGGCCTGTCTCCAGATGCGCCGAAAGGAGGAGGATGAACTTGGCATTGGCGAAGTCGGCTGAGGGACGGTCGTAACCCGACCACATTGCATATCCGACACGGGCCCCCGACGAGCAGATGTTGGTGTGGGAGTTGTGGCCATCGATGCCCCAGGCCTTGAGAGTTCGGTCCATGAACCCGTCTTCGCCAGGCCGACCGACGTGATACATGATCTCGTCTTGACGTTCTTCCCGGATCGCCTTTCCGATTCGTCCGCCGATGTCGCTGAGGGCCTCTTCCCAGGTCACCCTTTCCCATTCGCCGGAACCTCGAGGCCCGGTGCGTTTCATCGGAAAGAGAATGCGCTCGGGGTCGTTGACCTGGTTGATGGTGGCCGGCCCTTTTGCACAGTTCCTGCCACGGGAACCAGGGTGGGCCGGATTGCCCTCGAACCGTCGAATCTCACCCGAGTCCTTGTCGACATAAGCGAGAAGCCCACAGGCCGACTCGCAGTTGAAACACGTTGTTGGGATCAGACGAAACCGGTTCTGTTTCCGTTCTGGCCACGCCTTGGCGTCCCACTCAACCCAGTCGTCCCACAGGTCCGGTGGCGGGTAGTTGGTCAGCTCGGAGCCGGGTACAAGACGGGGAATCTCAGGGGTTGTGCTCACAAGACCTCTCTCATCAACTCAGCGGAACGCTCTGGCCGGCCTTCACAAACGCATCATCAGCCAAAAAGACTCCTGCCATCGCGGCCAGAGCCCCGGCGATTCCGGTGATGGACGAACCGCCATTGAGTACGAGAATGGCTGCAAGGATCGGTACAACCACGGCAAGCAATTGTCCACGCCACCACTCAGTCGCGAATACTCCTCTTGTCATGTGATGAAAACCAGCCCTGGCATTGGTAGTCGGGTGTGAGCCCATCAACTCAGCCAATGCGACCAGGCCAACGACGACTGATCCGATCAGCATCACCCAACTGAATACGGAAACTGCGTTTCCGCGAGTTTGGTAGAGGAGGGCAACCATTAGCGATGCCCCGCCGCCGACCGCAAGGGCCCCACCGATCATGTGCCAGAGGAGCAACGGTGTTTGCCACAGGTCACGACCTTCGGCCTGTCCGAACAGGAAGGCGGTGTACCCGGCCACACCCAATCCGTTGATCGCGGACACCCAGATCAGCGGCTCAACCGGTCCAACGTCGAGAACGCCGACTAGGAACCACGCCCCCATCAGGGCAGCCTGGGCCCCAAGGATCCAGGCGCCGCGAACCAGCCACGAACCCGGATTGGACTTGGTGAGGATGTAGAGGAAGCGGTCGGGTCGTTTCAGATCCCAGACCAGGAGGAAGCCGGTGAGGAGGATGAGAATCCCGGCCCCTAAGGGCGCTTGCCAGCTCATCCAATCCGATTCGGTGCTGACACCGGCTGCCAGCGCAACTGCGGCGGCAATTGCAATACCGGCTGCGATGCCTTTGGTGAGAAAATACGAGCTGACCTTCCAACCCCACGGCATCGGGTGGTCGGTGTTGTAGACCACACGAGGTGGTGCATCTGGACGACTAGGTGCGGCATCGACTGGCGGCGTGGGGGCTCCTACGTCACCGTTGAGGTTGCCGATCGGGCCCGACGGTTTGGGGGTGAGATCAACGGTTAGCCACGAGCCCCGTGTCGACGGAGCGTCACGCCACACACCGGAATCGTCGAGTGACCCGGAGCGAGCCGGATCGAGTGCAGAAGCGTCGACTCCCTTGTAAAAGACGTTGGGCCCGGTCCCCTGCTCGGGGGCTCGAACCGCGAGAGTTTCGGCGGATACCATATGGGAGATCTTCGATCCAGGGTCGTCGAGGTCGCCGGCGATGATCGCCTGCGTGGGACAAACAACGACACATGCCGGCTCGAGTCCAATGTCGGTTCGATGGGCGCAGTAGTTGCACTTCTGGGCGGTGTTCTCGTTGGGGTCGATATAGATGGCGTCGTATGGGCATGCCTGCATACACGACTTGCAACCGATACAGAGGTCGGTGTCGAAGTCGACGATCCCATCTTCACGTTTGAACAGAGCCTGAGTCGGACAGATTGAGATGCAGGGAGCATTGGTGCAGTGGTTACATCGCAGCACCGAGAACGAGCGACTGGTGTCAGGCCAAGAACCCTGCTCGATGTACTTGACCCAGGTGCGGTTGACACCAAGTGGCACCTCATGTTCGGTCTTGCAGGCAACGGTGCAGGCATGACAGCCAATGCAAACGTCCTGATCAATGACGAAGCCGTATTTCATCGCGAGAGGCACCCTAGGGCCTGATCAGCACCTTGCCCGAGGTCTTTCGTCCTTCCAGCGCACGATGGGCATCGGCGGCATCCGCCAGGGCGAACTCGGCGTGGATTCGTACTTTTAGATCACCGTCTCGGATCCAATCAAATAGGTCATTGGTGCGGCCCAGGAGCTCTTGGCGAGTTTGCATGTAGCTGCCCATAGTGGGTCGAGTGAGAAAGAGGCTGCCCTTTTGGGAGAGGAGCAACGGGGCTATGTCCGCTACAGGTCCTGAGGCGTTGCCAAAGGTGACCATCATTCCCCGGGGGCGGAGCAAGTCGAGTCCATCCATGAATGTCGCTGATCCGACACCGTCGTAGACCACATCGATTGCGTGTGCGCCATATATGCTTTCGACGGTCGTCTTGAAGTCATGCTCTGTGTAGACGATGACGTGGTCTGCACCGGCGTCCCTGCTCAATTTGGCTTTTTCGTCCGAGCCCACAGTGGTCACCACCTCGGCGCCCTGCATCTTGGCGACCTGGGTGAGGAGGAGTCCCACACCTCCGGCCCCAGCATGAATCAGGCATCGGTCACCCGGTGATAGAGGGAAGGTGTCGATCGCCAAGTAGTGAGCGGTGATCCCCTGCAGGAGAACAGCGGCAGTGACGGTGTTGTCGATTCCATCAGGGATGGGGATTGCTTGTTCAAGAGGGATCACGTGCTGTTCGGCATAGCTACCGATGACAGCGGTCCAGCCAACCCTGTCCCCGACGGTGAATGCATCGACGGAATCACCAACCGCGGCCACCGTTCCGGCCCCCTCGAGCCCAAGTGTCATCGGGAAGTCCATGGGGTAGAGCCCACGACGTTGGTATGTGTCGATGTAGTTGAGACCTGCGGCTGCAACATCTACAAGAAGTTCGGACTCTCCAGGAGTGGGGTGCGCAACTTCTTCCAAGACCAGTTGCTCCGGTCCACCCTTCTCATGAACGACTATCGCCTTCATCGAGTTTCCACTTTCCATCCTCGGGCCCGCAGCTCGTCTACCAGGACGTCGTCCGGCAAGTGTGACAGGTCGAACGGGCTCGGTTCGATTCCGAGAAGCCGTTCGATTGGGTCGCGGAGAGTCCTGGCCCAGGCCTGGCCGGACGCCTCCGCCTCCAGGCTGAGGGTTGCGTCGGAATTCACAATGTAGACCTTGGCTGAAATCTGGGGATTGGCCCTGGAACCACGTTCGCCATAAACGAGCAAGGCCGAACCTGCCGGAACGTCTTGGATCCCACCGGTGGCCACGAAAGCACCGTCGTAGGCCCACCCCGAGCTTTTGGTGGTATCGACCGAATCGACCACCTTTGCCCAGTTCTTATGACGCGCATCACCCACTAGAGGGACCTCTACCGCGACCAGAACCTGCTCACCCATATCGGCGAGGGTAGGCAATTCAGGCGCGAACGGTCCTCAACCCTTTACGCTCCCATCTATGGCCAAGCTCCGACTCTTCGCCAACTTGCGCGAAATCGCTGGTACTCACCGGCTCGAAATCCCGGCTGACACCGTCGGCGGGGTCATTGAGGCTGCCAACGAGAAGTTTGGTCCGGATTTCGAACGGGCGGTGGAGACCTCTCGGGTTTGGGTGAACGGCGAGGAGGCGCGAACGGCAGACCTGGTGGATGCAAACGACGAGGTGGTCCTGCTGCCTCCGGTGTCCGGCGGAAGTCAATCAGCGTCTATTGCTCCGGCCGACATGATCGGATTTCTCCCGTTTGCGGTGGTTCTAGTAGTCGTCTTGGCGAATTTCCAGAACCAAGAGATTTGGGCGGCCACCCTGGTAGCGATTGCAGCTGTGTGGGCTCTCGATTTGAACACATCTTTCAGGGCACGCGGCAAGGTGTTTGCACCTCTGGCGGTGATCACGACGGCAGCATCAGGAGCCTTGGCCGCACACATCCTCGGTGGCACCGGGTATGGGCTGACGGTTGCCCTGGCAGTGGCAATAATTCTCGGTTGGGCCGTTGCCTTCCCCGACTACAGAAATGTCGACGTCTATGCCCCGACGCTCCTGGCCGGATTGCTGGCAGGATTGGCTACCGCATCGATGGTCCTCTCCAGATCCTCCTTCTCTCCAGATGACCGAGCTGTTGACGTGTTTCTGGTCGCAGTCATCGCTGGGGTGGCCCTGGGCTCGCTGGTAAGTCGCATGCCGGCGATCCCGTTTCTCGACCCGTTCTCGACGACAGCAATCGTTGCGGTTCTCGCTTCGGTGGCAGCGGCAGCACTCTGGGATCTCGACGTCGTTGGCTATCTGCTGGTGGGTTTGGGAGTTGCTGTGGCCCTCGTCGCCGGAAACGGTCTTTCATCGATGTTTCGGACGGGAACGGTCACACTCACTCAGCGTCCCCCGGGGGTTCTGGCTTCCCTCGATGGAATCGTTCTCGCTGCGGCCATTTATTACCCGTTGATCAGGGTGATCCTCTAGCTGCCGCTATTGGACGAGGGTGCGACCCAGCACCAGCCCGGCTACGGCAGCCGCCAGCCCAACGATCACCGAAATGGCGACGCTGGTGACCGCACCAACCATGTTGCCGTTGTCCCACAGGAAGACCGTGTCCATGGCGAAGCTCGAGAAGGTGGTGAAACCACCGAGCAATCCAATGGCCAGCCCAACATGGCGTGGACCATCGGCGGTGAACCCCCACGTACCGATTAGAAGGCCGAGCAAGAAGCTGCCGAAGATGTTGACGGCAACCGTTCCCCAGGGGTGACCCCGATAGTTGATGGCGCCCGCCATGCCATAGCGGGCGAGTGAACCGACGGCGCCACCAAGGGCAACCCAGATAGCGGTGGACATGGCCCGAGGACGTTAGACCGGTCGACCGGCTGCCGGTCTACAGCAAGGCCCAAGGTCTGGTTACCATTTCTCACCCATGGCTCTACTGAAGGCGCACAAACGCGCCCTTCTTCTCCTCACATTGACTGCTTTGGTGCTTGCGCTGTTCCCGATGCGAACCGAAGCAATCACCAAATCCCAGGTTGATGCGGCTTGCGCCGACTCAGTTGAGCAACTCGCCGAGTACCGCGCTGCCCGCGCCGATTTCGAGGAAAAAGACGATGAGTATTGGGACGCTGTGAATGAGGTCGATGTTCTCGAGGCTCGACAAGGTCGCATCGAAGGTTCGGTGAACAGCAACACAGAGGAGCTCATAGTCATTCAGGAGAAGATCGAAGATCAAGCCGTGCAGCTTTACATGATGGGCGGTCTCTCCAACCCCGGCATCATCCTCAGCGCCTCCAGCGTCGATGAGTATCTGACCAGCTCCGAGTTCCTCAGCGCGGCCACCATTGGAGGTCAGGAGAACATCGACGACCTGATTGCGGCCAGGGGGGAGTACAACCGCTTGCAGGTCAGGCAAGACGATCTTCATGGCGAGCTCGAGGTTGCCGAGGGTGACGCTCTCACCGCCAAAGACAACCATCAGGTTGCCATGGAGAACGAGCAGACGGCGTACAACAAGCTCAGCGACAGGTGTGCCAGCCTCCAGAAGCAATACGAGGTTGAGCAAGCCGAGATAGCCGCCCGCGCCAGACAACAAAGGTCCGGCTCGGTGCAGGTTGGCTCTTTCATCTGCCCACTTCCCCGTGGTGGCAATTCTTTCCGGGACACCTGGGGTGCTCCGCGGTCCGGCGGCCGGAGTCACAAAGGCACAGACATTTTTGCCGCTTGGAACGCACCGGTTTACGCAGTTGCCGCAGGTCGGGTATTCACCTCCGACTATGGGCTCGGGGGAAAGATCATCTGGCTTTCTGCCAACAACGGTGTTGCCTACTACTACGCCCATCTCAACGGTTGGAACGTCTCCAGCGGCCAAAGCGTCAGTCAAGGGCAGGTGATTGGCTCCAACGGTGATTCCGGCAATGCCCGGGGTGGCAGCCCCCATGTTCACTTCGAGCTTCACCCTGGGGGGCGTGGAAGCTCTGCAGTCAATCCGTATCCCACTCTGGCCACCGCCTGCAAGTAACCTTGGCGCTGTGAACGACAATCGCCGACGCATCGACATCGTCCTCGAGCCTGGATACCTCGAAGGACTCGACACGCTTGATCTCGACGAACTCCGTCGCCGCCGTGACACGGCCGAAGACGTCGAGGCGCAAATCTCTTACTACCGCCGGTTACTCCATGGTCGGATGGATCTGCTCAACTTTGAGCTCCGCCGGCGCAGTGGTGAGGAAGAGAGAACCTTGCTGGAGGCCCTTCCCGAGATCCTTGCCAGCGGAATGATTCTCGGCGGTGAGCCGAACCTACGACACATCGAAACGATGCCGCCCATCCCGACAACCACCGGACGGCGATTGATAGACAAGATCATGGATGACGGTGTACTGACGGAATTGCCGGACCTCACCGAGGATGAAGTGAGAGAGGCAATCGACCGGCTTCGCGAGGTGGAGACCGAGCTCTCCAATCAGCGCAAGCAACTCCATTCGGTGATCGACTCGGTCCAGGATGAGATCGTGAGTCGATATCGGAGTGAGCAGGGCGAAGCCACGGTCTCCGGCTAGCGCTTGGGCTGACCTTGCTGGCTGCCCGGGTTCGATCAGGTCTTGAAGAGACATTCCATGACGGTGTCGTGGCCGTCAGTTCTGCGGATGGCTCATTGCTGGCGCGGTCTGGTGACATCGATCGCCCTTTCTATCTGAGGTCGTCGGCCAAACCGTTTCAGGCATATGTTTCCCAGTCGTCGGGTGCTGACTTGGAACCTGTTGAATTGGCGATGGCTTCGGCATCACACCGTGGCTTCCCGGTTCACATCGCCTTGGTGGAGTCGATGCTGGCCAAGGCCGGTCTCGATGAGACCTCCCTCCAATGCCCAGTCGCTTGGCCGCTTGGTGAGGTGGCCATGAGACAGGTTCTGGCTCAGGGAGAATCGGAGCCGAGGCGGATCTGGAGCGATTGCAGTGGAAAACATGCCTGCTTTCTCAGGGCCTGTGTTGCCAACGGGTGGCCATTGGAGACTTATCTCCAGCCTGATCATCCGCTCCAAAAGCGGATCGTCGAGTTTGTCTCCGAGTTGGGCGAACACGCTGTAGCACCGGTGGGCGTCAATGGCTGTGGCGCCCCGGTACTTCGGACAACTGCCCGGGTGATGTCAGTGCTGTTTGCCCGTCTGGCAACGGACCCAAGACTGGCGGAAGTGTTTTCGGTTATGCATCGTTACCCGGCGTTGGTTTCTGCCAACGGCGAGACGGACGCTTGTATCGCCACTGCTCTCAACGCCGCCGCCAAAGGAGGTGCCCTGGCATGCATGGGGATAGGTCTCGATTGGGGCGTGGGGGTAGCTGTGAAGAGCTGGGACGGTGTCTACGAAGCCGCTGATGTCGGAGCGATTGCCGCCCTGGAGGCGATGGGTTGGCCATCAGCACCCGCCTCGAAGTTTCTCGAGCCGGTGGGCAGGCCTGTGATGTTTGGTGGCGGGAAGCCAGTAGGGCACATGGAGCCACGGCTGGTGTTGACCATGTCATGAGGGAGATTCTCGAGCAACGAATCCGTCTTTGGCTGGAGGATCCGGAATCGAGTGTGGTCTACGTCGAGGAGGTGGAGGGTCGCTGGGCAGTGCGGATGAACCAGGAGGCACGAGACGCCACCACTGTGTGGTTCGACGTCGGCGAGCGCAGTCTCGAGTTTGAGGCCTATTTCATGCCTGCTCCCAACGATCCGGAGGAGGTTCACCGTCAGGCGCTGGTCAGAAACCACTCGACTTGGCGTGTCTTCTTTGCGGTGGATCGGGAGGGTGCGGTGTTGCTGAGGGGACGGCTTTCCCAGGAACGGGTCACTATCGACGAGCTCGACAGGGTGCTTGGGGAGATCTATGAGATGGTTGAGGTGGCTTTTCGGTCGATGATCCGCGCCGGCTTCTCTAGTCGCGAAACTTCCGGTTAGAAACTTGTGAACACGCCCCTGTGGACAAACCCTGTGGAAAACGCCGATTTCTGTTGGAAACCCTGAGTTCCATTCTTGATGACCGTCGGTTGAAATGTGTTAAAGCTGGTTAACAGTCTATAGCGACGCCGACAAGGTCGTTGAATACGGGTTGGCGTTGTCGTAGATTCGGCTCGGCAAACGCCCTAGAGGCAATTTGGAGAAGCGTCCGTTCGGGGAAGTGCGGAGGAGGCTCCGGGTCGTCACTGGGGCGTTTTGCTTACCCCTTGAGCGTGTGCAGGGGTGGCCCTGACAGGGCCACCCCTGCACACGCTGAGAGGTTTAGTCGTGACAGGTCCACCAGAACCGGGTCGCTTCGACACATGACTCACCGGGTGTGATCGGTTTGTCAGGACCGACGATCAGTGAGGTCGTCGTTGTCGGGGGGACGGTGGTTGTGGTGGTGGTCGCTTTTGGTTTTGGCTTGGGCTGCGTCGTTTCAGTGGAAGACGAAGTGGTGGAGGACGAAGGGGTGGTGGTTGTGGTGGCAGCCGAGCCACCCTTTTTCATGAAGACGACCGTGACATAGAGGACACCGTCCGAGGTGGCGGTGCCGATGCCCACCTTGTTGTAATCGCCAAGGATGTTCTTCTTGTGACCGGCAGAGGCCATGAATGCGTCGTGCAGCGAGGAGACCGACCCGCCACGTCCGACGTTTTCACCGAGTTTGGACCATCCACTGCCCCCGGCAGCCTGGAGCTCGGCAGAAGTTGAGTGGTAGATACCGTTGGAGTCGATCATGTCCTGAGTGTGATTGCGGGCATGTGATCGGAGGCTTCCGTCGACACTGAGTGGCCCTAAGCCTGCGGCCGCACGAGAGGAGTTGATCCTCGCGAGAAAGTCACCCTCGGAGGCGCTGTCTGCAACCGCAGACAAGCCAAAACCGAAGGTTGCGACTGTCGCAACCAGCGCAATCGCCAGCCATCGCCTTTTCCCTAGCATGTCGGGTGTATCGGCTCATAAGCCAGATTTCTTGAACCACCCGTTTGGGTCTGTGGGCCCGGTTTGATGCTGACACCTCATCGGCCCTGGCAGCGAATTACTCCAGATCGCCTGACGTCTCTGTTCGTCATCCCACCCTGGTCTGCTTAGCAGTCGTTTTGGCTTCTTCGATCCGGGATGAGCTGAGTCGGGGGAGTACGTATACGAACAGTCCAAGAGTTACCGCTGTTGCCACTAGGTAGGGCACGCGGAGTGCCCATTCTCGACCCTGCCAGGGCTCGACAGCCACCACTATCAGTCCACCCAGGAGTGAGCCGAGCGGCATCGTCCCCCAACCGACGAACCGGTAGACCGAGTTCACTCGCCCGAGCAAATGGTCGGGGATCAGCGACTGGCGCAGCGACACGGTGATCACATTCCAGACAACGCTCCATAAGGCCGAAACAAGGCCCATCGCCCAGAACACCCAGAACGAAGAGGTCAGACCGCTGACCAGCAACGACCCCGCTATCAAGAGAATGGCTAGAAACAGCGACGGCCCCTGACCGAGACGGGCGGTGATGCGGTGCGCTGTCAGGGAGCCGATCACGCCGCCGGCCGCCACGCCCGTGGCCAGCAGACCGAAGCCCTTCGCGTCCAGTTCGAGCACCTCCTGAGCGAACAGAACGAATGTGGCCATAGCCATCATGTAGGTCCCGTTGAGGATGCCCAGGGCGATGGCCATCGGCCTGAAGAGCTGATGACCCCAGAGCCAGGCCACTCCTGTTTTCAACTCCTCCCAGAAAGAGGGTCTGGACCCGGCAACATCCGCGTTGCGCTGTGGCTTGAACTCTCCGGCGATGAAGAAGACCAGGGCGGCTGCAACTGCAAAAGACCCGGCGTCGATAAAGAATGGCAGCGAGAAGGCCACGGCTATCAACAGACCGGCGATTGGAGGGCCGATGAACGAGTTCATGACCATCTCGGCACCCCACATGCGCCCGTTGGCGACCTCGAGGTGTTCCTTGTCGACGATTGAGGGGAGCAAAGTCTGGGCCGAGTTGTCTCTCAACACTTCCGCTGAACCCAGAAGAAGAGCAGCGACATAGATGATCGCGAGCAGAAACCCGGCGTTGGCCGGGACCGGCGAGAGTCCGGTGGCCACGTCGTCGGGTGATGCCAGGTTTGGCTCGGCAGCCAGCACGACCAGCGCCACGCCGAGAGTGACGACGAAACGCCCCACATCCATCCATGCCGCCAGCTTGCGTCGGTCGACCCGGTCAGTGATGACCCCGGCCGGCAGGGAGAAGAGCAGCCAAGGCAGCCTGGTCACAAATGCTACCGCTGCGATGTGCAGTGGATTTCGGGTTACGGCGGAGGCGAGCCATGGATACGCAATTGTCGAGATCCCGTCTCCGAGGTTGGAGATGACCGAGGCTGTCCACAGCCTCCAATAGTTGGAACCGAGTCGGATCTTCATGACGTCTTTGTGTCGGGAAGGTGGGGGCGACTGGTGGAGTAAAAGCCGAGCACGAGGCCGTAGGTGGTCTCACCGCCCCGCTCCTCGCCGATGAATTCGTCGATCAAGTCAACGAGTCGTTGCACCCATTCGACCGCCCTTGATTCAGGAATTCGGGCATAGCGGAGTGTGCTCAGGGGTCCGGAGTCTGTGTAGTCGGGGATCCTCCCGGCGGCGTCTGAGTACTCGGCGGCAGCGGTGGCCAAGAAGAATTCGGGTGCGAGGTCGACATCGTCACCGGTCAGCGAATGGAGAAGAAATGTGCGTGCGGTCCTGCCGTAGTACTTCGCTTCGATGGCGCGGACCTTCTCCGTTCGAACTACATGGATGAGTCCTGCCTCTGCAAGGACACCAACGTGATGTCCGATAGTGCCCTTGGGCTTGTCGAGGGTCTCGGCCAGTTCCTTGATAGTTGCCGAGCGCTCGTTGAGCAGGTCGATGATCTCGCTTCTGGTGTTGTCGAACAGCGCCTTGAATTGGTTTGGGCTATCGAGGCGAAGCGTGTCGGCCAGCTCGTAGTCGGGGACATTATGGTCGGCCATTCCCGTATGGTCGGCTAATCCCGACCATATGTCAAACCGAATTGGACTATCAGCTGGCTCCCCACGATTACCTGGAGAATCTCCCCGGGTCAATGTTGGGTACCGTGTCCGCTTCGTGAGCACAAGACAGCCAGTTGCAGCCGGTTCCCCGGTTGTCGTCAAGATCGGATCTTCCAGTCTTTCCGCGCCAGGCGGTGGAGTTGACCCCGACGCGATCGCTCATATCGCCACTCAGATCGAGAGTCTGTGGTCGAGCGGTCACAGGTGTGTCCTGGTCACGTCCGGTGCTGTCGCAGCCGGGCTTCCTGCGATGGGTCGGACCGAACGACCCACCGATCTCCCCGGTCTTCAGGTCGCCGCGGCCGTCGGGCAGAGCAGGCTCATGGAACTCTATGGATCGGAATTTGGCTCTCGGGGCCGTCTTGTTGCCCAAATTCTCATCACGCGGGATGTGCTGGCCCGTCGGGACCAATATCTCCATGCACGTGAGGCGTTGGAGCGGATGCTCGCACTCGAGGTGCTTCCCATCGTGAACGAAAACGACACTGTCGTAGTCGACGAGTTGCGTCTGGGTGACAACGATCGTCTTGCCGCCATCGTTTCGCATTTGATAGGAGCGGGAATGTTGGTGTTGCTCAGTGACACCCCAGGGCTCTACACCGAAGATCCGTGGTATTCGGACGAACCTGAGTTGTTGAAAGCAGTAAGCCACACCGACCAGGTGCTCGACTCGATCAGTGGCGACCGACCCGGCTCTCTTGGTTCAGGCGGTGTAGCGACCAAAGTCGCCGCGGCCCGTATGGCGGCCTGGTCCGGGATACCAACAGTCATCGCCCCAGCGTCGGAGCCCAACGCCGCCGCCATGGCCGTCGCCGGTGAGGAGATTGGAACCTGGGTAGAACCTCATGAGTCGGGGTTGTCCGCTCGAAAACTGTGGATTGGCTTCGGTCTCCCGACACGAGGTGAGCTGGTGATAGATCGGGGAGCGGCAACTGCCCTAGTCGACGGCGGCAAGTCTTTGCTACCGGTTGGGATCGTCGACGTTCGGGGAGAATTCGAGCAGGGGATGGCCGTGCGGGTCACCTGCGAAGAGCAGTTGATCGCAAAAGGCCTGGTCAGAATGAGTGCCCTCGAGATACAAGAGGCCCGGGGTCAGCACAGCTCGGTGGTGGGCGGCGCTGCCGTGCACCGAGACGACCTCGTCGTGCTGACATAAGATCGTTTCGTGGGCGAGATCATCAATTCCCTCCAGCCCGGGATGCCGGTCGTTTTCGGCGGCAACCGAGTCACCTACGTCTCCGACGAGTTGGCGGCAGAATTCGTGTCTGGAGATCGACTAATCGTCGTTCAAGACACTGGAGATCTGCTCCGGGTGCCCGCTGCCGACTGGGAGATCGCGAATCGCGCTATCGAGCGGGCCACGACGGCGTTCAACTCTCTCGGTGTGGCGACCGACGACCAGATCACCGCCTTCTACCACGGATTCGCCGACCGACTTCAGGACGAAACCCGATTCGGGCGAATCGCAACCGCCAACAGCGAAGATGTTGAGAAGGCCAGGAAGGCCGGTCGATCCACGACACGGCTTGTCCTCTCCGATGGGATGCGCGAGGACATGGTTGCCGGTCTCCGCATCTGGGCTGACGCCTCGGCTGTGCGAGGCCAGGTCGACGAACGCTTCGATCATGAAGGTTGGACGCTCGAACTGGTGAAGTCGGGGCTTGGTGTGGTTGGTTTTGTCTTTGAAGGCCGACCCAACGTGGTAGCTGACGCCACGGGTGTTATCAGAAGTGGCAACACCGTTGTACTCCGGATCGGCTCCGACGCTCTGGGCACGGCGCGGGCGATCATCAATCATGCGCTTGATCCGGCGTTGGTCGAGGCGGGTCTGCCGGAAGGCACGGTCTCGCTGGTCGATGCTCCATCTCGGTCCGCTGGCTGGGCAATGTTCTCCGATTCTCGTCTTGGTCTCGCAGTGGCCCGCGGATCAGGCTCAGCTGTGGGTCAACTCGGCTCGGTTGCAAGACAAGCCGGCATTCCGGTGAGCCTTCATGGCACGGGAGGCGCCTGGATCGTTGCTGCCGAGTCTGCCGGGGCCGATGATTTGGCTTCGGCGGTCTATCACTCGCTGGATAGGAAGGTTTGCAACACACTCAACACGATGTGTGTTGTCGAAGATCGTGCCGCTGAGTTGGTTCCGGTCTTCCTAGGTGCTCTTGATCGTGCCGGTCGGCGGCTTGGAGCCACGTCGAAGCTTCACTTCACAGAAGATGTGCGTGGTCTGATTCCAGACAGCTGGTTCGATGAGGTGTCAATCGATCGGGCCGGTGGCCCAAACCTGGAGCCTCGCGCCCAATCGATCGCCAATGAGAGCCTGGGTGTCGAGTGGGAATGGGAGGGCAGTCCCGAAGTCACTCTCACCGTGGTGACCGACATAGACGAGGCAGTGTCACTGTTCAATGAGCTGAGTCCTCGACTCGCGGCGAGTCTGATATCGGATGATCTAGACGAACAGAGTCGTTTCTTCGAGATGGTCGACGCGCCGTTTGTGGGCAATGGGTTCACCCGCTGGGTGGACGGTCAATATGCCCTCAACAGACCTGAGCTGGGACTTTCCAACTGGCAGTTCGGTCGACTGTTCGGCCGGGGTGGCATCCTCTCGGGAGACTCGGTCCACACGATTCGCACCCGTGTGGTCCAGAGCGATCCGGACATCGGGCGGTAGCTGATCTTGTAGGCACCGTCGAGGCACACGTTGATCACTCTGGCGGCAGCGAGATTGGGATGGATTTCGCTCCCCGACCTAGCACGGGGGCCTTCCTAAACCGACTCCCCGGGGTGGTTGGGGTCGTGAAAGTCGGGCTCGATGTAGATCATTCTCGAGATCGGAGCGACCTTTCGCACATTCGCTTCGGCCCGGTCGATGACGTCGGCAAGGTCTTCGGAATTGAGACGTTCGTCAAACTCGACCTTGGCAGCCACCAGCAATTCTTCGGGACCGATGTGCTGTGTGCGCATGTGGATGACTTTCTCAACATGATCAGTTCGCTCGATGGCGTCGACGATCGATCGCCGCACTGACTCCTGGGCCGACTCACCGATGAGCAGGCTTTTCATCTCGATGACAAGGACGACAGCAATGGCTATCAGGAGGAAACCGATGGCGATGGTTCCGTATGCATCCCAGCGCGAATCTCCGGTGATGGCCGCGACGCTGATTCCGACTAGCGCCAGGACGAGCCCTATGAGAGCGCCAAAGTCTTCCAACAACACCACCGGCAGTTCGGGGTTGCGCGAATGACGGATGAATTGCCACCAACTCGAGCGGCCCTTGAGCGGCGCCGACTCCTTGACCGCGGTGCGAAAGGAATAACCCTCGAGGAGCAAGCCAAGAACAAGGATCGCGATCGCCCACCCGACGTTTTCGATGGCGTGGCCCTCTTCGCCAAGCTTCCTGAAGCCTTCAAAGACGGCGAAAAGCCCACCCAACGTGAAGAGAATCAACGAGACGACAAACGCCCAGAAGTAGCGCTCGCGGCCGTACCCGAAGGGGTGTTGTGGCGTGGCGCCTTGGCGGGAACGGTGACCACCGAGGAGAAGCAGTCCCTGGTTGATGGTGTCGGCCACTGAGTGGATCCCCTCAGCGAGCATCGACGACGACCCAGTAAAGAAGTAGCCAAAGAACTTGGCGATGGCGATCCCCAGATTGGCGATCAGGGCCGCCACAATCGCCCTGGTTGATCCTGATGCCATCGGCCGCACATTAGGTAGGCGAATGACCTGCGGATTGCCGCCTCTCTAGCGACCTGTCACCCAAATGTCATTGAGACTCGTCTCTATTGATGGAGCTCTTAGAAAGGATGCCGATGAGCAAGGCAAACAGGTGGTTCGGGCCAATCGGGGGCAATTTTTGACCTGGAGAAACGTGTCCTATCTGGCGATAGCCTTTCCTCTGGGGCTTTTCTACTTTGTCTTTCTCACAACGGGTTTCTCTCTTGGTCTTGGCCTGATTATTACTTTGGTGGGTATACCTCTTTTGGTTGGCATGCTGGCTGCCAGCCATGGGTTAGGAGAGCTTGAACGGCTCTTGACCAATCAGATGCTGGATACTTCTGTCGAGCATCCGGAGCGCCTCTCGAACACCGACGGGATATGGGAGAAGACAAAAGTGCTTGTTGTCAGTTCCGAAACATGGAAACGAGTCCTCTACTTGATGCTCAAGCTTCCATTCGGGACTCTCAGTCTGGTGCTTCTCATCATCACGCTATCCATGTTTGCCCAGGTTGCGGCCCCGCTCGTCTACCAACAGGACTGGTACAGCGAGACTGTGGTGGTCTGGCCAGTTGACGCGTTGTGGAAGGCGTTCACCATCGCAATAGTGGGTATTCTGGTTGGGATTGGTCTCCTGCATACCACCAACGGCTTCGCACGAATCTGGGGTGTGGTAGCAAACGCACTTCTGGGACCTACCCCAACCACATCCGACTCGCCCACACTGGGCCGGCCCGATCCTCGGCTTGATCTCGACGACCGCTAAGTCTCCGAACTGACACTGGCTGTCAAGACGAACTGAACCCCAATGAGCTAGGCAACTCGCCGACTCTCTCTACTGGACCGAGCGTTGCAAGGATTCACTCAACGCCTTCGACAAAGGCGTTCTCGCCGTCAAAGACGACCGATCTGTGGAGATCCACTGGATGGCCCACCTAAGAACCAAAAAGCTCACTTGCCTACTCACCAGCCAACGTCGGCCTCCCATCAGTGGTACATAACCGGTGCGATTTGCCCCTCGATGGAGATGAGTGCCGCTTTATGCTCCTTCGACAATGACGACACCGGTTTCGATCATGGGGACTGGCACGCCGATTCAGACACCTGATCGGGCCGGGCCGGGAGTTCTCATACGGCGCGGTGACGTTGCTCTTCAGTTCGATGCAGGGCGCAACACGGTAGCCCGCCTGTCCACCCTCGACCAGGACTTAACGAAGCTCACGGCTCTCTTCGTTACTCACCACCACTCCGATCATCTGGTGGGAGTGCCAGACCTAGTAACGACACGTTGGCTGAACGACATCAAACGCCAGGTGCATTCCCCGCTTCCCGTTTATGCACCGGCGGGAGAAGCCGTCCGGATTCTCGAACACATGCTCGATGTCTGGGTCGATGAGATGACCATGCGTCGTGACCACACTGGACGGCCCAACCTCGCAGAGGTTGATGTCAGGCCATTCACAGCGAACAAGACACGCAGTGTCGAAGTTGCCCGCTTTGGAGACATGGCGGTGAGTGTGATAGCGGTCAACCATGAGCCGGTGGTGCCCGCTGTCGCGTACCGAATCAACTCACCAGACGGATCGGTGGTCATCACAGGAGACACCTCTGTCTGTGGGCAGATCGAGATGATCTCCACAGACGTGGACGTGTTGATCACGGAGGTGATTCGTGCCGACGGACTCAGTGGACTGGTCACGGACCCTGACCGTCTCCTCGACTACCACTCGGAGTGCTCCGAAATCGGCGCCATGGCCCAACGAGCGAGAGTGAAGCAGGTGATCCTTACCCACATGGTCCCGCCTCCACGCACCGCCAACGAGAAGGCAGCTTTCGCATCAGATGTTAGGAGTGGCGGCTACGGAGGGCCCCTCATCGTCGCAGACGACCTCTCAACGGTCGAGGTTCCTCCCCGATAACAGCAGCAAACATAAGTGCCGTTGTGTGCGGGCGATGAAAGGACGAGCCGCCGAAATTTCCCACCGTTGCGGACCGTTGCGGCCTCACGTAGGCGAGGAAAAGAATTCCAGCGCATTCTGCTCGCAGCTAGGTGTTTGCAACCAAATGCAACCGTTCGCCCCCAATGAGCGTGGAAGCTAGCCACTAAACGTGGGCAAGCTTTAAATCCGGGGCGGTTCAGGGGTATCAGTCGGCGCTCCAGATCCACGTCGTTCCAGGGTTCGATTCGTGGCGTGTGAATGATGTGACTCGTGCCAGTATTCGAAGCTGATTGTCGGGTGTCCAAGCCAACGGTTTGAGCGCATAACGGACACGTCAAGTGCGGTGTGTTCTGTCACAGGTCATGGACCGTGCCTTCGACTCGGGTGCCGTTCGAGCCAACCCGGTCCGCGGTGTGAAGGTTTCGGGCAGCTCAGACCGCGAGATGCTGTTCCTCGATTCAGGCCAGGTTGCTTGTCTCGCTGACGATGCGGCCTCAGAATCCACGACCTGAGGCACACGGCGGCCTTCATGGCTGGTCTCCGACAGGAGCGAACGTAAAGGCTGTGCGGCGGATGCTCGATCACTCGACCGCCAGTCAAACCCTGGATCGCTTCTCGCATCTCTTCACTAGAGATTTAAAGGCTCTCGCGACCGCCTCGATATGGTGTTTTGTCAACAATACGCGTCCTCAGTCCTCCGAAGATGTCTTCGAACTGGTTGTCTGACACGAAGAAAACCCCCACGACAGCAGGGGTTCGCTTGTGGTCAGGGACGGCGTCGATCCGTCGACCTCTGGTTTTTCAGTTCGGCAGGTCTGGTACCGGCCAGTCCCATAGCAACTCCGATTGTGGCCTCTAGCTGGGATTTCACAATGTCCTACCCAACTCCTATATCAGCCTGTACCAACTGGTCCTCGGGATTTCGGCGTCAGGATGGCGTCAGGATCGCGCACTACAGGATGATCGGGGGTGGGAAATCCGCGAGCTTCGGGTTATGAGATCGATTAGTCCCATCAGCGTTCTCCGATCGAACTGGACCGCACCCTTGTAGGAACAGCCGATTCATTACTAGTCAGTCCTCGATAGTTCGCGACGTTTCGTAATGGATCGCGGACGAGACGCAGCCGACGGTTTTGTCTACTCAGCTCAGCCCAGACCCGGTGCCCTACTGGTGGCTGCCATCAACCGATCCTCACCTAACCGATTCCCTACCACCAGCACCTTCCACAAAACGCCGTCTGAAGGTAATAGCAAACAAACACCGACCGCCCACAAGTGCCGTTATGTGCGGGGTCGGGTCCCAGTCCGGCGTCTGGGGGGCTGGGTTTGATCGGTCGGCGAACTGCCCGAGTGTCGGTCTGATAGTTTCAACGGTGGAGGCGACTTCTATGTCAATGTTGATCACTGGAGGTACGGGTTTCATCGGTGCCGAGATCGTCAGTCAGTTGCTCAATGAAGGGGCCGACCACACAGTCCACGTCGCTCATCGGCGAGGCAACTTCGAGCGGATCAAAGATCTGATTGACCAGGTCACACTCCACCAACTTGACCTATCTGACGCGGAGGCGATCGAAGCGTTGGTCGACAAGACGAGACCAGATGTGATCTTTCACTTTGGGGCGATTCTCACCGGCCCGGGTCAGGCGAATCCGCAAGCCGCCGTTGAGGCCAACGCCATCGGTACGTATGCGCTTTTGGAGGCTGCTCGTCTCGCCGACGTCCAGCAGATCGTATTTGCCAGCAGTATCGGCACCTACGGCTCCGACATCCGGACCCCGGTCATCGACGACGAGACGATCCAACGGCCGATGACGGTCTATGGGGTCACCAAAGTGTTCGGCGAGCAGCTTGGTGCCTTCTATCAGCGCAAATACGGCCTCGACTTCCGAGGACTCCGATACCCATCCATTATCGGGCCGGGAGTCACCACACCGAGCGTGGTCCAGTACACAAGTTGGGTTATCGAAGAGTCAGCAAAGGGCAACCCTTTCACCATCACTGTGCGTCCCGACTTTGCAGTACCGGTCATGTACTACAAGGACGCGGCGCGGGCCGCGATCCAACTCAGTCGAGCGCAGCAGGAAAATCTGGTCACAGTCACCTACCTAGTCGACGGCCACCGCCCCACCCCGACAGCTGCCCAACTGGCCGATTCCGTACGCGCCGTGCTGCCGGAGGCTCAGATCAACTTTGCTCCCGACCCGGAAGTGCAATCAATGCTCGATGAGGCCGTCAGACCAATCGACGATTCTCGTGCCCGCGCCGAATGGGCGTGGACACCCAAATATGATCTGGACACGATGGTGGCAGATTTCCTTGCCGAGATGGGCGCTCATCCAGAGCGTTATAGCTAGCGTCCCAGCCCCACTCCACTGTCCAACGCCACCCACGACACCCGCCCATAAGTGCCGTTATGTGCGGTTACGCCTTATTCAGATGACCACTGTCCGCATAGACTGTTCACTGTGGGAAGGGAGGCTCCCAGAGGCTCCTGGCCCATCGCATTTCGACTTTGGGAGGAATAAGCATGCGATTTTCTAGACGAATTGTGATTGTCGGTGCCCTGGTGGCCGTGTTCGGGCTGCTCATAGGGTCGATGGCGTCTTCGAGGCAGGTGATGGAGCTACCCGAGTACACAGGGTTTAGTGGATACCCACTCCATGAATCGGACCTGGAAATCGAGGTCGGCGAACCCTTCTATTTCAAGAACGGCGACGGGAACGTAATGCCCGGATACAGCCCTGGTGGCTACACAATCCACCTATTTCTTAACGGATCAGAGGTGGAGCCGACCTACGTGGGATGTACCACGCCATTCGGTGATCCAAGCGCGGTCTCTCCGCAAGACAACTGTCGTGACTTTGTCTGGGACTACCCCGATGGGTTGCTCGTCGCAATTGAATACGACGTTGTCGTCATGTTCAGCGTTCCTTGCGGTGAGCTAGCTGTGGGCGGTCAGCATGAAGGGAATGCGGCTTTTGGGGATTTTCAGATCCAGAGCTGTCTTAACGACCAGATGCCGATGATCCATCCGGGTCTTTCGGGGTTCAAGACGCTGACAGTGACCGCCGCTCCATAGAGCTTGAAACCGATGTTACGAGGTGGGTAGGCCGTGACGTCTACCCGCCCATAACCGGCATTATGTACGGCCCGCGATGTCTTGGGTCAGGCGTACATAAGTGCCGTTATGTGCGGGTGTTTACGACTCGTTGGATGCGACGATCTGAGTGAATTGTCCTAGATACAAGGCGAAGACGAGCCAAACCACTGCCCACACCAGAGCCGAGTCCGCAGCAGGGCCAGCGGCTACACCGAGAAGGAACAGACCGGACCAACGGAAGGGGTCTCGTACAGTCAGTGCAACCACACCGGCGAGGGCGGAGGCGAGGACTGTGGTGATTCCACCCACGCCGAAAAGGACGAATCCCCATTCGTAGTCCAGGATGTCTTCAATCAGGTTGCCGAGTCCCCAAACAATCGCAGCATCCGCGGCTACGAGAATCAGGAACACGCCTCTTCGAATGGGTGTGCTTCTCCACCAGATG